>WNGA01008082.1_pt1 | contig 18062 bp, 22 predicted proteins | sample 5400061 | NCBI WGS metagenome assembly WNGA01 (sample SAMN13153366, study PRJNA577476) | soil metagenome | isolation source: 100 cm soil or saprolite under grassland replicate 2 | place: USA:California | collected 2016-06-15 | reverse complement strand
GTCCCCGTCGCGTCGATGTAGCTGACGATGGCGTCGGTCTGATCATGCGTGTATCCCAGTTTGAACAATGCCGTAGGCACGGTGTTGTTCACGATCTTGATCATGCCGCCACCGACCAGCTTCTTGTACTTCACCAGCGCCAAATCCGGCTCGATTCCGGTAGTATCGCAATCCATAAAAAATCCGATCGTGCCGGTCGGGGCGAGGACCGTGACTTGGGAATTGCGGTAGCCATGCTTTTCGCCGGAGGCTAGGGCTTCGTCCCAGCAAGCTTTGGAGCCTTCGTAAAGGGCGCTGGGGATGTTGTTTTTGTTGATGTTGTTGACCGACGCGCGGTGCATGCGGATCACGTCGAGGAAAGGCTCGCGGTTGATGTAGAAGCCGGGGCAGGCGCCTCCGGGCATGACGGGCGAGACGCCCGTCGCTCCACGAACAGTTCCCAGGTTGGTTTCGGCCAGGCCTTTTTGTGTGGGCTCGGTGATGGGTACCAATGGCGGGCATTGTTCCGCAATGCGGCTTGATTGCAGGTAAGCTTCGCCGCACATGATCGCGGTTACGCAGGCGGCGTAGTCACGGCCGCCCTCAGAGTCGTAGGGGAGACCACATGCCATTAGCAGCGCACCGAGATTCGCATAGCCCAAGCCCAGCGGACGGTAGTCATGCGAATTCTTCATGATCATTTCGGTGGGATATCCGGCGTTGTCCACTAGAATTTCCTGCGCGGTGATCAAGATGTCCACGGCGTGGCGATATGCCTCGACGTCAAAGGTGCCGTTGGGCGCGAACTTCAGCAGATTCAGGCTGGCTAGGTTGCAGGCTGAATCGTCGAGGAACATGTATTCGGAACATGGATTGCTGGCATTGATGCGCGCGGTGTTCTTCGACGTGTGCCAGCGATTGACCGTGGTGTCGTACTGCATGCCGGGATCGCCGCAACGCCAGGTCGCGTCGGAAATCTTGTAGAGCAACTCTTTGGCTTTGAAGGTCTGCATCGGGCGGCCGTCTTTGACTGAGCGTGTGGAGAAATCGGCGTCGCGCAGAACGGCGTACATGAAGTCGTCAGTCACGCGGACGGAGTTGTTGGCGTTTTGGAAGAAGATGGACGAATACGCTTCCGAGTCGGGAGAAGAACCGTCGTATCCGGCAGCGACCAAGGCATGGGCCTTGGCTTCTTCTTTCGATTTGCACTCGATGAAGGGAACGATATCAGGATGATCCACGTTGAGGATGACCATCTTGGCGGCGCGGCGCGTCTTGCCTCCGGACTTGATCACGCCGGCGAAAGCGTCGAAACCTTTCATGAAGCTGAGCGGCCCGCTGGCAGTGCCTCCGCCGGCGAGAGTCTCAGTCGATGACCGCAGCGCGGAGAGATTGGTGCCGGTGCCTGATCCCCACTTGAAGAGCATGCCTTCGGTCTTCGCGAGAGTAAGAATCGAGTCGAGCGAATCCTGCACCGAATTGATGAAGCAGGCCGAGCATTGCGGCTTGGTATATCCGGTGACGCCGAATTCGACGCGGTTCGAAACCGGGTTCCAGTGCCAGTTCCGGCCGTCAGAGTTGGGCTCAATGCGGTCGCAGCCCACGTTGAACCAGACCGGCGAATTGAACGCGGCGTATTGGCGTATCAGCAGATGGACAAGTTCGTCGTGAAAAGTGGCGCCGTCGTCGGGAGAGCGGAAATAGCCCTGGCTCAATCCCCAGTTGCGGATGGTTTCGGCGACGCGACCGACGAGTTGGCGCACTCCGGTCTCGCGTTGCGGAGTGCCAACCTCCCCGTGCAGATACTTGCTGGCGACGATGTTGGTCGCGGTCATCGACCAGTCTTTTGGAACCTCGACGTCCTTTTGCTCGAAAATGATTCCGCCCTTCGAGTCGGTGATTTGCGCGAGGCGCTTTTCCCATTCGACTTCGTCGTAGGGAGAGACGCCAGCTTTGGTGAAGAAGCGGCGGATGGTTAGGCCAAGGGATTTTTTCGGTGTGGACGCAGTTGAAGTGGTGGCGGTTGTGGTTGTGTTTTGGGTTTGGATTTCGGCCATGTCTTTCTCTCCGTGCGAAGGTTTGTTTCCCACGAAATTCAATAGTTACAGGATCTGGGTCATTAATCGATCCAGTTTGGAGCAATTTCTTTCGCCCTTTCGAGCTTGCTCATTTCTTTGCCTACCCAGGCTTGCGCCCAGGGCTGCATTCTTTCGCCGCGTTGCGGCTATTCGCACCAGTATGCCGTCAGAACCCTGATGGCAGAGGAACTGGGCGGACTTTTAATTCTGGTACTTCCCGATTCTGCACTTCCATGTCCCACGCGAAAGGAGTGGAAGGTTCAGATTCGCGACCGACAGAATCGCTACCTACAGATTCGCGGAAAGGAATGTCCGCGCCACACGAAGTCATTCCGGATGCTGCTTCGGCTGGCTGCTGCATCCAGCGGCGAAAAATTAGGTAAGCGGTGGACCGCTGGCCGGCGTCTTCGATCGCCGTGTAACGGACGAAGCAGCGTCCGGCGGTCAGCCGCTCACGGAGTGGGTTTCCGGGTAGAAACAGACGTCCCAAGGCCATGCCGAGGTCGTCTGCCTCAGAGATTTGAAACAGCGCCAGCATGCGCTTGCTGCCGTCAGCCGGGGAGATCATCTCCTCTCCCAAGGCGAAGATTCCCGGCTTGGCGGGAGCAAGCAGCACGCTGAAGCTCGACTCGCAGCGGAACCATTTGCACCATTCCAGGCGAAGGGGATCGAAACGGGATTCCATTCCGTATCGCGCCTGCAACTCACTCACGATCTGCGAAAGGTTTTCCATTCCAACGCCAGTTGGCTCCGTGTTCAAAGGCTTGCGTTTCCCGGGGTCAAGCTGTCCCAGGACAACGGTCACCGCAGATTAATGTTTGAGGAGCCGCGCCGGGTCACCTCAGGCCAGAAGCGCGTCGTCCCTGTTTTCTTGCTGCTTCGCGCCGTTTCCGGTCACGATTACTGCCTCTGGGATAGCAACAGTACTGCTGTATGTTGTACGTGTCAACAAATAATCACTATATATTGTATCCCATTGAATTAACTAAGTGAATTCCCTCTTCGGGCCTTCTTTTCCACAAGGCCCTATATTTGCAGATCCTGTCCGCGCGACGGCGACCGGTGACCGACAGTCGGCGAGCAGAATCGCGGTTGGGATTCGAGGCGCTCCATCATTACGTACACATCTTCAAAAATCTCGCGCGGCGCAATGCGGAGAAGGCCTTCCGAAGACTGCACTAAGTAGTCTCCGGAATTGCCGCGTTGTTCACGGCCGAGCGGGTCAGTGAATGTGAGCGATTCGGTGAGTTGTTTTGCGCGGACGAGAAAGCGAGTGCGATAAGTTTTCCAATCATCAGACATGGATCAGGCTCCCGGCTTCAGGTTCTGGGGCTTCAGGTCTATGAACGCGAACGCGGGTTCAACCTTTCGCCCTCTTTGCATTTTGCATTTAGAACGATGAACCAGCCGGCTGGAATTTCGTTCGAGGTGATGTGAATGTACGCGCCGAAGTGTTGGCGGTCAATTCTCAAAATATGGTGCAATCCAAAAAATAGTCGTGCGAATTTCAAGCGCATGTAACGCTCGGGCGAGCTCGGGAAGCCGCGACTGGCACGGGATTTCGCGTGGCTGGTCGCGACCGCTCCAAAACGCCACAGGAAGTCGCGTTTTGTGGCGGCTGATTATCCACATGTCAAGCACAGGAAATGCAGAAGCAGATGTCAGGTATTAGCCATCAGGAAAGGCCTATTGCTCTTACGTTTGGGATCGCTTACAACTGCATCGGAACCGGCGCGCTGTCGTAGGGTTCCTCTCCGCCCTCCTTCGTCGGGCGGTTCGGAATGACACATCGCGATTAGGGTTTATTATTCCAGCGCTGAATTTTCCAGGAGGATAGATGAACAGAATCTTTGCGGTGCTCCCGTGCATTCTCATGCTACTGGCGGCTGCTGCTGGACAGAGCGGTAGCGCGTCAAAGGCCGCACCTGTCTTCATTCATTGCGGAACTTTGATTGATGGAAAATCGGAGCAGCCGCGGAAGAATGTTTTCTTTGAGATTGAAGGAGACAAGATCATCGCAATTCATGCGGCTGTGCCGGGATCGGCAAAGGTGATTGATCTCTCGAGTGAAACCTGCCTGCCGGGACTGATTGACACCCACACACATGTCTTGCTGCAAGGAGATATCACAGCGGCGGATTACGACGTCCAACTGCTGAAACAATCGCCCGAATATCGCACGATTCTGGCGACGGTCAATGCGCGGCGCGCCCTGGAGTATGGATTCACAGCCATTCGCGATCTCGAGACTGAAGGCGCGGGGTACGCCGATGTGGATGTGAAGAAGGCGATCAACAATGGCATCATTCCTGGGCCGCGTATGCAGGTTTCAACCCGGGCACTGAATGTCACGGGGGCGTATCCGCTGTCGGGATATGCGCCGAATGTGCCGGTGCCGCATGGGGTGCAAGTGGTGGACGGGCCGGAGGAGGGCCGGAAGGCGGTCCGCGAACAAATTATGTACGGCGCGGACTGGATCAAGGTTTACAGTGACCACGGCTATTTCGTGAAGAAAGACGCGAATGGTCGCGACATTCTCGACGATACGCCAACCTTCACAGTTGACGAAATGCGCGCCATTGTGGACGAAGCGCACCGCCAGCATCACAAAGTTGCCTCGCACGCAGTTGCGCTCACCGGAGTCCACAATTCGCTCGAAGCCGGCGTGGACACGATTGAGCACGGGGATTACATCTCCGATGAAGATCTGAAAACGATGGCAGCTCGCGGCGTGTATTACGTGCCGACAATCTATGTTGGCATTTATGTCGCGCAGGGACGGGCGGGTGAAGGCGCTCCGGTGTGGCTGCAGATGACGAAGATCCACGAAGACACGTTTCGGCGCGCGATGAAGGCTGGCGTGAAAATTGCCTTCGGCACCGATGCTGGCGGCTTTGACTGGAAAGAAAATCCGGCGCAGGAATTCAAGTACATGGTGGATTGGGGAATGACTCCGGCAGAGGCGATCCGCTCGGCGACAGTGACCGCCTCTGAGTTGTTCGGGATGCAGGACCAGATTGGAAGCATTGAAGTTGGCAAGCTGGCCGACATTGTGGCTGTGCCTGGCGATCCGCTGAAGGACATCACGGTTTTGCAGAAAGTGGATTTTGTGATGAAGGGCGGGGTCGTGTACAAGGGCGGACGGTAGGGGAGTTAGCGGACGCTGACAGCAGGAACAATCTCATGACGCTTATCGAACTAATCATTTTCATCGCCATGATTGCCACCGGCACGTTTTTGGCAAGGGCGATTTATCCCATCGGCGGACTCTGGCTCGCGGTCCCAGGGTTTATAGCGGGTGTGGCCCTTATTCCTTCGATGTTCTTTGCCCACGATAGATACCGGCGATGGATTTATCGGGGCGATAAATGGATGCCAGAATGTTCGTGTGGCAACTCCGTGTTTAAGTACGAAAAAATTGGAGATGAATATCATTTACTATGTCGGCGATGTAAAACGCGATATGAGAAGCATCGCGGTGAAGTGTGGGTTTTGAGAACGGCGTGAAGACACCCTATAAGCGATTGGTCAAGCACCAAGGATGGACTTGAGTGTCGCTGTTATAAGCAAATCAATTGTTGCCGGCTCGGCTACCCCTTTCCTCGCCTCCCGGCATCCAAAACACAAAGTCTCCACTCGGAATATGCAAAACGGAAATATCATTTCTGCTCCGAGGAATGCAGGACACGTTTGATAGCCAGCCAGAGCGCTATGCAACTACCGCTGCCTAAAGGGTAAATCCACTCAAAACCATGTAGGCCGTAACCCTCCTTCGGGCCCTTCACTGTGAGGTCGCAAGCGCACGGAGCTTTGCTCCGCCGGACGGACGAGGGCGTCCGTCTCTACGTGGTTTTGTGCCAGTCCGGAGTGTCGATGCTGCGATTTTTCTTAGAGTTCTTTGTGGAACCTCTGCGTGCTTTGCCGTCAAGAGCTTTCGTTCGGTATCGAACCAAACTTCGTCCTCGAAATTCAAAAAAAAAGTCGTAACTATTCGGCGAATCCAGGGTTTCAGCTTTCATGATTGCCTTCCCAGGCTGAATTGCCGAGGGCTTTCCCCACCCCCACTTCGGTTAAGAACACGATTTCCGGGTCGGAATCGAGGAAACCATGTCCTATCTAAAACACATTGCGTTGCTGGGAATCTTGGTCTTTGCTGTAGGAAACGCGCCGGCACAGGTTTCTGTGGGCGTCGAAGTAGGTTCTGATTACGATTACTCCGATTACTCCGACGTCGGAGCAGAACCAGTCTGCCCCTATGGCTACTACGACTACTCTCCTTACGAATGCGCGCCGTACGGCTATTACGGGCCGAGCTTCTTTATTCACGGCGTGTTTATCGGGGCCGGCCCCTGGTATCACAGCTACTACGGGGGCGGATACTATGGCCGCTCGGTATATGGCTACTACGGAAACAGCTACTATGGCAATTCCGGGTATGGCTACCAGTCAGGATACGGCGATTACCGCGGGAACAATGACTATCGCGGGAACTATGATTATCGCGGAAACGCTTACCGCAGTGGCTATGCGGGAAGCGACTACCGCTACGGCGGAAGAGGCTATCGCGGCGGTTACAGGGGAGGCGACTATCGCGACCGCTACCGAGGTGGCGACTACCGTGGCGGCTATGGAGACAGAGGCTACCGGGGCGGATACGGCGGCGGCGGTCACGGGTTCCGTGGCGATGGCGGATTCCGAGGCGATGATCGAGGTTTTCATGACGGCCACCACGGCGGCTATCATGGCGGCGAGTTCCGCGGCGACCGCGGTCATGACGGCTTTCACGGGGGTGGAGGATTCCGAGGGCGGCGATCATCACCACGGCCACCGGTAACTGATTCTTGGGGTCGGAGGTTAGGGGGAATCCGACCTTCTTCTTTGGTTTCAAAAGTAACGGATGGCTGTACTTACAAGTCGTAAAGTTTATGGCTCAACTTTGATTGGTAGGGCTCCGCACAAGATTCTCAAGACCCTGCCGGGTAAACACCTCACTTCGTTGGCCGGGGCATTACGAGCTCCTGTCTCTCACTTGGCCAGCCGCGCCAGGAACGGTCCCGTTATCGCCAGAAGCAGAACATAAGCAGCCGCGAGCGGCCCCAGACGCGGCTCTATTGTGACGCCCAGACCCGCTATGACAATCGAGAACTCGCCGCGTGGTATCAGTTCGATGCCTGCACGCAACCCCCCTTGCTGGTCAATGCCCGCCCTACGAGCCGCCCGGTATCCTGTCAATACTTTCGTTGCACCCGTGACGACCGCCAATGCTAGGGCCCATGGCACCGCTGGAACCAGGGTTGCCGGGTTAATCTCTAGGCCGAAGAAGAAGAAGAACGTGGCAGCAAACAGGTCGCGAAGCGGCCCCAGAAGCCGATGGGATTGTTCCGCAATAGGACCGGACACTGCAATCCCGACCAGAAATGCCCCGATCGCAGCGGATACCTGGAAGCGCTGTGCTGCACCCGCGACCAACAGCACCGTGCCGAAAATTGTAAGCAGAATAATTTCGTCGGACTCGTGAGCAGCGAACTGGCTCAGCCGCCGACCGTACCGCACCGCAGCCACAAGTGCAAGAGCCACTGCTGTAAGCGCAATCGCGACTGCCAAGGCGATCTTCGCCAGCCCTCCACCAAGAAGCAACACTCCGACCACGGGCAGATAAATCGCCATTGCCAAGTCTTCCAGGACCAGCACGGATAGAATCAATGGCGTTTCCGGATTCTCACGGCGCCGGAGCTCACTCAGCACTTTGGCGATCACTCCGGAGGATGAGATGTAGGTGACACCGCCCAGCAAGACACTGGGTAGCGGCTTCCATCCTAAGAAGAATCCGGCCATGAGGCCTGGCGTGAAGTTGAGAAGCAAGTCAGCAGCACCCGCTGGAAGCCCCACATGAAGATTCGCCTTCAACTCGTCTCCGCTGTATTCCAGCCCCAGCATGAACAAGAGCAAGAGCACACCTATCTCGGCGCCAATGTGAATGAAATTTTGAGTGAGCTCAAGAGGCGCGATGCCACCGTTGCCGAAGGCGAGCCCGGCCAGCAGATACAAAGGGATCGCTGAGAACCCCCATCGATTAGCAAGCCGCGCCAGAAGCGCGAGACCAACAACGGCCAGACCCAATTCGATGAACACATGGGAAAAATCGTGTGTCGTGGTCGGCATGCTTTAACCCAGAGCAGAATACCGAATCCAGGACGAATGCTGGGCCATTTGTTAGAAGCCAGGCAATTTCTTGCTAAACCCGGACCGGGTAAACACCCTCCTCAGTGGGGAGCATCCCAAACGCAAAATCTCCAAACGGGAGGATGCTCATGACAAAAGACCCTGTTTGCAAAATGGATATAGATATAGACGAAAAGCAGACCAACTTCAACTCGGAGTATGCGGGGCGGAAATATCATTTCTGTTCCGAGGAATGTAAGGACACGTTTGACAGCCAGCCGGAACGGTATGCCACTACGGCGGCGTAAGAGCAATCTTCTTCGCGTCCTTTGCGCAACCTTTGCGGTCAAGAACCTTTAGCCGCAAAGGACGCAGAGAAATGCCGCAGAGTTCGCAAAGAAAACCACAAAGAAGCGAGAAACGCTGAGGAGCATGGAGCGTATCCGTGCTCCTTTCATTCTGTAGGCCCGGACGCCGTCGTCCGGGCGGACGAGGGTGTCCGCCCCTACAACGGACAAGTGGGCAAATCTTTCCCGCGCCTGCATTTCACGCAGAAATGGGAAAGATTTGCCGCAATCATAATTTCTTAATCTCCTACTAATCGCGTTCTTAGCTTCGCCTGATGAAATTAGCAGGATGACAGCTGCTGCGGTCCTTCCCCCAGTTACAGGGGGCGTGCTGGTTGCGAGCCCAAGTAGTCAGGTTCGAAGCCAGATGTTAAGCAGGCTCGATCCCGGTCACAGACCTGTGTATGAGGTATCTGGCGGGGCCGAGGCGCTGGCCAAGCTCGATGGCGGCAACTGGCAAATGCTGATTTTGGACCCCAGCTCCCCGATCTGGATGCAGAGGAACTTGCCCAGATCACGGAGCGGCTGTATCCCGGAATTCAGGTTCTACTGGTGGATTCGCGCGCCGATACGGACACAGAGCACGGGCTTGGGAATCGCGGACAGAAATCTGAATGGGGCGATGCCAGGTTTCATTCAGCAACTCGGCACTCCACAAATCGGCCTGAAATAATCCCGAGACATTCTGAGAAAAATCGGATTGAGAAGAATAACGACGCGCCGCTTCCGGAGATGATTGGCGACACCGAACCTATGCGGCATATGTACCGCATGGTCCGTCTGGTGGCCCACCGCAGCACAACGGTCTTGATTACAGGGCCAACTGGCAGCGGGAAGGAGCTGGTGGCGCGGGCGATTCATCAGTTGAGCGGCCGCGCCGGAAACGCCTTCTCGGTGCTGAATTGCGCCGCAATCCCCGAGGGACTAATTGAGTCCGAACTGTTCGGCTATGTTCGCGGGGCGTTTACTGGAGCAGCACAGACCTATGCCGGGCGAATTCTTGCGGCCCAGGGCGGGACGCTATTTCTCGATGAAATCGGCGAACTTCCGCTCAATGCCCAAATCGAAGCTGCTGCGCTTTCTGGAACAAAAAGAAGTTCAGCGCCTGGGGAGTGCTGAAACCACGCGAGTGGATGTGCGGGTAGTGGCCGCCACAAACCTGGATCTGTCGGCGGCGGTAGAACGGGGCGCTTTCCGCGCAGATCTGTTTTTTCGGCTTTGTGCCTTTCCCATTGGCTTGGCTCCGCTTGCCGAGAGAGCCAGCGACATTCTGAAGTTGAGTGTTTTTTTTCTGAGGCGCCTGGCGGGAAGAGGACCCGCTCTGCGCCTGGACGCTAAAGCGCAACAGATGCTGGACGCACACTTCTGGCCCGGCAATGTGCGGGAGTTGCAGCAGGTGCTCGAGCGGGCAGCAATCCTGGTTGCCGATGGGCACACGATTCTTCCTGAACACCTGGTCTTTAGTTTCCCAGAAAGATCCGCGGCTGAGAGAAAAGCGTTAAAAAAGCCATGCTTACGGCCCAAATTCCGGACCATCAGGACGTTCTTAAGACACTCTCGTTGGAGACCGTGGACCAACAAGGGTTGACCGAAGCGTTCGACGTGTTCTCCTCGGCGGCGCGGTCGCTCGAGCGTTCCTACTTCAGCCTGGGAGAAGAAGTGCGGCGGCTACGCAAGGAACTCGAAGAGGAACGCGAGCTGAGAAAGCGAAGAGAAGCACTGGCAGAGATTTCGGCGCTGCTGGCCCATGAAGTCCGGAATCCGCTCGGCAGTGTGGAGCTGTTTGCACAATTGCTGGCGGAGTCCGCACTGCCCGAGCAAGAGCGGGAGTGGGTGGAGCAGATACGCGGTGGGGTGAGGCTGCTCTCGGCCACCGTCAATAACGTCTTGGAATTTCATAGCCAGAGTCCGCTGGAGTTGGCACTGCCGGAAGTCAACACGGTGGTGTCCGCGCTGGGAAAGCTGTTGGCGCCAATGGCTCAGGCGCAGGGAATGGAGCTGCTGGTTGAAGGCGGCGCGCAGGAGTTGTGGGTCCAAGCCGACCGTCATCGGCTGGAGCAGGTCTTTCTCAATCTGGCGCTGAATGGGTTTCGTTTCGCTGCGGCGGGCGGGTTGCTGCGGATCAGAGTCTCGCGACAGGATAGTTGGGCATTGGTCGAGTTCGAAGACCGCGGGCCCGGCCTGGCCGCCGAGGACAAGACAAAGGTGTTCGCCGCCGGTTTCAGCACAAGGACTGGCGGAGCCGGCTTAGGATTGACAGTCGCCAAGCGAATCGTCGAACAGCATGCGGGCAACATAGACATCATGAGTGAGATGAACGGAAGTACCTTCCAAGTGCGGATTCCGCTGGCGGCGGCGAGATCATGATTTCAATTGCAAAAGGGCCGGTCTCAAAGACGGCAGGCCAAGTCCTGGTTGTGGACGATGCAGTAGTGCGCCAAGTCGAAGGACTGGGCTCGCGTCCGGATGGCAACAATGGTCTTGAACGCGAAGGCCTGTTGCTGGCCGAAACCCAGTTGCGTTTCCAGACCGGAGTGCAATTGCTGAAAGCTGAATTTCACCGGATATTGAGCGCCATTCGTGAAGGAGGCTAGCCATGAACTTGTTCGGAATGCTTGAGATCAGCGGCTCGGCGATGACGGCGGAACGGCAGCGGGCGCAGATTGTGGTGAGCAACATGGCCAACGCTCAAACCACCCAAACCTCTGCCGGAGGACCTTACCGGCGGCAATTGGTGGTTTTTCGCGCGCAGCGGCACCCGGAATTTCCGATCAACATGATGCTGGCAACGACCGGCGGACGCTCCGGAGCCGGGGAAGGCGTGCGCGTATCGCAAGTCATCGCTGACAGCAAGCCGCCAATCCTGCGGTATCAGCCGGAAAATCCCGACGCAGATTCCAAGGGCTACGTTGCGTACCGAGTCCTGCTTGCGATTGAAGCAATGCTTGGCTGCAAGACGGAAGCGTGCCTGACCACCTCCGGCACTCTTGAAGCTGGACTTATAGGGATGGAACCGAAAGCCAAAAGCTCGGACAAGATTTTCGAAGGCAGGCGCGGGTCCGAAGAGATGACGCGCATTACCTCAAGTTACGCTCTCAAGTTGAAAGCGCAAGACGTGCGGGTAGTGGTCTGCGCTGAATTCATGTGGATAAGAATATCCGGGCCTGGGGAGACAGCCAATCTTCTCTTCTCACGCCAGCGGGCAGGAATGAAAAATTCAGTAGTTCAATCAGTGCTTGCAAAAACCGCAGTCTGACCCGTCTAGGCTTCTTCCACCAACAATCCGCTTCCTTTTGAGAGATACCCTTTACGTTGGAACCAATCTTCCATGGCTTCCTTCAACTTCTCCAGAGGCACACGTTCCCCAATTTCCAGAACGCCATCACTCACGGGCAGAGTATCGTCGAAAACGCTGGCGTTGGTGAAGTTACGCATGGAAAAACTGTCGAGCCACTTCAGAGGACAAGGCAAGCGCTTGCCATCCTGCTCGTATTCCACACGAACTTTGCGGGAGAACATGCTGCGAGGATTCTAAACGCGGGATTCCACACGCGGGTTGTAGACCAAAGAAAATCCGACTAGCCTGCCGGAGTTGGTGCAGCCGGCGCATGTGCGGCCTCGCCGTTTACCAAGTCTTTCAATTCCTTGCTGGGCTTGAAGAATGGAATTTTTTTGGCGGGAACTTCCACGCGCTCTCCGGTCTTTGGGTTGCGGCCAACGCGGGGCTTGCGCTGACGGGTACGGAAACTGCCAAAGCCGCGGATCTCGATCTTGTCGCCAGCCCGCAACGACCGCACCACGCTGTCGAAGATGGTTTCGACAATCACTTCGCTGTCTTTGCGGGTCAATTCCGCCAGACGGGAGACTTCATCAATCAAATCCGCTTTGGTCATAGCCTCTTCGCTCCCTTATTTTCGTGTCACTACCTAGATTGGAAGCCTGGCCCTGTCGCGGGGCCTGCATAACCTTCTCAAATCTCAGGGGATGTTGGCAAGAGCCAGATTGTACTCCTACTTCCACAGATAGTAGAAGCCCACCTGCTGATCGAGCAACTTCTCTTTAGTGGGCAGCCACTGCGACGCGTCCCCGAACAAGAGGTCGAGCAGCGATTTGCGGTCTCTTTCGGAATGTACCAGCACTGGTTCGCCGCTTATATTGACCGACTTTGCCGTATCCAGGACCACGGTCCTGAAGTCGCCAATCTCGTCAATCAAGTGCATGCTGAGCGCCTGCTCCCCTGTCCAAACCCGGCCATCAGCGATGGACTTGATGTCAGCAACTTTCGCATGCCGCCCGTCGGCAACAGCCTGCACAAATTGTCCGTACATGTTGTCGATCAGGCCCTGCATGTACTGCCGCTCGGCAGGAGTCAGTTCGCGCGTGGGATCTCCTGTGTCCTTGAATTGCCCAACTTTCAGGACCTCGGGCTTGAGCTTGGCCCAGCGCATCAGGTCGCCATAATTCACCCACTCGGCGATCACGCCGATGGAACCCACAATGCTGCCACTGTCGGCATAAATCTTGTTGGTTGCGGCAGATACGTAGTAAGCGCCGCTCGCGCCCACCGTTTCTATTGAAGCCACGATGCGTTTCTTCTTATCGTCCCGCACCCGCTTAACTTCGCGGTAAATCTCTTCCGACGCGGCTACGCCGCCACCGGGCGAGTTCACATGCACAATAATCGCTTTGATGGAATCGTCATCGGCGAACTTGCGCAGTTGATCCACAACGTCCTTTGGATCAAGAATGACTCCCTCAAGGTCCACTACGCCGATCTTGTCGCCGAACGCATGCATCCCGGCCTGCCGCCCGCCGGCGTGCAACGCCACATACACCAGAGTGAAGACGGCCAACACAAAGAGGAAGAATGCACCTCCTCCGACAAGGACCCAAAGCCAAACGCGCGAGCGTCCGTTTTCAGCCATAGAGATTGCAGTAGTTTAGCACCGATTGGTGGTGCTAACAGAAACCCGGGCCTGGAGGGCATCGCGAAAATAAGTTCGCACCATTCAGCTGCGAAGCAGCGAAATAATGCAGCCCAGGGCGCAAGCCCTGGGACAGCGCAAACATGATTGAGCCCCCAAAGGGGCGGAAGAATCAGGTCCCAGTTTCTGTCGCGCCCTTCGGGGCTTTGTCAGGCGGCCACTTACCCAGGGCTTACGCCCTGGGCTGCATTATTTCGCCGCTTCGCGGCTGGTGATTTGATAGAGCCCGAGGGTGTCGCTACTCAGGAACGATCACTTTCAAAGCATTCCGTGCAACGCTGAACTCAGCCGGAGTTTGGCAAACATACTCGCCGTCCGCATAAACGTCGAGCGAGTGCTCGGTGTCGATCCTCACCACCGGCGTTTGCGTGTATTCGACTTCCTTAAAGCCCAGGTGCCGGCCGAAATAGACTGTCGGAAAGAGGCAAAACAGTTTGAACGTATCCATTCCTCGCACAACACATACATCAAGTTTGCCGTCGTCGAGCTTCGCCTGAGGAGCGATCTTCATTCCGCCTCCATATGCGGGCGCGTTGGCAACGGCGGCGAGAACTGTTGGCTCGAATCCGGTCGATGTTTGACCGTTGCAGGAGACTCTCATGGGAAATGGAGCGAAGCGAAGGAACTCGCGCGGCGCGCAGAAAAAATATCCGCCATGCGATCGCATCCATTTGGGAAGTGCATTCGCCCGCTTCGCAACTTTGGCATCAAGGCCCACTCCGGCAATACAACAGAAGTAATGTTGGACCTGATCGTGTGGCGCGGACCTGCCCTGAGCGAAGTCGAATAGGGCCCCGCCCGCGAACTCCAATGCTCAGCTTCAGCGCGCGAGCAAAGTCGTTCCCACTTCCGCGCGGGACAACGAGCGCGGGCAATTGCGAACTCACAAGGGTTGGAAGATGGCGGTGCACCGTGCCATCCCCGCCGAAGATCACAACCGCGTCAACCTGATCCACAGAGTCAGTCCACTCGACACCTTCAACACGCTGAAACTTCTTCAGGCACTCAGAGACATTCCCCGGCCCGAGAATGGCGGCGGCTCGCATGTTCCCCGGAATTTAATCACAAACGGCAGAGAACAGTACGGATCGCGGGTTGGGTAAGCTCTATATTGTTATTGTTTCTAAATCGAAGGGTGCCCCATTTCTCGCGTCCTTTGCCAGAAGTGGGGCCTTTGCGCTCGTCACAATCGTTCGACCCACAATCCCCAATACGTGAGCTTTTAATAACCATCGATCCCTAAAGATGACGAGCCGTGCGGCATGACGGGAAAGTCCCACTTCTCGCAAGGACGCGAGAAATGGGGCACCCCCGAAATTGATGATTTCCCTTCTCTCTTTACAACCTGTCATTTCGAGCGAAGTGGATCGTGAAGCGATCCGCGTAGCCGAGAAACCGCTTGTTTTGATTCAGCCAACCTTCTGGCGCTGGCAGGGTTGCGGCTTTAAGCCGCTGAGGTCAGCCTCCATTTCCGACGCCAGAACAAGAGCGAACCCCAGCGGCTAAAAGCCACGCTTTCCCCGGGCGTTGATTCGGCACGAGTAGAACTCGTGCCCTTCCCGATCGTTGACCAAGCGATCATCGAGCATCAATAATTGATCTGCCATTTCGAGCGGAGCGGATCGTGAAGCGATCCGCGTGGTCGAGAAACCCTGTGTTTGGGGGTCGAGGAAAGCCTATTACGCTCGCAGTCGTGGTCTCCCACCCTTTCGCGAAAAAATACAAAAGATAAGGAGCGTCAAGTTAGGATGATTCGGTACGGGCAGCTCGCCCAGGTTTGCACCATGAGCATTTCGGGAAAGTTTGCATGCACGCGTTGAGAGCTTTCATAGACGACAGTGGGAGTGGCGGAGATTCGCCATGGTTTGTCTTGGCCGGGTATGTTGGAAAGGTAGAGGCATGGGATGCTTTCCATGAACCATGGCGGAAGGTTCTCGAGGTCCCACCACAACTTGAATACTTCAAGGCTAGCGAAGCCGAGAGTCTCCGCTCGGATGGTAGTGGGCAGGAGTAACGAAAGTCGAACGCAATAGAAGAATTGATGCCTTCATCAACGTCATCGGTACGTACGCCTTGAGATCCATTTACGTTCGGCTAAGCCAACAAGATTATGACGAAGTTATCAAGCCGTATGTTCCGCCGATGTGGCAGAACGCCTATTACTTTCTGTTTATTGGCTTCTTGTCGGTTGCGGCGAGTACAGAAAGACACCTAAGTGAGAAACGGCGTATTGAGTTCTTTTTTGACAGTAACAAAGATGTTGAGAAACCATCGAAGAAGCTGTACGGCCAAGTGGCATCACTACCACAGTTCGCTGAAATCGTCGAAGATATCCGTTATGAGGATGAAAAAATATTTTTGCCGCTTCAAGCAGCTGATTTGTTCGCATGGCAAGTTCGTCGGCGCTTCTCTGTCCAGGAGAACCCGCGCCCTCAATTCGAGGCGTCCCTAAATTGTCCCCCGGAAAGACCATTCACCCACACGCTCACGAGGGAGCACTTGGAAGAATTGGGAGAAACCATGGATCATCACGCAATGCTGAATTGGGCGATTATGGGATACCCGGAACATCTCCGGAAGTGGAGACGGCCAAGAAGATGAAAATCTCGCCGCCATTCCTTTTGGAAACTGTCATGTCGAGCAGAGCCGATCGTGGAACGACCCTAATCGAGAAACCCACCGGCAAGCTCAGTGCAGGCTCTTTTGTTGGATGATAGCGTGGAATGCCCATGGTGCTTACAGCGGCGGTCCTATCGCAAAAATGGAAAGGGCGGACACAGGCGAAGTTACAATAAGTGAACTGGAGGTGACACGCATGTTCCCGGAGATCGAGGCAGCCGTGAGGGGATTTAGGGAGATTTACATCGCCGGTATCCCGTTTCTATTAAAGCAGAATGAAACGTCGTTCTTGTCTTTTCTCTGCGTCGTGTCGGCCACAGATGCACTGGCTGGATATCGTTATCAGCAATTGGCCGATGGCGACAAATTCAGAAAATTTGTGACGGAGTACTTTCCTCCGAGCTATGCAACCCACGTTCCAAACCTGTGGTTCTTTAGATGTAGGATGTTGCATAATTTTTCGCCTGCGTATTTCTCTCTGACGCATGCGGCGTCACATCTGCACCTTCAGCTGAACCCAAATATTGGTGACTACTTTTTGAGCGACGAGAGTTTCTTTGACGATATGCGAAGCGCCGCGGAAAAGTATTTTTTCGATCTTCAGTCTGACGTCCAGCTCCAGGACGACATGGTATCTCGCCTCCATAACACCGCGAAGGGCGGAGCCATATTCATTGCCTAGAAAACATAGTTGATCAAAGCTTATCCCACGTCCTCGCTCCACCCCTCCAACGTCTTCTTCACCAGCGCCATGAACTGGTCGGCCACCGCGCCGTCTATCAGGCGGTGGTCGTAGCCGAGCGTCAGGTGAACGACGGAGCGGATGGCGATGGAGTCGTTGCCGTCGGGGTCGGTGACTACCAGCGGGGTCTTGGTGATTCCGCCGACGCCCATGATGGCCGAATTGGGCTGATTAATGATGGGTAGGCCGAAGACGGCGCCGAACTGGCCGGGGTTGGTGACGGTGAATGTGGAGCCTTCCACTTCTTCGGGTTTCAGCTTCTTCGCGCGGGCGCGTTCGCCGAGGTCGGTGATGCCGCGCTGCAATCCCAGGAAATTCAGCTCGTCGGCGTTCTTGAGGACGGGCACGATCAGTCCCCAATCCAGCGCGACCGCGATGCCGACGTTGACGTGGCGGTGATAACGAATGCCTTCGGCTTCAAGCGAAGCATTGACGATCGGGAACTGCTGGAGCGCGATGATCGCGGCGCGGACGAAGAATGGCATGAAGGTCAGGCGTGCGCCATTGCGTTGCTCGAATCCGGATTTCAGTTTGTTTCGCAGATTCACGATGCGAGTCAGGTCCACTTCGAACATGCAGTGGACGTGAGCGCTGGTGCGGCGCGACTCGATCATGCGCTGGGCGATGATCTTGCGCATCTGCGTCATGGGAACTAGATCGCCGGGAATGGTCGCGGGAGCGGGGCGAGGTGTTGGGGTTGAAGTAGCAGGTGCTGGGGCTGCAACGTCAACATCCCCGCCCTGTCTCGCCAACACCGGGCGAGACAAGGACGGGGCACCCGCTTCCTGTCCTTCTATGAACGCCAGAATGTCTTGTTTAGTGATTCGCCCGCCCAGCCCTGTGCCCGATACTTGAGAGAGATCCACATCGTGTTCGCGGGCGATCTTGCGCACTAACGGTGAGGAACGGGCGTGATCGTCTTCTTCGCGGGCGGCGGCAGGAGCGGGTTCTGCTTTCGCCGCCGCAGGTGCAGGCGCCGGCGTCGCATTCGGAGGTGCGGCCTTCTTCTCGGGAGCGGGCGCGGCGGCCTTAGGAGCAGCGGCAGCTTCGCCATCAGCGGCAATCGTGCCTACGACAGTGTTTACTTGAACGGTCGCGCCTTCGGCGACTTTGATGTCTTGGAGCACGCCGGACGCGGGCGCGGGAATCT
>WNGA01007212.1_pt1 | contig 18064 bp, 27 predicted proteins | sample 5400061 | NCBI WGS metagenome assembly WNGA01 (sample SAMN13153366, study PRJNA577476) | soil metagenome | isolation source: 100 cm soil or saprolite under grassland replicate 2 | place: USA:California | collected 2016-06-15 | reverse complement strand
TTTGCTTATTATATCATTCAACTGCCCTCGTTCTTCTTTACTCAGAGTGATTTTATATTTTTTCATAGCTTTTTTGGAATGTAAAGCTATGAGATTTATACGACATTATTAAGTTGACATGACACTAGTATACTATCCATTACCCTACATTTTTATTTTTCACTTCCTCCTCACCTCCTTCCTCCACTGCTAATCGGAATCCCTTGTGCTAAATCAATTGTGGAGTAAAAAATAGTCATTGAAAAATTTTCATTTTCTGTATCAACCGATATAGAAAATGTGGGATTACTTGTATCAATTAAAAAGTCTCTATTGTTCTGTGTATCCAGCGCAAATATGTTGTTCTGACAAATGAACTCCGATCTCAATTTATATAGAGGAATTTCCATTTTCCCACTACTGCTTTTTATTATAATAGTTATCTCACTGGGTGTATCTACACCTCTTATTTCAATGAGCTCAATCTGCAGGCTGTCTTTTTTTTCAGTGATAAATTGCCTTAAAACCTCTTCTTCGCTTGTATCATAAGTTTTATTGTGATTATCAAAATGTAATTTTCTTATGTTCATATTTTTACTTTTGTGTGATGACTTCAACTATCATTATAGAGGTAAAGGATATAACCAAATTGGAGATCACAAATAATCATGTAACGATTATAGTGCCTTTTAAAAACTTTGTTCCAATATCACAGGTCATTTCTTTATTTAATAAACCAGATACAGAAATATATCAAGAGATCAAGCTTCCCAACGACCAATAAATTTTTTTCACCTCTTCTTTATATCAGGTACCATTTTGCCCTCAACATGATGCTGCTTCGTTTTCTTTTTCCTCTTTCAGTTCATCAATTTTTTTAGTTATTATTTTATCTATATGTTCAAGCATTTTTTTTGTTGATTCTTCAAGAACTTTTTTTATTATTTCCATTATTTCCTGCTCATTAATCCCTTTTTGGTTAACTGCTTTTATAAGCTCAACTAATTGCGCTTGGGTTAAATATATCCCTTGGCGGTCCTCAACTTTAATCTTGTCATAGCTAACATCGCTTGAGTTATTATTTAAACTTTCTTCAAATTCATTCAATTTTATCTTGAAGTGTTCTTCAAAATTTTTTTGAAAGGCTTTTCCTGGTTTACTATTTATGTATGTGGAAATTGTCCCTTTCGAAAGTTTGAAAATGGAGGCCAGCTCTGCATCGGACTTTAGTTTTCCTTCTGCAATAAGCCGGTCAACAGCTTTTCTTAAACGTGTTCTAGTTTCAGTGGTATTCATAAAATGTCTCCATAACTCCAATTTTTTAATCACCTCTTTTTTATGTCAGGGACCATTTTGCCCTCAAGTGGTTTGTAAATTCTCTCCCTCCCTGTTAGCCTTTTTCGTTAACCCTTCTTTTGCTGTGCGTCCATTAATTTTTGCGCTTCACTTTCAGGAAGCTTTGCGCCGGCAACTATTTCTGCAACTTTATCTTCACTCACTCCACTTGCTGCAGCTATTTGTGAAAGCAATCTGATTTGTGTTTCCATATAGCGATTGCGTTTCTTAATATCATGATACCACTCTGTGATCACCTTTCCAACGGAGAATTGCAACAATCACAATCATTAGATATTGGAAAAGCAGACTTGTATCCATATGGCATTACAGTTTTAGTGTTATAAAAATGAAATTTGTTTATTTCTTCCCTATCAATCCATCAATCGCTTTATCCAGTTGATTAATCAACTTGTCTACAGTATTCTGCAAATGCAAACTTGTATTTTGCAAGTGTACCAGAAGAAACTATTCCAAGAATTTTCAAATATCCCCGTAGCGCATATTCAAAGATAGAAGGAATAAGAGAATAATTAATTAAGAGTTTCTATTTATTGATTTAGGCATATCTTTTTGTCTTTAGTGGATCTCTCTAAAAGTCTACTTTCTTTTTGCTCCACACCCGTTACCTCTCTGTTTCGCAAAAAGAAAGTAGCAAAGAAAAATAGTGGACGGATTTTCAGCAAGATTAGTTAGAAAAGTTTTTTTGTACGGAAAATATCCGTACATTTGTTAAGTGATTAAATTATTTATGTGATGAAAGCAATAGAAAAATCGCGTTTTGATACAAGATTGCCTAAAGAACAGAAAGAATTTTTTGAATACGCAGCAAACTTAGGGGGATTTAGAACATTGACCGAGTTTGTCGTTGCTACTGTTCAACAGCAGGCAAGCAAGATTGTTGAAAGACATAATACAATATTAGCTTCAAAAAGGGATCAGGAAATATTTTTTAAGGCAGTTATAAATCCTCAGAAACCGAACGATAAACTTAAAAAAGCTGCATCGCGTTTAAAACAGGCTGTAGCAAATAAATGAATTATATAACCGTTCCTTTGGATTCTTCTCATAAAAAGAGGAATTTCAATTGTAATAAATCACTTCTTGATAATTACTTACACGCACAGGCAAAACAAGACGTTAAAAGAAAGCTTTCTGCCTGCTTTATTCTCGCTGATGATGAAAATAATGTAAAGGTGCTTGGTAGATTGGCAGTTGATAATTTATACAAAGGGCAAGGCTTAGGAGAGCTTCTCTTAATTGAAGCTCTTAAAAGAAGTTACTACACTTCAATAAATAGTGTTGCCTCGATGGCTGTAATTGTTGATCCTATAGATGATGACGCGGTAAAATTTTATAACAAATATGGTTTTATTCTTTTGCCTGATAGTGGTAAAATGTTTATTTCAATGGAAACCATTTCTGAATTATTTTAAGTGAGAGATGAAGCAATGAACAGTTTCGCTAACATGCATCATCATATATGACACAACAAGTGAAATAATTAAAACTAAAAGGTTTTGTCTAATAAATTAACAATAAATTGAGGTGAAAATACATATCCCAAATAGTGCATTTCTCGGCAATATCGAAAGTTTTACTAAGCACTTTGATCCAACCGATGACTCCATACTAGAGGTTACTTCAAATCAAAGTTGGATTTCTGTCCATCCACTCGTCATTTCTATGATAATTGCTTTAGCTGAAGAGATCAGATTAAAAAATGGACAAGTGCGCTGTAACACCTTTAACGCAAAATCAAGACCTTATTTATTAAGGATGGGACTCATCGAGGCGCTGGATCCGAATCATGGGATTCAAATTGATGAACACGAGTCATCTGGTAGATTTATACAAGCTCGGAGAATTACCACTTCAGACGAACTAAATCAGTTCATTACAGATATGGTACCGTTGCTCCATACAACGCCTGAACAAGCATACCCAATAAAATATGTAATGAGTGAGCTTGTGAGAAATGTTTTGGAACATTCGAAATCTGATGTGGGGGCAATAGTTTCCGCACAATATTTCAAAAAATCAAATAGAATTTCAATTGGCGTGGCGGATCGTGGAATAGGAATTAAGGAAGCTATCAATAGATCTTATACTGCCAAGACGGATGAAGAGGCAATTGACTTGGCATTGCGACCGGGTATAACGGGAACCACAACCAGAATTGGTGGAACAGAATTTAACGCCGGTGCTGGGTTATTTTTTACGAAAAGTATCGCTAAAGTAAGCAGAGATTTTTTTCTCATCTATAGTGGAAATTCATTTTTTAAATTACATAAAACCAACTCAAATAAAAATGTTGAACTTTTTGCCAATCCAAGGCTTGATAGAGCGAATTTGAAATCCGATGGGCTGCCCAATTGGCGTGGTACTGCAGTTGGTATTGATATATCTATGGATATAAATCAAGATTTTCAGGATTTATTGGGAATGATTAGAAATGCATATCACCTCGACGTGAAAAGAGCCAATAAAGAAAAATATCGAAAACCTAAGTTTGTGTAATGGAGATACAACTATATAAATATTCCGGGGATTTTGCGGAAAACAAAGACATGGCAAGAAAGCTACGAATTGAACAAATTGAACCTGAACTTAAAAAAAGTCATGAAGTTGTAGTTGACTTTAAAGGAGTAACCTCTGCAACGCAATCTTTTATTCATGCACTAATCAGTCAAACTATTCGTGACTTTGGCGTAGACATTTTAGAAAACCTAACTTTCAAAAACTGCAACGAAAAAATTCAAACCGTAATTGAGATTGTTGTTGAATATGTACAGGACGGAATTTTCACCGAAGATGATGAGGCATAACAATTAAATTATACCAGTATTATGAGATACAAGGCAAAGTGGTCGTTGTGTGGTGCAAATCACCATTAGCAAAATGCAAGTTTCCACTTGTATTCGAGTTGCAAAAAGAGTTTGTAATTTAAGCAGTGATTTGAGATTATAAATACGCAATCATGAACGACAAAATGAAACTCTATCACAAAATGTATCCTGAATGGTATCCCAATAGCATGCTTCTAAAGGGCTTTTCAAATCTTTTGACCGCCTATATGCCTCATAGAAGAGGTAAAATAATTGACATTGGCTGTGGACCAAATAGCTGCTATATTTTGGTTTTGCTGAAGTCTGACTTTGAATTGTATGCCGAAGATATTGACCCAACACTAATAGAGTATTTAAAGGAGCGCATTTTACAGAGTAATGAAAAAGTAGAGTGAGTGAATTTCTCCACAGAAAAATTTCCTGTGGGCTTTGAAAACGTGATTTTTGATGGCGTTGTGGTTTCAAACGTTCTTCATCTGCTTTCTTCTGAGGAAGAAGCCGAGTTGGTCGAAAATGTGAAAAAATACATTAGGAAATATTCAGTAATTGTTGTTACCGTCCACTCCGATAGGCACAGGAGCAACAGGCAAGATAACCCCTTTAGATTCGAGTATTTTAAGCGGTATTATAACATGAGTGATTTATATAAGTTATTTCAACAAGAAGAATTTGATTATTTATTTGTTTCCGAAACACACCAAGAACCAACACCCTATGACATACAGTTTATAAAGGAATGGATGACTCAGCATTGTACCGTTAACAAAAAGAGTATTTGACCAGCCAACAATTGAAAAAGTTCAAGCGGACGAAATAGAGAAAAATGTAGTTGACAGTATTACGATTGTTGTGAAAAAAAAATAAAAAATTGGATTTAAAAATTTAAATCCTACTCATACAGCCTCTTTATCCACTGCAATATGCCGGCATACAAAGTACCTTCACTGTATCACCTCACAATAAAACTTTTACAATAGATGCTTATGCAATGAAGCTTGTAAACAACATCCCCACACGTTTTCAAATATTTGTAAATGGCAATTTTGAAGGATTCATTTATGCCGAAGGCGATAAGTGGTTAATTGATAAATACAGCTTGTCGCAGGATGTGCTAAATGAGGAGCTGGCACAAGAAATTGGTAAATATCTCACTGCCTATTATTCCTAAAATAATTAATTTTATCCTGCAATCATTCGTTAAACAGTTTAAACCACAACGCATAAAACTTTTTAGCAGCGGTTCTTCTTCAATGTCCTGCCTTTCCGCAGGTTGTTTGACGATGATTGCACCCGCTGCTTTATTCTTTATGAAAATCAATAGGAATTAATAAAATACAATATGGCTTTTAGATGGCAATGTCCCTATTGCAGCCACGACACAACAATAGGACCTGAAAATTTTATTCAAAGCGAGGTAGACATTAGACTCGAGAACAAACATGGTTACAGTAGACTACACGTTGAATGCATTATTTGCCCAAACGATGAATGTCAAAAAATGGCTTTAATAGCGGTTCTTAAGCGTTTAACTTGGGCAAATGGAGTATGGAACAGTGATGAGACACTAGAGCATTGGAACCTTCTCCCAAAATCTCATGCAAAAGTTTTTCCTGATTATATCCCAACAGGTATAATACGTGATTATGAAGAGGCTTGCGAAATAGTAAACGCAAGTCCAAAGGCTTCCGCTACACTTTCAAGGCGCTGCTTACTGGGAATAATTCGAGACTTTTGGGGAGTATCTAAAAGCAGACTAATTGATGAAATAAACAGTATCAAAGAAAGGGTAGACCCTTTGACTTGGAATGCGATCGACGCAATAAGAAAGGTCGGAAACATTGGAGCACATATGGAAAAGGATATCAATCTAATTATTGAAGTAGATCCGGAAGAAGCAAGCTTGCTGATACGATTGATTGAATTATTGCTAAAAGAATGGTATGTACATAGGCATGAAAGACAAGAGCAGCTTAACGCGATTATCGCACTTAGTAAGGAAAAAGACACCAGGAAAGAAAAATAAATCGTGCGACTAAAAAAATAAAGCTATAGCAGAAGATAAAGTTCGCTCCACTAAAAAACAACAATATTTAAGATTTGAGTTTTTATACCTTAATATGTTTCGAACTTTTAAATGTCGGCTTACTCCATTTTCAGATGTCCCTGCTAACAGCATGGCACTTAGATTGCCAGAAGGCACCTTTTTCGCAACACCGCCATTAAGTTCTGTGGAATACAATACTATTTTCTTAACTGATCAGATATTCGAATTGTCAAAAGATGAAATCTTGTTTTCACAGCAAATAAATCAATACAACGATAATTTATATCTCGACCCTTCTTTGCAAACGCCATTTAGAGATCAAACAAAGTATATACTACATAAGCACATTCAAAGAAAATAATGCACTATGAAATCAAGGTAGATAATCTTCGAATAAGAGTTGATGCTAATTGGTGGAATAAATTTTTGCTGAATATAATCCACGACCGATATTGGCTATTCAATGAAAAAAAATGGTTTGTAACATTTGCCATAAGTATCGCTGGATTCATTTTAGCACTGATAGCATTATTGATGAAGAAGTAAATAATCTCTTCCAATATTTGATTGAGAACCTCTGCTGCTTTAAAAACCAAACCTCAGGTTCTCAAAAATGACTTATGTTTACTTCTCAATTAAGACCATAAGGCAACACTATAATTCGGTGCACGGAGAAAAAATAATTTCCTCACAATCATCACGCTGTACTTGGTAAATTTTATCCCTACAAATATATTCCAACAATTTTCCAACAATGGTATATCATTTGTATAGGTAAAATCAGCTACTATCTATATAGATGCTGTTTCTATGTCAGAAAAAACACTCAACATCTGAGTGTTTTTTCTTTAACGACAAAATTTGTTGCTATGCCTGATGATCCAAACCCGCAAAAACCCCTTGACTCTTTAAAAATAAATGTTGATAAAGAAGACGAACTGGAATGGTGGTCACTGCACTTGAAAATTAATAAAGAAAAATTAATAGAAGCGATTAATGCCGTGGGTATTTCTGTAAAGGCAGTAAGAAAGTACTTGAAGATATAGGCACACTGTTATTCATTTAATCACTTCAAAAATCTAACATATGCCAGATGATCCTAACGAGCATGGTACTCCTGATTCAAGAAGGGTTAACATTTATGAAGAGCACGAAATCAAATATTGGACAAAAGAACTTGGAGTTTCCAAAGAAAAATTAATAGAAGCTGTAGATGCTGTTGGCACTTCAGCAGAGGAAGTAAAAAAGTATTTGAAGAAATAACTATTATTGATGTTTCTTTATCCACTCCTCACCCTTATGCCTTTCCCAATTCAATTTAAAATCATTCATCACAGCTTCGGGTGTTTCGCCATAGCCACCGATTCCACTTGCCAAATCCGGGCCGTATAAAATAAACCATGAACCCTCATCACACATCACTTTTAAATTCTGCCGTGAATAACCTGGTTGCTTCTCTATAAACTCTAAAGCCTCTTTATAAAGCTCTTCTTTTAGTAGTTTTTCTTTTGTTGTCATGAGAATATTAGTTCTCGGTTTCCTAATAGAATTTTTATTAATTCCGCCAAATATTTTCCTATTTTTTTCTTTTTTATGCAGTGTTTTTTATACCTATAAAAAACTTGTGCCAGCTTTTTCCAACATCGCCATTCTTATAACACCGGCATCTTTCTTCTCAATATCTCATTCATTATTTCTTTATGTTCGTCTACATAAATTTCTGTCATCTTTGATGATGTATGTCCCATTTGTTGCCTGGGCATATCAATAAGATCATTTGCACGCTCATTATAAAATAACCTCATCATATCATTGCCCGCCATCTTTTTAAAGCTGTATTGATCAACATTCAAATTCAGGTCCTTCTTTACTATATCACGCCACCACCTCGTCGATGTATCCACACTCATGCGTCTTGCTCCGGGAGTAAAACTTTTTGTTCTGTCTTTGGCAGAAAAGATATACCACTCCGATTTATATTTTTCCAATTTCAATTCATTCAAACGAAGCATCAGCCAATCCGGAATAATGACATCTCTTTCAATATTAGTTTTGGAATTTTCTTCCTCTTTAATTGGAGTGATTCTAAAGATTTGTTCTTCACGAATAAGATCTTTTATTTTAAGTGCACAAATTTCATGAGGTCGCAGTGTGCAGGCATACGACACAGCAAGAAAACGATAGTAATTAGGATAACAAATTCTCATTCTGTCAATGATCAATTTCCTTTGCGCTGCAGTGGGAGGCCGGTGTGCTTTTGTTTTTATTACATCTTTTGTTTTTATTTTTTCAACAGGATTATTTTCAAGCAAATCAAATTCTTCCAGTTCACTGAGCAATGAAGAGAGATGTGTTCGATATTTATTATAGCCTTTTGGTGTGAGCTTGCGCAGATCTTTAACCTGATCGAGAAGTAGACGAAAGTGAGCACGCTTTAATTCAATAAAGCGCATTGCATTTATCCCTGCAACAGCAGCAGCCTCTTTTAAATAACCGACTGATGATTTATAAGCCTTTCTTGTATTTTTCTTCCAATCAGGTGTTTTCTTTTTAACTGCAAAATCAATCGCCTCATCAAAACTCATTTCCATGAGTTTCTCTAACTCAGTTTTTTCTTTCACTTCTTGTTCATCATCCTATACAACAATTGCTTTTGAGTAAGTACCCTTGAGCGGGTTCCAGCCCAACTTTTCGAGGGAAAATTCAGCAGCTTTTTTCGCTGCCTTTAGTTGGGCCACACGTTCAGCAATAGAAAGGCCGGAAGAATTCATACTTTTCTTGTGTATTTTCAATACCCACTGGCAGGTATCCTCATCATAATACCTGTAACGAACATACCAGTCCTTGTATTTAAATTTTTCTAGTTCTTCGGAGGAGAGTTTTGCAACATCTTTTGGATAAGTTTCAACATTTTTGTACGGCTTACTGATTGGTTTTAACATACTCAGCGATTTTAGTTGTTAACCTTTTTTTGCTGAGATGCTGCGAGAGTCTTGACAATCAATTCAACTCAAAATAAAAGGCGGAGAACTACTGATTCTCCACCTCTTGTTGCGGAACATATCACCCGCCGATAAAATGTCGCCATTGGCAACAATTATAATAGCCGAAAGGTAGGGCATTCATTTTGTAAAAGCAAGAAAAGCTACCTTAAAATTTGCACATTTTAATATACTCATTACATATGTAACTTTTCTTTTTTTGCCATCAGTTCTTCTACCGTTTCTCTATACATTTCATCAGGTACACAACAATCAACGGGGCATACAGCAGCACATTGCGGTTCTTCATGAAAGCCCTGGCACTCGGTGCATTTATTAGGAACGATATAATAAATATCTACACTAATAGGAGCAAATCTTTCTTCTGCATTTACAACTGCACCATCCATTAATGTGTACTCCCCTTTTACAGTTGTGCCATCCGAAATAGACCACTCTACACCACCTTCATAAATGGCATTGTTAGGACATTCAGGTTCGCAAGCCCCGCAGTTTATACATTCTTCTGTTATTTTTATAGCCATAGTAATTAATTTTGAAGTTTTGATTTTGATATAGATAAATCAATATTCATTCCCAAATATAGTTTAGAGTTTTAAATTTTTTTTCATGGATTTACAACAACGTATTAATGTATTGGTTTTGCTTGGTAAATATATGCAAAGTGATAATGAAATTTTTGAATTGGTAAAACATAAAGCCCAATCTGAAAATCCATGGTTTACCCATGAATTTATTAATAAAGCTGTTACAAATATTGCACAGAATTTTTTACATCCGGGTAAACTGAAAAAATGGTCTGGAAATTATGATATTAATGAAGAGACTTCTACTTCAAAAAAGGTAGGTATTGTAATGGCTGGCAATATTCCTCTTGTTGGTTTTCATGATATGCTTTGTGTATTTGCAAGCGGGCATAAGGCAGTGATAAAACCTTCATCAAAAGATGAAGTATTGATAAAGCATTTAGTTCAAAAAATGTGTGAATGGGAACCATCTATTCAGCACTATATTTCTTTTGCTCCAATGCTTAAAGGTTGCGATGCCTATATTGCAACAGGCAGCAATAATGCAGGTAGATATTTTGAATATTATTTCGGTAAATATTCATCCATCATTCGCCTCAACAGAACTTCTGTTGCTGTACTTGACGGCACTGAAACGCTAAGTGAACTGGATTCGCTGGCAGATGACATACAATCCTATTTTGGTTTGGGATGCCGTAACATAACGAAGCTTTATGTTCCCCATAATTATGATTTTATTCCCCTGCTGGATGCATTAAAAAAATATGATTACCTGATGGACTTTCATAAGTACAAACACAACTATGATTATCAACTGGCATTGCTTATAATGAACAATAAGTATTATATGAATAATGGTTCCGTTCTTTTAACAGAAAATGAGTCATTATTTTCTCCGGTTAGCCAATTCAATTATGAGTTTTATGACGATAAGGATATAGCAATTGCTATTTTAAAAAACAATAACAATATTCAATGTATGGTTGGCCACAACTTGACTAACTTTGGAGAAACCCAATCACCTCAATTGAATGATTATGCCGATGGAGTGGATACGATGGTGTTCTTAACGAAGCTTTAGTTGTTCAAAAGTTTGAGGGTTTGATTGTTCGGGAGTTTGATTGCAAAGTTTAAATTCTGCTTGTGTTGAATATTCATGTTTTACACTGCTGCTTGAAATTCCAAACGTAAAAGTATCCCGAAGCGTCGGGATGAGACAGGTCACAAGAGGTAATGACAAAAGAGACGTAGCTGGTATCATAATTGCCATTTGTTTTAAGAAAGAATGTCATAACTACGAGGCTTTTCGTCAATTTTATGTTAAAAGGGTTATTTGGTGGACTGACGATTAAACAGCTTTGTTTCTTTGTTATCGAAAAGGAACGAAATTTGAAAAACAAAATAGAAAACTTAAAAATTTAAAGATGATGAAACTCAAAAACATTTTATTGGTAGTTGCTATAAGCGCCACTACTGCTATTTTGAGTGTGTGGGGTTATGGAACATGGATGAATAACCATACCTCAGCCAGCATACAGCAGGATGGAAAACTTCCTGTAAATTATGCCGGGTTTTTTGACAAAAATAATATGCCCACAGGCCCTGTTGATTTTACGGCTGCTTCAAAAGCCGCTACACCTGCTGTGGTGCATATAAAAACGCACACAAAAGAAAGGCAGGTAAGCAATAATCTTCCAAAACGTAAAAATCCATTCTCTGACTTATTTGGAGATGAGGATCCCTTCTCTGATTTCTTTGGCGGCCCCCGAAGTAATATTATACCAGAGCAACGTGCAAGTGGAAGTGGTGTGTTTATTAGCAATGATGGTTATATTGTAACTAATAACCATGTTATTGAAGATGCTGATGAAATTACTGTAACTACACCTACGAGAAAAACATATAAAGCAAAAGTAATTGCTACTGATAAAAACACAGATATAGCCGTTATAAAAATAGAGGGCAGTAATTTCCCATACCTGGTATATGGTAATAGCGATGATGTAAAGCTTGGTCAATGGGTATTGGCAATTGGTTATCCGCTTAATCTTGATGTGACTGTTACGGCAGGTATAATAAGTGCGAAATCCCGTTCAATCGGTATCAACAGAGGCGATCGTCCTATAGAGTCTTTTATTCAAACAGATGCTGCCGTTAACCCTGGTAACAGTGGTGGCGCTTTGATAAATACTGAAGGTGAATTGATTGGTATCAATGCTGCCATTGCTTCTCCTACAGGTTCTTATGCAGGTTACTCTTATGCTATTCCCGTTAACATAGTTAAAAAGATTGTAAACGACTTAATGAAATATGGGGCTGTACAAAGAGCATATATAGGTATCTCTTATCCACCCGATGATCTGCCAGAGGAAAAGAAAAAAGAGTTAGGTATTAATGAAGGAGCCGGTGTATTTGTAAATGGTGTTGCCGATGATGGTGCTGCTAAACAGGCTGGTATTCAAAAAAGTGATTTCATTACAAAAGTTAATGGTGTGGAAGTAAACAGCGGCCCTGAATTACAGGAACAGGTAACGCGTTATAAGCCCGGTGATAAAATAAATATTACCTATGTAAGAAACGGAAAAGAAAATACTATAGATCTTACATTAAAGAACAAGGCAGGCACTTATGCAGAAGTTAAACAGGAAAGTGTATTAGATCATCTGGGCGCTGAACTGGTAACTGTTGATAAAGCTACAGCTCAGAAAAATGATATTGCAGGTGGCGTGCTTGTTAAGAAAATTGGTGATGGCCCTCTTAAAAATACACGCATGCAGGAAGGTTTTGTAATCACAAGTGTAGATGGACAAGAAGTTAAGACTGTAGATGATCTGAAAGCAATTTTAGGAACAACACAGGGAACAGTAAGACTCGAAGGTATTTATCCCGGTTATGAAGGTACTTATGGATATCCGCTTAACCTGAATGATAATGATCAGGGTGACAAATAAAATTTAAGCGACAAAAATGTAAAAGCCCGTTCTTTCAGAGCGGGTTTTTTTATTTATGTACCCGGCATCAATTCTTTTAGAATCTACGGTTGCGTCGCACTCTTTTACTGTTGTACAATGAATATGCAATCGCAGTATGCAATAAGTTATTAAGTGAGTAGTGAATAGTATTGAATTGTCAGCCCATTAATGAATTTTTAGAACATAAAACTTTTAACTATTATCGTCACTCACATAAACAAAATATTCCCATGCTTGTAATTCAAATTTTTCTGTACTGTTTAAATGATGATAAATTCCGGAGAAGAGATTATAATAACTACCACTTAATTGTTCATGCGTAATAATACAATGAACTCTATCATTGGGTAACAGGTTGAGCAACACAAGTACTTTGTGCCTTTCTTTGATTAGCAGGTAGGCAAATATTTTATCATCCTCCCTTGTAGTTAATTCAACTACATCAGCAAAATTTTGTAGGGCTTCGTTATTAATTCTTAGTTCGTACAATGATTTGTAAAAGTTATGCAGTGCAATATTTGACTGCCATTCTATCTGGTCTTTATCAAAAAACTTCAGCCGTTTAAAATTGGGTAATTCCTGGCCGCTATATAATAAAGGAATGCCTGGCCATGTACAACAAAATACAGCAAAAGCTTTGGCGCCATCACTATATTTTTCATACTCGGTTCCGTTCCAGCTATTTTCATCATGGTTACTTGTAAAAAATAATTTAAGTGCATTGTTTGAATATTGTTTATACTGATGAAGCACATCCTTCATGTGTTGAATGGATGCAATTTGTTTTACAATTTTTTCACTTACATGCATCCACTCCCATGCGTAACTAACATCGAAAACTTGATGGTATTCCGGCACTTCGCATTCAGCCAGCCAGAATAAAGGTTTTAATGCATCACAATGCTGCCTTGCAACGCTCCAGAAATCAAGCGGAACAAGATGAGCCATATCACAGCGAAAACCGTCAATATCATATTTCTTTATCCAAAACCTCATCGCTTCTATCATACCCATTCTTAGTTCTTTTACATCGTAGTTTAATTCTATCACATCACTCCAGTTGTGGTATTGTGTAAAATTTCCCTGTTCATCTTTTAAATACCAGTCAGGATGTTCTGTTGTCCAGTGATGATCCCATCCTGTGTGGTTTGCTACCCAATCAATAATTAATTTCATTTCATGTTGATGTGCTTGCTGCACTAATGTTTTAAAATCATCAGGTGTACCAAATTCAGGATTAATTTCAGTGTAACTGCTGCATGCATAATAACTACCCAACGACCCTATTCTTAATTTTTTACTGATGGGCGTGATGGGCATCAGCCATAATATTTTTACACCCATATCTTTCAGGCGAGGCAGGTGTTGCATGAAAGCCGCAAAAGTTCCCTCTGCTGTATATTGACGAATATTTACTTCATAAACATTTGCACCTGCTATCCAGGGCACTTTCTCAAAATGCTTCTCCATAAACAACCCAAGTTATACAGCAAAGAAATACTATTATTGCGTACTGTACATGAGTAAGATTGTATTAGATAGAAAAATTAGTTTGCTGCAGGCAACGGCTATTAATATGACGGACATGGTCGGCATCGGACCCTTTGTAGTGTTAAGCGCTGTTGCAGAATTGATGAATGGTCCCTGGTTTTTATATGCATGGCTTGCAGGAGCTTTGCTTTCTTTTATTGATGCAATGATCTGGAGTGAACTCGGTGCAACATTTCCCCTTGCCGGTGGCACTTATAATTTTTTAAAAGAAAGTTTCGGACCCAAATGGGGTAAATTAATGAGCTTTCTTTTTGTATGGCAAACGATGATACAGGCGCCGCTTGTTATTGCTTCTGCTGCAATTGGCTTTGCACAATATTTAACTTACATAATTCCTCTTGATACTATAGAAAAGAAAATGGTAAGCGGTGGAGTAGTGGTGATGATTGTGTTTTTATTATATCGAAAAATTGAAACTATCGGAAGAATCAGCGTCTTTCTTTGGCTCGGTGTTTTAATTACTATGACTTGTATAATTGCTGGTGGCTTGCTGCATGGAAATTTTATTTCACCCATTGCACATATCAATGACGGCTTGCATATTAATGAAGCATTTGCCGCAACATTAGGGTTTGCAAGTGTAAAAACAATGTACAGTTATTTGGGTTATTACAATGTTTGCAATTTAGGAGGAGAGATAATGAAGCCGGAAAAAAATATTCCCAAAAGCATGTTTATTTCCGTTGCAGGCATTGCTGTTTTATATATGCTCATGAATATTAGCGTGGCTTCAGTTTTGCCTTTGAATACAATTATTAAAAGCCCTTTTATCGTAAGTGATTTTATGCAAACACTTGCAGGGCCTGTTGCAGCGACAATAGTTACGGCATTGGTTTTATGGGTTGCATTTGCTTCAGTGTTTTCTGCAACATTGGGTTATAGCCGTATTCCTTATGCTGCAGCAAAAGATGGTGCATTCTTTAGTGTGTTTGCAAAGCTGCATCCTGAAAAACACTTTCCCTATATTTCTTTACTGGCATTAGGTGGCGTAGCTTTTATATTCAGCTTATTGTTTAAAATAGCAGATGTTATTAATGCTATACTTGCCATACGCATTCTTATTCAGTTTGTAGGACAGGCAATAGGGTTACTGATGTTAAGCAAAAGGAAAGGAAGAAATTTTTTGAAATGGAAAATGCCTTTATTCCCGGTGCCAGTAGTACTTGCAATAATCATGTGGCTGTATATTTTTAAATCCACAAGTATGCAGATGGCGGTATCAGGACTTACAGTTATAACTATTGGTATTGTTGTTTATCTTCTTAAAGCAAAGTATAATAAAGAGTGGCCATTTAAATCTAAACAGTAATTTCAATTCTGTTGCCTTCGGGATCAAGTATTACACTTTCATAGTATCCATCTCCTGTTGTTCTCGATTCTCCGGCTATTAAGTATCCATTAGCTCTTAGTTGTTCCGTCAATTGATTTACTTTTTCTTTTGATCCTGCAGAAAAGGCAAAATGAATAAGGCCGGTATATTGTTGAGTTGAGTCATTAACATTTTGCGTTATTTCCGGCATCGCCAGTAATTCAAGACGCGGGCCGGTTTCAAAACTTAAAAAGTAAGAAGAAAAATTCTTTGAAGAATTATGATACTTATTATTTGCCTTAGCATTAAAGTAAGTGCAATAAAATTGTTTCATCTTTTCAAGATCATTGCACCAGATAGCTAAATGCTTAATATGCATGAAAAATTTTTCAGATAAGGAAATGAATGATCAGGAAAGTTAAAGGGATTTCCATTAACCATATGCGGAAAATCTTTTTGCCTTCAAAGTAATTCCATAAAGCAAAGTCAATAAACAAGACATTTACTTCAATGAATATAAATAAGAAAACTAAAAGCCATTCATTATGTGTAAAACCTCTTCCTGTTATCATCATGTAAGGAAACAATCCTGCTAAAAAAAAATCCAACAATAAAAAAGGAGAAATTCTCTTTAACAACTGCCTTCCTAAATTTGATTTCTTTTGTGCCCGGATATTCTCAAGGTTTAAGTCTTCTCCTTCGGGCAATCCAGATAAATGAGACAGTTGCTCGTGGGTTTCATTTAATACTGGCTCTCTTTTTTTGTCTGCAGGCTTCTTTGTAGTTTGATGATATAATATTAACATATACTTTATTAAACACTGTTGTGATATTAACTATACTTTTACTGACTACTATAGAAAATTTATATTATGATAATAACGAACTTATACGCGTGAAGTTTAAAGCAAAAATTATTTTAAGAAATTATTAGATAAGTAAGACCCACAGAAAAACTGTTTTTGATTTGTTGATATGCGTCTAATCTGAATATTTTTGCTGCTTGCTATGAAAAGTTTATTAATTGATCTAATATTATTGTAAGACCGGCAAAGGTAAGAGGATTAGCTTTTATTGCCCTGGTACTAAAGCTTTTTAGTAACGATAAAATTATACTTTAACATTAATAAAATTTTTGGACTATCGGGTATTAGTATTTTAATAAACTTTATATATTTCGGGATGTAGCGCAGCCCGGTAGCGCATCACGTTCGGGACGTGGGAGTCGCTGGTTCGAATCCAGTCATCCCGACTTTTAGTATTGATTATCAATTATTTATAAAATGTTCGGACATTTTTCGGACAATTTTTTATGCTGTAATTGCAAAAAGGAGCTAAGGCTTCGCAAAGCAACAGCATTGGAAAAATAGCATCGCTGAAAAAAAATCAACCAGGACTCCTTACAAAATTGAGTTGTTGCGCAAAGAGTGTTAATCAAGGGGATAACAAACGAAGGTGGCAAGAATGGAGCTTGTAGGCGGGTTGCTTCGCCATATCTTATTTGCTTTTTTGCCAAGCTTCTTCCATTTCCTTTTTGCCCTTTTTAGTCTCATGTTCATATAAGTATTTCCATGCATTTTCATATTGTGCTCTTTCTAATTGTTTTTCTTTTATGATTGTCCAATTTTCGATGAATTGTTTGCCTAAAACAAAAAGATATGTCGCTATAAGAAAAATCATCATCCAAAATAAAATTCTGCCAAATACAAGTCTGTAATATTCCCTTGCATTTTCTTCCGGAAATAGTAATATTCTGAATTGCCTGACAATGCTTTTGGGTTGTGTCATAATTGTCGCCTGTATTTGTTCCATAAACTTTGTCAACATAGCTTGAGTAGGTTCTGTATTTGTTATCGGTTTTACGACACTTTGTTCATTCAACTTTTGTTCAAAACCTTCAACTTTTTCCATTAGTTTTTGTGTCAAATATCCTTGTGCTGTACTACTTTTTTTAATAGCGTTTAATTCATCCAACGCCTGTGCAAATGCGGTTTCCAATGCCTCTCTTTCCATATGCTTAAAATAATTTTATAAATGATGGTAATGTCTTTTTCTTTTGCGTTTCTTTTTAAGCAGCTCATGGTTAATGTGGTTATTAGTTTGCTCAGGTTTTATCATTTGTTCGATCGTTTTAGAAGATTCCTTAGTGAAATTATCAACAGGTGAAAAATCATATTCCTTTGCAGGCTCTCTTTTTAGTTGCTGGTCATAATTAATGTTTAGTTGAGATGACCTTTCTTTTTCTGTTGGTTGGGTGACAGAAAGCACTGTTTGCTTTTCCAATATGCGTTCAATTGTTTGTAATGAATAACCTACTTCGCTTCCTTTCACCTTTACTTTTTTATCGTCAATAAAAGAAATACCGCGTGCCTTTAAGATGGTATATCTTTTTTCTTTCATCAGCCTTTCAAAATCTGCGTAATTTTTTGACTGAGCAAGGCTTTGTTTGATATGCTCTCTTAAGCGTTCTTTTCTTATGTCCTGTCTTGGAATTAA
>WNGA01005616.1_pt1 | contig 18070 bp, 12 predicted proteins | sample 5400061 | NCBI WGS metagenome assembly WNGA01 (sample SAMN13153366, study PRJNA577476) | soil metagenome | isolation source: 100 cm soil or saprolite under grassland replicate 2 | place: USA:California | collected 2016-06-15 | reverse complement strand
GTCCAGCCACACGTTGGCGGCCCGCAGCGCGCCGCGCAGCTCAAACAGCACGCATAGCTCCCAGGCGTGCCGGTCGACGCGGCCGTCGGCGCCGACCACCTGCGCCTGCCACGTGGCCGGGACAAAGCCCAGCGGCGCGTCGTCGGGCACCCGCCGCCCGCCACGACGGTTGAGCTCCCGCAGGACCTCGACCGCGGCCAGCACCTGCCCGCCGGGACTGTTGGCGGTGGCGCGGAAGTCGAAGGCGGCCAGGAAGTCCGGCACGAACTGGCGCAGGTGGGTGTAGCGGCTGTCGAGCAGGTCGACGTAGCCGTCGTCGGAGGGCCGGGCGAGCTGCTCGGCCTCGGCGACCGCGCCGCGCAGCCGCTCCAGGCCGATGCGGCGCTCGACCAGGTCCAGAACGTCGGCGCCGGCACCGTCGCGGCGGCCGTCGGCGGCGTCGAGGATCGCGCGGCCGAGCTCGACGAACAGCAGGACCTTGTCGTTGGCCGCCCGGGCGCTTGCGCGGCGCAGCTCGTCGAGGTCGTGGCGGGCGCGCCGGTCGGTCCCGGCCAGTGCCCGGTCGTAGGCGTCGAGCAGGTCGTCGGTGATCCGGGTCGCCTGGTCGGCGCAAAAGCACAGCAGGATCGGGTAGCGCCGCTCGGCCGGGGCAACGCTGAGCGCCTGCGCGGAGGTGCGCCGCCCGAGCGCGGCGAGAAACCGGACCCGGTTGGCCGGCAGCACCCCAGCAACATCGCGGTGCAGCGCGTCGGCGCCGAGCTTGCGCAAGTAGGCGAGCTTGTCGAGCTCCGCCAGGATCGCCTTGGGCGCGACCGAGACCGGCTCGGTCCGCAGCCACACCAGCGGGGAGCGGCCCAGCGCCGGGTCGACCGTCAAGAGCCGGTCGAGGCCCTCGACGCGCGCGGCGCCGAGCAGCGGCTGCAGCCGCCGGTAGGTCTCGGCGGTGGCCTGCTCTCGCACCGCCGCGACCAGCCGCTCAAGCTGCGTGACGCCAGGGCGGACGACCCGGTCGGAAAGCAGCCGGTCGCAGGCGAACTGGAACAGCAGCGCGGGCCGCTCGTGCTCCATCGCCCGCTCCAGCAGCCAGGCGGCCAGCCGACGGCGCTCGGCCGGGCCCGCGTCGCGGAACCCCAGCGCCTGTTGGACCTTGGCGAGGTGGTCGGTGCGGGTCTGCGCCCGCGCGGCGTACCCGGCCAGGACGGCCGGGGCGACGTCGAGCTGGGCGGCGAGGTAGGCGACCGCTGGGGCTGGCGCGGCGGCAAGGTCGTCGGGCACGAACCCCAACGCGCGCAGCGTGCAAAGTTGCAGCGCGACGCCAAGCCGGTTGGCCGCGCCGTGGTGGATGGCGAGCAGACGGCGGTCGTCGCCGCTCAAGGTGAAGAAGCGGATGAGGTCGTCGCGGTCGACCTCGGTAGGAAAGCCCCCCCAGGCGGTCACGGTCGGCGTCGGTCAGGAAGCGACCCGGCATCAGCACCTCACAGGAGGATCGCCGTCAGACGGCGGTGCTGCCGGATTCTGCCAGACGCGCACGACCGCCGCCGTGACGGCGTAGAGCAGCCGGCCGCAATCCTCGATTCCGACCGCCATAGCCGGGCACAGCCGAGACACCCGCTGAGCAGGAAGGACGTTGGTTCACGAGCGGTCCAGGGCTGTGGTGCCAGCGCAGGCCAGCGGGCACATTGCCGATGGGAGCAGCGCGGACGGTGTCAAGACGCTGGCGGCACGAGGTCACGAGAGCAGGTCTCCAAACTGGATGTAGCCCCGTGCGATGAGGCGGTTCACGGTTGCACGTGCGCGGCGGCGGGTCTCAGGATCGTCTGCCCTGATCCCATCCTCGAGGATCGCCCGAATCTCATCGCGGGCGCCGGTGACGAACCATGACCGCTGGGCCGCGTGCCGGTGGGTCGCGTCGATGAGCAGGGACAGGCAGGCGACCACCGGTGCGAGCCGCTCATGGCGGAGGACAGCGAGGCGTTCGGCGACCGTGTGATCGGGGTCGACGATGCCCTCGGCGGCGAGCAGCTCCTGCAGCTGAGCGAGTGCCCAGTCATCGTCGAACTTGCCTGACCCGAACCACCAGCCGAAGCCCTTGAGTTCCTCAAGATCAGCGTCGACGCGCTGTCGCAGGACACCGAGGCGCCATTCCCACAGGCGCTGGAGCCGCTCCAACACCTGTGGTGCAGGCTGCTCTGCGCTCGTGACGTCGATCCCTGCCATCTCGATGAGGTGGGTCCGCGCGTCGACAGGCGCGCGCTCAAAGAAGAGGTGGACGAGCGAGCCGGGCTCCAGGCCGACGCTCCCCTGCGCGTAGAGCCCGAAGACATGCCCGATCAACGCATCCGTCGTCTCGTCGGCGTGATCGGATGCCTGCTCGGGGCTGCCTTCTGCGAGCCGGGTGATGGCCTCGCGGTAGCGCTCGGTGAGCAGCTCGTACGCGTCGCGGTAGGCGCGATTGAAGAGCAGGTAACGGTCCCAGGCCGCCCGCCGGAGATGCTCCAGGGAGGAATCGCGGGGAAAGATCGCGTCCACCCGCGCCTGCGCCCATTCCTGGTCGCAGGCGAGCAGGTGCGGGAAGTACTGGCCGTAGATCGAGCGGATCGCACGGGTCGGCTCGTGATGCGGGTCGAGGTGACGGTCGAGCAGCTCTCGAAGCCGAGGATCCAGGCTGGCCGTCTGGCCTGGTGGGGTCTGCTTCTTGCGCCACCAGCCGTACTGCATGATCGCGTGGAACGCTGCGCCGCGCACTGCGTTCAGGTCGAGGGTCACGGGGCCAGTGTTGCCCTGCTGCTCTTCGTCGGCGAGGCTGGGGTCTGGGTCTGCGGCGAGTGCGGCCAAGACCTCGAAGACGTCGCTGTCTGACTCGGTGGGGATCCCGTCGTGCCGCAGCCCGGTGTCAAGCAGGCGCGCGACCTCCATGCGCACGTCCACCCAGCCTCGAATCAGCTCGTAGTCCTCGCGCTCATCCCGGGCGGGTAGCAGGCGGGGCCTGCCAATGACCGCCCGGGCGAGCTGAAGCACCGGCTGCCACGCGAAGGCACGTCCCTGCTTGGCCGCCTCGCCCAAGCCGCCAAGTACACCGACGGCATACGCCGGGTGAAGCTCGCCGAAGGTTGGCGCGAGGATGGCAAACCGCTCGGGCGCCTGGGCAGCCGCCTCCCCCAGGTGCTGCCGCAGGCCCTCCCGTGACGGCGCGAACCAGCCCGTGTCCGGCTGCCACGAGCGCAGGAGCGCTACAAGCTCATCGTCGCGCAGGGCGAGGAGCTCTTCTGTGCTCAACGGCGCAGTCGGGCCGACCCACCCTTCCATCATCTCAGGCTCCACTGGTTCGCCGAACCGCTCGACCAGCTCCTGGTAGCGCGCCAGCTGCTCCTCCGGCAGGGCGTGGCCGAAGCGATTCAGCTGCACTAGCTGCCACCGGTCGATGGCATCAGGCTCCAGCCCGCTCTCCAGAGGCCCCGCATCGATCCACCCAAGGACCCGGGCCTGGACCTCCCGTGGCAGGATGGCGCCCCGCTCCCGCAGCAGCAGGGTGTACTCCCGCTCGACGTGGAAGTCGTCGAAGAGCTCCCGCCGGCCGATCCGCTCCGCGATTAGCGCCTTGTCCGGAACGTGCCGCAGGACGTACAGGGCAAGGCGGTGAAAGATCGCCCGTTCCCGCCGCTCCAAGACTTCCACCACGGCAGCGACTCCCGGTTGATCGCTGCGGGCGAGCAGAAGCGTAGCATCCCGAAGCGCCGAGGTGAGCGCCTGCTCGCGATCGTGCTCCCGCCCGCCATCCAGCGTGCGCCGCCAGCTGTAGGAATGATCCCGCCAGGTCCTCCCACCCGGGAGGCGCTCGTCGAGGGCCTGATCAAGCAGGTCGGCCAGCAGCGCAAGGCCGTCCAGGCCCAGTTGCGGGAAGACCGCCGGAATCAGCTCGGGCACCAACCCGGCCGACCGCCACCCCCCACGGCCCGTCTCCGCCCAAAGCAGTGACCGCAGGAGCAGCAGGGCTGTATCAGATTCTCCTGCCTGTGCCAACCGGGCGATCAGATCACGAACCTTCGGCGGCAACGCCCACTGATACGGCGACGCCAGGAAGCTCGCGATCTTCGGGGCCAGGCGGGCCCCATCAGCAGCCGGCAGCGCCAGCGCTGCCTCGGCGACACACTCGTGCGCCTGAGGATTGTCGGTGTCCAACGCGAGCGCGACCTCGAGCACTTGGCGCTGCACGCGCGGCTCGGCGGCCATCCGGACCAGATACCGACCAGCCGGCCATCGCACATAGGCGATCGTCTCGTCCGCGGCGACCTCAAGAGGCGGCGGATCGAGTAGATACCCCTTGCTGCGCAAGAGCGGAAACCACCCCGGGCCCGCTCGCTCGAAGAACCGATCCAAGGCAACCACGCTGTGGGGCATGCTCCCGCGTAACCACTTCAGGTCGCCGCCATCCGGCCTCTCCTTACCGGCCAGCTCGTCGATCAGCGGCAGCGACGCAGTAAACGAGGACTCGAACTGGCGGCCCAGCCGCAGGAGCAGGATCTGAGCGTTGTTCCACAAGGCACGGAAGTCGTCATCGACCGGCCGAGGCCCGAGTTGGGAACCACGATGGCCAACACGGTGGAGCCCAAGCGACTTCCACAGGGAGCGCACCTCATCATCGGGAGCAAACCCCAGTGCCGTGGCGATCGCGTCGATCTCCTGCTTGTGGCTCTCCTTCTGCTCCTTGCTTCCTGGCTTGGGCTCGGACGAGCCGGCTGCTCGCTCAGCCGGGATCATCGGCCGCACGATTGCGTGCAGCGCCGACGCGGCCTTTCTTAGGAGATGATCAAGCACGCTCTCGGGCTTGGACGAGCTGGCCGTCTGCTCAGCCGGGATCATCGGCCGGAGAACGTCACGCAGCGCCGACTCAAGCTCCCGCAGGAGATGACCAACCAGGTGTGTCGTGGAGGCCAATTGCGGATCGTGGGCGAGCAGCCGGCACGCGTCAGCGTAGAAGGCCGCCGGGGCAGGCCCGAACACCCCCAGCAGCCGGTGAATCTCGACCTGACGCCGGTCAACCGGCACCCAGCCGCGGCGCGGTCCCTGCAGCAGACTGCACCTCCTCATGAACACACCGTGAGCCGCCAGGTGCGGACTCAGCCTGAGCGCTGGTCGCGGCGGCGCCGCCGGGCACGCAGCTCCGCGTCGGCGGTGGCATCGGACTGAAAGGCGTACCGGGCGGTGGTCTGGAGATTCTTGTGCCCGAGCCGCTTGCGGATGGTTGCCAGGCTGACGCCGTCGTTGACCAGCTCGGTGGCGTGCGCGTGACGGAGCTGGTGGAGGGTGACGGTGATGCCGGCAGCCGCGCAGTAGCCGGCCCACCGCTGTTGGACCGACTGGTAGCGCAGCGGGCCGCCGCGGCCGTTCTTTTGGGCGCGGAACAGCGGGCCATGCCGGTAGCCGGTCTGCTTGAGGTAGCCGCGCAGCTCGGCGACCAGGCGTGGGTCGTCGAGCAGGAGGGTGCGGCGCCGGCCGCCCTTGCCGAGCACGCTGAGGCGCTCGTCGTCGGGAGTGAGATCGAGGTCATCGACGTGGGTGGCGAGGGCCTCGCCGATGCGCAGGCCGGTCTCGTAGACGAGGCGAAACAGCAGCCGGTCGCGGCGCTGGGCGCGGGGGACTTGCGCGAGGACCAGCTCGACGGTGGCGCGGGGCACGCCCCGGGGCCTGGGGTCGGGCAGGCGGACCCGGTCGAGTTTGGTCATGGGGTTGGCCCCGATCGTGTCGTGGCGGTAGGCCCAGGCCAGGAAGCTTGAGACCGAGGCCTGCTTGCGGGCGCGGGTGGCCGGGGCGAGCCCGTTGAGGGTGGTGAAGAAGCCGCGCAGCACCGTGGGCGTGATGCCGCTGGCGGGACCAGGGTAGTAGCGCGTGAGGGCGGTGAGGTCGCTTGTGTAGGCGCGGCGGGTGTTGGCGGGGCGCTCGGCGTTGGCGAGGTCGGCGAGGTAGTCGGCGACGAGCGCCTCGACGGTCGGTTCGCCAGGGTGGTCGTCGGGCACCGCGCCAACAACGGCGAGCTTCGCCACGGCGCTTCCCTCCTCGATTCCTGCGATAACGATAAGCCGATGGACGTCAGCGAGGAGCCGTTGTGGCTGGTCGCAGACGGCGGTTCCTGTGATAACGGAGCTTATCGCAGGAATACCCCTGATCGTGGCCGGGATGGCTGACCCTGCTCGCCTGCCTGTGCTGGCAGCGCGCCGCCGAGCTGACCGATGGGCTGGTCGATCTGCTGATCAGGCTCGTTGCGTGTGTGCGGCGCTGCTGTGTCACGCAGCACCATCGCTGTGTGTCGCACAGCACTGATTGTCTTGCCTGGTTGTGTCTACATTGTCTTGAATCGTGCCGTGGATCGCGGGCTGCGGTTCGAGGAGGCACACGTGGCGAATCGATGTACCCGGCCCTCATGGCTGGCTCCCCACGCCACTCTTCCAGGCGACCCATAGCACGAGGAGTGCTCATGCCCAACATAGTCACATACAACAAAGGGCCGCTTCTCGTCAGCGTCAGCCCGATGGCGCTGTGGGCTACCGTCAAGTGGGCGGACGGAACCACGTCGACCTGGCCTCCAGGCTCCTATCGTTGCATGGTCGACCAGTTCTTTGCGGACATCCTGAACAGTAGCTGGATGACGGAACTCAGTCAGACCTTTTCGGTTCCGGGCTACACGATCGGGACCGGCGCCTTCTTGGGAACCAGCGGCCTGCTGATTGAAGCTCCGGTCAACCCCCCGCTCCTGGACGCCAACGTCATCCAGACCGCACTCCAATCTACAGTCGAAAATCAGCTCCTGCCGACCTCTTTATCGGACACCTGCTACTTCGTTATGGTCCCGCCGGACGTTGTCGTCCGTTACAAGGACTTGCGCAGCGACGTTAACTTGGGCGGCTACCACCACTCCGTCCCGACCAAGAACGGCACACTCCTGTACTACTGCGTGATTCCGGTATACCTTCCAAGCGACTCGGATGACCTCACACAGCGGATCTCCCACGAACTGGCCGAGCAGATTACCGACCCGGTCACAGGGACTGGATGGATCGGTCCCCCCTGCAATCCTAATCCTCGCCCCGATGATCCGCAGTGCGAAGTGTGCGACTACTGCGAGCGTGGGCAGCCTGCGACGATCCATGGTTACTCTGTCAGCAGATTCGTCATGGAAAGCTCAGATTCCAAGCCTTATCGATGCGGACCTGGATCTGACAACGTCCAACCCAGCGTAGTGGACGCAACTCACATCTCTTTTGACAAGTCACTAACACGGACATCCTGTGTTTTCGGCTCCATCATTGAGGGGCAATCACTCTTCCTCGAAGCGGCGGCAAGTCATCGCAGCCAGCCGAGCATAATCGAGACAATTACTTGGCAGGCTCTTGACGAGCTCAACCAACCACTTACCGCAACTAACGACCCGCATGGTCGGACATATGACGTGATCGTTCCTTTCGGTACGAAATCAGTAAAAGTCTCAGCTGATATAACGACGGACTTAGGTTGTTCCCTGCACGCCCAGCAAGTGTTCAAAGTCGTCACCCAAGATGAAGCAGATGCGGAAGAGAAGCTATGTGAGCTGATCAGACGAATGGTGGCATTGGGCCATATTTATAAGATCCCTCCTCTGGTGCCTCCGCCGATCTGGTACCTCGAACGTGATTTCACGATCTACCCGCTGACACATACGGAGCTGAACCACATGGCCAGGTCCGCAAGAGCACTGGGCAACTTCGTGCGCGAAGCGGAGCCATTGCTGCATGAATTCGTTCGCGAAGTGCGTCCATTCGTCCCGCCCGACAATGTCGAGACCCCAGAATAACGGACCAGAAATGCCCGGAGCTGCTCCCCTACGTGCGAGGGGAAACCCGAGGAAACGTCGTCGGAGGAGCAGGAAGTGCAGCTCACCAACCGCACCTCCCGTGGGATGCGCTGATAGGGAAAGTGACGGTCCCGCAGCACCGGCGTGGCCTGAGTACGTCGACCGGATCTCGCTCCACTTGCCCTGACTGCGACCCAACCCAGGACGCATATCTACTTGACGCAAACCAGGAGGTGCCCGATGTCTCTCGGCGACGGGATCCGGCGCAACATCGCACATGTCTCGCAAGCAGAGCGCGACCGGTTCATCGCTGCGATCCTAAAGCTTGACCGTGACCGGTTCTTCCCGGACGGCGTGTCGTATTTCGACAAGCAGGAGGACATCCACAAGAACGCCCATAGCGCCGGCGCGGACGTCCATAGTGGCCCCGCGTTCATCCCCTGGCACCGCGAGCTGTGCAACCGCCTCGAGGCGCTGCTCCGCGAGGTGGACCCCGATCTATCGCTGCACTACTGGGATTGGACGGTAGACCCGCGTAACGCGCCGGACGGGTCGGGTGGCACGGTGAACCTGTTCACCCCAGCGTTCATGGGCGGGACCGGCGACCCCGCCGGGCCGCCGCTGGAGGATTTCGAGTCGACCGAGCCCGGGCACACGCACATCTGGCGGGAAGTCGGGGCCCAAAATGCCAAGTCTGATGGCACACCTGCCATTCCCTCCGACACCGCCATTAAGAACGTTGCCGACTTCGTCGACCTCGACTTGAACATTAGCGGTCCGCACTCCGACGCCCACGGCTACATCGGCGGCAGCCTCGCCAACGGGCATTTCTCGTTCCATGACCCGTTCGTTTTCCTGTTGCACTCCAACCTCGACCGCCTGTGGGCGGAGTGGCAGACCGATCCCTTCGATCCCGCATACCCCAAGCGCCTCGCACCGGACACGGCCTACGGCGGCCACAGCGCGGTGCCCTCGATCAACGAGGACATCCAGCCGTGGGCGGGTGATGCCGGCACAGGCTTTCCGCCGCTGCGGCCATGGGCACCGCCAGACAACATGCAGGAAGCGAAGACCTACAAAGACCTGTCTGTCGTCACGCCCCCCTGCTACGACACGCTACCGACGACCGTGCGGGTCGTCACGGCGGAGAATCCGGGCATGCAGATCCGCTTCGACGATGTCCCAGAGTCGGAAACCGCGATCCGTGCAGCCGTGTTCGAGATCCGGGCCTGCGACGAGATCACACTCCGGGTGAGCGCGGGGCCGAACGCCCCGTTCTCGGTGCACCTACCCGCCGACGGCGTCCTTCACATTCCCCACCACCCGCAGCTCCGCCAGCTCGGGCGCATCTGGTTCAGGTTCACCGGCGGGACGCCTGCAGCACTGGTGCCGCCGAGCGACGTCACGGTCCACTGCGACGAGACAGGCCAGGACTTCGTGTTCCACCTGCGCGCGAACAGCATCGCGCGACCGACCGTCGCCGTCATGCTGACACTGGACCAGTCGGGAAGCATGGATTGGCTGGCCGGCATCGACGCCACGACCAAGCGCATCGACATCCTCCACCAGGCAGCGACCAACTTCGTCCAGCTCGTCCAGGACAACAATGGGGTCGGCATCGTCAGCTTCGACCAGGCCGCACACCCTGGCATCGCGGTCACCCGCTTCGCCGGCGGCGCGTTCGACCCGGCGCGGGCAGCCGCGATCACGTCGATCCAGGCGATCACACCAGCAGGGTCGACCTCGATCGGCAACGGCCTGCAGCTGGCCCGCAGCACACTCGACCCGGTGAGCGGCTACGACCACAAGGCGCTCCTGGTCTTCACCGACGGGCTTGAGAACACGCCGTTGTGGATCGCAGACGTCAGCGGCACGATCAACGACCGCACGTTCGCGATCGGGCTGGGCACCGCCCAGCAGGTCAGCGCCGGCGCCCTCACGGCGCTGACCAACCACACTCAGGGCTACCTGCTGCTCAGCGGGCCGCTCAGCCCCAGCGTCGACGATTACTTCCGCCTCACCAAGTATTTCTTGCAGGTGCTCGCCGGCGTGACCAACAACGACATCGTGACCGATCCGACCGGCTACCTTGGGCCGGGCGTGAGGTTGCGCGTCCCGTTCGACCTGAACGAGGCCGACATCGACGCCACAGTGATCGTGCTGAGCGACACGCAGGCGCTGCGATTCGCGGTGGAGACGCCAGACGGGGACGTCATGACGCCCGCGAACGCGGCGGGCGCCGGCGCCACCTACCGCGCCGCGACCGGGATGGACTACTACCGGTTCGACCTGCCGCTGGCGCTTGGCGGTGCGCCCGAGCAGGTCGGCACCTGGCACGCGCTGCTCGACCTCGATCCGCGCCTTTCGAAGCGCCTCAGCGACAGCCTGGCTGGCCGGGCCGGGGTGCGCTACAGCGTCACCGCGCAGACGCTTTCCAACCTGCGCATGCGCGCACGCGTGTCGCAGTCGAGCATGGAGCCGGGCGCACGGCTCACCCTGCGCTCGTCGCTGACGGAGTACGGCGTGCCCGTGAGCGGGCGCGCGACCGTCGAGACCGTCGTCGAGCACCCCGACGGCACCGCCAGCTCCCTACGACTGGCAGAGGCCGAGCCGGGCGTCTTCCAAACGGAAATGATCGCGACGGGCGCTGGCGTCTACCGCTTCCGCCTCCGTGCGTCCGGTGGCACGATGCGCGGCCAGCCGTTCACACGCGAGCACCTGCTCTCGGCCGTGGTCGTCCAGGGCGGCAACGCACCGCCGCCGGTCAGCCATCCCGAGACCGAAGACGAAACGCGCGCGCTGTGCGAGCTGCTCACGTGCCTACTCGGTCCCGACCAGCTCGGTCGCCTGCTCCAAACACACGGCGTCGACCTCACAAGCCTGCGCCGATGCATCTCGGGATGGTGCGAACGGCGTCTCGGGCATCCGTCGGAGAGCGAGCTGCGCCAGCGTGAGGGCACAGCCCCGCCCCTGATCGCCGGCACTCCCAGCCAAGGCGAGCTTTCCAGCAAGCTCATCACGGCACTGGCCGACATGCTGGGCCAGGCCAAACGCCAGTTCGATCTGGGCACGGCACCCGAGCGCGAAGGCGAATAACACCAGTTCGGTAGCAGGCTGGTCATCGACCCTGGGTGGATCAGGTCCGGGTTGGTGTCCCGATCTCGGCTCGGTCCGTGCCGAGCAGGTTGCGAATAGTCTCCCTTGTAGCTGGTGACACGTCTCCTACCTTCGGGACTGACCCTGGCAAGGAACTTCGCAAGACGAACGCCGTGTTCGACTATGCCAAGAACACCCACGGCAAGGTTCGCGTCAACGGCCAGGACTTCTTCGGCAATCGTGTCGAGCTTCAGCTCGACCCAGACCTCTCGCTATCTCGGGCGTGGGCGTCGAACGAGATCTTCCTCGGCATCCGGCCACGGTCGGCGTCACGAGCCAACCAGACTCTGGCGAGTCCAGACTGTCAACTGGTGTGACACTTTGCGTTGGTCTTGGTCCTGGTAGTGTCGCGACCCCCAGTAGCCGTCGAGGATGCCGCTCTTGCGGCGGAGCTCCTCGACGCTGAGAAAGGGCGGGCCGGGGATGCTCCATATATCCGCGTGCTCGGCATCCGGCGGATGATCGTGCACGCTTCCGCCAGCGCCGCGACGCCCTCGCCAGGCGTGACAAGCGGCAGACCATACGCCTCGAACTCCCGGACGGCGGGGTTGTCGCCCGCGACCCGAGTGCCGCCGACCCCGATCCCGAACTCCAGCCTCCCGCGGGAGATCACGTCCGTTGTCGCCGCGATCTTGGCCAGCACGGCGGGCGGGCGGATCCGGTTGCTGGCCACCATCAGCCCCAGGCGGAGCCGCTCGGTCTGGGCGGCCAGGGCGGCCAGCAGCGTCCAGCCCTCGTGGATCGGTGCTGTCGTCTCCCCGCGCGGCGGCACCATGTGATCCCAGAGCCAGGCGTGCTCGATCGCCGGGACGGTGTCCGCGTCCCGCCAGACAGCGAGGATTTCGTCGTAGGTCGCGTTCCATGGCGTGGTCCTGATGCCAACGCTCAGCCGATCGTGGTCAGTCATTGCGCTGACCCACCTCCTCGTCCGCGTCAGGCTCCCGCCTAACGTCAGCTTAACCGATCATCAGTTATCCTGACGATCAGTCTAGAGGTAGGATCTCGGTATGTCCACTGAGCGCCTCTATCCGCTGCTGAAGTACGCGCAGCTGCGGCTCGCCGACGTGATCGGGCCGGCGCTGGCGCCGCATGGCATCGACGGCCGGGAGCTGGCGGTGCTCAACGCGCTCGCTGACCAGGATCCAGCGTCCCAGCAGGAGGTCGCCCGCCGGCTCGGGATCGACCGCACCACCATGGTCGCCCTGGTCGACGAGCTGGAGGGCAAGGGTCTGGTGGAACGTCGTCCATACCCCGACGACCGGCGCAAGAACGTGGTGGAGCTGACCGCCGCGGGCCGCGACACCAGCCGCCGTGCCACCCAGGCAAGCGAGGACGCGGAGCGCCAGTTCCTCGCACCGCTCGACGAGGACGATGCCAAGCGCCTGAAGGAGGCGCTCCGCGCCCTCATCTCCGCGGCCACCGCCCGCCGCTGAACCGCCCGCGCACGGTCGGGCACCTCCTCGCGCCAACGTGTGCGCCGAGGTCCTATAGCCGGGTTGACCTGCGGTTTTCGTGGGCCGATGGCGATCGTTTCCGGTACAATGTACCCATGACGGAAGCACCCGTAGTCCCTCTCCCTCCGAGCACTCCTATCGCTCCGAGCGGGTACGCCGACGAGGCGAGCTGGCGCTCGGCGTACGGGCTCGCCGCCGAGATCCGCGCCGTCGAGAGCGGCCACAACGCCCGTGTCCTGCCCGACGGGTCCGTTCTCGTCAAGTCCGACTCGCAACCCGGCAGCCACCGCGTCTGGATCCGCGGCGTGCGCGACGGCACCGTGCTCTTCGGCTGCACCTGCCGCTCCGGCACCCACCGGGCATCCCTGCCCGTCCCGTGCAAGCACGCCGCGCTCGCCGGCCGCCGGCTCGAGCGCGAGCGACTGGCCCGCTGGCACGACGGCGCCTGGCAGCTCCGCGAGCGCACCCAGGTCCGCGGCCTGCACATGCTGCTCGCCGCCACCATCGAGCACCGGCCTCAGGCGGCCGAGGCCGCCTGAGGCCGATCCGCAACGCCGTTGCGACCTGACAGCGCATGCGGGGGCCGTCCCTACCGCGCGATCAGCCGGCGGTAGGCGGCCTCGTAGCGGCGCACAGGCCGGCGCACGCCAGGGTGGGGTGGTGCTTGCACGCTCATCGGACTGCGCACGCCCGCCGCGGCGTAAGCCGCCGCCAGCGGGGTGCCGCGTAGATCGTCCGGCGCGGCCGCGCCGGCTCAGCGTGCGCGCAGGGGGAGCCGCCCGCCGGGCTTGACCGTCTTCAGGGTGAGCTGGGAGGTGGTGCGGGCCACGCCGGGCAGGCCGACCAGCTTGGCCATGTACAGCCGCTCGTAGGCTTCGAGGTCCTCGACCGCCACCCACAGCAGGTAGTCCGGGTCGCCGAACATGCGCCGGCACTCGACCACCTCATCGATGGCGGCGACGCCCGCCTCGAACGCCTCCATGGTGGCCTTGCGGTCCCCGACCGCCATGGTGACGTGGACCAGCACCTGGAAGGCGCAGCGGACCTTGGTCGGGTCGACCGCGGCCCGGTAGCCGGTGATCACGCCGCCGGCCTCGAGGGCGCGGACGCGGCGCAGGCACGGCGAGGGGCTCAAGCCCACCCGCTCAGCCAGCTCGACGTTGGACAGGCGCCCGTCCTCCTGGAGGTGGGCGAGGATTGCTCGATCGATCTCGTCCATGGCAGAAAATGCTACCAGAGTGCCATCCACGAGCAATCTTTGGCACCACCTGCGACGCGCCGTGCGGTATCGTTGCGCTACGGCGGGCACACCGGTCCCGCCGCGGGAACCCGAGACGCGCGAGGAGGCCGTCATGATCCGAGGTGTCAGCAAGGTCGTCGTGCCAGTGGAGGACCAGGAGCGCGCCAAGCGGTTCTGGACGGAGCGGATGGGTTTTGCGGTCGCCGTCGACGAGCCCTACGGGGACGAGCGCTGGATCGAGGTCGCCCCGCCGGACAAGGGCGTGGTCCTGGTGCTGACGCCACGCCAGCCCGGCGACCCGCGGCCGGAGGTCCCCGAGATGCTGCCGCATTCGCCGGTCTTCTTCGCCTGCGAGGACATCCGGCGGACCTACCAGGAGCTGACCGGCCGGGGCGTCAGGTTCCCGACGCCGCCGGTCCAGATGCCCTTCGGCTGGTGGTCGCTGTTCGAGGACGAGGACGGCACCCGCTACGCCCTCCAGCAGCAGCCCTGAGCGGGCGGGCGCTGCCCGCCACGCTCAGTGTCACCCCCTGGAACGGCACCAGGTACGCGCCGGTGCGGGACCTGCGCATCGCCTGTCTGTGCCTGGAATGTCGCTATCGAGGCCGTTTTGGAGCGCGATGCACGAGCATGACAGAGTTCCGGGATGCTCGAACCAATGGAGAAGTGCGTTGTGTTCGATCACACTCGTGCGCGGTTCCCGGCGCTCGTGCCCGCTGGCGCCAGCGGGTTCGACGACCTCGCGTTCCTGGACCACCAGCGCGCTCGCCCGTGGTACGGGCGGGCGGTCGAGGGAGCCCGGTCCTTCTCCTCGACCGGGACGTCGGGGTATCCCAAGCCCGTGCCGTGGACGCCCGCGGAGGACGCCTGGTACGTCGATGAGAAGCGGGATCTCTTCGCTCCCCGGCTGGACGGCCGCGCGCGGGCGTTCATCTCGCTGGCCGTGGGCCACAACGCCGGCTCCGCCCGCGCCGTGCTGGAGGACCTGGGCCTGGAGGTCCACGACGCCGGGCTGTCAGCGCTCGACGATCAGTGCGCGGCGATCACCGCATTCGCGCCTGAGGTCCTCTACTGCTCGCCCTCGATCCTCGCGAACCTGATCGCCGCGCTGGAGCGGCGCGGTCAGCGGCCGACCTCGGTCCGGCGGATCATCACCAACGGCGAGGTGCTGTTCCCGTCGGCGCGGACGCGAGCCCAGAGCTTTTTCGGCATCGGCCACGCCGACCTGACGGACACCTACGGCTCCACCGAGATCGGCACGATCGCCTACAGCTGCGGCACCTGTGGTGCCTACCATTTCCTGGACGGGCTCTACCCGGAGGCGGCACCTGCCGAGGTGGCCGATTCCAGGGACCTGATCGGCGGTGAGGCCGGCGCGGTGGTCCTCGCCGTGAGCTCCGTCAAGCGCACCAGCTTTCCCGTCGTCCGCTTCGTCACCTACGACGTGGTGCGGGGGCTGCGCCGCGGCACCTGCGGGGGCGCGCGACGGTTCACCTGCGAGCGGGTCCTCGGCCGCTGCGACGACGTCGTCAACTACGGAGAGCTGTTCTCCTGCTACGACCTGGGCGACCTCATCGGCAGCCGCCTTCCCGCCGCGCGCTGGTTCGTGTTCAACCCGTGGAACGACCTGACGATCGTGATCGAGGGGCTGGAGCCCGCTGGCTTCCGCGAGGAGCTGAGAAGCCGGTACCCCCTCCACAGCCGCATGAGCGACCTCGGCCTCCTCGACCCTCCCGAGATCCGGTTCGTCGGTGACTTCGACGCGTTCACCGCGCGGGCGGGGCTGCCGGCATCCCGCCGCGGCAAGGCGGCCCGCCGCGTCCAGCGGCGCACGCCGGAGTCGTCGTGGTTCGAGGAGCCGGCCCGATGACGGCGGGCGAGCGGCACCCCAGAATCGACCGGCTGCCCGCCGACGGCGAGATCCACGCGGTCGGCGCGGCCGGCCTGGAGACGGCGTCCATGGTGCGCTATCTCGTGGAGGGCGGTCGCGACGACATCGTCCTGCACGACACGTCCACGGACCTCGACGCCGCGTTCTGGGCCGCCCACCGCTTCCAGCAGGCCGTGCACCGCGCCCGGTCGCGCGCCGCCCTGGCTCGCTGCCGCGAGCTGCGCGCCGGCGCCGACTACCTGGCCGGCGTGGAGTCGGCCGCCGCGATCCTTGCTCCGGTCTCCTGGTTCCTCCACCGGGCGAACGCCTGCCTCGAGCCCCTGCGGGCCCGCTTCATCTCCTTCCCCGACGCCTGCTTCGACCTGTGGCGGGGCCCCGTCATCGGGGTCACGGGCTCCTACGGCAAGACCACGACTACCCGCTTCGTGGCCACGCTCGTCGACGGCATCTTCTGCGGCAACGACCGGGAGTCGTTCTCCGATCTGGCCGCCCTCGCCCGGCAGCCGCCGGAGCGCCGCCTGGCGTTCGAGGTTTCGAACCGCCATCTGCGGAACGGATTCCGGCGCGTCCTCGATGTCGGCGTGCTGACGGGGATCACCCTGAACCACGAGCCCGACCATGGCTCCTTCGAGGCGTACCGGCGAGCGAAGTACTCCGTGGCGGCCAGATGCCGCGACTTCCTGTACCACGCCAGCATCCCCGCCGCCTTCCCTGACGCGGACGGCATCGCGGCACGGGGGACGTCATACGGCAGCGGCGGTGCCTGGCGGCTGGTCGCGGGGACTGTCGAAAGCCCCAGCGGCGGGTGCTGCCCGATCCCGGGCGCCGCCCGCCTGTCCGCCTTCGACCAGGACAACGCCCTCGCCGCCGCGGCCGCCGCCCTGCTCTGCGGCGCGCCCGTCGACGAGGTCGAGCGCCGTTCCCGCTTCCTGGCGGCCAGCACGCCCCGCTACCGCCACGCGGCCAGGGGGGTGGCGGGCCGGCTGTTCATCAACGACGCGGCCTCGTGCGTGCCGGCCTCCACCGCGGCCCTGGTCGCGACCCTGGACCATCAGTTCGTGCTCATCTGCGGTGGCGACCGCCAGCGCTACCGGCCCGGCGAGTTCGACTCGCTCGCCGCGGCGGTCGCCGCCAACCCGCACGCCGCCCTCGTCTGCACGATGGGCGCCATGGCGGACAACATCGAGGCCTCCCTGCGCACGGTCGGCTTCGGTGCGGTCGTCCGCTCGGCCCACGTGGACGAGGCCGTCGAGCGCGCCGCGGACGTGAGCGGGGCAGTGGTGGTGTTCTCGCCGGGATGTGGCACGGGCTCGCTGTTCGCCGACAAATACCTCCGGGGAGAGGCCTTCGACGATGCCATCTCGAAGCTGGTATCCAGCGGTCAAGCGGCTTCTTGACGTGGTCCTGGCCCTGGTCCTGCTGGGGCCGGCCGCCGTGGCCCTCGCCGTGGGGGTCGTCGCCGCCCTGGCGCTGCAGGGCCCGCCGGTGCTGTTCACCCAGCAGCGCGTCGGCAGGCACGGCAGGCGCTTCCCGCTGGTGAAGCTGCGCACCATGACGGGGCCACCGGGCAGTGGACGGGCCTACCGCGAGCAGCACCGGGTCACCCGCCTCGGCCGGGTGATCAGGCGCCTGCGCGTGGACGAGCTCCCCCAGATCGTCCACCTCCTCACGGGCGCGATGAGCCTGGTGGGCCCGCGACCGCTGCTGGCCGAGCACGTCGCCGAGGCCGGCGGAGGTGGGCGCCGCCACGAGGTGCGGCCGGGCTTCACCTGCTACGCCCAGCTCGAGCTGGCCGAGCACGGCTACCTCGACAGGTACCGCCAGGTCAGGCTGGACGAGGAGTATGTGGCGCGCATGAGCTTCCGGACGGATCTGGCGATCCTGTGGAGGACCGTCCAGGTGCTGCTCGGACGAAAGGCCGCACCCGCCGTGGGCGTGCTCGGCGAGACGGCTGGCGGGGGCGGGTAGCGCCGTCTCCCCGACCACTGTTGCCGTTGGGGGGACCGACGACAGGGCCGAGCGTCCCACACCGTGCGGGCCGCTCGGCAGGCCGGCCGCCGGGAGAGGCCGCCGGCGCGTGCTGGCGCGCCGGCAGGTCTGGAGCGGGACCCTGTGGTTATGTACGGCGAGGGCAGGTCCGCCCCTGGTGCCCGGATTCGCTGACAACTAGGATCAGCCCGGGATCGGAGCGTCCTGACGGCACCCTGTCGAAGGTCCAATGATCGAGCTGGCCGCGATGACTCGAAGACGGGCCCGCCGATGCCTGGTTGCGCTTGTATCTGTCGATCGGTTGGAAGGAGTGACGATGCACCTGAAGCGGAGATGGGTCGCCGCGGTGGCGCTGTTCGCCCTGGTGGGCCTGCTGGCCAGCTGCGGTGGTGGGAACGACAACGATCAGGCTGGCGGGTCGGCGGCCGACAAGGTCGAGGTGTTCTCGTGGTGGACCGGCGGTGGTGAGGCCAAGGGCCTGGAGGCCATGATCGCCGACTTCAAGAAGAACAATC
>WNGA01021994.1_pt1 | contig 18075 bp, 18 predicted proteins | sample 5400061 | NCBI WGS metagenome assembly WNGA01 (sample SAMN13153366, study PRJNA577476) | soil metagenome | isolation source: 100 cm soil or saprolite under grassland replicate 2 | place: USA:California | collected 2016-06-15 | reverse complement strand
GTCGTCGTCCGGCGTGATGACGCGGCCGAGGGCGGCGCCAACGCCGAGCACGGAAAAGTACGTCCCCGAAACGATCTCGCCGGGCACGCGCTCGCTCTGTCCGTTCACGCCGACGACCATCGCAAGCGGCCGGCGGGCGAACATTCCAGAAAAGATTTTCGGTGTTGGTGCGGTCGTGGCGACCGGCAGGCTGACGCGCGGCAAAGCTGGCGCGGTGTCCTCCGCCTCCGCTCGCCCGTTGGTCGTGCGAGCTGCGGCGGGGCTCGCCGAAGCACCTTCGGTGCGAAGGCGGCGATCCACGAAGTTGTCGCGAAAGTCCTCGTACATCGGGTACGAGAGCATGTTCCCGCCCGAGTTGTTGCCGAAATGGTTGCGCGCGCCGTTGAACAGGACGAGCTGTTCCGGGTGTTTTACCGGAAGCGTCCGAAGAAGGACTTCGTCGACGAGCGTGAAAATCGCGGTGTTGGCGCCGATACCGAGCGCGATGGAGACGAGCGCGACGAGGGTGAACAGCGGCGAGCGGCTGAGCCCGCGCCACGCGTACCGGAGATCACGTGTCAGGTGTCGCATAGCCCTTTCCCTTCAGACGTGCTCTTAGACGGGATGGACCGTCAGACAGTTGACTCATGCCGTTAGAGGCGTCGGAATGGATCAGCCCATGATGGACGACCACGACATGGTGGAACGGATTGGCGGCGCCTCCTCGAAGACTCTCGCTATTCCGTGCAATCGGTGCTCGTCAACCGCGCCGCGGCGCGCGACCTGGCGCCGCTCGTCGCGCGACTCACGCCGCGGCCGAAACTGTTTCTGTGCGCTTTGCATTGAATTCTAAATCTGGAGTTCAGCGCACGTTGCAGAACTAAACTCGCCACCGTGATACGTAGCTTCGTCGGCATTTCGCGATGCGCTCTCAAAACGTCAGCCGCGCGCCGACTTCCACTCGCCGCGGCGCCGCCGCCGACGTCGCTCTGCCGAAAAATGGCGACGCGAGCACGCCGCTGAAATTGAGCGCGTTGGTGTGGTTCAGCAGGTTGAACGCCTGCGCGTACAGCTCGACCGCGTACCGCTTCGTACCGTCTCCGGACGGCATGTCGCCGAGCGGATTCGAATCGGCCCCGCCGCGAATGATGCGAATCTGCGGCCCGCCCGGCCCAGCGGCCGCCGCGCCGCCAAAGCCGACCTTCCAGGCGAGGCGCGTGCTGAGATCGATCAGGGCGCGTCCGCGACCGCTGTTGCGCGTCACGCCGGCGGGCCGATCGTTGCTGATGGTGTCGCCGTTGTCGTCATGCCCGGTCGTGATGTTGTAGGGCAGTGCCGACTGCACGCGAACCGACGTGCCGAACGAAAGACGGCGCTTGAAGAGCGGAACGTTCGCGAAGCTCATGAACCGGTGCCGCGCGTCCTGCAGCGCGGGCCCGCGCTCGGCCGCGAGGTTCGCCGCATCCGCCGCCAGGCTGAACGCGCCGTCCGCGTCGTTCATCGACCGCGACAGGAAGTAATTTGCCGCCACGAAAATCGTGCCTGCCGACGGATCGGGCCGGATCCCGTTTGCCGCCGGCGCATTGATGTTGACGCCGCGCAGCTCGCTCGAGCCGCGCCGACGCATGTACATCACGTTCAGCCGCGCGGCGCCGGGCAACTGTCGTTCGACGCCGACGCTCGTCTCGACGAGCCGCGGCTGTTCGAGATCGGGCATCAGCTGCACGCGTCCATTCGGGAGCAGGAGGGCGCGGCCGCCGATCGACGGATCCGGGTAGCCAGGCTGGACGATCGTTTCGATCTGCTGGTGCGTGCCATCGAGCTGGATGGCCTGCTGATACGTGAGCGCGTCGAACCAGTCGAAGAAGACGCCGGCGCCAGCCCTGACGGTCGTTTTTCCGTTCTTGAATGGCGACCACGCCATGCCACCCCGGGTTTGCGTTTGGGATACCTCCACGCGCGGGTCGCCGACCGTGCGGGTATAGGTTGTGGGTCGCCCGGCCGTGAAGGCGTCGAGATCGGCGAACGTGAACGTGCCGAACGTGTTGCGCCGTTCGTCGCTGCGATATCGTCCGCCTTCGAACTGCAGGCCGGCCCGGACGGCATGTTTGCCGACGGCGATGTCGAGGTCGTCGGCAATCTCGACGTCGGCCGCGTGACGCTCGCCGTCAATCTGCGCCCCTCCCGAATTGAAGGCATTGAGCACCAGAACAGCCGGCGCCTGCGTGAGCGCACCGAACGCCGTGTCGACGTTGCGGAACTGAAAGCGGAAGTCGTTGAACAACGACTTCCTGATCGAACCGGCGAGCGAGGCGCGGACGAGCGATTCGTTGCGCGTCTGATGGAAGGCCCGCTCGGTGAGGTCGAAATCGCCGACGCCCAGGTTGTCGTTGAACACGTGGTTGCGCTGCATCTCAAGCCGCAGCTGTTGCGCTTTGGTGAGCGCGTGCTCGACGCGCGTCGATACGTTCAGCGTGTCGGTTGGCTTGCGAACGGTGTTGGCGAAGTACCCCGACGGGAGCGCGGCGACAATCGTCCTGCTGTCGAAGGCATCGACACCGTCGACAGACATCGCGAGCGACGTGTGTTTTTTCCAGAGCGGACCATTCAGCGACACGCCGACGCGCTCGTTCCGCTCCTCGCCCTTCGCCGGCGCGAATGCGTTCCGCGCATTCAGGGCGTCGTTTCGCAGCCCGAGATTCGTCGATCCACGCCAGTGCTCGAGACCCGGCTTGGTGACGATGTCGACCGACACCATGCCCGGTTCATGCGAGTCGGCGGCGAACATGTTGCGATGAAAGCGAATCTGCGCGATCTGATCCTTCGGCGGCAGCTTGCCGCCCCGGAATCCGTTGACGCGCATGATCGCGCCGGGTCCCGCCATTTCCTTCAGCACACGCTCCATCTCTTCGGGGTCGTCCGGCAACTCGTCGATTTCAGCCTGTCCGAGCACGGTTGCGAATGCGTCGCTGCGCCGGTCCGCGCCTCGTTCGCGCGGATCGCGTGTCACGTCCACGCGTTCGGCCAGCTTCGCGATGGGCAGCTTGACTTCGCGGCGCGTCTCGCCAGGTCGCAGCCGCACCTCACGCACATCCCGCGGCTCGAACCCGGCCGCCTCGACGTGAATGGCGTAGCGCCCCGGCTCGAGCGCCGCGAAGACCGCATCGCCGCGGCCGCTGGTATTCGGCGTGACCGGCGCCGCGCCGGGCGCGAGCGGCGTAACGGCCACCTGCGCGCCGACGAGGACCGCGCCGCTCGGATCGACGACAGTCACGCGCAGCGTGGCGTCCGTACCCGCCGGCTGCGCGAACCCCAGCGCGGGGAAGAGAACCGCAATCAGAAGCGCGATCAGCATTCGCATGGTTTTACCTACCCGCCCTACTTCGGCGCGAACGTGTCCGCCTTGAACGCGGGATTCACCTTCACGGTTTTGAACGTCCACTCTTCGCTCGGCTGCCCGTCAATCGCGCGCGCGATGTGGTGGGGCAGCATGACGCCGTCCACCGATCGGTAGTCGTCGAGGAACATGTTGATGTCGACCTGCTCGGGCGCCGCCGCCGGCGGTGGCGTCCTGGCGTCCTGCCCCCTGCCGGGTCCGTCGCCGCGCTGCGTCTGGATGACCATGCGCGGCGCGACGCCGCGATAAGTGAGCATCAACGGTCGATGGTTCGACTTGTCGAGGAACAACTTGGCCACGAAGCTGCCCGGTCCCTTCATGTCGATCACATCCGCTTTCCCGTCCGGCGACTCGGCCTCGCCGCCGTACGTGAACTCCAACGGTGTCGCCGCAGGAGCCGTGAGCAGCAGCGCGACGCTGAGGCGCGCAAGCTCGGCGCGTGAATTGCGCAGCAGCTGCATTTCAGCGTCGCTGCCCGGCGCCGGCGGCGGCGGCATGCGGATCATCATGCCCGGCGGCGCATTGAGCGTCTTCGAGTTGCGCAGCACCTTGTCGCCGTTGATCCCCTGTTCGGTGACGACCAGCGCCGCGTCGCCCATCGGGCTGATGCTGTCCGTGCGAAGGAACTTGTCGGGCAGCTGCAAATCGATCGTGACGTCGCCCGCGATCTGACGATCGCCCATCGCGCGCTGCAGTGCGCCCGCGCACGAGAGTCCCTGGACCTTCGAAAGCTTGGTGTCGCCGCCAATGGCCGTGCGGGCCTGAGCGAGCAGCTCCGCGGCCTTGGTATCGCCGGCCGCACGCGCCGCGTAGCCGCCGAGCGTCAGCGCGAGGGAGAAGAGATAAATGGAGAACCGCTGCATCATGATCACCTCTTGGTGAGTATGACGAGCCGCGGCGCGCGAAGTTGTTATCTGTCGGCAATCGTTTTGTAAGAAATGTAAAGCGCCGGCTGTCGCGCGGACGCTTCGCGGTACAGTGAACGGGTGCGCCGGGTTTCATGGCAGCCGCTCGTCGGCGTGGTACTGCTCGCGCTGCTCGCGACGCTCGCGACGCTCCAGTACCGCTGGCTTGGCGAAGTCAGCCAGGCGGAGCGCGAGCGGATGCGCGCGAGCCTGCGGACGCGCGCTTCGGAGTTCGCGCAGGAATTCGACGCCGAGCTGACGCGCACGTATCTGGCGTTTCATGTCGACGGCGACCGGCTCGATGCCGACGGTGCGGCGACGCTGAGCGATGCCTACGCGCGGTGGCAGGCGTCCACCACGGTGGCCGGATTGGTGCAGGCGGTCTATCTGCTCGAAGGCCAAAGCGGCGCGACGGGCACGCTGCGTCGATTCGATCTGGAACGGCACGTGCTCGAGCCCAGCGATTGGCCGCCATCGCTGACGGCCTGGCGCCATTCGGCCGAGCACATGCCGATCATTCGCGGCGTGCCGCCTCCGCTCTTCATGGCGGAGGCGATCGATTCGCGCATTCCTGCACTCCTCGTCAGCGTGCCGCGCCTCCGGCAAATCGAGAGCGGCCAGAACCGGGCCTTTGTCACCGATCCCGCCGCGTTGTCGTCGATGGTCATCATCGTGCTCGACCAGGAGCGGCTGCACCGGCAACTGCTCGAGCCGCTCGTCGCGAAGTACTTCGATGGCGCGAATGGCTCCGACTATTTCGTGACCATCGTGCGCCGGGACGATCCCACGCAGGTGGTCTTCACGTCGGACAGCAGTACGGCGGTGCGCGATCAGCCGAACGCGGACGTCACGACTGGCCTGTTCGATCTGCGAATGGACGAGCGCGAACGGTCCGGACTCCCAACGCGTGCTGATGGCCGGCGCAGGCGGCGAAGGAGCCTGGGAGGCGCGCGTCCGCCATCGGAGCGGATCCCTCGAAGCGATCGTCGCGCAGTCGCGCCGCCGCAACGTCGCGATCAGCCTCGGTGTGCTCGGACTGCTGGCCGCCAGTTTCGTCCTCGTGATCGCCGCGGCACAACGGCAGCAGCGGCTGGCGCGACAACAGATGGACTTCGTGGCCGCGGTCTCGCACGAGCTGCGGACGCCGCTCGCCGTCATTTGTTCGGCGGGAGAGAACCTCGCCGACGGCGTCGTCGCCGACGCGACGCAGGTGAAGCGCTACGGCTCGCTGATTGAAACCGAAGGGCGACGTTTAGGCGCGACGGTCGAACGGGTGATGAATTTTGCGGGCATTACGTCGGCGGCGACGCTCGTGCGCGCGCAGGGACCGATCGACGTGGCGGGCGTGCTGGCCGACGCGGTGCGCGGGTTGCACGCGGATGCCCGCGATCGAGGCGTGACGATCGCGCTGCACCCGAACGGCACGTTGCCCTCCGTCACCGGCGACCGCGACGCGTTGCGATCGGCGATCGAGAACGTCATCGGCAACGCTGTCAAGTACAGTCCCGACGGCGCGACCGTCGACGTCACGGCGGAGGCGAACGGGTCGGCCCTGCGGATCCGCATCGCCGACCGCGGCCTCGGGATCGACGACGCGGACCTGCCGCACATCTTCAAACCCTTCTATCGCGGACGCCGCGCGCTGGACGCGCAGGTGCGCGGAACGGGTGTTGGCCTCAGCGTCGTGCGTCACGTCATCGACCAGCATCAGGGACGGATCCACATCGATAGCCGGCCCGGCGAGGGTACGACCGTGACGCTCGAACTGCCGGCGAACGCAGATCTCGTCGAACGCGCATGAGGCAGGGTGACGGCACGGGCGAGATGACGGCTGTGCCACGCGTGCTGCTCGTGGAAGACGAAGCCGGTCTGCGCCTCACGCTCAGCGATCGCCTCGTCAGTGAAGGCTACGCTGTCGACACGGCCAGCGATGGCGAGGCCGGTCTCACGCAGGCATCGAGTGGCGCGTACGATCTGATTGTTCTGGATGTGATGCTGCCGCGGATGAACGGGTTCGACATCTGCCGCGAAGTGCGGCACCGCGGCGTGACGACGCCAATCCTGATGCTGACCGCACGCGGGCAGGTGGTCGATCGCGTCGTCGGCCTGAAGCTCGGCGCGGACGATTACCTTACGAAGCCGTTTGAGACGATCGAGCTGATGGCGCGGCTCGAAGCGCTCCTGCGGCGGCGGCCGTCGGCGGCGCAGCCGGGCGGCGACACCTATCGGTTCGGCGACATCGTGGTCGACTTCCGGCGCGCCGAGGTGACGCGTGGCGTGCAGCCGATCGAACTGTCGGCGCGCGAGTTCAAGCTGCTGAGGCATTTCATCGCGCACCGCGGCGCGACGTTGTCGCGCGAGGAGTTGCTGTCGGACGTCTGGGGGTACGACGAAACGCCGCTCACGCGCACGGTCGACGTCCACGTCGCCGGCCTGCGGCAGAAACTCGAAGCCAACCCACGGTCCCCCGAGTTCATCGTCACGATCCACGGTCTCGGCTACAAGTTCACCGGGTAAGGTCCTAACCTCCGTCCCTCCTGGGCACCTCCGTCCCTCCTGGGCACCTCCGTCCCTCCCGGGGACCTCCGTCCCTCAGGTGCACGTCGCTCTGGTGAGCCGTTTGCACATGCGCGTGATCACCTCGCGCAATCCCGCGCCAAACGGAGGGGCGTATGCAGATTCTGATCGCTCTCGCTGTGACCACGGTTGCCGTTACGCAAACATTCACGCCGACTCCGCGTGTCACCCGGTCCGATCCCGTGCTCGTGAACGCGGTCCTCGACGGCGACACCATCAACGTGTCGGTGTTCGGCCGCGTGCGGCTGCTTGGCATCGACGCACCGGAGACGACTCATGGCCTGGACACCGCCGCGCCATTCGGGCGCGAAGCCCGCGAGCGACTCACGCGTCTGCTGCTGCATCGGTGGATCCGGCTCGAACTGGAAGGCGCGTCCATGGATGTGTACAACCGGCACCTCGCGTACGTCGTCACCGACGACGGTCAGTTCGTCAACGCGATCCTGGTGCGCGAGGGGCTCGCGCGCGTCTCGGCACGGCTGCCCCTCACGCGGCTCGCCGAGCTGAAACGGGCGGAGGCGGAAGCGCAGGCGTTTCGGCGTGGCATGTGGGGTGGCGCGCCGCCGATTCCGGCGACGAGCTATACTCGACGCTCCAAGGCCACTCGCTCGCCGGCTTCGAAGAGCGACCAATCCAAGAAAGGCGCGAAGAAGAAAAAGCAGCCGTGAACGCTATCCCCGTCGAGTACGCCTCGCAGCGGCGAATCCGCGAGTACAACAAGCTCTACTACCGGTTCAATCACTGGCCGATCTGGATTTTTGTCTTCTTCATCGCGCCAGGCCCGCTCACCTTCGATCTGTTCGAGCGCGGGTTCGACGCCCGCATGGCACTCTGGCTCGGCGCCGTCCTGCTGGGGACCGGCATTGCCGGTCTCCGCGGCCGCTTGCCGGGCGTCGAAGCCAAGCCGTACATCATTCGCTTCACCGAGGATCGGCCGAATCCTCTGTATCGGCGCATCTGCTACACGTTCGCGTGGAGCGAAGTGATCACGTTCGCCATGCTGAACATCGCCGGTCTCGTGTGGGCCATCGTCACCGGTCACTGGCAATTGAAGGAGATGTACCGCTACGCGTACTTTCCGCTGGCGGGCGCCATCTGGGCGCTCGGAGCCATGGGTCGGCTGCCGCGGGTCAAGCCGTCGACAAAAGGGGAAGGGCACGAGCGGCGGTACTTCTACGGATCGGTGTGGGCCGTGTGCTGGGCGCAGCCAACGCTGTGGCTGATGTGGAAGGTGCTGCCTCGAACGCGGGCTGGTGACGGTCTCAAGCTCGCCATCTTCATCGCAATTCTCGCGTTCGTCGGCAACCTCGCGCGGCGTGGCCGGTTGCCGCGGACCCGTCCGATCGTGCCTGGCGAACTGGCCGTCTCGGACTAGCTGCTAGGACTTACGTGACCACCGAGTGCTGCTCGCGCGTGTCGTAGTCCTTCCGCGCGACGATCGACACGATTTCGCTCATCATCCGATCGACTTCTTCGGCCGTGTTGTAGAAATGCGGTGAGAGCCGCACGCCAACCGGCGGCCTGTAGTCGACGAGGAAGTCGCGTGCCTTGAGCGTGCGGGCCACGAGCTGCGCGTCGGGGACGTTGACGGCGACGGTGCCGCCGAGGCGCTCGGGATCGCGCGACGCCGCGGACGAGAAGCCGTGTGCGTCGACGAGCGCGAGTAGTCGCGCGGTCAGCTGCTTCGACCGCTTGCGGATTCGGGCGACACTCACCTCGTGGACGATGTCGAGTCCGGCCAGTGCTGCGTAGTACGCCGGAATCGATGGCGTCCCGTTCATCATTCCCATCGCATCGTCTCTGAGATCCTCGTCGGCCGCCTGGTCGATGTCGAACGCGAACGGCCTTCGATGTGCCAGCCAGCCGGTGAAGGACGGCCGCAGGCCAGCGCGCGCTTCGGGTCGCATATACAGAAACGCGTTGCCCGGCCCTCCGCACAGCCATTTGAGACAGCCGCCAACGGCGAAGTCCACGTCGAGCGCGGCCACGTCGACCGGCACGATCCCGGCGGACTGATAGGTATCGAGGATCACGCTGCCGCCCGCTTCGCGCGCGCGGCAGGCGATCGCGGCAGCGTCCATGACGTACGACGTACGGAAGAGCACGTGCGACACCGGCCGTGTCGTCGATTGCGTCGAGGAATCGGTCTGTGCGGACGCTGAGGTCGTCCTCGGCAGGCACGATCGTCAGCTGGAACCCACGAGTCTGTTGCGCGCGAAACAGGTGGATCATCGAGGGGAAGTCCATCGCCGAGCAGACGTGCGCCGGCGCGCGCCGGACGGCCGCAGGCACGACAGCGCGACGAGGTGCGCGTCGTGACGTTCTCGTGCATGCTCACCGAACCGGCGGGCGCACCGATGATGCGCGCGACCTTGTTGCCGACTTCGAGCGGTATCTCCCACCAGCGATCCTCCCAGCCGCGCACGCTGCGTGTCGCCCACGTGTCGGCGTAGTCGGCGAGGTGCTGTGCCGTTCTGCGCGGCATGGCGCCGAGCGAGTTGCTGATCATGTAGACGGTCCGCGACAATATCGGAAACTCCTCGCGCCACCGCTCGAGTGTGTCCATGAGCCGATTGTAGATGCCGAGTCGCAAATCCCGAACCCAGAACCCCGAACCCCGAACCCCGAACCCCGAACCCCGAGAGGGGTGGCACGGCTGGGACGAGTACGCGCCCTTCTACGACTGGGAAAACGCGCGGACCCTCGGACGCCGCGACGTGCCGTTCTGGACCCGCGTCGCGTCCGGGGCCGATGGCCGCGTGCTCGAGCTCGGATGCGGCACCGGCCGCGTGTCCCTGGCGCTCGCCGCCGCAGGCGTCAATGTCGTGGGCGTCGATCGCTCCGCGCCGATGCTTGAACGCGCGATCCGCAGGGCTGAAGCCCTGCGCCACAATCCCGGCCGAATCCCAAATCCTGAATCCGGGGGCCGAATCCCGAATCCCGAATCCCGATCCCGAATCCCTAATCCCAAATCCCCAATCCCTGTTCTCGTGCGCGCAGACATTCGCGCGCTACCGTTTCCCTCGCGATCCTTCTCCATGGTCCTGGCGCCCTACGGAATCCTGCAGTCGCTGATTCGGCCGCGCGATCTCGCCACGACGCTTGCGTCGGTCGCGCGTGTCATTCGCGCGGGCGGCACCTTCGGCATCGATCTGGTGCCCGACGTGCCGAAATGGCGGGAATACCGTAATCGGGTGCAGCTTCGAGGGCGATCGGGCGATGCCCACTTCACGCTGATCGAGTCGGTCCATCAGGATCGGGCGCGGCAGCTGACGACATTCGAGCAACGCTACGTCGTGCGTCGCGACCGCCGGTCGACCGAGCATCGATTCGATCTCACGTTCCGCACGCTGTCGGTGCCGCAGATGGCGCGGCACCTCGAGCGCGCCGGTTTCGCGATCGACTCCATCCTTGGCGACTACCGCGGGCGGCCGTGGGACGATCGCGCCGACGTGTGGATCCTCCTCGCGAAAAAGGTGTAGAATTTTCCTCTCGTTTCCGCCGTTTTTCCGGGGGTTTTCACATGTCCGGCCATTCAAAGTGGGCGTCGATCAAGCACAAGAAGGGCGCACTCGATGCGAAGCGCGGCAGGATCTTCACGCGCCTGATCAAGGAATTGACGGTCGCGGCGCGCGCCGGCGGCGGCGATCCCGACATGAATCCGCGCCTCCGCACGATCATCGCCGACGCCAAAGCGCAGAACATGCCCGCCGAGAACATCAAGCGCGCGATTCGCCGCGGCACCGGCGAGGAGCCAGGCGTCTCGTACGAAGAGGCGCAGTATGAAGGCTACGGGCCAGGTGGCGCGGCGCTCATTATCGACGTGCTCACCGACAACAAAAACCGCACCGCCGGCGAGATCCGCCACCTGCTCGAAAAACATGCAGGCAACCTGGCGGCGCCGAACGCCGTGGCCTGGATGTTCCACAAGAGGGGCTACATCGTCATCGAGAAGGCGAAAGCGGATGAAGAGAAGCTGATGTCCGCCGTCCTCGAAGCCGGCGCCGACGATCTGCAGGACGACGACGACAACTGGGAAGTGCTGAGCGCTCCGGAAGCGTTCGCCGCGGTGCGCGATGCGGTGAAGCAGCTCGGCGTCGAACCTGCGAGCGCCGAAGTGTCGATGATTCCGCAGAACTACGTGAAGCTCGAAGGCAAGCCCGCCCAGCAGATGGTCCGGCTGATGGAAGCGCTCGACGAGCACGACGACGTCCAGCACGTGTGGTCGAACTTCGACATCTCGGAAAAGGAGATCGAGGCCTCGCTCGCGTGAGAGTCTTCGGCATCGACCCCGGCTCCGAGCGCACCGGTTTCGGGTGCGTCGAGACCGACGGCGCGCGCCATCGAATTGTCACCTGCGGCGTCATCGCGGCAGTGCCGCAGGCGTCGTTCCCCGAGAAACTGCTGCAGATTCACGCCAGGCTGACGGCGCTCCTCACCGAGTGCCGGCCGGACTGCGTCGCCATCGAAAACCTTTTTCACGCCGTCAACGTCCGAAGCGCGCTGAAGCTCGGGCATGCCCGCGGCGTCGCCATGCTCGCCGCGGTCGAGTTCGGCGTGCCGGTAATGGAATATACGCCGGCGGAGATCAAACGCGCCGTGGTCGGCTACGGTCGCGCCGAGAAGCATCAGGTGCAGCACATGGTGAAGCTGATCCTCGGCCTTGCAGCGACGCCGTCGCCGCACGACGCCGCCGACGCGCTCGCCGTGGCGATTTGTCACGTGCACTGTCAGCCGTCCGTGCGCGTGGCCGCTGCGATGCCGTCCCGCAGCAAGGCCACGAGCTGGCGCCAGTACAGACCGCCCAGTTGATGGTCCGTGGTCCTTCGTTCTTTGTTCTTCGTCCGTCCGTTGTCCTTCGTCCCGGGTCCGTGAGGGCAGACGCGCGCCGGAGGGACCAAGGACGAGGGACGGACCAAGGACCAGGGACGGACCACGCACCAAGAACCAAGGACTAAGGACCGTCGTGATCGCCCACCTCCGCGGACGCATTTCCGAAAAGCAACCGAACCGAATCGTCGTCGACGTGAACGGCGTCGGCTACGACGTGTTCGTGCCGCTGTCGACGTTCTACGGATTAGGCGACGCGGGCAGCGACATCTCGCTGCGCATTCATACGCACGTGCGCGAAGACGCACTGCTCCTGTACGGATTCGCGACATTGCTCGAACAGGAGCTGTTCGAGCGCTTGATCGGTGTCAGCGGGATCGGTCCGAAGGTGGCGCTCGCCGTGCTCTCGGGCATCGAGCCGCTCGATCTGATTCGTGCGATCGAGCGCGGCGATCTCGCGCGGCTTACCGCCATCCCCGGTATCGGCAAGAAGACCTCCGAACGAATCGTCCTGGAGTTGAAGGATCGACTGCCGCGCGCGCAGGCGGCGGCGCTGGCGGCCGGCCACACCGGTCCGATCGCGCCCGTGCTGCAGGACGACGTGGTCTCGGCGCTCGTGAACCTGGGGTATCATCGGCCCCTCGCAGAAAAAGCCGCGGCGTCCGCCGTGAAGGCCGTGCCCGATGCGGCGTTTGAGCGTACGCTGAAGCAGGCACTCCGCGAGCTTTCACGGTAGTGCTCGGTGCACCGAGCACGGTGCACCGAGCACGGTGCACTGTGCACCGTGCACCGAGCCCTGAGCCTGAGCCCTTGCGCGATGACTAATGATCGTTTGGTGACCGCGGCGCGTGTGGACGAGGACGCGCAGTACGAAGCAGGGCTTCGCCCGCGTAAACCTGCAGGTGGCGATTGCCGCCGCGAAGCAGCGCGGCGAGCCGCTCGACCACGTGCTGCTGCACGGCCCGCCCGGCCTCGGGAAAACGACGCTCGCCTACGTCATCGCGAACGAGCTCGGCGTGCAGGTGCGCGCGACATCGGGGCCGGCCATCGAGAAACCAGGCGATCTGGTGGGCATCGTCACGAACCTCGCGCACGGCGAGGTGCTCTTCATCGACGAGATCCACCGCATGTCGCCGATCGTCGAAGAGATTCTGTATCCGGCGCTCGAGGACTACGAAGTCGACATCGTGATCGGCCAGGGCCCGAGCGCCCGGACCGTGAAGATGCGGCTCGAGAAGTTCACGTTGATCGGCGCGACGACGCGCACGGGGCTGCTGACGTCCCCGCTGCGATCGCGGTTCGGCATCAGCCACCGGCTCGAGTTCTACACGCCGGCCGACCTCGAGGAGATCGTGCGCCGTTCGTCGAAGATTCTCGGCGTGCCGATCGAGGACGCGGCGGCGGCCGAGCTCGCGCGGCGCGCCAGAGGCACGCCGCGCATCGCGAACCGGCTGCTGCGGCGCGTGCGCGATTACGCCGAGGTCCGCGCCACCGGAACGATCACGCTCGACGTCGCGCACGCCGGCCTGAAGCTGCTCGAAGTGGACGAACACGGGTTCGACGAGGTCGATCGCAAGCTCCTGCGCACGATCATCGACAAATTCGGGGGGGGACCTGTCGGCCTGAATACGATCGCCGCGGCGATCAGCGAAGAGAAGGACGCGATCGAGGACATCTACGAGCCGTTCCTGATTCAGATCGGCTTTCTGGATCGGACGCCGCGCGGCCGCGTCGCGACGCCGGCCGCCTACGGCTACTTCGGGCTCGTCGCGCCCGACGAGCGGAGAAGGGATTCACGACTGTGGTGACCAGGCTCACGCCCCGCTGTGGCGGCCGGCCGACCACGATCGCGTCGCTGGCGACGTACGTGCCGCCGCGCCTGCTGACGAACGCCGATTTGGAGAAGCTGGTCGACACGAGCGACGAGTGGATTCTGCAGCGCACCGGCATCCGCGAGCGCCACATCGTCGACCCGGGCGTGGCGACGTCGGATCTGGCGAAGGAAGCGGCGCTCGCCGCGGTCACCAAGGCCGGCCTGACGCCGGACGACATCGGCGTGATCGTCGTCGGCACCGTCACACCCGACATGATGTTTCCCAGTACGGCATGCCTCGTCCAGCACAAAATCGGCGCCCACCAGGCGTGGGGCTTCGACCTGAGCGCCGCCTGTTCCGCGTTCACCTATTCGCTGACGGCGGCGAGCCAGTTCGTCGGGAGCGGCGCGCACGAGCATGCCCTCGTGGTCGGCGCCGACGTCATGTCGAGCATCATCGATTACAAGGATCGCGCGACGTGCGTGCTGTTCGGCGACGGGGCGGGCGCCGTCGTCGTGTCGGCCGCCGGGCCCGACGATGGCGCGATCATCGATTTCGAGCACGAGATAGACGGCGGCGGCGGCCGGGCCTTGTGCATGCCCGCCGGCGGGCCTTGTGCATGCCCGCCGGCGGCAGCCTGAAGCCCTCGTCGCACGAGACCGTCGACGCCCGGCTGCACTACGTGAAGCAGGACGGTCAGACCGTGTTCAAATTCGCAGTCAGGAAGACCGAAGAGATTTCGCGACGGTTGCTGGAGCGCAATGGATTGAGCCCCCACGATCTCGACCTGTTCGTGTCGCACCAGGCAAACCGTCGAATCATCCAGTCCGCGACCCAGAAGCTTGGCATCGATCGCGACAAGGTCATCATCAACATCGAGCGCTTCGGCAACACGACCGCGGCGACAATCCCATTGGCGCTGAACGATGCCGTGTGTTCCGGACGCCTGAAGAAGGGCAATCTCGTGCTGCTCGCATCGGTCGGTGCCGGGTTCACCGTCGGCGCGGTCCTGCTTCGGTGGGGCTTCTAGACCGGCCCGATCACGAGGATACCCGAGGCTTCTGATGCGCGAGCTCGACCGCATGCGATCGCTGCGGTCTCTCAAGCGTCTGCTCGACGAACAGTTCCGCGTCCCCGGCACCACCGTCCGCTTCGGCTGGGATGCGCTCATCGGGTTGGTGCCGTGGGCGGGCGATGCCGCGACCGCCCTCTTCTCCTGCGCGATCATCGTGCAGGCGCACCGCATGCGCGTGCCGCAGGTCGTCCAGCTCCGGATGCTGATCAATGTTGCAATCGATCTGCTGGTCGGAGCCGTTCCGGTGGTGGGTGACGTCGCGGACGTGTTCTGGAAGTCGAACTCGAAAAACTTCGCGCTGCTCGAACGTCATGCCGCTGAGCTCCGTACGACGTCCGCGGCCGACTGGCTGTTCGTCGTCGCCGTCGTCGCGGCGGTCGTTGCCGTAGCGCTCGTGCCGCTCTTCATGATGTACTGGGTCGCTACGCGCTCCTGAGCGCTGTCTTCCCGACAAGGGTCTGATCGATGAACCGGGTTTTTCTTCTGTCGCCGGCGCACTGCGGCGGCAGGCGTGCCAAGCAGGTGTTGTCGCCAAACGCCCAGTTCACGCTGGCGACCGATCTTCGCTCGCCCCGCGGAGCGAGGCTCGGCGACGTCTTCGCGTTCGTCAGCGGCCTCTACTTTCGCGGCAAGCTGACGTACGCGACGCGGTTCGCTGCGCCACCCGAGCGCGACAACGCGATTGTCGGCTGCGGCGTCCACGTGATCACGCCGAACGCGGGCCTGCGAAGCCACGACACGTATGTCACGCATCGGGCGGTCCGGGCGTTCGCCGCCGGCGACGTCGATCCCGACAACGCGCGCTATCGGCGCCCGCTCGAAACCAGCGCGCGCGCGCTGCTGCGCGAGATTGGTCCCGACTGCGACGTGGTGCTGCTGGGCAGTGTCGCATCGCCGAAGTACGTCTCGGTGCTGCTAGAGATCTTCGGTGAGCGGTTGCGGTTTCCGATCGATTTCGTCGGACGAGGCGACATGAGCCGCGGCGGATTGCTGCTGAGGAAGGCACGTGAGGGCCTGGAGCTCGACTATGTCGCCGTCGCCGGGGCGGTGCTGCACGGCGCGCGGCCGCCCAGGCTGCCGCCGCTCCAACGAACCATCACGTAAGACGACCCATGAGTCGAGACGCTGGACGTCGCACGACGGTATTCTAACGACGCGTGTCTCGCGCGCCGAGCATTCCCCGCGACCAGGACACCCTCGTCCTGACCCTCGACGGGAAAGAGGTTCGCCTCACCAACCTGCGCAAGATCTTCTGGCCCGGCATCGGCTTCACCAAGGGGCATTTGCTGCAGTACTACGCGAGCGTCGCGGACGTGCTGCTGCCGCACATTCGGAATCGCGCGATGGTGATGAAACGGTATCCGCACGGCGCGGCCGGCGAGTTTTTCTTCATGAAGCGCGCGCCGACGCCGCGTCCCGCCTGGATCGAGATCTGTTCGATCGAGCACGAGTCCGGCAACATCATCGACTTTCCAATGATTCAGGACCGCGCCGCGTTGATGTGGGTCATCAATCTCGGCTGCATCGATCTCAACCAGTGGTACGCGACCTGCGACGACGTCGATCGCCCCGACTACGTGCACTTCGATCTCGATCCGGGAGTCGGCGCGGCGTTCGAGCGGGTCCTCGAGACCGCACTCATCGTGCGCGACGCGCTCGTCACGCTCGAGATGCCGTCGCTCGTGAAAACCACCGGCTCGAAGGGTCTGCACGTGTACGTGCCGATCGTGCGCGGGCCGCTGCAGAAACAGGTGTGGACGTTCGCGAAGGCGCTCGCGCAGGAGCTCGCGTCGCGGCATCCCGCGGTGATGACCGCGGAATACCGCGTGGCGAAGCGGCCGCAGGGCCGCGTGCTGATCGACTACAACCAGAACGCCTGGGGCCGCACGTTGGCGTCGATCTACTCGCCACGGCCGAGGCCGGACGCGACGGTGTCGACGCCGGTCACCTGGAAGGAAATCGAGCGTGGGGTTCGCATCGAGGATTTCACGATCGTGAACGTGCCCGCTCGCGTCGCGAAGCTGGGCGATTTGTGGAAGCCGCTGCTGCAGCGGCGAGGGCGATTCGATCTGAAGAAGTATTTGTAGTCGACTGTGAACTGTGGACTACGCCTGTCACTCCCCAAGCAGCTCACCGACGCTCTTGAAATCCTCCACGTGGTCGCAGACCGCTTTCAGCGCGACCAGCATCGGGACGGCGAGCAGCATGCCCCACACGTTCCACATCCAGCTCCAGAACAGCAGGCCGACGAACACGGCGACCGCATTCATGCGTGCGGTGCGGCTTGTGAGGAGGGGGGTGAGCAGGAACCCTTCGAGCGACGTGATCGCGAGCGAGACGCCGCCGACCAGCAGCGACATCTGCACCGTGCCGAACTGGAGGAAGGCAACGACGCTTGTGCCGGCCGCGACGAGCACCGGACCGAAGTAGGGAATCGAATTGAAGATGCCTGCGGCGATGCCCCACACCGCGGCCTGCTGCACGCCCAGCGCGCGAAACGCCAGCCAGGTCGCCACGGCGACGATCGTCCCCGTGAACAGCTGCACCAGCAGGAAGGTTTCGATCTGCCGGTCGATCTCCGAGAGGATTTGAAGCGTGATCTTCTTCTTCGTCAGCGAGGGGCCGGCGAGCTTCACGAGCTTGCGGCGGTACAGATCGCCTGACGCCAGCAGGAAGTACACCAGAAAGAAGATCAATACTAGCTGGCCGGCGGCGGTCGCAATCCCAATCGAGCCCCACACCAGGTAGTCGCCGATGTTGAACGGCGGTGATTCCACTTGCACGCGCTGGACGCCGGTTGGTTCGGCCGGCGGAGGAGCCGCCGCGGTCGCCGCCTTTTCGAGCTCGGTCGCTGCCTTCTGCACTTGCTGGATCGCGGTGGTCCTCGGCGGTCCACTCGCGATCGTCTGCCGCAGCCGCCGCGCCGCCTGCGGCAGCTGTTCGACGAGGGCGCTGGCTTCCGACCGGAGACCGTACAACAGCCGTCCGCCCGCTCCAGCGATGACGATCAGCACGATTGCCGCGGCAATCGGCCGCGGCACCCGCACCCGGGTCATGGCAGACACGATTGGTTCGAGGGCGTAGCTGATGAGCACGCCGAGCACGATCGGAATGATCATCGCCTGCGCGTATCGCAGCATGAGCACGACCGCGAGGACCGCGAGCACGGTGAGCGCGGCGCTGCGCACGTCGAGCGGCACACGCACGGATGGCGCCGCCTCGTCGACGGTCGATCGCGATCTCGCCAGCGTCGACCGCGGGCTGTCGGCGGTGGACGCTCGGCTGTCGGCCGGCGGCGGGAGCGCCGCGATCTTCATCGGAGCTCCTCGGCTTGCAGCGCTGTGTTGATCGCCACCGCCGCCTTGACGCCCTCCGCGGCGGCCACCACGGCGAACTGGGCGTCGCGCGAGGCATCGCCGGCCACGAATACGCGCGGCACGTTGGTATCGCACAGCGTGCCGGTCTTCACGGTGCCCCGGTGCGTCAGCGCGCACCCGA
>WNGA01015199.1_pt1 | contig 18078 bp, 24 predicted proteins | sample 5400061 | NCBI WGS metagenome assembly WNGA01 (sample SAMN13153366, study PRJNA577476) | soil metagenome | isolation source: 100 cm soil or saprolite under grassland replicate 2 | place: USA:California | collected 2016-06-15 | reverse complement strand
GAACCGCCCCCGCGCGCAGTCGGCCGGTGTCCCAGGCGAGGTGGGACGTTCGACCCCCGTGGCGCCGTCGCGGCCGCCCTAGCGTGGACCGATGCCGGCCGAACGAGCCGGACGAGAGGAGGAATCTGCCATGCAGCTCGACCTGTGGGACGAGATGATGGCGATGGAGCGCCGGCTGGACGACCTGTGGTTCCGGGGCATCCACGACGACGGCGAGCACGGCCATCGTCGCCGAGGCGGCAGGACGCCGAACCCGAAGGCGGGCCGGCCCGAGCGTCGAGCCGACGCGGCCTGAGCCGGAATCAGCGCTTCGGGACCGGCGTGGCGCCGAGTGCAGAGACGTCGCCTATCCTGTCCAGGCTCGGGTGGTCGGTCCACCGCGGGCATCGAGTGACGGCGTGGCGGGCCGTGGCCATCGCCCACAGCACGAGGATGGCGCCGACCAGGATGGCCAGTATGTCCTCTCTGGCGCTCACGATGCCGATGATGCCGGCCACAAGGGCGACCGCCCCGATGAGCGTCGCAGGGACGATGTTCACCCTCGGCGGGCGGCGTTGGGCATCCGCTCCATACACGATGGCCATCTCCCGGTCACCCACAGGGCGTAGATGACCGAGGCAGCTGCGACGAACAGGGTCGGCAGTCCGTCCCTTACTGTGAGACGCATCGTCCCTCTCCTTTCGCGTTCCCCGCCCGGCCGGCCGAGTCCGCGGGGCCCGGTCGGGAGCCCTTACCCGACGCGTCCAACCGCCTGAAGGGAGTAGGGGAGCTCCCTGCGCTCGTGGGGGACGACGACGCAAGTCAGCGCGCGGGTCACCCCCTCGATCTCCTGGATCCGGGCCAACACGGACCCGTTCAGATAGGCCAGGTCCGGTCCGTGCATGCGCAACACGACGTCGTACGGGCCGGTGATCGTCTCGGCGGTGGCGACCCCGTCGATCTTCGCGGCCTCGAACGTGGCGTCGGTGGCCTTACCCACCTCCGTTTGCACCAACGCGTAGGCGTCCATCTGGCCCCCTCTCCTCGTGCACGTCGGGTTCCCGCCATCGGGATCTCTCCCTCATGGTCCGGCCCCCGGGCGGCGCACCGTAGGGTCGGCTGTCCCTGCCCACTCGGGCCGAACAGCGGGAGCGCCGCCGCACCCTGGTCTCGCTCCGGGCCACGTCCGGTGACCGGCCCCATGCGTCTGGACCAAGGTCCCGCTCGGGGTGGGCCGTTCGTCCGTGTTGGCCCCTCGGGCACGCGTGGGAGCCTCGGAGCGACGGGATGGAACGGGCGCAGAGGGAGGACGAGATGAGCGACATCGAGCGGCTCGAGTGCGGGGTCTACCTGGTGGAGAGCGAGATGTACCTCGCCTCCAGCCAGCTGCAGACGGCTCTCCACAAGCTCGAGGGGGAGATCAGGGGAATGGCCGACGACGTCCACCGGCTCCTGTGCGAGAGCGGTCGCATCCCCGGCGAGAAGAAGGCGTTCGACATCCTGGCCCGGATTCGCGAGACGGTGACGGGTCTGGACCTCGCTCCCGCCACCGAGCTGGCCGAGAGCGTGGCCTCGCTCAAGGGGGAGATCGAGGGCTACGAGCGGCAGCTGGCCGCCCTTCGAGAGGAGTCAACCCCCCGCGAGGAGCGGAGCCTCCGCGTCGTGGCCTGAACGACGAGAGCACGAGCCATCTTGCGCTGGAGCTCCCTGTGGAAGGCCGGGGTCGCCGTCGCCGCATACACCGACCTGCGGGCCAGCACGATCGCCAGGAAGTCCTTCGTCAGATGCGGGTTGCCCTACGAGAGGCGTCCCACCGCCGTAGTGGTGGTCGACAACATTCACAAGGGTGCGACACCGGAGGGCAGCGGGCGGTCGGGGGACCCACCCGAAGAACAGCGCCGCGCTCAGCGCCAGTATGGCGAGCGACACGGCGGCCACCACCGGGCTGAGGACGCCGAACGCCCGTCCTCGCCGTCTCCTCCTCGGGGCACATCGGGACGGGGCGGCCCACACCAGCCCGGGTTGACCCCGCGGCGTGCCGGCACGATCGGGGGCCACGGGAGTGAAACTGGTCCTCGAGATTCGGGGCCGTCCGGCCCGTGGCGGGGCACGACCGGTCGCGATAGAACGCAGATCTGACGGCGCTTTGGGGGGTGACCTTGTGGATGCCAATCGGACCGAAGCGGGCGAGGAGCGGCAGCCCGTCGCCCTCGTCGTCGCCTTCGACGGAAGGACTGCGGCCCGCACCGCGAAGCTGGTCGAGCGGACGGGATTCGACGTCATGTGGTGCCCTGGGCCCGGTGAGCCCGACTTCACCTGCATCGTGTCAGGAGAACCCGATGCCCACTGGCCGAGACGGCCGACGTGGTCGTTCTGGACCTGTGGCTGGAAGGAGATGCTGCTGCCGAGGGTGCCGGCTCACTCGACCTGCTCGAGTTCTACCGGTCGACCCAGACGCCGGTGATCGCCCTCGATCACGGCGCCGAACGGGACCGGTCGTTCCCGGACCAGCGGGTCACCGTCCTGGCATGGCCGCCCGATCCGGGCGTTCTTCGAGCCTCGGTCCTGGCGGCCTTCTCCCCCGGGGTCGGACCGGGTCCCCTAGGCACCGGGACCTCTGGCCCTTCCCTGGCCAATCGAGCAGCGCATGCTCATCGCTAGCCAGGCCGTGCGAGGAGGTGATGTGCGGGAAGCGACCTGCCAGGTCTCGAGTCGGAGCGTCACCGATGGAAAAGGGGTGCATCGATGGAATTCGGACTGATCGTGAAGTTCGGGAAGCTCGTTCCCGGACGGGAGCAGCAGGGCATCGAGCTGTTCGGGGAGGTCAAGCCGTTCCTCGAGGAGTGGTACCGGAAGGGCGTCGTCACCTACTACGAGCCCTACTTCTACGGGAGCGGCGACCTGGAGACACGGACGGGGTTCTGGATCGTCAAGGGGACGCGGGAGGACCTCTGGAAGCTGATGGAGGACGAGAAGTTCCGCTGGCTGATGGCCAAGGCCCAGTTCGTGGTGGACCACCTGGAGGTGGACTGGCTGACGGTCGGGGCGGCCATCGATGAGGTGATCGAGCGGGGGGCGAAGCTCGCGGCGGAGTTCGCGCCGATCCACTGAGCTGATCTGTCGTCACGTCACCGGGAGGGGCATGTCCCCTCCCGGTGTCGTTTGAGCCGAACGCCCGCCCAGTGGTCACACAGCCGGCGGACGCGGAGGTGGATGGGCTCGTGTCCGGCCCGACTCCGCCGCCGAGCGTCACGGTGTTGGCCATCGCAAGGATCCGGCATCACCTCCCGACCGCGGTGTGAACCCTCCCGTCCAATCGGCAGCGCCGCCGGGCCCGGATCACTCGGGACGGCCGATGAACGCGGCGATGCCGAGCCGGCGGGCGCTATCGTTCGCCAGCTCCTGGATGAACCCGCGTTCCACCTCGCCGGCTTCGTCGGCGAACAGGTGCTTGAACCGGGTCTGGAGGCGGAGGTAGTCGTCCACCGGAACCGGCGCGCCGATCCGCTTCACCTTCTCCAGGGAACCGTTCCGCCACTCCGCCAGCGGGAACACGTTGGACTGGACCGCCAGGCGCGAGAGCTCCATCGTCATGCGGGGCTCGAACCCCCAGCCGAGGGGGCACGGCACGAGGACGTGGAGGTAGCGGGGGCCTCGCTCGGCCAGGGCGCGCTCCATCTTGCGCTGGAGGTCCTTGTGGAACGCCGGGGTCGCCGTCGCCGCGTACACGGGCCGGTGGGCCAGCACGATCGCCAGGAGGTCCTTCTTCAGGTGGGGGTTGCCCTCGGACAGGCGTCCGGAGGGCGTCGTCGTGGTCGAGGCGTCGGTGGGCGTGAGGCCGCTCCGCTGCACGCCGGTGTTCATGTAGCCCTCGTTGTCGTAGCAGACGAACAGGACGTCGTCCCCTCGTTCGAGCATGCCCGACAGGGCTTGCAGGCCGATGTCCGCGGTCCCGCCGTCGCCGGCCTGGGCCACCACCGGGATGTCGCGGCCCTGGGCGCGAAGCGCCGCCTTGACGCCGGAAGCGACCGCGGCCGCGTTGCCGAACACGGAGTGGATCCACGGGACCCGCCACGCCGAGCCGGGATAGGCGGTGGTGGTCACCTCCAGGCATCCCGTCGCGTTCGCCATCACGACGTTGCCCTTCGTCGCGTCGGTGGCGAGGCGGGCACCCACGAGCAGGCCGCACCCCGCGCAGGCCCGGTGCCCGGGCGCGATGAGGTGCCGTGCGGCCGCGTCCTCCACCGTCAGGCTCATGCGATCCTCCTTCGTCCCGTCACGGGTCGGAGGTCGATCCACCCGTCCGCCGTTGCCGCGAAGGCCCGGCGCAACGTCTCTCGGGACACGTCGCGTCCACCCAGCCCGGCCACCGTGCCGACAACCTCCGGAGCGTCCGGCAGGCCGTAGAGCGCATCTCGGACCTCCGTCGCCACGATGCCGCCCGCGCCGAGCGACACGGCGCGGTCCAGGACGACCACGCGCCCCGCTCCGGCCAGCGCATCGCGAAGGACGTCACGGGGAAACGGCCGGAACGTCCGGATGGCCACCAGCCCGGCGGCGAGGCCCTCGTCACGGAGCTCGTCGACCACCGCTCGCGCGGTCTGCGCCGCGGTCCCCATGGCCACGAGAACGACCGCCGCGTCGTCGACCCGATACCGGTCGAGACACGGGTCGTACCGTCGGCCGGTGATCGAACCGAACTCGGCCAGGGCCTCCGCGATGGCCTCGACGGCGGAGCACTGGGCCGCCTCGACCTCGAACCGCGCTTCCTCGTACAGGCCGGGGTCGGCGTAGGCGCCGAACGTCACGGGATGCTCCGGGTCGAGGATCGCCTCGGGCCGGTAGGGCGGCAGGAACGCCTGGACCTCCTCCGGCGTCGCCGTCTCCACCGCCTCGAAGGCGTGGGTCAGCACGAAGCCGTCCACGCACACCATCACCGGCAACAGGACCCGCTGGTCCTCCGCGACACGGTAGGCGACGAGATGGAGGTCATGGGCCTCCTGGGGCGTCTGGGCGAAGACCTGGATCCATCCCGCGTCGCGGAGGGCCATCGAGTCCTGGTGGTCGTTCCAGATGGAGAGCGGCCCGGAGATGGCCCTGTTGGCGACGGTCATGACGACCGGCAGCCGCATCCCGGCGAGGTCGAACACGACCTCCGACATGTAGAGCAACCCCTGCGAAGACGTGGCGGTGAAGGTGCGCACGCCGGCGGCGGAGGCGCCGAGCACCGCGCTCGCCGCGGAGTGCTCGCTCTCCACCGTGAGGAACTCGGCGTCGAGACGACCGTCGGCGACCGCCCTGGCCAGGGCCTCCACGATGTGGGTCTGTGGCGTGATGGGGTACGCGGCGATCACCTGGGGCCGCGCCAGCCGGACGGCCTCGGCGATGGCGTCGCTGCCCTCCATGACCCGACCGGGAATCATCGGACCTCCGCCTCCATCACGATGTCGGCCACCGGGCACTCCTGCGCGCAGATGCCGCACCCCTTGCAGTACCGGGGGTCGAACCCGTACTCCTTGGGCCCCAGCTTGATCACGATGCCCTCGGGGCAGAACGCCACGCAGACGTCGCAGCCCGTGCACCTCTGGACGAGGAACCTGGGGGTCTCGGTGCGCCACCCGCCGGTAAGGTTCGACACGGTCGAACCGGGCCGGGCCACCAGGCCGGGAGGGAGCGCCGGCGCAGGACGCGCGCTCATGCCGCCGCCCGCAGCCGCCGGCCCTCGGCGAACGCCGCCCGGGCCAGGGCCTCGTTCCGCTCCGCGATCTCACCCCGGAACCGGTCGCGAATGGCCCGGGACACGGCATCGGGGTCCAGCAGTCCCGTGATCGAGGCGAGGAACCCCAGCATGGCCGTGCTGGTGATGGGCTTGCCCAGGTGCTCGACCGCGAGCTCGGACGCGGGGACCGCGATGGCCCCGGAGCCGTCCAGGCCCGCCGGTACCCGCGCCGCGTTCACGATCACCGAGCCGGTCGGCCGGAAGCCCTCCAGGACGTCGACGACGCCGGCCAGCCCGGCGTCCTGGACCACCACGACGTCCGGGTGCCGCACCTCGCTCCGGTCGCGGACGGGGCGGCGGTCGAGCCTGGCGAACGCGGCAACGGGAGCGCCCGTCCGCTCCGGCCCGAAGGACGGGAACCCGAGGGCGTGCCATCCCGACAGGTGGGCGGCCCCCACGGTGAGCGAGGCGAGCGTGACCGTCCCCTGCCCGCCCCTACCGTGAAATCGAATCTCCAGCGCCCCGTCCATCTGCCACCTACCCCGCCATCTCCGGCGCCGCGAACTGGCCCTCGACAGACCCCGTGTACGGCCCCAGCTGGAGGATCTCGTCGGAGAGCAGCCCGTCCAGCTCGTGACGGATGTCGTCGTCGTCGCGGGCCAGCACCTTCAGGAGGTCCCGCCGGCTGACGATCCCGATCACCCGCTTGCCGCGAACGATGGGGATCCGCTTCACGTGCCGGTCCAGCATCAGCCGGGCGACCAGTGCGACGTCCGCGTCCTCCGGCAGCGCCACGACATCCCGGGTCGTGACCTCGGCCACCGTGGTGGGCACGCGCGACGTCTCGTGGAGCGTGGGGAGCACGTGCCGGCGGGGGTCAGGGCCCGTCTCCAGCCGGATGAGGTCACCCTCGGACACGATCCCCGCCAGGTCGCCCAGCTCGTCCACCACGGGCATCGCGCTGATGCCGTGCGCGAGCAGCATGGACGCCGCGGCGTGGATCGTGGCGTCCGGGGCCACGACGATCGGCGGACTGGTCATGATGTCCGTCGCGCGCACGGTTCGCCACCTCCACGAGGACCGTAGGCCCGCCGCTTCCAGCCGGGATGGGCCGAGGGGCACGCCGGTGACGGGTCCTCCGACCCCTCCACGCCCCCGTCCTTCGTGCCACGTTCCAGTCAGCAACCGAAGGAGAGCGTGATGGGCGAGCCGGACAACACCGCGAGGGAGCCGGCCGACGCGACCACGGCGCCGCTCGAGGCCAAGGGGGCCACGACGCTGTTCATCTGAAGGGGGGATCTGCCATGCCGGACATCGACGTTCGCCACCTCGAGGGGGACCGGTTCAGCGTGCGAATCCGAGGACACGTGCTCATGGTCGACCAGCCCCGCTCGGCCGGCGGGGACGACTTCGGGCCCAGCCCGACGGAGCTGTTCGCGGCCTCGCTGGCCTCGTGCGTGGGGTTCTATGCCGAGCGGTTCCTTCGGCGCCACGGCGTCCCCCCGAACGGCCTCCGGATCACCTGCGACTACGACATGGCGGATCACCATCTCCCGCGGGTCGAGGCCCTGCGGCTTCGGGTCGTCGTGCCGGCGGGGCTCTCGGCGGTGCTCCGGAGGACGCTCCAGCGCGTCGTGGAGAGCTGCACCGTGGAGAACTCGATCCGGACGCGGCCCAGCGTCTGGGTCGAGATCGATGCGCTGGAAGTGGCGGCGTGAACGCGCCACAGGGGAACGGAAGGGGGAACCGAAGATGATCGAGAGGATCCTGCTGGCCGTGGATGGCTCCGAGTACTCGGAGCGCGCCATCCCGGTGGCCGCGGAGATGGCCAAGAAGTTCGGCAGCGAGGTGATCGTGTTCCACGTACGAGGAACCGCGGTGGGGCGGGCAGTCGTCTACGCGCCCGAGACGGTCGATGAGGCCGCTGCCCTCGTCGATCGCGTCGCGAAGTGGCTGAAGGACGAGGGCGTCTCGGCCCGGGGAGAGGTCGTGACCTCGATCCATGGCCGCGAGGCCAGGGAGATCCTGGAGACGGCGAAGGCCGAAGACGCCGACCTGATCGTGATGGGATCCCGAGGACTGGGGGACCTGGCCGGGCTGCTGGTCGGCAGCGTGACGCACAAGGTCCTCCATCTGACGGATCGGCCGGTGCTCGTCGTCCGCTGACCCACCCCACAGACGGTGATGCTTCTATGACTCCCCGCCGGCGACCAGCTCGGCCTGGACGCGGTCGATGTCCTGCTGGTACTTCAACAGGATCGACAGCGTGTCCCGGGGGACCCCTCCCTCCACGCGCTCCACGCCGAGGAGCACGAGCGTTCGGGCCCAGTCGAGCGTCTCCGACACCGACGGCGGCTTCTTCAGGTCGAACGACCGGATGGATCGCACCACCCGGGCGATCTGCTCCGCGAACTGCGTGTCGATCCCGGGGACCCTGGCCAGGATGATCTCCCGCTCCCGCTCCACAGTGGGGTACTCCATGTGCAGGAACAGGCACCGCCGCTTCAGGGCCTCCGACAGCTCGCGGGTGTTGTTCGACGTCAGCACCACGAACGGGACGGTGGTGGCGCGGATGGTCCCGAGCTCGGGGATCGACACCTGCAAGTCGGAGAGGACCTCGAGCAGCAGGGCCTCGGTCTCCACCTCCACGCGGTCGACCTCGTCGATCAAGAGCACCACCGGCCGGGCCGCCCGGATGGCCGTCAGCAGGGGGCGCGACAGGAGGAAGTCCTCGGAGAAGATGTCCTGCTCGACCGATCGCCACTCCGTGGCCTGGGCCAGCGCCTTCGCCAGCTCGGTCTTCCCCACCCCCGCCGGCCCCTCGCACAGCACGGGCTTGCCCAGCTGGTCGGCCAGGTAGACCGTCACCGCGAGGTGGTCGTCGGCGAGGTACCGGGCGGCCGCCAGCCGCTCCTTGACCTCGGCGGGAGAGCCGAACCGAGAGGCCTGCCCGGCACGCATCGCGGGGCCATCATCCACCGGCGCGCCGCCCCCGTCACCCGTCCGACGCAAGCGCCTGATCTCAGCTCCCCGTGGGGACGGTGGCCCCACGGATGGGCCGGCGCCCCTCATGGGCGTCTCGCAGCAGAACCAGCACGTCGCTCGCCTCCACGGGCCGGGGGTTCCATGGCGGTGGCTCCGCGGCCAGCCTGGCGGCTTCCTCCAGGTGGTCCTCGCGCATCCCGAGCGCGGCGAGGCTGGTCGGCGAGCCGATCGAGACCGCGAAGTCGAACAGCCCCGTGGCCGCGTCCTCCACCCCCATGGCCCGGGCCACCCGGTCCATGGCCTCGGGGACGGCCCCCTGGTTGAACCGGACGGCGTGGGGCAGGATCACCGAGTTCACCTCGCCGTGCCCGAGCCCGTACGTCCCCCCGAGCACGTGGCAGACGCGGTGGTGCAGCGCCATCCCCACCACTGCCAGCGCCGCGCCGGCCAGATAGGCGCCGTAGAGCGCCTCGCTTCTCGCGTCGAGGTCGGCCGGGTCCCGAACGGATCCGGCGATGCCCCGGACCAGAGCCCGGATGCCCTCCTCGGCCATGAGCGACGTTATGGGGTTGGCGTCCCTCGCGTACACGGCCTCCACGCAGTGAGCCAGCGCGTTCATCCCGCTCGGCCCCGTGACGGAGGGCGGAAGCGACACCGTCAGTGCGGGGTCGTAGATGACGGTCCGCGGGAGCACCTTCAGGTCCCGGTCCGTCCGCTTGTGGCCGTCGGAGGTGATCCCGTAGATGGGGGTCATCTCGGACCCGGCGTAGGTCGTGGGGATCGCGATGGTCGGGATCCCCGTCTGGAGCGCGATCACCTTGCCGAACCCCGTGGTGGAGCCGCCCCCCACCGTGACGACGCAATCGGCGCCGCTGCGGGCGGCGACGTCGCGGGCCTGCTGGACCGCCTCGATCGGCACGTGCTGCTGGACGTCGGAGAACACGGCGGCGAAGCGACCTCCGAGGTGCTCGGCCAGCTCCTCCGCCTTCGGCTTGGTCATCGGGTCGGTGACGATCAGCACCCGGGACGCCTCGAGACGCTGTACCTCGTCGGGGAGGCCCGCCGCCCTGCCCACGCCGAACACCACCCGTCCTGGCAGCGCGTCGTAGGTGAACGCCCTCACGGTGGCGTCATCCCAGCGGCCGCGAGGCGTCGCGGCCTCCCACCGACAGCCACGGGTACCGGTCGGTGTCCAGGCCCGCGTAGTCTGGGTCGAGGTAGATGAAGCAGCGCTGGATCTTGAAGTCGCGGACCTCGAAGACGTCGCACCACCGGCCCGCGTGGGTGACCCCAGCCCGCCACTCCCCGTCCACGTGCTCGCCGGAGCTCGTTCCCTCGCAGGCGAACAGGTCCGACCCCGTCATGATCCAGTTGAAGTCCGCGTAGTTGTGCTTGATCCGCTTGTAGCGAGCCCCGACGTCGCCGAACATCCGGCCGATCTGGTCCCTGCCCTCCGCCAGGCCCCACTTCGGGAAGTACACCTGAGCGTCGTCGGCGAACAGGTCGAGGATGCTGCCGCCGGTCGACGTCACCCCGCCGTTGTCGAACGCCTTGAGGTACTCGAGCGCGACCGACCTCCGCTGCTCGTCGGTCATCGTCTCCCTGGTGACCGTCATGGCCGACCTCCTTCAGGGGCGCGGGTACCACGGAGGCAGGTCGGCGTCGACGTTGACCCACACCGACCTGGTCTCCGTGTACTCCTGCATCGCCTCGAACCCCATCTCCCGCCCGTACCCGGAGTTGCGGATGCCGCCGAACGGCGACCCCGGGTTCACGCGCTTGTACGAGTTGACCCAGACCATCCCGCTCTCCATGGCCTGCGCCACCCGGTGGGCCCGCTGGAGGTCGCGGGTCCACAGCCCGCCGCCCAGACCGTATTCGGTCGCGTTCGCGATCTCGAGCGCCTCGGCCTCGTCGCGGAACGTGGTCACGGTGACGAAGGGCCCGAACACCTCCTCCCGGCACACGCGGTCCTCCAGCCCCGCCCGCACCACCGTGGGCTCGACGTAGCAGCCCGCCTGGAGCGCCGGGTCGTCGGGGGCCTTGCCGCCCGTGAGGACCTCGCCGCCCTCGTCGAGCGCGATCTTCACGTAGCTCATCACGCGGTCCCGGTGCTCCGGAGAGGTCAGCGGCCCCATCTCCGTCTGCGGGTCCAGGGGGTCGCCGATCCGGATGGACCGCGCCAGCGTGACGAACCGGTCGACGAACTCCTCGGCGATCGGCTCGTGCAGCAGCAGCCTGGACCCGGCGATGCACGCCTGGCCCTGGTTGTGGAAGATCGCGAACGCGGAGCCGCTCAACGCCGCCGCCAGGTCCGCGTCCTCGAACACGACGTTCGCGCCCTTGCCCCCCAGCTCGAGCTGGACCCGCTTCAGGTTCCCGGCGGAGGCCGTGACGATCCGGCGCCCGACCTCGGTCGATCCCGTGAAGGCGATCTTCTGCACGCCGGGGTGCCCGGCCAGGTGGGCGCCGGCGACCTGCCCGAACCCCGGGACCATGTTCACGACTCCCGGGGGGAACCCCACCTCGGCCATCAGCTCGGCCATGCGCAGCGAGGACAGCGGCGTCAGCTCGGCCGGCTTGAACACCACGGTGTTGCCTGCGGCCAGGGCCGGCCCCATCTTCCAGCTGGTGAACATGAGGGGGAAGTTCCACGGGACGATCTGCCCGACCACGCCGAGCGGTCGGCGGAGGACGTAGTTCAGGAACCCCGGCTCCACGGGGACGACGGTGCCCTGGAGCTTGTCGGCCATCCCGCCGAAGTACCGGAACGTGGCCACGGTCCGGGGGACGTCGAGCCGCCTGGAGTCGCGGATGGGATGCCCGGTGTCCAGGCTCTCCAGCCGGGCCAGCTCCTCGGCCTGGGACTCGACGGCGTCGGCCAGCTTCAGCAGGAGCCGCCCGCGTTCGGAGGCCTGCGTCGCGCTCCACGCCGGGAACGCCGAGCGAGCGGCCTCGACGGCGCGGTCGACGTCCGCGGGCCGTGCCTCGGCCACGTCGGCCAGCTTCGACCCGTCGTGCGGGTTGAACACCTCGAAGGTGCGTCCGTCCACCGAATCGACGAACTCGCCTCCGATGAAGAGCCTGTCCTGCACCACGCCCCCTTCGGCCTCTCGACATGCCCGGATGCCCCGGGCAGGCCCCGCTAGAAGTCGACCGCGACCGGCGGCAGCTTCCCGGACGACAGCAGCTCGGGGAGGTCCGGGCTCGCGTTCTCCCACACGAGGAGCATCGACCGCTTGGGCGCGTATCCCTGGTGGCGGATGTCCGCCGGCATCGAGGCCACGTCGCCCGGCTTCATGACCACGTTGGCCCGGGCCGTCCCGGTGTCGCGGTCCTCGACGTTCCACCAGATCTCGTCGGAGAGCTGGACGAACCACTCCACCCGGTCGTTGCCGTGGATGATCGGCAGGATGTACTCCTCGGTGGTCGGGCAGGCCAGGCTGTCCTTGCACGCCGCCACCACGGACGGGTTCCACGTGACGTCCGACCGCGACAGGTAGGCGAACAGGTTGAACGCCGCCACCTCGCTCTCGAACCCCGGCTCCGGGTGCACCTCGGGCTCGTCCTGCGCGACGTCCAGGAAGTGCCGGTTGATGGGGAACCCGTTCTCGTCGGTCCGGACCTGCTCGTCGCCGGGCACGCTCACCATGCGCTGTGCGGTGACCCGGTGTCGGGTGATGGCCTTGCGGTTGTCGCCGTGCTTCGGCCCGAACGCGCTGCCGGTCTCGGTGGGGCTGGCGAACGGGTCGAACCCCTCGTTCGTCCAGTCGTCGAGCATGGACTTGAACGTCTCGCCGATCAGCTCGGTCGGGAAGTTCTCCAGGTGGTCGAGCTCCGCCTTGCGGTAGGCGTCGTTGTACCGCCCGGCGAACAGGTCCACCGTCCCGTAGTGGTTCACGGTCCCGATCACGCCGTCGAAGTTCACGATGCCGTAGAAGAACTGCCAGGCCACGTCCCGCTGGAGGGCCTTCAGGAACGAGTCCGCCGACATCACGTGGCTGCCGGTGGGCCACCGCACGTACACGAAGTACTCGTTGCGCGAGAACTCGAACTCGCCGAGCCGGAACGTCCGGTATCCGTGCTCGTTCGGCTCGCTCGCGTCCACCTGCACGCTCGGGATTGTCTCTACGGCCATGACACTGCCCTCCTCGTCGCCCGCCCGCGCACCACTGCCGGCCCCGCGCCGGTCGACCCCGTCACGGGCCCGTGATGCAGATCTCTGCCCACTTGAACACCGTGTCCTCGCCCTCGATGGTCTGCATGAGCACCACCCCGACGCCGTCGGAGTGGAACTGGTACGCCGAGTTCGCCGGCAGCAGCGCCATGTGGCCACGGCGGGCCGTGATGATCCCCATGGCCTGGCCGGCGGGCTCGCCGTCGAGGGCGATCGAGCCCTCCTTCTCGGCGGGGACGAGCGGCTCGTCGGGCTTCACCAGCCTGATCTCCACCTCGCCGTCCATGACCAGGGCGAACTCGTCGTGCGCGCACGTCCGCCACCCCGATGTCCCTTCGGCCCGTACGACCTCGAGGACGTACTGCATGTTCTTGGCCACCGCGACCTTCTCGTACGGCTTCGAGGTGGCGGCGACCTCGAACATGTTCGAGTACGTGTAATGCTTGGGGTCGTCGTCGATGATCTCGAGCGTCCCCTTCTCGTAGTCCTCGATCGATCCGAACTTCGTGGCGTACCTGGTCACGGCACCACCCCCGGCTGCTCATTCCCGCCCGGCGGCCGTACAATCTCGCCCCGCTGCGGGAAACTCGCTTGCGTTCGCTATGCGAACTCTTGTACGTTCTACGAAATTCGATTCTGCTCCGGAGGGTTCGGACGTGTCAAGCGCGGTACGCAGCACCGAGTTCGTGCAGTCGCTCGAGCGTGGCCTCTCGGTGATCACGACGTTCACCCGGGAGACCCCTTCCCTCACGCTGTCGGAGATCGCCGAGCGGACCGGCCTCACCAGGGCCGCGGCTCGGCGCTTCCTGCTGACGCTGCGGGACCTCGGGTACGTGGAGAGCGACGGCCGGCTGTTCTCGCTGCGGCCCCGCGTCCTGGAGCTCGGCTACTCGTACCTGGCTTCGCTCCCCGTCTGGGAGATCGCCCGGCCTCGGCTGGAGGAGCTGGCCGACAAGGTGCAGGAGACCACGTCGGCGTCCGTCCTCGACGGCACGGACATCGTCTTCGTTGCCCGCGTCGAGACGAAGCGAATCATGAGCATGACGCTTGGGGTCGGGTCCCGGCTCCCGGCGTGGGCCACCGCGATGGGCCGGGTCCTGCTGGCCGACCTCAGGCCGGAGCAGCTCGACGACTACTTCGGCAAGACGCCGCTGGCGGCGCTGAACGAGCGGACGATCACCGACGAGAGGCGCCTGCGCCGGATCATCGGGGAGGCCCGGACGAACGGATGGACCCTCGTCGACCAGGAAGTCGAGGAGGGCGTCCGCTCCCTGGCCGTGCCGCTGCGGAGCCCCAGCGGCCGGACCGAGGCCGCCCTCACCGTGTGCTCGCACGCCTTCCGGGTCAGCGTGGAACGGATCATGGAGGAGTTCCTCCCGCTCGTCACCGAGACCTCCGAGCGGATCACCGCCGACCTCGTCCGCCGCTGACGGATCACCCGCGCTTCCGCCGTCCCGTGGGCCGCGATCCCTCGTCTTGACAACCCCCCTCGGGCCCTCGCATAGTTCCGCCGTACCGGAACGCGCACAGGTGTTCGGATAGCGAACATGCGGGAAGGGGGTGAGGCGTCCAGCGTGGTGGCGTTGCCATCCGGCACCGGTACCTGAAGCTGATTGGGGGTCAGCATGGCCACGATGGCCTCGAGAGAATCGGATCGAAGGGCGGAGCTCGTTTTTCCCATGACGGCGGCGAAGGGCCAGTTGGTGACGGCGCTCGTGGCCGGGTTCGTGGCGACGCACATCGCCACGGTCAGCGGCTACTGGTTCCATGGGGTCAACCTCCCCGACCTGGGGTGGCCGAACTTCAACGGCATCCTGTTGCTCGGCTTGAAGGCCAGCCCCCTCGCACAGTTCTGGTCGGGGGCCGTCTTCCACTTCCTGACCGGCATGGCCTTCTCGCTGTTCTACGCGTTCATCGTCCATCCGCGGCTCACCCGGTGGCCGAACACGACGGGCGGCAACCTCACGAAGGCGCTGCTGTTCGCCATCGTGCTCGCCACCATCAGCGCCATCTGGTGGGTGCCGCAGCTGTTCAACTCGGTGTTCGGCTTCGACTTCGGGTTCTTCAGCCAGAACCTCGGCAAGTTCCTCCAGGTGTCGGCGTGGAAGGCCGTCTTCGGCATCTACCTCTGGCACATCATCTACGGGGTCAACCTGGGACTGATCTACAACCCGCGGCCGGCCGCCGAGGCCTAGGCGCGTCGCTCGGATCGAGGGCCCGGGGCCGTGCCGCCCGGGCCCTCGTCGCTGATCAGGTGGGCCCGGAGGGCCGGGAGGAGCGTCCGCCCCAGGTCTGCGGCGGATCCGGGGCCTTCGACCTGGGCGTGCCGGGCCCGAGGACGTCCACGCTCCCCACGTTCATCGCGGTGAGCTGCGCGATCACGTCGTGCACGTCGGGGCTGTTCGGGAGGACGCACCGAAGGTCCGAGACCCCGGCGTGCGCGAGTTCGATCACGCGTTCCTGGCACTGCTCGAGGGTCCCGAACACCCCCACCTCCGAGGGCGGACCGGCCGTCCGGAACAACGGCTCCCCCTCGGCTCGGGCGTGGGCCTCCGTCACCGTTCGTCCGATCGACACCGGCACTTCCAGGGCCACGCAGAGGGAGGACGGGTCGCGCTCGGCCCGCTCGCAGGCCATCCGGACCCGCTGCACCGCGGCATGCACGTCGCGCACGGCGGTGGCCGGGATCACCACGTCGTCGGCCACGCTCACGGCCACGTCCAGCTGAAGGGGGGTGATCGCCTCGACGGAGATGGTGGGCCCCCCGGGCTGCGGCGAGGCCACGCCGAGCTCGGCTTCGCCGGTGTCCCCTCCGCCCGACACCTGCACCGGCCCGCCCGACAGCAGGCCCCGCAGGATCGTCGCGTAGCGTTGCAGCCGCCTGGCCCGGACCTGAGGGTCCGGGAAGTCGAACCCGAACTCCAGGTGCTCGCGCTCCACCCACCCGGCGGAGAGGCCGAGCTCCAGCCTTCCCCCGATGGCGGCGTCGAGGGTCCCGGCCATCGCGGCCAGCGTGGCGGGAGGACGGAAGGCGATCGTGAGCATGGAACCGATCCTGGGCCCGGGGGCATGGTGGGCGGCCAGGGCCAACGCCGTCCACGCCTCGAGCCGCGGCTCCCCGTCCGGCGCCGCCAGGTGGTCCCGGACCCACAGCGCGTCGATCCCGGCCACGTGGCACATCCGGGCGATCTCCTGGAGCCTGCCGGGGGCGTTGCGCGTGTCCAGCACGACCCCCAACCGAACCAGGCGCCCCCGCGGCGCCCTCGTTGGCTTGAACTCGGTCACTGGGCTAGCCTGTTCGCATTCCGGACACCTGTTCGGGAAGCAGCCGCGAGCATAGGACCTGCCCCGTGGCGGAGACAACCGGCGTCGTCGACCCCCCCGCGTCCGGCCCGTCGTTCGCCACCGTCCTGCTCCAGTTCGTCCACCGCCTCCGGGAAGCGGGGGTGCCGGTCTCGATGGTGGAGGCCCTCGACGCGGCGGACTCGGTCGGCCACATCGACCTGGCCCGGCGCGATCAGCTCCGAGCGGCCCTCGGCGCCACGCTGGTCAAGCGCGCGGAGCATCTTCCCGCGTTCGATTCGCTGTTCGACATCTACTTCGCGGTCAGCCGGGAGCAGGAACGGACCGCCGCCACCACCCTGGACCGGGTGGGAGACGGCGGCCGGGAGGAGGTGCTCGCGCCGGGGGGCGGCGAGGCCGGCCGGGAAGAGGAGCCGTCCGCGGACCTGCTGGCCATGTTGCTGGACGCGCTGCGGACGGACGACGAGGACGCGCTGCGGACGCTGGCTGCCCTCGCGGTCGACCTGTTCGGTGGGATCAGCGCGCAGCGAAGCGCGTCGGAGCGCTACTACCTGTACCGGATCCTCCGGCAGCTCGAGCTGTCCGAGCTCCTCCGGCGCGCCATGGCGCTGGAGCGTGAGGAGGACGCGGAGGGCCGGACGGCGTTGACCGACCGGCTGGCCCGCGACGAGCTGACCCGGCGGCTCGAGGAGTTCCGCAAGCTGCTCGGCCAGGAGGTCCGGTGGCGGCTGTCCGAAGTCCGGGGAGCGCCGGACGCCGCCGACGCGTTCCACGACCGGCCGATCGAGGACGTCGACTTCCTGGCGGCATCGCCCACCGCGCTCCGGCAGATGCGCGAGGCCATTCGACCCCTGGCGCAGAAGCTGGCCGCCCGGATCGCCCACCGGAAGCGGTACCGGCGCCACGGCAGGCTGGACGTCCGGCGGACCATGCGGCGCTCGCTGTCCGCGGGCGGGGTCCCCCTCGACCCGGCGTTCCGGTACCCGAGGACGTCCAAGCCGGACCTGTACCTGCTGTGCGACATCTCGGGGTCGGTGTCCGAGTTCGCCCGGTTCACGATGTCGCTGCTGTCCGCCATGAAGGAGGAGTTCTCGAGGATCCGGCTGTTCGTGTTCGTGGACGGGATCGACGAGGTGACCGGGCGGTTCGACGCCGCGACCGACTGGCTGGCCCCGCGGAACCTGCTGTACCGCACGAACGTCATCTCCGGGGACGGGCACAGCGACTACGGGAACGTGTTCCGGAGGTTCTGGCACCTCTACGGGTACGCCGACCTCGACCCTCGGGCCACCGTGATCCTCACCGGCGACGCCCGCAACAACTACCGGGAGCCCGGGGCGACCGTCCTGCGCCTGGTCGGCGAGCGGGCCCGCAAGCTGTACTGGCTGAACCCCGAACCCCGCCACGACTGGAACACGACCGACTCGATCATCGACGCGTACTCGCCGGCGTGCACCGCGGTCTTCGAGGCCAGGAACCTGCGGCAGCTCGCCGAGTTCGTCTACCAGATCACCTGATCTGAGGGGGAAACGTGGAGGGGTCCGCTCGCGTAGCGAGCGCCGCCGCCCGGATGGGACCCCTTACCGGAGGAAGACCGGCGGGCTCCCCGACAGATGTCCGGCCACGAGGGCGATCACGTAGCCCACGATCAGCAGCATCCCGACGGCGAGATGGAGCTGGATGTTCCGGGCCATCACCGGCATCAGCGCATAGGGGCTGTCGTAGTGTTCGCGCAGGCCCCGGTACACGGGGACGGCCAGCGGGATCGCCAACAGGGCAAGGAGGGTCGGCCTCGGCAGCAGGCCCGAGATCGCGCCCCCCAGCACGAGCCCGAACGCCACCGCCACCGACACCGCGTAGGCCGCGATCACCGCGCCCTTCCCCAGCCGAACGGGAAGCGTCCGCTTGCCGGCCG
>WNGA01016244.1_pt1 | contig 18083 bp, 14 predicted proteins | sample 5400061 | NCBI WGS metagenome assembly WNGA01 (sample SAMN13153366, study PRJNA577476) | soil metagenome | isolation source: 100 cm soil or saprolite under grassland replicate 2 | place: USA:California | collected 2016-06-15 | reverse complement strand
ACCTGATGAACCAGAGCCAGTGGCTCGGGCTGCGCTACCTGACCGACAAGCGCCAGGAGGCGCTCGCCAGCAGCCGCGAGTTCGGAGCTGGCGTCGCCGAGAGCGGCATCGAGCTTGACAAAATCCCGCGTAGTGAGGGCGGCTGGGCAATCCAGTTAACCAACGCGGTCCGCGTCCTACCCTACGTCCTGTTCGCGCCCTTCCCCTGGACGGCAACCCGACTCAAGGTGCTGGCGATCATGCCGGAGATGTTTGTCTGGTACGGCGTAGAGGCTCTCGGGTTGCTGAGCCTGTGGCTGTACCGCAGACAGCGTTGGCGACAGCTCTTCTTGCCGGTCGTCTACGTTGGCGGGTTGGTCTTCATCTTCAGCCTGATCGAAGGCAACGTCGGCACGATCTACCGCCATCGGGCGATGCTGGCGCCGCCGGCCTTTGCAATGGCTGGGCTCGGACTGGTCTGGCTGGAGGGCTGGTGGACGACCCGCCGGGTCGGGGTGGGAGCGCGGCGTATGGCTGGGGTGGTGGCCTGAGGTGGGCCTGTTCCTGGTCACCGGTGGGGCCGGCTTCATTGGATCGAACATTACGCGTGCCCTCGTGGCGCGTGGGGACCGGGTGCGGGTATTCGACAACTTCCTGACCGGGCGACCTGAGAACCTGGCCGACCTGCCTGACGTGGAGGTGGTGCGGGGCGACCTGCGCGATCTCGGCGGACTCCGGACGGTGATGGCGGGCGTTGACTGCGTCCTGCACCAAGCCGCCCTGCCGGCCGTTCCGCGCTCCATTCGTGACCCGGCCGCCAGCAACGAGAGCAACGTGACCGGCACCCTCAACGTGCTGCTCGCCGCGCGCGACGCGGGCGTCAGGCGAGTGGTGTGCGCTTCCTCCTCATCGGTTTATGGCGATACGCCGACTCTGCCCAAGGTCGAGACGATGGCGCCGAGCCCGCTCTCGCCGTACGCGGTGACCAAGCTGGCGGGCGAGCATTACTGTTCGGTCTTCAATCGCCTTTTCGGCGCAGAGGCGGCCGCGCTGCGCTATTTCAACGTGTTCGGGCCCTATCAGGACCCGGCTTCCGAGTACGCGGCAGTGATCCCGCTGTTCATCACGGCCATGAGTCGTGGCGAGCAGCCGTTCGTCGAAGGGGATGGGACCCAATCGCGCGACTTCACCTTCGTCGACAACGTGGTCCGCGCCAACCTGCTGGCCGCCGAGGCAAAGGGCATCGGGGGCGAGGTGTTCAACATCGCCTGCGGACAGGCTTACACACTGCTTCAGCTGATCGCCGCCCTCAATCGGATTCTGCGCACAGACCTGAGGCCCCGCTTCGGCGAGCCGCGCCCCGGCGACGTCAAGCACTCCCAGGCCGACGTCACCAAAGCCAAGCGGATGCTCGGCTATGAGCCAACGGTCTCGTTCGAGGAAGGCCTCGAGCGCACGGTCGCGTGGCGCAGGGCCCAAGAGGTCGCGATCGCGTACAACAAATGAGGAGCAAGCGAGGACCACGCTTGGTTTGACACGCCAACAGTTCAGTGAAGCGATCCATGCGCTCAGGCAAGAGATTGAGGGTAACCCCGACGTGGAGTTCGACCTCCCCTCCGGCGATGTGTACGATCGGCGGTCAGGCGAGTACCTGGGAACTTGATCGATGCCATCCGGCGGTAGCCCTCTGAAGGTATGCTCGGAGAGCCCAACTGCGGCGGAAACGACTCGAGTCACGTTTCGCTTTGTGGGCCCGTACGTTGATCCAGATCTAGTGACTCGGCACCTGGGAATACTTCCCGCGAGCGCGCATCGGAAGGGTGATGTCAGGGCGAACCGCCCAGACCTTACCTTCCAGACGGGCTTCTGGGGGATCGACAGCGCTCTGCCCGAGACCGAGCCGATAGGCCGTCATATCAGCCACCTGCTCGACATGCTTGAACCGCGCGCCGAGCCTCTGCGACGGTGAGCCTCAAAGGGGTTGCCGGCGAGGTCTACTGCAGTTACTTCATGGAACAGAAAGAAGGTGGACTGGATCTATCCTCGACAACGCTGTCGCGCCTGGGAGCGCTCGGCCTGAGCCTGACGATCGCTACCTATCACTACTTCTCACTACTTCGCGGATGAGCCCGACAAGGATCCCGAGGCTGAGCCGTGAGAGTCTTGTTCATAGTCCCCTATCCCACCGAGCCGGCGAACCGGCTGCGCGTCGAGCAATACTTCCCGCACTCGGGCCAGCATGGTGTCGAGCCCGATCCTGTGGCCGTTCATGTCGATCGGGGCCCACACGTCGGGCTGGGTGCCAAGCGATGCCGTCCAGAGATCGATCGCCATCGTCGAGCAGGACGGCGACGTTGTTCGTATCGTCGGCAGTGGACCGAGAGGACGGATCGAGGCGATAACCGCAATGGCGAGGGAAGGAGAGAGTCTTATACTACGTAATCCGCACGTCGAAGGTGCTGGACCGGGAGCCCTCGGTGTTGCCGAGCTGCGTCGGTTCATACGTGAGCTGGGGCGGCATCAAGGAGCCCGCAGGGCCATTGTGTTTCGGCGGCACCCGCACCACGGGAGCTTGGCCGGGGCACACGCCACGTCCGATCATCGTTGAGGTCGACTGAGGTGCAGCGCGTCCTTCTTACAGGCTGGGAGCGGGGCCTTCGTAAGGTCTCTCTTGCCCGCTTGCTTCAGGAGAGGGCGGGACTCTCGCTCGCGACGGCGAAGGGACTCGTCGATCGCTGCCTGGCCGGAGAGATCATGACGGTCGAGCTAGCCAGCATCGAAGATGCCGAGGCGCTGGTTCGCGAGGCAGGGCGCTTGGGCGCGACGGCCGAATTGGATCGGGTCGCTCGGCGACCATCCTGAGCCGTGAGAGTCCTGTTCATCGTCCCGTATCCGACCGAGGCGCCGTCGAACCGGCTGCGCGTCGAGCAGTACTTCCCATACTTACGCCAGCATGGCGTCGAGCCGATCCTGCGGCCGTTCATGTCCAGCGACCTCTACAACATCCGCTACGCGCCGGGCAGCATGATTCGGAAGTTCGCCTCGCTGGGCGCCAGCACCCTCAGCCGCCTCCTGGACGTCCAGCGGTCCGAGTGGACTGACCTGATCTTCATCCACCGCGAGGCGTTCCCTGTCGGCGGGCCGTTCGTCGAGGAGAAGCTGGCGCTGCGCGGTCGGCCATTGCTCTTCGATTTCGACGACGCGATCTATCTGCTCAACACGGGCGTGATGAGCCGGACCGTCGGGCTGCTCAAGCGCCCCAGCAAGACGGCGCGAATCATCAATCTGTCGACCACCGTGATCGCGGGCAACGAGAACCTGAAGGCCTACGCGTCTCGCTACAACCCGAACATCGTCGTCATCCCAACCCCGGTCGACACCGACGTCTTCGCGCCACGGGTGAATGGCTCCGGGTCGGACGCTCGGCGGGTGGTGATTGGCTGGATGGGCAGCAACACCACCGCCCCCTACCTGAACATGGTCGGGGAGGCGCTGGCCGAGGTCACACGGCGATACCCCAACGTGGAGATTCGGGCGATCGGCGGCAGCTACATTCCAACGGTCACGCCTTCGCTCAACGTCCGACGCTGGAACTTGCGCACCGAGCTGGAGGACCTGCACGGCTTCGACATCGGGATCATGCCAATGCCGGACACCGAGTGGACGCGCGGCAAGTGCGGGTTCAAGGCCCTGCTCTACATGAGCTGCGCGATCCCGCCGGTCTGCTCGCCGGTCGGCGTCACCACCGACATCGTCCAGGACGGCCAGAACGGACTGCTGGCCACCACTACCGGGGAATGGGTCGAGAAGCTGTCGCTGCTCGTAGAGGACCCGGCCCTGCGCCGCCGCATGGGTGAGGCGGGGCGTCAAACAGTCGAGGAGAAGTACTCGCTCACGGCCCACGCGCCTCGATTCCTTGAAACCCTCACCTGGACCGCCGATCTCGGCCATCGTCGCTCGGCCTGACCTGTTCGGCCAGTTGTTCCAGATAGTCGCAGAACCGCTCCTGCACAGCCTGGCGGCCGAACTGGGAAGCCGTCTGCAGACCCCCAGGCAGTAGTCGCTCGCGGAGCGCGGCGTCCCGGGCGAGCCTGGTGATGGCGGCGGCCAGGGCTGGCGCGTCAGCGGCGGGGACCATCAGACAGTTCTCGTCTGGCCGCGCGAACGCGCGCACACCACCGCAATCCGTGGTCACGACCACCACGCCGCAGGCCATCGCCTCGAGCGCCGGCAACCCGAAGCCCTCGACTCGCGACGGAAAGACGAACACGTCGCACATGCCGTAGAACTCCGCCATCGATAGCTCGTCAGCTGGATGCGTAACGTCGGCCGGGAAACGGCACGGGGGCTGGACCGGGTCCGGGGCAGCCAATCGGATCCGGATCGGCAGCTCAGCCGGCAGTAGCTCCACGGCGCGCAGGAAGTCGGGATAGCCTTTGCCCTCGCCTCGCCGACCGATCGTTCCGACGACCAGCTGATCCCGCCGAGGCCTGCCCGCGGGTGGCCGGAAAATCTCCAGGTCGATGCCGTGCCCGACGACGTAGGCGCTCGGGTCGCCGATCTGCTCGCGCAGCCAGTCCGTGGTGCAGATCTTCTGGATCGGCAGTCGGTAGCTGAGCCAGGCAAGAGCGAAGCGAGCAAGGCGGCTGGGCAAGGGGGCAGGCGCCAGTAGACCGTGGCTGAGCGGCTCGTAGCCGCGGACATTGTAGGCCAGCGCGGCTCGGTCGCCGCGGATCAGGTGGGACAGCCAGGCGGCGTAGGCGGTCGGATAGTAGTTGGCCAGGCAGACGTCGGCTCCGGCTGTCCCCGTCGTCCCAAGCTGGAACAGGTCGACGAGTTTTCGCAGGGACGCAGGCAGCCAGGACGGCCCCGTCCAGAGGACGCGCAGCGTGACTCCCGGTCGGAGCGGTGCTGGTGGGCTGGCGGCATGGTCCGGGACTAGAAGCCGGACTCGGTGGCCGCGCTCAGCCAGGGCGTTGGCCACCCCGATCAGCGACTTGACGCCCCCGGACAGGTTGAAGCCGGCCAGCGGGATCGCGATTCGCAGGGACCGATGAGAGTTTGGCGTTGTCATCGAGCCGCGGTCGCCGCCGCACCCGCCCGCTGCAGCCGAATCCCAGCCAGTCGCTCGAGCCCGTCGACGATCCCATGAATGTGCGCCTCAGTGGTCTGGGCCCGAGCCACCGTGTAGCCGTTTGCGATGAGCTGTTGGCGCAGCTCGTGGTCGCCGACCAGCCGGTCGATCGCCTCGGCCAGCGCCGCTGAATTGGCGGGTGGGACGAGAAGGCCGTTGACCTCATGGGCGATCAAGCTGGGGATGCCGGCCACGCTGCTCGCTACGATCGGCAGCCCAACCGCCATCGCCTCGAGCAGCACTCGTGGTACGCCCTCGCCGGGCAGCGTCGGCAGGACGAACAGGTCGTGCTCGCGTCCGAGCTGGAGCACCTCCGGCAGGGTTTTCGGCCCGGCGAAGTCGACCCGCTCCGCCACGCCCAGCGCCGCGGCGTCGCGCGTGACACGCGCCCGCTCCTCCATCCCGAGCGATCCCACGACTGGGCCTACGATCGTCAGGCGGACGTCGTGTCCCCGAGCGACCAGGTCCGCGATCGCCTGCGGCAAGTAGCGAAGGCCTTTGCGCGGATCGATCCTGCTCACGCACAGAAGCCGGATCGGAGCGCCCGGGGAGGCGCCGGCACTGACGTCGGTCCGGCAGGCCACGTCGGCCGCGGATATCGTGGATGTCGTGGTCTGCATCACCCGCCGGCCCGCTCGGGAGTACTTCTCATACAGCGCTCGACCGTTGACGAACGTCGGCGTGCCGCTCACCATCCAGTCCTGCAGGCGCTCCTCGATCGCCAGATAGACTCGATAGACGACCCGCTTGGGGCTGTTGAGCGGCACCGATTTGGCCACGCCGGCCAGATCGCCGACGACGAGCAGGAAGACTGGGCGTCGCCTGAGCCGAGCCAGCACATAGGCGTACACGCCCAGAGGCGTTGGCAGCCTGAAGTTCACCACGTCCCAGTTCGGCAGCTCGCGCCAGAGGCGTGCAAGCATGAACGGCAAGCCGACGTAGAAGCGGGCCAGATTGTCGAAGAAGGGCAGCGGACAGAGGACCACATTGTCTGCCCGGAGTCGATACGCGCCTGACGCGAAAGGCTCAGGGCGGCAGGGCGCGCAGATCACAACCTCGTCGACCTTGTCCGCCAGAGCCTCGACGTATCGGCTGAACGCCCCCTCGGCCTCCCACAGTCGGCCGGCTTCGTCTTGGTAGAAGGGGCGATGGTAGACGACAGCCAGACGAGCCCAGTGGACGGTGGGCAGTGGACAGTGGGCAGCGCAGGGCCTACTGCCCACTGCCCACTGCCCACTCGTCCTCATGCCTCAGACCTCATTCCTGAACAGGTGAGCGATTCGTAAACTGCGAGCAGCTTCTCGGCGCTGCGGCGCCAGTTGTGGCGCTCCAGGACCCGCCTTCGCCCGGCTCGCCCCATCTCCTGGCGCAGGGCCGGCTCGGCCAACAAGCGCAGCATGGCGCGGCTGAAGCCCACCACGTCGTTCGGCTCGACAAGTATCCCGTTTTCGCCGTCCGTGACGTAGCGCGGCACGCCGCCGACGTCCGTCGCGACGACCGCTCGCTCGCAGGCGCCAGCCTCCAGGACCGCGTTGGGCGAGTTGTCAAAGGAGGAGCTCAGGACGACCAGGTCGCACATCGCGTACAGCTCCGCTAGGCGTTCATGCGGCTGCTGCCCGAGGAACAGCACGCTCTGTTCCAGGCCGAGGCGGCGGACGTGCGCACGGACCTTGCCCTCCAACGCCCCCTCTCCGACCAGCACCAGGCTAGTCTGCGGCCGCTCGCGATGGACCGCCGCGAATGACTCGACCAGGAGGGGCAGGTTCTTCAGCGGGACGAAGCGGCCGACGTACAGGAGCACTTCGCGGCCTCCCAGTCCCAGCTCGGCGCGCGGGCTGGCGGCCAGGGGGCGAAAGAGGTCAGCGTCGACCCCGCCGGGGATCTCGATCAGCTCGCGGCCCATCGCGGTCTCAAAATGGCCAGCATCCCAACCGTCGCCGATCACGGCGTCGGCCAGCGCCACGTACCGTCGCAGCCATCTGGGCGGCAAGCCACCCTGGTTGCGTATGACAACCGCGATCTGGCGCCGCCGCCTGACCTCCACGACCGGATACAGCCCGGCCGCCTGGAGCACGTCGATTTCGTAAGTGGGGCTGGCCACCAGGTCGACCACTCGTTTGCTGAATCGCTTGACATCCTGACTCAGAAGTAAGGCCGCCAGTCGGCCGGCCTTCGGCAGGACCATCAAGTGGTATACGAAGTCGCGTAGGTACGGGGCTGGCACGAGGTGGGCGCGGAAGCCCTCGATCGGGTAGCGGACCCGCCCGATGAGAGGGTCGACCGAGACCAGCGTTACCTCGCAGCCCAGGTCGGTTAGATGCCGAGCAAAGGCGAGATCGCGCGTCTCGCCGCCACCCCGCATCATGCTCAACGGATTGGCCCGCTCGGCGAGCCCCTGGCGGTAGAGGGCCGCGATCTGCTCCACGTGCTGCTCGATCGAGAAGCGGGCTCGCGCCTCGAGCGAGGCGGCGCTTCGCAGCGCTTTGGCGAGCTCGGCGTCCAGCAGCAGCGACTCGATCGCCTCGGCCAGCGACACAGGATCGTTGGGCGAGACCAGGAGCCCGGTCCGACCGTGCTCGACAACCTCCGGGTTGCCTCCCACTCGAGTGGCGATGACTGGCCGTCCGGCCCCCATGGCCTCGACGAGCGCCAGCGAGAGGCCCTCCCACAATGAGGGCAGGACGAACACGTCCATGGCCGCGTAGAGACTGTCGCGGTCGCGTCGAACGCCGAGCAGCCTGACCCGATCGGCGATGTCGAGCCGCTCGGCGGTGGTCTCGAGCTCGCCCCGCATTGGGCCTTCGCCCGCGATCAGCAGGACGAGGCCCGGGACACGATCCCGAAGCTCGGCCACCGCTCGCAACAGGACGAGGTGCCCTTTCTGCTCGGTGAGGCGGCCAAGCGTGCCCACGACCGTGGCGTCGGGCGGGAGGCCAAGCCGAGCGCGAGCGGGCCCGCGCTCCGCCCAGGCCGGCTCGGGCCCGAATCGGACCGCGTTGTAGACGACGGCGATCTTATCGCTTCTGATCTCGACTTGGCGGCAGTATCGGTCGGCCACGGCCTGGCAGCAAGCCACGATCCGGAACGTGCGGCTCGCGAGCAGCCGCTCCAGCCAGATGTGGCGTCGTCGTTTGCGTAGATAGACATTCTGCTCGGCGGCCAAGATAACGGGCACGCGGGCCAGAACTGCCGCCAGGCGTCCGTACAGGCACGCGTTGAGCAGGTAGGTGTGAACGACATCTGGACGTTCGCGGCGGAGCAGTTGGACCAGGCGGGCGAAGGCAGCCGGGTCGCGGGGGCCCGGCTGGCCCGACGACAGCTCGACGGGCACGCCGGCGCGGGCGATCTCGTCGGCCACCTGGCCGCGGCCGGTTATCGCCACGACCTTCGTGTCCACGCCCGCGCTGGGTAAGTGAGTACTGGCGCCAAGGACCAGCTCCTCGGCTCCACCCACCCCGAGGTTCTGGCAGAGCAACAGGGCCTTCATGCCGCGCCGGCCAGCTTGCCCGACTCGGCGATGGCCTCGACGATCAGCCCGGCGACGCGCTCCGTGGCGTCACCATCAAACATGGCGTACCGCGCCAGCACGGCCTGCTGCTCCTGGGCCAGCCGCTTGCGGGTTGGCTCGTCTCCGAGCGCCAGCTCGATCGCTTGCCCGAACTCGTCTGGCGTCCTGGTATGGAGAGTGCCACCAATCGACTCGAAAAAGTCGAAATGCGGGACCTGATTGAAGTTGATGGTGACGATTGGTCTGGCCAGCATCATGGCCAGCAGAACCGTTGACGAGGAGGACGAGATGAACGCGTCGGACGCGGCGATCAGATCAGCCATGTCGGCCCGCGAGATCAGCCGCACGGGTGGCGTAAGCTGCTCGCAAAAGGCGTAGTCTTCCGGGCGCTCGCGTGGATGCAGCTTGAGGACGAGCTGGGGCATTCCTGGCGCTCGAGCGACCGCATCGGCAATGGCGGTGACGTTGGCCCGCAGCTCGGCCGGGCCGATCACCCGCCGCCAGAGGACGGGCTGGGTAGCGTACAGCACGAGCGGTCGATCGAGCGGCAAACCGTAACGTTCGCGGGTGGCCCGCCGCTCCCCCTCGCTCGGCGAGGTCGCGCGGGCGTGCGCGGCGTCGTGGGCAGGATGCCCGGTTACCACCACGCGCTTGTTGCGCACCCCCTGCGCCAGGTACTGCTCCTTGAAGGCCTCGCCCATCACGGCGAAGATCCGTGCCTCGCCGCCGCCGTAGCTGTTGACCAGGTCGAACGAGAGGCCAAGTCCGGCGAGGATCGCGCGGTAGGTTGCGCGGGTTAGCGGTCGAAGAGACCGTCGCAACGTCGACGGCGCGCTCCCCGGGTCGTTTTGACTCTGGGCGTACTGAATCGACCGAAGTCGATCATACAGCGCCTGAGGGAAGCTGAAGGCCCATTGGATAACGATCGTCGGGAGTCCGAGCCGGTTGGCCTGGCGGACTAGGAAGCGCTCCAGGAGAAGCGTGTCCTGGATCACCACCACGGCCGAGGGCCGCTCGCAATCGAGCAGGTTGCGAGCCAGCCGCCGGGCCCGCCAGAACCGGCAAATCTCGTCCACCGTTCTGGCCGCCGAGGAGCTGCCGCCACCGTGCGCCAGGAAGGCCCATCCAAGGCCGCGATCCGGCAGTGGCACCTCTCGCGTCCCGACGCATCGTCTGGCCAGTTCGTGGCGGGCCCACTCGCCAGGGGTGTGATGAAATAGCACTCGACTGGCCAGGCCGTGGCGCTCGCGCAGGCAGTCGATGACCGGCAGGAACGTCCGTAAAGTCTCATCTGGCTCGCGCGCCACGAACAGCACACGACCAGTAGCGCCACCTCGGGCGGCGGCTGGGGTCAACATGCGCGCAAGAGTGTAACACCAGTGGGCAGCAGGCAGTGGGCAGTGGGCAGGGGGCAGCCCACTGCCCACTGCCTGCTGCCCACTACCGTCTACTGTAGAATGCGGGCGGTCGAACGATTGCGGCCCGCATTCGCGAAGGGGTGGGCCGGCGCTTTGCCAGGTGGGGGAACGGCTTGGCTAGCCTAGCCCTGCGCGAATGGCTCCGACGCAATCGGCTTAGCCTGGTCGTCGGATTGCTCATTGTCATCGCGGTGGCGGCCGCGGCGCTCTTCCTACAGCGCCCTGCCCCCGCCCCGATCGTGGTCCAGCCGGCTGCTGCCCGATCGAGTCCGTCACCAGTCGTCGTTCCGATCATCGTGTATGTGAACGGGGCGGTCGCCAGTCCCGGGCTGTACCACCTGCCGGTCGGCTCGCGAATAGACGACGCGCTTCGAGCGGCCGGCGGAGCCACGTTTGACGCGGACCTCGAGCGTCTGAACCTGGCGGCTCGACTGGCGGACGGCCAGCAGCTGACCGTGCCAAAGAAGGTGGAAGTGCAGGCCACCACAGGTTTGGGCAGCCCGGTCACGCCGGCGCGGGTCAACATCAACACGGCCAGCGTGGCCGAGCTAGACGGTTTGGCGGGCGTCGGCCCGGTCACGGCGCAGCGGATCGTGGCCTACCGCGAGCAGCATGGCCCGTTCACGCGCATCGAGCAGCTTCGAGAAGCGAAGCTGGTGAGTGCGGCTACGTTCGACAAACTAAAGGACCTGGTGACGGTTTGACCGCGCTCGTCCTGGCGAGCGCGTGGACGCTGGGGATAACGGCCGGGCTGCTTTGGGCATCGGACCCTTGGTGGGCCTGGGCCGCGGGCGGAGCGGCGGCGCTCGCGGCCGCCTGGCTCGCGGGGCCCACCCGAGCGCGCTGGATGGCCCTCGTGCTGGCGGCTCTGCTGTTTGGCGTCTCGCGGACGGTCCTCGGGACTGCCGCGGCTCCACGTGACCCCCTAGCAGAACTCACTGGTCCGGTAACGCTGCTCGGGCGCGTAGCCGAGGTTCCGGTCCCTCAGGCCGGTCGCGTGGCCTTCCCGCTCGAGGTGGTCGGAGTCGAGCGGCCGCAGCCCGGTCGCAGCGTAGACAGCGCCGCTCGGGTCCTCGTCCGCGCGACCGGCGACGAGGTCGAGTACGGCGACCTTGTCGAAGCGCACGGCCAGCTGTCAGAGCCGCGCTCTCGGCCTGGCTATCCCGCCGCCGAGCTGTTGTCGCGGCGGGGGATCACTCACGTTCTGGATTGGGCGACCGTTCGCGTGCATGCCAGGGCCCAACCCGACCTCCTTGGCGCACTGTACGCCTTACGGCGCCGACTGGAAAGCTCGCTGCGCGCGGCGCTGCCGGAGCCGCACGCCTCGCTGACGGCCGGGATCCTGCTCGGGACCCGCAGTGGCTCGCCACCGGAGCTTCGCTCGGCCCTGGCGGCTACCAGCACCAGTCACATCGTCGCCGTCTCCGGGTTCAACGTGGCCGTCATGGCCGGTATCGTTCAGTTGGTCGCCCTTCGGCTGGTCGGGCGACCGTGGGCGCTGCTGCCAATGCTGGTGACGGTGTGGGGCTACACGCTGCTCACCGGGGCGCCACCGTCCGCCGTGCGGGCGGGCGCGATGGTCTCGTTCGTCCTCGGCGCGAATGCCGTCGGCCGACTCGCCGATCCAATCACTACCCTCGGGCTGGTCGCGGCCGCGATGCTCGCCTGGGACCCGGTCTTGCTGCTTGATCTCGGCTTCCAGCTCTCGGTCGCGGCGACCGCTGGTCTGATCCTCTTCGCTCGGCCGATCGCCGAACGGCTGTTGGCGCTCCCACGCCTGGTTCGGGAATCTCTGGGCGTGGCGATTGCTGCCCACCTCGCCACGCTGCCGATCATTCTGGGTACGTTTCACACCCTGTCGGTGATTGGCCCGCTGGCCAACTTGCTGATCGAGCCGGTGGTGCCGTGGATCATGCTCGTCGGCGGCTTGCTAGCGGTGTTCGGGTTCGCGCCGGGCCTGGGCGACCTGCTCACCTGGTGCACGTGGCTGTTGGTCAGCTACATCCTGGCCGCGATCAACTGGTCGGCCGGCCTGCCCGGATCGGTCCTGTTCACTGGTCGGCTCCCGGTCTGGGCCGTCGCCGGCTGGTACGGGCTGCTGGCGGTGTGGGCGGCGGCAGGCTCGGCCGACGTTCGCGCTGTGGGAGGCAAGCCTCCAGCCCCGCGGGCGGGTCTGCTCGCCGCGCTCCTCGCGCTCTTGCCCGCCTCGGCCGTGTTAGCGGCGCCGCCCACCAGCGGTCTGGCGGTCTCCTTTCTGGATGTTGGAGCACCGTCCTTGTTCGTCCGCACCCCGGACGGGCGGACCGCTCTTGTCGGCGGGGGCGGGCTATCGGACTCGCTCGTCGCCTCGGTCGGCGAGCGACTGGCACTCTGGGAGCGGGGATTGGACTTGGCCGTGCTCAACACGACCAACGCGCCTCACCCGAGTGGGCTTACGGAGACGCTGAGACGCTACCCTGCCCGGCTCGTGCTTGGACCACCGTCCGATGGGGCCGAGTCGATGGGAGCCGGAGCGATGGTTCTTGCGGAGGCAGGGCAAAGGGTCGAGGTCGACACCGGGCTGTGGCTGGACGTTGTGGACGTTCGGACCTACCAGGAGCAGACAGTGCTCGACGTGGAGCTGGTGATGGGCGACGTAGCGGTCTGGCTGCCAGGGCCCGGGCCGCCGAGCTATCGGTGGCAAGACCCCGACCGCGACGGCCGAACGGTCGTGATTCGCCTGCCGTCACGCCCGACCGGCTGGCTCCAGAACGCGCCGCGCGCGCCTCGACTGGCTGTCATCTCGGACGGGCCACTTCGGCGGGCAAGCGGCAGATCCGGCGACGCGCCGACCCTCGACCATCGGACGTATGGGGATGTCTTGCTCTTCTTCGATGGCGCTCAGCCCAGCCTGCGGACCGAGCGCTGTGCGGCGGGTCGGGCGTGCCTGGTGGCGCTCGCGCTCGAGCCGGAGCCCGAGACCGACCTGGTGCCGACAGCGCCGTAGGGGCACGCCGTGCCGTGCCTATCAGGACCAGGCGGGGTTAGGTCAGGCCAGACCAGCGCTGGATTATCACTAGGCCGATCAGGTTGGCCAGGATCACCAGCAGGACGATGACCATCTCCATGCCTTCGCTGACGACCATGCGCGGTCTCCCTGTCCTGCTCTGGCTAGCTGATTGTAGGCTTCAGAGACAAGCTTCGAACAGTCATGAGACGCCCACGTCGACGGGCGTCCGGCTGGCCTCAGTCTCGCGCTGGCCGCCCGCGTTGAGCATCTTCATGTGTCCTTCGAAGTAGGCGCCCTCCTGCATGATCAGCGTGCCAGCGCTGATCGCGCCGGTTACCCGGCCGGTGGGTGTGATCTCGACCCGCCCCGGGCAGGTCAGCTCGCCGTTCACTTCGCCGGCGATGGTGATCTCCTGGGCGCTGATCTTGGCACTCACCTTCGCTTCCGCCTCGACCACCACCCGACGTTTGCTTTCGACCTCCTCGCCCTGCACGGTGCCTCGAATGCGAATCGAGTGCTCGGACCGGAAGCTGCCGTCTACGGTCGTGCCTTCGCCGATGACGCTCTCGCCGTCGTCTTGGAGGAGCGCCGCGTGCCCCACGGGCGCCACTGGTCTGGCAAGGGGGGTCTGGGGCAATGGTGCTGGGGCCGCTGGCCGATTGAGTCCGACGTTGACGTCCGAAGAGAGCGGCCGCAGTGAGGCAGGAGTGGCGGGCTCGGGTGCGGGGCTCGGCCCGGGTCCGGATTGGACGGGCGCGGGTGGGCTGACTGTGGTCTGAGCATCGAGCAGGTCTTCCTCGGCACCGGCGGTCTCCTCGGCCTCGCGCGGCTGGTCCTTACTGCCGAGGGCTTTGGAGAAGCGCGTCCACTCAGACTCTTCGGTTTTCTTGAACATGCTGCCTCCTCGGGCGGGCGTCGGCTGCCAGGCCGGGTTGTTGGGCAAGGCGTGCGTCAGTATACCGCCAGGTCACTCCGGCCGCCAATCCGGAGACCTAACCTCCAGGTTACCAGCGTGGTTTCAGCGGCAGCCAGGAGGAGTCGCGTTTGCGCATCGCCGAAACGTCGTCTCGGCCGTGTGAGCGATTGCGCTCGTAGGCCTCGGCAAACACTGCCAGCTTGGCCTCGTCCAGCTCCACGCCGAGGCCCGGGCCGGACGGGACGTCCAGGCAGCCGTCCACGAACCGAAACATCGGACCCTTGATCACGTCCTCTTCCAGCCACGGGTAATGGCTGTCACTGGCGTAGATGAGATTGGGCACCGCGGCTGCCAGATGGGTCATGGCGGCCATGGTAATGCCGAGATGGCTGTTCGAGTGCTGGCCGAGTCCCCAGCCGAGGCTGTGGCAGATTTTGCCAAGCTTGACGCAGCCGGTCAGCCCTTCCCAGACGTGGTGGTCGGCCAGAACAACGGACACGGCGCCGGCCCGGAATGCCTCGGGGAGATGCTCGAACGCGGTAACGCACATGTTCGTACTGAGTGGGATGTGGGTCGCCTTTGCCACCTCAGCCATGCCCGTGATCCCGGCACACGGGTCCTCGAGATACTCCAGGTCCACGTCCCGCAGCTTGTGGGCTGCCCGACGCGAGGTCTCGACCGACCAGACGGCGTTCGGGTCGATCCGCAGCCCCATCTGGGGCCCGAACCGCTCGCGCAGCAGGCGCATCGTCTCCACCTCGGCGTCTGGCTCGAGCACGCCACCTTTGACCTTGAGGCAGCGAAAGCCCCAGCGCTCGACCCATCGTTCGGCTAGCTGGACCATTGCCTTGGGCGACATCACCTCGCCCCATTCATCCTCGCCGGCCTCCTTGAAGAAAAGGTAGGCTGCGTAGGGCACTCGTCGGCGAATCGTCCCACCGAGCAGGTCCGCCACCGGCCGCCCGGTCGCCTTTCCGATCAGGTCGAGACAGGGCTCCTCGAGCGCAGAGAAGAGCCGCGCGTTCCGCAAGCTCACCCGCAGCGGCTCGAGCTGCCAGGGGTCTGTGCCGATCACGTGGCTTCGCGCGGCTTCCAGCGCCTGCACCATCCCACCGCCCCCGGGCGCCTCGCCCAGCCCAATGAGCCCGTCGTCGGTCCGAAGCCGAACGATGACCCGTAGGAACACGGGCTCGTGGATCCCCCACGAGTTCCGGAGTGGCGGATCGTGAACCGCCACCGGGGTGAGCTGCATGTCGACAATCCGCACGGCTGCCAGCTCCTTTGGACGCGGTTAGCATACCCAAAGTCGAGCGTAGCGAGCGGCTCGTAGTGCGCACTTCAGTGCGTCACAGGGCGCTAAGGCGCCGCTACCAAGCACTGGCATCCGCGGCTCCGGCTACAATATCCGCCGGATGTCAGCCTGAGAGGCCCTGGTTTGAAGCCGGCCCTGTTTGAGTACTTTGCGCCAGCGTCGGTCGACGAGGCGATCGAGCTGCTGGCCGCCCGGCGTGAGGATGCCAAGGTACTGGCCGGGGGCCAGAGCTTGGTGCCGTTGATGAACATGCGGCTCGCTCGGCCGGGCGCGATCGTCGACATCAACCGCATTCATGACCTGGACTACGTTCGCGAGCTCGACGGCGGGCTGGCGATTGGGGCCATGACTCGCCAGCGGACGGCGGAAAAGTCCAGTCTGTGTCGCGAGCGGGCGCCGCTCCTCCATGAGGCGCTCGGTTACATCGGCCATATCGCGATCCGGACCCGGGGGACGGTCGGCGGCACGATCGCCCACGCCGACCCGGCCGGTGAGCTGCCGGCCGTGGTGACCGCTCTGGGGGCGGAGCTGGTTGCGCGAGGACCGCGCGGCGAACGGGTGGTCCGTGCAGAGGCGTTTTATCTGACCTACTTGACCACCGTTCTCGAGCCGGACGAGATGCTCACGGAGGTCCGCCTTCCGGCCTTGCCACAGGGCGCCGGCTGGTGTTTCATGGAGATCAGTCGCCGCCACGGCGACTTCGCGCTGGTCGGCGTGGCGTGCATCTTGCAGCTCGACGCCGGCGGCCTTATCTCAGATGCGGGGCTGGTCTTCACCGGCGTTGGCGGCACGCCTTACGTGTCGGGGGTTGGCGCGGAGGCGCTGCGCGGCGAAAAGCCGAGTCAAACGCTGTTCGAGCGCGTCCAGCAAGTCGTCTCGGCCGACGACGGGCTGGAGCCTGACTCGGACATCCACGCATCGGCCGTCTACCGCAAGGAGGTCGCCGGGGTGATGGCGAAGCGAGCGCTGAAGATCGCCGCCGAACGAGTCGGCAGTAGGCAGTAGGCAGTAGGCAGCTGATCTTTGCCCACTGCCCACTAACGCCTGCGCGGGCGTTGGTTTGGCTGGCGGCCCGCCATCGCCTGGCCGCGCTGGTAGAAGAGTCCTGGGCGGGCCTCGCGGCGCGCGACGAGCGCGGCCGGGCCCGTATCGTAACGCGTTAGGGGGCGCCCTGCACAAGTATTTGCGAAGAGAAGTCGTGGCGTCTCGAGCCGAGGCCTGCCTAGCGTGACCCTGGCTTGGGGGCTGGCGACGGCGCGGGCGCGAGCCGCTGAGTCGGTCCTCGCGGTGTCGGCGGCGCGAGCGTGGCGGCAGGCGCGAACGTGGGAACTGGCACCCGGGTTGGCACTGATGGGGCCTGGCGCGGACCGACCGTGAACTGCCAGCGATAGCCGCCCATCTGGCCTTGCTCGTCGCGAGCCTGCACGCGTACCTCGTGCGTGCCGGGCGAGAGCTGACGGTTGAAGCTGATCACCAGACTTCGGCCCGCCGGGCTGCCGAGGCTGGGCTCAAATGGCTCGCCGTCGACGAAGGCGACCACGTCCACGAGGTTGCTCGACCCGGTCACGCGTGCCCCTATCGCGATCTCGCCGGCCTGCAGCTCCGCCCCGGGCGGCGGCTGAATGCTGCTGATGATCGGGTAGATGCCCGGCGAGGCGCGAGGACCCGAGCTGGGGATGGGGGTAGGCGGCGGGTCTGAGGAGGGCTCGGGCGTCGGGGTACCGAGCAAGCTCGGCGGCGGCACGAGGGTCGTCGGCGGCTCGGAAAGCAGGCGACTGGCTGGCGAGCCCGCGGCAACCGGCTCGGCGCCCTCACGCGGCCGGTCGGCGGCCCGTGCGCACGCGCCGAGCACGAGCGCCAGCGTCAGCGCGAGCGCGACGATGACGTCGGTTTTGAAGTTGTCTTCCAGCTTGAGCACGACGCCTGTGACCATGCCCTCACCCCCGGGCCCCTCTCCCTCGCGGAGGAGAGGGGGGATAGCTCCCCTCTCCCCGCGAGGGAGAGGGGCCCGGGGGTGAGGGCAGATTTGGCCTCCACGAATCGGCGGCTCAATTTAAGTCTCGGAGTTCCGCGCCAAGCCCGGACGGCCTGGCGCGGCGCTTCCGTCCACGGCGGGGCCGATCATATGGGCAGGCCGCAAGCCGCGTCAAGAACCAGACTTCTGCGCTGTGAGCGGTCTCCGTCCATCGCTCGCGGTTCCGGTAAGATATGCCGGCCGCGGGAGCCGTCCGGCGGTACTCTTCGTCAGCGTGGACTACGCGCAATGGGCGTGGCTGCGGGTGTTTGGCGTGGACTACACCGATCCATCTGAGCCGAGCCAGCTCATCGCCGACGTGGTCGCTCGCCGGCTCAACGTGAACCGAGACCCGCGCGGTGTTCTGGTCGAGACTCTCAAGGACACTTGGGTCGACTGCTACGATCCGGCCCGCTGGCCGTTCGCTCAGTCGTACTATTCAGTCACCGAGCCCTGGGTGGCGCGCGACGAGGACCGCTGGCACCTCCACGAGCGGCAAGCCGATCGCTTCATCGTTCCTTCTGGTGACATCGCACTTGCGCTGTACGACTCACGACAGGGCTCGCGGACCCACGCCTGGCTGAACCTGATCCGGATGGGTGAGTCGAACGGGGACGATGGCCAGTACCTGGTGCTCATCCCGCCACGCGTGCTGCACGGCTTCCTGGCGCTCGGCCCGCGAGCCGCGCTGCTGCTCAATTTCCCCACCCGTCAATATGACCCGGCGGACGAAGGGCGCGTCCCATTCGCGGATGTCGGTGCGCGCGTGGCCGACGGTCGCCCTTTCTCGTGGGAGCTCGTCCGAGACGCGGA
>WNGA01008555.1_pt1 | contig 18083 bp, 15 predicted proteins | sample 5400061 | NCBI WGS metagenome assembly WNGA01 (sample SAMN13153366, study PRJNA577476) | soil metagenome | isolation source: 100 cm soil or saprolite under grassland replicate 2 | place: USA:California | collected 2016-06-15 | reverse complement strand
GACGCACGACGCAGGCGGCGCAGCACCTCCGGGTCGCACCACTCCCGCTCGGTTCCACCCGGACGAAGCTCGCCGCGGACGAGCTGGTCGCGCCGCTCGAGCTCCCGGAGCACCGGCTCGACCTCGCGGCCGAAGCGCTCCCTCGCCTCCGCCGAGGTGAAGGGCCCGCGCGAGCGGGCGAAGCGCCGCGCGAGCGAGTGGAGCGGCTCCTCGCCCGCCTCGAGAAACGCCTCGGGCAGGCCGCCGGGAGGCATCGCCCCGAGCGCGTCGCGGTAGCGACCGGCGTCCTCGGCGGCGATCAGGCGCTCCTCGCCGGCCACGCGCACGCGTACCGCGCGCCGCTCGTCGAGCAGCGGCTCGGCCAGCTCCCCGTCGTACTCGTCCTCACGGAGATCGCCGCGGCGGCGAAGCAGATCGTGGAGCTCGTCCGCCGTCCTTGGCCGCCCGCGCAGGTGCTCCTCGACCTCGGCCAGCGCGCCCTCGTCGATCAGATCGCGCAGCTCCTCCTGGCCGAGCAGCTCACGCAACAAGTCGCGATCCAGCGACAGTGCCTGCGCCCGCCGCTCGGCCGCCGGCGTGTCGTCCTCATACATATAGTTGGCGACGTAGTCGAAGAGGAGCGAGGCCGCGTAGGGCGAGGCGGACGCGGTCTCGACGTCGACGAGATCGATCTGGCGCGTGCGCAGCCCGTGCAGGAGCCGCTTCAGCGCGGGGAGGTCGAACACGTCCTGGAGGCACTCGCGGTAGGTCTCGAGCACCACCGGGAAGGCGGGATAGCGGCGCGCCACCTGGAGCAGCGACTGGGCCTTCAGGCGCTGCTGCCAGAGCGGTGTCCGCTCGCCGGGCCGGCGGCGCGGGATCAGCAGCGCGCGCCCGGCGTTCTCGCGGAAGCGCGCGCCGAAGAGCGCCGTCTCGCCGAGCTCCTGGGTGACCAGGTCCTCGACCTCCCCCGGGTCGAGGAGGACGTCGTCGGTCGGCGGCGGCGCGTCGGCGTCGGGCAGGTGGATCGCGATTCCGTCGTCCGACCAGATCGCCTGCGTCTCGAGCCCGAGCGACTCGCGCAGCCGCGCCCCGAGCGCGAGCGCCCAGGGCGCGTGGACGCGGCCGCCGAACGGGGTCAGGATGCAGAGCCGCCAGTCGCCGATCTCGTCGCGGAAGCGCTCGACCACCACGGTGCGGTCGGAGGGAACGGCGCCCGTGGCGCCTTCCTGCTCTCGCAGGAAGGCTAGGAGATTCGATGCGGCACGCTCGTCCAGCATGTGCTGCGACTGGAGTCGGTCTAGCGCTCCCCGATCGGGGAGCGCGGAGAGCTCCCTGGAGGCGGCGCCGATCGCCTCCCCCAGCTCGTAGGGGCGGCCGACGCCCTCGCCCTTCCAGAACGGAACCGCCCCGGGCACCCCCGGCGCCGGCGAGACGAGCACGCGGTCGCGGGTGATCTCCTCGATCCGCCAAGTCGACGCGCCGAGCAGGAACGTCTGCCCCGCCCGGGCCTCGTAGACCATCTCCTCGTCGAGCTCGCCGACTCTGCCGCTTCCGTCCACGAGATGCACGCCGAAGAGGCCGCGGTCGGGGATCGTCCCCGCGTTCGTGACCGCGAGCCGCCGCGCGCCCTGCCGCCCGCGCACGACGCCCGCGGTGCGGTCCCAGACGACCCGCGCCCGCAGCTCGGCGAACTCGTCCGAGGGGTAGCGGCCGTCGAGCATGTCGAGCACGTTCTCGAGCTGAACGCGTGAGAGGTCGGCGAACGGGTAGGCGCCGCGTACGAGCCGGTGCAGCTCCTCGACGCCGATCTCCTCGTCGGCGCAGATCGCGACGATCTGCTGCGCGAGCACGTCGAGCGGGTTGCGCGGGATCTTCGTCTCCTCGATCGCACCGTCGAGGATCCGGCGCGCGACGACGGCCGACTCGAGCAGGTCGGCGCGGAACTTCGGAAAGATCCGCCCCTTCGAGACCGCTCCGAGCTCGTGGCCGGCGCGGCCGATCCGCTGCAGCCCGCGTGCGACCGACTTCGGCGACTCGACCTGGACGACGAGATCGACCGCGCCCATGTCGATTCCGAGCTCGAGCGACGAGGTGGCCACGAGGCACGGGATCTCGCCACGCTTGAGCAGCTCCTCGACCTCGAGCCGCTGCTCCCGCGCGAGCGAGCCATGGTGCGCCCGCGCTATTTCTTCCTCGGCGAGATCGTTCAGCCGCAGGGCGAGCCGCTCCGCGAGGCGGCGGTTGTTGACGAACACGATCGTCGAGCGGTGCGCGCGGACGAGCTCGAGCACCTCCGGGTAGATCGAGGGCCAGATCGACTGCTGCTCTTCCGGCTCGCGCATGTCCTCCAGCGGCACGACCACGCGCAGATCGAGCTCCTTCGCCCGGCCCGCGTCGACGAGCTCGATCTCGCGACCCCCGGCGACGAAACGCCCGATTTCTTCCAGCGGCCTCTGAGTAGCGGAAAGCCCGATCCGCTGGATCGGCTCGTCTACTACCCGTTGCAGGCGTTCGACGGACAGCGCGAGATGCGCCCCGCGCTTCGTGCCTGCAACGGCGTGCACCTCGTCCACGATGAGCGTCCGCACCGACCGCAGCGTCTCGCGCGCGCGTGAGGTAAGAAGCAGGAAGAGCGACTCGGGAGTGGTGATCAGGATGTCCGGCGGCTCGCGCAGCATCGCCGCGCGCTCCTTCTGCGGCGTGTCGCCGGTGCGAACGGCCACGCGCAGCTCCGAGCGGAGACCGGCGAGCGGCCCGCGCAGGTTGCGCTCGATGTCGTAGTTCAGCGCCTTCAGCGGCGAGACGTACAGCAGCCGAAGCCCCTCGCCGGGCTCGGCGTTCAGCCTATCGATCCCGTACAGGAAGGCCGCGAGCGTCTTGCCCGAGCCGGTCGGCGCCTGGATCAGCGTGTGCCCGCCCCGGGCGATCGCCGGCCAGCCGAGCGCCTGCGCGGGCGTCGGCTCCGCGAACGCCTGCTCGAACCAGGATCGCGTCTCGGCGCTGAAGACGGCCAGCGGGTCCACCGCTCCAGCGTATCGAGCACGCTCAGCGCAAGGACTGCACGACCTCGAGCAGCTCGGCGCGACTGAGATCGCCGGACACGGTGACGACCAGCTTCGGCGTCAGCGCCCAGACGTGCGGAATCGTGCGGGGGTCGACGTCGAGGTGTCCGGCGACCCGGTCGAGTGCGCCGCCGTGCAGCGCCACGGGCTCCGGATGCGCCATCAGCCCCGGAGGGGGGCCGAGCGGATCGCGCCAGGCACCGTCGCCGCGCCGGCGGGTCGTGACGATGAACTGGTCGAAGCCGCGCCGGTAGGAGAGCGAGACGACGTCCCTGGACGGAGGATTATTGGGGTCGGCCGGAGCGGTTCACGCGCGACGGCTACATCGACCAAGTGGTAGCCATCGGGCACGGAGTCAGGAACGAGCGGGTCGTATCTCACGACCGACGACGCCCTCTCGAGCGGAACACGGCGGAATCCGTCGTCGGAACGAAGCACTTCCTTCCCGCCGGGGAAGCGAAGCGTGAAGGTCTTGGGCGGCAGCGGACGATCGACGATCAAGCGCTCGACCCGCAGCTCGCTCTCGAACTCTCCACGGAGCGTGTAGAGAGCCGGGAGCGCAATGCCCGTCTCCTGATCGATGATCACATCGAGGCGGTCGTAGTCGCCGTACCATCGGTTCGGCTGCGTCGTCAGCACGACGTGCCACGCCTTCCGGCCCTCGAACGTCGTCTCGCGAACCGCGGGATCTTGCGCCGCCAGCAGCGCCCGCACGACCGCTCCGAGCTGCCGTTGGAGAAATGCGTCGCCCGGGCCTCCGTCGGGCGGCCCCGGCGCTTCGCCCGTTACGACCGACGCGAAATGCGGCCCGCTTCCGAGGGCAGCCGAGACGCTGTAGGAACGGAGGACGCCGCCCGACGCATCGAACACGTAGTCCCCAGAGCCGTCGAGCGCGGTGGAGCGAAGATCACCGCGGCCGTTCATCGCGAACGACCAGCGCGAGACCTCCAACCTCCCGCGCCGGAAGCGCGAGACGATCACCCCGCGCAGCGTCCGCCCCTCGGCGAGCGCCGCCGCGGCCTTCGCCTTCACTCGCGCCGCGAGCGCGACGGACGGGCCCGAGCCCCCGCGGGGCATTACGACGGCGACGATCACGCCGGCGACAAACGCTGCGACCGCGGCGCGCGCGCCCCAGGCCACGTACGGCCGCCTCGAGGTGCGCCGCCGCTCCCGCTCGAGCAGCTGCTGGAGCTCCCGCTCGAATTCCGGCCGGTGCTCCGGGAGGTCCAGCTCGCGCAGGGCGGCGCCGAGCGCCTCGTCACGGTAATGCGGCTGATTGCTCATCAGCTCTCCACTCCTTCCGGTTCGGCGGTAAGCGCGCGCCGCAACGACCTTCTCGCGCGACTGAGGCGCGAGGCCAGCGTGCCGACGCGGACGCCGAGCACTCGCGCCGCCGCGGGGTAGTCGAGCCCTTCCGCGTCGACGAGCAGCACGGCCGCGCGCTGGTCGGGAGCAAGAGCGGCGAGCGCCGCCACAAGCGCCTCGCGGCGGGCGGCCGACTCGCCGGGATCGGGTGCGCTCGCTGGCGCGGCCGTCTCCAGCGGCAGCTCTGTGACACGACGGTCTCGCCGCAGCTCGTCGAGGCAGACGTTGTAGACGATCCGGTAGAGCCACGTACCGGTCGCCGCCTCGCCCCGGAAGCGTGGCAGCGCCCGAAAGGCCTTTGCGTAGGCCTCTTGGAGGACGTCGTCCATCGCCTCTCGGTCGGCGAGCAGCCGGAAGGCGAGCGCGCGCAACGGACGATCGTGCTCCGCAACCAGGTCGGCGAAGCGGTCGGCATCGCCGTGTCGGGTCTCACGAGAAGTTAGACGGACGGTGGCCCTCGACCGTTCCGTCCAGCCGGCCGTAGGATCGCCGCATGGCGCGGAAGATCAGCGTCAAGGGGACACCCGGCTCAGGGAAGTCGACGTTCGCCGCGGAGCTCGCGCGGCGGCTGCGACTCGTTCACGTCGAGCTCGACGCGCTCCACTGGGAGCCGGACTGGACGCATCCGAGCGACGAGGAGTTCCGGCGCCGGGTGCACGAGGCCATGGCCGCTGCCGGAGAGGGCTGGGTGATCGACGGCAACTACGACTCCAAGCTTGACGAGCTCGTCCTGCGCGAGGCGGACACGATCGTGTGGCTCGATCTCCCTTTCCGGCTCAAGCTGGGGCGGCTCTGGCGCCGGACGATCGAGCGCATCCACAACGACCTCGAGCTCTGGAGCGGCAACCGGGAGTCCTGGCGCGAAGCGTTCGCGAGCCGCGATTCGATCTTCGTCTGGCTAATCCGAACCCACGTCCGGCACCGGCGCGAATGGCCGAGGCAGTTCGGCGGGGACGCGCGACTCGTCCGCCTGCGCTCGATCGGCGAGGCACGCCGGTGGTTGGAGGCGCAGACCGAGCGTTAGCGCAGACCTTGCGCTGAGCCTTCGGTCGCGGGATGATCGAGGCCCGCGGCTACGACGAACGGAGGTCACGATGCCGACTGGCTGGACTCGGATCGGTACCCCTGAAGCACTCAAGGCTCTCTACGACAGTCCATACGCGCTCAAGAAGGAGATTCTTCGTCGCGTGACGAGGAGCGGCGCCGGCCTTGACGAGGTCTATTTCGACCCGTCGGGAAGTCCAGCATACGCGCTTGTCCACTTCCCGGGCACGCCCACTGAGGCTGAAGAGACAAGAGAGCGCGTCGAGCAAGCGCTCGGCTCGGAGTCGCTCTCGCTGCTGACAGTCGAGGAACTCGAGGAAGCCGAGAGCTCAGGCGGAAGCGCCGACTAGTCGCTCCGCCTCTTGCACATAAGCCTCGGCGCCGACGCCGCGGTAGAACGCGAGCGCCTGGTCGAGCTGTCGTTCCGCCTGCGCCCGCTCTCGCTCGCCCAGGAGCGCTTGGGCGGTGCGCACCCGGGCGTAGGCCTCGTCGGGGCGGCTGCCGATCTCGCGGTAGAGCTCGACTGCGTGCGCGGGCTCGACAAGCAGCGCGGAGGCCGCGGCAAGCCAGCGCGTCGACGACCCGGTCTTCGCGAGCGCCGCCAGCTCCTCGCCGCGGTCAAGGCCCGTCAAGACGATCGCCACGTCCGTGACCCAGAAGGACGGCGGGGTGCTCGGGGCCCTGCGCCACTGCCGGAGGAGCTCGTCCGCATGCCGTCCGGCCTCGTCTCCCTCGCCCGCCAGGAGAAGGATGCGCCCCGCGATTGCGAGCGCAGGGTAGAGGCTCTGCGGATGGCCTGTCCGCCGGGCGCGGTCAAGTCCTCGCGTGGCGTCGTCGAGCGCTCCTTCGTGATCGCCGCGTGCGAGCCGGATCTCCGCCCGCATCTGTCGGCAGAGGATTTCACCGTAGTGACGTGCGCCCTTCTCCGACTGCTCGACGAAGTCGTCGGCAACCCGAACTGCGTCGTCCCAGCGGCCGCTCCAGTACGACTCGGCCACCCTCTCGCTCTCGAGGAATCGGATCAACATCGGGTTCCAGAAACGATCTGCTGCACGCCACGCCCGTTCGCGCACTTCGGCGGCACGCCGCAGGTCGCCCTGGTGATCAAGCACCGCGGCCAGCATCGCGTGCGAGCGGATGGTTTCCGGCGAGCTGACCGTCTCGGCGATGGCCACGGCCTGTTCGAGATCATCGACGCCGCCGTCGTCGCCCGTCGTCCCCCGGGCGAAGCCGATCGTCGTCAACGCGTGCGCGCGCAGATCGTCGAGCTGGAGCTCCTCTGCCATTACAAGCGTCTCGCTGCCGAGGCGAATCGCCTCCTCAGGCTCGGCTGTCATCAGGATCCCGGCGAGGCTGGCGATCACCTTCGCCTTCGGCGGCGAAGGTGGCGCGTCCGCCAGAAGCTCCGCCGCCTTCTTGACGTGCCCGAGCGCGGTCTTGGCGCGAGCTTCGCGGGCCGCGAGGACGCCGAGTAAGGCCTCCGCTTCGGCCGCAGACGCCTTGTCGCCGACGGCGAGCAGTCCTTCGCGTGCCTCTTCGAGCATCTCGGCGCCGGCACCCTGGTGGAAGAGCGCGCGTCCGAGACGGAAACGGTCTCGCGCTTGCTCCGGATCGTCGTCGGGGCAAAGGTCGAGCGTGGCCTCGTAGAACCGCGCAGCCGAGCCGTGAGCATTGAGCGCCGTCGCCCTGTCGCCGGCTTCGCGCAGGGCGGTCCGGGCGCGCTCGATCAGCCGGTCGCTGGCAGTGCCCAACGTGCGCGACAGCTCGAGCGCTCGCAGATAGTGGTGGGCGAGCAGCTCGATTTGATCCTCGCGATCGGACGAGAGCGACTCGATCCACTCGGCTGCGTGCTCATGGCCGGCGGCCCGCCGGGGCCGGGGGATCTGCGCGTACGCGACGTCGTGGAGGAGGACGTGGTGGAAGGAGTACTCGATCTCGTCCGCGACGGAAGACCGATGCTCGCGCCGCAGAAACTCCTTGCGCTCCAGGGCGTGCAGCGTCTCCTCGGCGGCGGGCCGTTCGAGTTCGGCGAGCGCGGCGACCGCACCGGTCCAGGCGGACTTGCCCACGATCGCGGCGGCGTGCAACGCCCGCTTCTCCTCGGCCGACAACGCGTCGATTCGGGCGGCGATGATGCCCTGCACGGAATGCGGGAGTGGGAGACCGCGCAACGCTCCGCCCACGGTCAGGAAGTCCTGGTCGCGAAGCATTCGCGCGTATTCCTCTGCATACAGCGGATTTCCCCCGGCGCTCGCCAGGAGCGGCGCCTCGACCTCCTCCGGCAGCGCCCGTTGCTCGAGCAGAGCACCGACCAGCTGACCGATCTCGTCGTCGGTGAGCGGAGCCAGCGAAACCGTCGCCGCGTTCCGCTTGCCGCCGCCCCAGCCGGGCCGGCGCTCGAGCAGCTCGGGCCGTGCGGTGCAGATCACGAACAGCGGACAGCTGCCGGCCCAGTCGGCGAGGTGGTCGATGAAGTCGAGCAGTCCGTCGTCGGCCCAGTGAAGGTCCTCGAAGACGATGACCGCGCCCCGCCGGTTCGCCAGCGCCTCGAAGAACCGGCGCCACGCGCCGAACGCCTCCGCCCTTGCGTCCTGCGGCAGCCGGCGCGGTTCGTCCAGGCCGACGAGCGGGCGGAGCTGCGACTCGACCCACCGAGCCTCACCCGCGTCGGGGAACAGATCGTCGAGGGCGCCGCGGAGCTTCGACGCGGCGGTGTCCGCGACGTCGGTGCGCAAGATCCGGGCCTGGCTCTTGGCCATGTCCGCGAGGGCGGCGAAGCTCATGCTTTCCCCATACGGCAGCGAGCGCCCTCGAAGACAGGTGACTGGATCCGGATCGTCCTCGGCCGCCTCGAGCAGCTCTCTGACGAGGCGCGTCTTGCCGATTCCGGGGACGCCGATCAGCGAGACGAGCTGCGTCGTCCGCTCACGCCGGACTCGCGCGAGCGCGGTGAGGAGGAGATCGAGCTCTTGAGAACGACCGACGAGCGGCGAGGGCGGCGGAGCAGCGGCATCAGTCCTCGAGAGAAGCCCGAGCGGCTCCCACACCGGAACGGGTTCGCGCTTGCCTTTTGCGTGCACCGGCTCCTTGGGGCGGTAGTCGAACGTCGTGGCCGTAGCGCGATACGTCGTCTCACCCACGAGGATCCCGTCCACGGGCGCGGCCGCCTGGAGGCGGAAGCTCGTGTTGACGACGTCACCCGAGGCCATCCCTTCGCCTTCCGTCGGACTCGCACCGATCGCGACCAGCGCCTCGCCGGTATTGACGCCGACCCGCGCGTGCAGATCCACCTCCGGCGTGTGTTCGTTCAGCTCCACAACGGCGTCGCGCACAGCGAGCGCTGCCCGAACAGCGCGTTCCGGGTCGTCCTCATGGGCGACCGGAGCCCCGAACAAGGCCATCACCGCATCGCCGATGAACTTCTCGACCGTTCCACCGAACCGCTCTATCTCCGCGCGGAGGCGGGTGAAGTAGGGCGAGAGCAGCCCGCGCACGTCTTCCGGATCGAGGAGCTCGGCGTGGCTGGTGAAGTCCACGAGATCGGCGAACAGCGCCGTCACCACCTTGCGTTCCTCACCGGCGAGCGCGCGACGGGGAGCAGCCGGCGCGCCGCAGGCGGGGCAGAACCCGGCGCCTGCTGGCAACTGGGCGCCGCACTCGGCGCAGAGCGAGATCAAGGGCTGCCCGCAGGAGACGCAGAAGCGAGCGCTCTCGGCATTTTCCCGGCGGCAGGCGGGACAGGTCCTCACACACCGAGGATAGGCCGATTGCAGGGCAAACTGAAATAGTTCGTCCGTGCCGCGCGAGCGCTCGTTCGACGTCCTGGTGCTCGGCGGCGGGGCGGCAGGCTGCGCCCTCGCGGGGCGGCTGAGCGAGAATCCGAACCGGTTTGTGTGTCTCGTCGAGGCCGGACCGGACTACGGGCACTACGACGAGGGCCGCTGGCCGGCGGACATCCAGGACGCCTGCCGGCTCGCAATCGACTCACACCGCTGGGAGCGCGACGACGAGGACGACCGCTCGCAGATCCGCGCCCGGGTGATCGGCGGCTGCTCGGCGCACAACGCCTGCGTGACCCTGGCGGGCGCGCCCGCCGAGTACGCCGAGTGGGGGCCGGGCTGGTCGTACGAGGAGCTGGCGCCGTTCCTGCGCCGCGCCGAGGAGACGCTGCAGGTACGCCGCTTCGCGGAGGAGGAGCTCTCTCCCTGGCATCAGGCGTTTCGCGAGGCAGGCGGCGGCGAGGCGATCGTGCACCCCGTGAACGCCGTGGGCGCCGTCCGCTGGCATACCGGGTTCGCGTACCTCGACCCGGGCCGCGGGCGCCCGAACCTGACGATCCTCGCCGAGACGCTCGTCGACCGGGTGCTCGTCGAGGACGGCCGCGCCGTAGGCGCGATTGCCGGCGGGCGGGAGCTGCGCTCGGAGGTAGTCGCCGTGGCCGCGAGCTCCTACGGCTCCCCGGCGATCCTCCTTCGGAGCGGAATCGGCCCGGCGGACGAGCTCCGGCGGCACGGGATCCCGCTCGTCGCGGAGCTGCCCGTGGGCGAAGGCCTGGTCGATCACGCGGGTACGGGAGCGGGCTGGGAGCCGACGGAGCGGCTCGTCCGCGAGACGGCCGCGCACGAGGCGAAGCACGATCTCTGGATGGCGCAGGTGACGATCGCCGGCCGCAGCCGCTCGTGCCCGCCCGGCGTGAACGACCTCTTCCTCTTCCCCGCGCTCGATCCCGGGCCGGAGATCAGCGCCGCCGTGTTTGCGATGAAGCCGTTCTCGCGCGGCTCGGTGCGCCTGCACGGCCGCGACCCGGAGACGCCGCTCGCGATCGACCACGGCTTCCTTCGCGACGAGCGGGACGCGGAAGTGCTCATAGAGGGCTTCGAGCGGCTACGGGAGCTGGCCGCCGCGGAGCCGATCGCCGCCTACGCCGCGCGGGAGGAGCGGCCGGGGGCGGAGGTGGACGCGGAACGGCACGTGCGCGAGACGGCGCGCGGCTTCTTCCACCCGGTCGCCACGTGCGCGATCGGGGCCGTGGTGGACGAGCGCTGCCGCGTGCTCGGCTTCGAGAACCTCTACGTGGTGGACGCGTCGGCGATGCCGACCATCCCGCGCGCGAATACGAACCTCTCGACGATCGCGATCGCCGAGCGGGCCTCGGAGTGGTTGTAGGATCGCGGCATGGCGACGACGCGGCCCGACCGGCTCCATTTCACCGGCGTGGACGAAGCGGACGAGCTGCTCGCACGCGAGCCGTTCGCGCTGCTGGTCGGCTTCGCCCTCGACCAGCAGGTACCGGTGCAGACGGCGTTCACCGGGCCGCTGAAGCTGAAGCAGCGGCTGGGGACGCTCGACCCGGCGAGGATCGCGCGAACGGATCCGGGCCGGTTGGCGGAGGCCTTCCGCCAGTCGCCTGCGATCCACCGCTTCCCGGGGACGATGGCGGAGCGGGTGCAGGAGCTCGCCGCCGTCGTGGCGGAGGACTACGGCGGCGACGCCGAGCGCGTGTGGAGCGAGGCCGGCGACGGCGCCGAGCTACGGCGGCGTCTTTCGGCGCTACCCGGCTTCGGGAAGATGAAGGTGATGACCCTCGGCGCGGTACTGGCGAAGCGCTTCGGGGTCGAGGCCGCCCGGGAGCTCGTCCCAGGCCATCCTTCGCTCGGGGACGTCGACTCGGCCGAGGCGCTCGAGGACTACCAGGCGAAGAAGCGGGCGTACAAGGCGTCACTTCGCGCGCGCGGCCCGCGCTAGAGCAGACGCCCGCCCCGCCGGCGCCTGGCTCCGGACCGAATGTCACGCTTTCGGCACGGTCCCGTGACACACACGTGCGCTCTTCCGCATTAGGCTCATAGCGGGGAGGAGGTCTTCGGGTACCTGCCCCGAGGTGTCCAAAAGCGACAGCTCCAAGCCGATAGCTTCCGCGTGAAGGTCAACCCGGCCGCCCTCATTGCCGTCACCGCCGCGCTCGGCTGCGCGGGCGCCTCGGCGCACGCGCTCCGGCTGCCCGCCGCGCCGCGCTGTCCGGTCTTCCCGGCATCCAACCCCTGGAACCAGCGCGTCGACCGGCTCCGGGTGGCGAAGAGCTCCGCCGCGATCATCGCGTCGATCGGCCCCGGCACCGGCCTGCACGCCGACTTCGGCTCGGGCCTCTGGCAGGGCTCGCCGATCGGCTTCCCGTTCGACGTCGTTGGCCGCTCGACCCCCCGCTCCCGCGTCTCGTTCGAGTACGCCGACGAGAGCGACCGCGTCGGCTACCCGATCCCGAGGCACGCCCATATCGAGGGCGGGAGCGACCATCACGCACTGCTGGTCGACAGGAACGCCTGCCGCCTCTACGAGCTCGGCGCGCTCGAGCGCCGCAACGGCCGCTGGCACGCCTGGGCGGGCGCGACCTGGAGCCTCCGCTCGAACCGCCTCCGGCCCCCGGGCTGGACGTCGGCAGACGCTGCCGGCCTCCCGATCTTCCCCGGCCTCGCGCGCTACGACGAGGTCCGCCGCGGCGTGATCAACCATGCGCTCCGCTTCACGGTCGAGCGGACACGCCGCGCCTACGTCTACCCCGCCCGCCACTACGCCAGCAACCTGACGGACCCGAGCTTGCCGCCGATGGGCTTGCGCGTGCGCCTGACGGCGAGCTTCGACGTCCGGCCGTTCCCGCGCCAGGCGCGGATCGTGCTGACCGCGCTCAAGCGCTACGGAATGATCGTCGCCGACAACGGCCCGAGCTGGTACATCAGCGGCGCGCCGAGCCCGGGCTGGTCGAACGACCAGCTGCACACGCTCGCGCGCGTGAAGGGGTCGAGCTTCGAGGTCGTGGACACGTCTTCGCTACGGCCTTAGGCACCGCTTGCGGTGCCGCCTTCAGGACGCACGGGCTCTGCCCGTGCGTCCGTCTGAAATGACCGATGAGTCAGACAGAGGGAATCCTTAGATCCAGCAACGCAACCCGAGCGGCGGAGTAGCCGCACATCCCATGGACGCCGCCGCCGGGCGGCGTCGACGAAGAGCATAGGTAGACGCCGGGCAGCGGCGTCCGGTACGGGACGAGGCTGCGCACCGGCCGGAAGAGAAGCTGGCCGAGGTCCATCGCGCCCCCGTTCAAGTCGCCCCCGACGAGGTTGCGGTTGTGCGCCTCGAGCGCTGTGGGGCCGAAGGCGTGCCTGGCGAGGATCGTCTCGCCGAACCCGGGCGCGAACCGCTCGACCTGCGCCTCGATCCGCTCGGTCATGTCGACAGTCGAGCCGTTCGGAACGTGGCAGTAGGCCCACGCCGTGTGCTTGCCCGCCGGGGCCCGGGTCTCGTCGAAGAGGCTCGTCTGGGCGAGGAGCACGAAGGGGCGCCCGCCGGGCCGCCCACTCCAGTCCCCGCGTTCGGAGGCGGAGATCTCGTCGAGCGTGCCGCCGAGGTGGACGGTGCCGGCGCGGACGCACTCGGCCGCGCGCCAGGGGATCGGCCCGTCGAGCGCCCAGTCGAGCTTGAAGGCGCCGGGCCCGTGCCGGTACGCGCGCAATCGCCGCTCGTAGCGCTCCGGCAGGCGGCCCCGCGCAAGCCGTACGAGCTCCCGCGGGACGACGTCGGCGAGCACGATCTCCGCCCGCGGGAGCTCGTCGACCGGGCTCGACGTGTGGATTTCCCCGCCGAGCTCCCGCAGCCGGCCTGCGAGGGCGTCGGCCAACCGCTGGGAGCCTCCCCGCGGAAACGGCCAGCCGACCGCGTGGCCGAGGGTGACGAGCACGAGCCCCACCCCCGCGCTCGGCCGCCGCTCCAGCGGGAGCATCGAGTGAGCGGCGTGGCCGGCGAACCACCCGCGCGTGCGCTCCTCGGCGAACCGCCTCTCGGCCAGCGGACGGGCGGCGGCGAGGAAGGCGCGCAGGGCCTCGGCCAGACCGCGCGCGCCCAGGTGGCGCCCGAGCTCGAGCAGCCGACGAGGTGAGATCGGATAGGAGCCGAGCAGCACGCGCTCGATCTCCTGCCACGAGCGCACGAGCGGCCCGACCAGCTCGCGGTACGACTGCGCGTCGCCGCCGAACCGGCGCGCGGTGGAGCCGACGTCGCGCTCGAGCAGGAGCGCCGTGCCGTCGTCGAAGGGATGCGCCGCCGGCGCGCCCGGATGGATCCACTCGACCTCCAGCTCGAGCTCACGGAAGAACGGCGAGCCCACCCCGAGTGGGTGGATCGACGAACAGACGTCGTGCACGAAGCCTGGGAGAGTGACAGGTCGCCGTGCCGCTCGAGGCGCTCGAGCGCCTCCCGCATCCCGAAGTCACGCGGCCGCAGGCGCTCCGAGAGCTCGTCCCACCGCAGCGGCGTCGAGACCGGCGCACCGGGGCGCGGCCGAACGGAGTAGACCGATGCGATCGTCTTCCCCCAGCCGTTCTGCCGGTGGTCGACGAGCACGCCGTGGCGCTTCCGCTTCAGCCACTCGGTGGTGACGAGGCCCTCGTGCTCCGCCTCGAGCCGACGCGAGAGAAGCTCGGCGAACTCATACGTCTGCGCGTACGAGTACCGGCGGGCGATCGGCACCAAGACGTGGATCCCGTCCGCACCGCTGGTCTTCACGTAGGAGGCCAGCTCGAGCTCCTCGAGCGCCGCCCGCACGAGGTGCGCGACGCGTACCGCGAGCGCGAACCCGTCGCGCCGGTCGGGCGGGTCGAGGTCGAAGAGGGCGAAGTCCGGGCGCTCGGGCCGGTCGACCCGGGAGTACCACGCGTTCATGTCGATGCAGTGCATCTGCACCATCCAGAGCAGCGCCAGCTCGTTGTCGACCAGCGGAAAGTCGACGAGCCGCGAGCCGCCCTCCCGCGGCCAGGTGCGAAACCGGCGCGTCTTGATCCAGGACGGCATTCCCTTCGGCGCCTGCTTCTGGAAGAACGCCCGTCCCGATGCGCCCTCGCGCCAGCGCTTCATCGTGAAGGGCCGGCCTCGGAGATGGGGGACGATCGCCGGCGCAACCTCCCGGTAGTACTCGAACAGATCCCCCTTCGTGACGCCGTCGCGCGGAAAGACCACGCGGTCGGGGCTCGAGAGCCTGACGACCCGCCGGCCCTCGCGGATCTCGATGGCGTCGCTCATCGCGCTTGGACGAGCCTCGTCCAGAAGGCGTCCGTGCGAAACCGCAAGCGGTAGACGCCGTCGGCGATCCGCCCACGCAGCTCGTCGAGGACGGCCGTCCGCTCTTCCTCCGGCAGCACGGCGACGTAGCTCTGTGACGAGGCGTAGGCAAGCAACCCGTCGCGGTCGAGCTTGATCGCGTGCGCGAAGCGCGCCTCCCGCAGGTCTTCGAACGGAGCGCCTTCGAACGCTCGCCTCCATTCGTACGAGCCGTATCTGGCCCGCGCCGGCTTCGCCTCCAGCCGCAGCCGGTCGAGGAGCTCTTGCACCTCCGGCGGCACCGGCGGCTCCGTCCCCTCCTGGACGTTCCACAGGAGCGCGACCCCGCCCGAGCCGCGCAGGATGCGTGCGATCTCGGCCAGGGCGCGCCCGCCATCGAACCAGTGGAACGCCTCGCCGACGAAGACCGCGTCGACGCTCTCGTCAGGAAGCGGGATCCGCTCCGCCGTCCCCCCGAGAGCCGTCGCCTCCGGAACCATCGCTTCGAGCCTGCGGCGCAGGCTCTCGAGCGGCTCGACTGCCGTGACGTGCTCGAACCGCTCTACGAGCGCGCGCGTCAGCTTGCCGGTGCCCGCGCCGAGGTCGAGCACGGTCGCCTGGGGCGCGAGCCCGAGTTCCTGGGTGAGATGGGAAATCGCGCCATCCGGCCAGCCGGGGCGGCCTCGCTCGTAGTCCTCGGCCGCGCCGCCGAAGCTACGGGCGAGCTCGGCCGACGTGCGGTGTGGAGAGCTTGCTGTCCTACCCACGGACGTTGTTCACGCACCTCATCGAAGCCGTGTCCAGAAGAGCTTGGTCGTGAGCGGCAGCCGGTACGTGCCCGAGAGGAGCCCGCGAATGCGGTTCGCCAGGTCGGTTCGTTCGCGCTCGGGCAGCGACGCGACGAAGCTGATCGTCCCATAGAGGGCCACGACCTCCGCCGGGTCGAGGTGAAGCACGCGCACGAATTCGTCCTCGTGCAGCGCCCCGAACGGCGAATCCGCGAAGACCTCGAGCGAATCGTCGTCGCTGCGCGCGCCCGCCCGGCCCGACTCGAAGTACACGGCGTCGAGCAGCTCCCTCGCCGCCGCCGGCAGCGGCGGGTCGAGCCTGTCGAAGGTTCCGTCGGGCATGTCGCTCCACCACACATTCCAGAGCAACGCGAGTCCGCCGGTGGGACGCAGGACGCGGCCGATCTCGCGCAGCGCCGCCGGCGCCTCGAACCAGTGGAACGCGTCGGCGACGAAGACGGCGTCGACGGACGTATTGGGAAGTGGAATCGCCTCCGCGGTGCCGGCGTGGCTGACGGCGCCGGGGGTGCTCGCCTCGAGCATCGCGCGCATCTCGTCATCCGGCTCGACGGCCATGACCTCGGTGAACCGGTCCACAAGCCGGCGCGTCAGCTTCCCCGTTCCGGCACCAAGATCGACGACGCGCGCATCGCTGCCCAGGCCGAGCGCGTCCTCGGCCCGCCTCAGCGCCTCCGGCGCGTACCCGGGTCGTGCCGCGTCGTAGTCGATCGCTATGTGGCCGAAGCTGCGGGCCAGCCTCGAGCTTGAGCCCGCGCGTTCACCCAACGCCGGCCAGCAGGGACGCACGGTTCTCCTTCAACATCTCGCGCGCGATCACGAGCCGCTGGATCTCGTTCGTGCCCTCGTAGATCTGCGTGATCTTCGCGTCCCGCATCATCCGCTCGACCGGGTGCTCCTGGATGTAGCCGTAGCCGCCGAGGATCTGCACCGCCTGGGTGGTTGCCTCCATCGCCACGTCGGTGCAGTAGAGCTTCGCCATCGCCGAGATCTTCGTCAGCTCCGGCCCGTCGGCGCCCTCGTCGATCAACTGCCCGCACCTGTAGAGCAGCCCTCGCGCCGCCTCGCACTTCGTCTCCATGTCCGCGAGCGCCGCGCCGACGAGCTGGTGCTCCGCGATCGGCCGGCCGAAGGTCTCGCGGCTCTTCGCGTACTCGAGCGCGTAGTCGGTCGCGCCCTGCGCCAGGCCGAGCCCCTGCGCCCCGATCCCCGGCCGGGAGCGGTCGAGCACGCGCATCGCGATCGGGAAGCCGTCGCCCTCCTCGCCGAGCAGGTTGTCCGCCGGCACGCGGCAGTCGTTGAAGAAGATCTCGCCGGTGGTCGAGCCCTTGATCCCCATCTTCGGCTCGATCCGGCCGACCTCGAAGCCCGGCGAGCTGGCCTCGACGACGAACGCCGAGATCCCCGCGTGCCCCACGCCCGGGTCGGTCTTGGCGAAGACCGTGTAGAGCTCGGCGACGCCCGCGTTGGTGATGAACCGCTTCGAGCCGTTCAGGACGTACTCGCCGCCCTCCCGCCGCGCCTCCGTCCGCATCGCGGCCGAGTCCGACCCCGATCCGGGCTCGGTGAGCGCGTACGCCGGCAGCCACTCCCCGCTCGCGAGCCGAGGCAGGTAGCGGCCCTTCTGCTCCTCCGTCCCGGCCAGCTTGAGCCCGAGCGAGCCCAGCTCCTGCACCGCCAGCAAGAGGCCGGTGGTCGCGCAGACCTTCGAGAGCTCCTCGATCCCGACCAGCACCATCAGCGCCCCTGTGCCCGTGCCGCCGTGCTCCTCCTCGAACGGGAGCCCGAACACGCCGTGCTCCCGCAGCAGCTCGACCATGTCCCATGGGAACTCGGCGGACTTGTCGATCTCGGCCGCCCGCGGCGCCACCCGCTCCCGCGCGAGCGTGCGCACGAGGTCGCGAATCTCGCGCTGCTCGTCGCTCAGCGGCTCGCTCGACACGGCGCTGAGTCTAGTTGGCGGGTTCGGAGCGGTAGTCGAAGTCGCTCTCGTACCCGCAGTTGCCGCTGAACGAGAACTCGAGCGGGTCGTCGCTCACCCGGAGCGAGTCGGCGAGGACCTCCCGGCCCGAGCGCTCATGGCCCGGGATCACGCAGGTGACGGTCTCGCCCCTCTCGACCGGCCGCGCAACCCGTACCTCGACGAATCCGCCCGCCCGGAACCAGCCGCGGCCCGGCGTGTGGTCGATCTCGATCCGTGCGGGCCTGACAGCGAGCAGGTGGCTCTCCTTCCAGGCCCACGGAAAGTGCTCGATCTGCGTCCCCGGCGCGCGCCCGCCGAAGATGTCCGCGAGCGCCTCGCGTTCTCGCTCGTCCCCATGCTCGTCGACGTAGAGGACGAAGCTCCACGGCGACCCCGGCTCGTCGTCGTGGTAACGGCTCGCCAGCACGACGCCGAGATCCGCGAGGTCGATCCCGTCGGCGTGACCGTCCAGGACCCGCCACGAGAGCGCCCCGAGGCACTCGCCGTAGGTCGAGCGCCCGCCCATCACGCCGTCGATCCGCCGGCACGGGCAGATCGCCTCGCAGTTGCAGGACTCCAGGTAGGAGCCCGCGACGCGCCACTTGCGCAGGTCAGCGGCCGTGGAAGACCGCCTCGATGTTGTTCCCGTCCGGGTCGAGCACGTACGCGCCGTAGTAGCCGGAGTGGTACTGCGCGCGCTCGCCGGGAGGCCCGTTGTCCCGCCCGCCGGCGGCGAGCGCCTGCTCGTGAAAACGGTCGACCGTCTCCCGGTCCGGT
>WNGA01014201.1_pt1 | contig 18085 bp, 17 predicted proteins | sample 5400061 | NCBI WGS metagenome assembly WNGA01 (sample SAMN13153366, study PRJNA577476) | soil metagenome | isolation source: 100 cm soil or saprolite under grassland replicate 2 | place: USA:California | collected 2016-06-15 | reverse complement strand
CGCTGTCCACGAAGAAGGTCATCGACGTCCTCGAGTTCGTGCCCGCCGACCAGGTCGACCCGCTGTACCTGGGCAAGTCCTACTACCTGGCCGCGGACGGCGGACCCGGCGCCAAGCCGTACGTGCTGCTGCGGGACGCGCTCACCGGCTCCGAGCTCTACGCGCTGGTCAAGGTCGCGCTGCGCTCCCGCGAGTCGCTCGGCCTGCTGCGCTCGGTGGACGACGTCCTCGTGCTGCAGGTGATGCTGTGGCCGGACGAGATCCGGGACGCGGCGTTCGCGGCGCCCGAGGAGGACGTCGACGTGCGGCCGCAGGAGAAGGCGATGGCCGAGTCGTACATCGACACGCTGCGCGCCGACTTCGACCCGACCCAGTACACCGACGCGTACCGCGAGGCGCTCGAGCAGGTCGTCGAGGCGAAGGCCGGCGGCCTGCCGCTCCCCGAGGTCGAGGAGGAAGTGACCGAGGGCGCCCAGGTCGTCGACCTGGTCGCGGCACTGCGCGCCTCGGTCGAGGCCGCCAAGCAACGCCGCGCCGCTGGCGGAACGGCCGCCGAGGCTTCCGAGGCCGCGAAGAAGACGGCCGCGAAGAAGGCTCCCACCAAGGCGAGCGCGGCGACCACCAAGAAGGCGGCGGCGAAGAAGACGGCCCAGAAGGCGACCGCCAAGAAGGCCGCCGCGAAGAAGACCACCAAGGCCCCGGCCAAGACCACCGCGAAGAAAGCCACCACCCGCAAGAGCGCCTGACCTGCACCGCCGCCCGACCTGCGCCAGCACCTGAGCTGCACAGGCGCCGCGCCCGCGCGATTGTGCTGCTGTCGCACGGGACCGGTGTACGACGTTCAGCGGCGGCTGAACACCTCCACGACGCGGAGACCGGTGTCGAGCTGCCGCGGGAGTCGCTCGAGCAGGCCAGGAACCAGCCGATTAGTGGCGGCAGCCTCCTGCATCGTCGCACCGTGCAGCCCGACGGCGCGCTCGACGTTGAACGCGATCCAGTCCAGCCCGACCATGAACCGCGGCCCCAGATCCGAGGGGTGTGCGGCGGTCGCCGAGCCGCCCGCGTCGCGGTACCCGTCGACTGCCGACATCGAGCCGCACCCAGCCGGCCAGGGACAGCGCAACGTAGGCGAGCTCCCGAACAGGCACCACTGGTGCCGCGACGTCCCAGTCGCAGAGCACGGGTGCGTCCGCGGTCAGGATGATGTTCTTCTGATCGACGTCGCCGTGGCTCATCACCTCGTCCTCCCGGCGATCGGCCGCCGCTTCGGCCAGCTGTGCCATCGCATCGACGGTGCCGGCTGCCTGGGCGAGCTGCCCGGCCCACGCAGCGTGGTGATGACGCGCGAGCTCGACGAGCTCGGGCCACCGGCGCGCCGTCTGCCGAGTGACCGCCCCGGCCACGAGTGGCACACCGTCGACCCAGCGGTGCACCCGCACCGGAACCAACCCGGCATCGTTGCCAGGACCCGGGTAGCTGCTGGCGTCCCGGCCTGCCGTCGCCCCCGCGCTGTCGGCATCGGGGCCTGCGGTCGCCTGCTGGCCTTCGGCAGCCATGACGTCGCCGCGCCAGCCACCGTCCCGCGAATTCGGTATCGGAGCCGGCATCGGAACGGCCGCTTCACTCGCCGCGAGTTCGAATCGCCACGCCTCGTCCAGCCAGTCGGACCACCGCGGATCACGCCAAGGATTGAGCAGTTGCTTGACGGCGAACACGCCGCGGTCAGTCGTGAGCCGGTACACGCGATTCGACCACGCTCCGGTCACCGGCCGCATCGACTCCACCCGGTCGCCGAGCCCGAACGTCCGAGCCACAGCCAGTGCGTCCGGCTCCACCCAACCGCTCATCCCTCACGCCCTCCCTCCAACGCTCATCCCGGCGCTGGAGCCTGCCGAGCGTCACGCAGCGATCGTCGTCTCACTGAGCACCGACGTCGCGCTCGTAGCTGCTGTGCCGGGCGTCAGACGCACCGGGTATCCGGAGGAGGCGGTGCGGCCGCGTCCTGCGCCGATCACCGCGCAGAGTCCGAGCCGAAAGCGCGCAAAACCGCGTTCCGCCAACGAAGCTCGGGTCGGGTTGGATGTGTCATCGGTCGCCATGATCATTGATCTGCCTTTCGTAGCTCGTGTCGCTGCAGCGCTGTTCGGATGTCGCTCGGGGCGGCGTCGGACTGAAGGCCGGGCATGTCTGTCGGTCTAAGTCGGTGTCGGTCGATCGCAATCGCGTAAGGGCACGGCTATCCACTTCCCCTCGCCGTGACTGCCTGGTGTATCTCGTTGCTCAGCGCAATGAGAGGGAGCGTGTATCAGAACGGAGGCGGGTCTCCGTCCGTCGGCGAGGGCGGTCCAACGTCACTGCCCGTCAGGTGCGCATCCTGGGTAGCTCCAGATCCGTCGTCCGTAGTCGCGGTCGGGCCTTCCGCGCCTGCGGGGAACAGGCGCGGTGGCGCGGTGTGGTAGACGTGGCCGGTGGGTGCCTGGAAGCGCAGCACGCCGCCGGGCTCGGCCGTGACGATCCAGTCGCCGAAGTCCTTGAGGTCGTGGTGCGGCCCGCAGAACATCGCCAGCTGCGACAGCTGGGTGATCCCATGTTCGCGGTGTTTGGGCACGTGGTCGCGCTGACTTCGCCGGGCGGGCTGGCGGCAGCCGAGCCACCGGCAGGTCTGGTCCCTCACGATCAGGGTCTCCGACACGCTCGGAGGTGGATCGTGACGTCGTGTCGCCGCCTCGATCGCCGTACCGGTTGCCGGGTCGGTGAGAACCCGCCGCCAGCGACCGTCCTCCGCGATCCGACGGGCGACCGAAGCCGGGATCGGGCCGTAGCCCGCCAGCTCGGCAGGCTGCTCGTCGAGCCCGAGCAGCGTGCCGAACGGCACGAGCACCTCGATGTGCGGCCGCCGCCGGTGCTGTGTCGGCAGCGCGCGACCGAGCCAGTCGGCACCGTTGTCGAGGAAGCCCTGCAGGCAATCCGCGAACGCGTCGGCCCGCCGCTGCGCGGCAGTGCGCTCGTCGACGTAGGCAGCCTCGCCCTCCATAGAGGCAGCCTCGACTTCCGCAGAGGCAGCCTTGACTTCCGCAGAGGCAGCCTCGACTTCCGCAGAGGCAGCCTCGACTTGCCCGGAGGCTTCCTCCGTCGTGCCGACGCTGCCCTTGGCGAGGTCCGCGAGGGCCTGGATGACGACCCAGCACGCTTCGATCCGGTCGGCCGTGTGCGTGAACCAGAGTCCGGCCATGCCGTCGTCGAGCGGCACCTTGGTGACCGTGCGCTCCCGGGTCGCCTGCTTGTGGCGCACTTCGGCCGTGCGGGTGTCGGCTTCGGCGACCGCGCGGCGACAGGCGGCGCGGAGCTGGCCGGGAGTCTGCTGAGGCGCCTTCGGCAGCAGGCGGTTCTGCACCGCGCGCTGCGCGTCGACGTCGAGTGCGACCGTGCCCTCGGCGATCGTGAGCGCCTTGCTGAAGGTGATCCGGCCTCCGCGCAGCTCACGGACCGTCTCCGGGAACGTGCCGCACAGGCGATTCGCGACGGCGAGATGGTCGGTAGCCGTAGACGGCGCCAGCCGGAGCGCCGCCGCCACCTCCGCACCGGCGCTGCGCAGGGGATCGCGGACGGGCCGGCCGGTGAGCTCGCCGACCTCGCGAGGCTCGTCGATCGTCCGGCTGGGCGACTGGTCGGCCACCGCGGCCGCCTCGTCGGCACGGCGACGGTAGAAGGCGGCCATGGCACAGACGCGCAGCGCCTCGGTCCACGCCTGGAGGCGTTGCGCGGCCGTCATCAGCTCGATGAGTTCCGTCGGCGAGGCCGAACCGACATCGGCTCGCGCGAGCGCAGCGGCCAGCTCAGGCCCGGGCTCGAGACCGAACCAGGCTGGTGGATCCGCCTCGAAGACAACGCGCTCGGCGGCGTCGTGCTCGTCAGGCCAGACTCTCAGCAGCTCCGCCGGATCCCAGCCCGCGTCGATCGACTCAGGCTCCGAGGGTCCAGCGCACGAGACTCGGCCAGAGCCCGGCGCTCGATCAGCGTCCGAGACTCGCCCAGCGCTCGCGGTTCGCCCAGCGCTCGCGGCTCGTCCAGCGCTCGCGGTTCGTCCAGCGCTCGCGGTTCGTCCAGCGCTCCCGGTTCGTCCAGAGTTGGCCTCGAGCGCGCTTGAGACGGCGTCGGCGCCGAAGATGTCGGCCAGTGCTGCGAAGGTGTCGTCGCCTGCGGTGAGATCACCGGCGATGGACAGGCCTTCGGAGCGGCACTGGACGAGGACGCTGGACATGCCATAGAGTCGAACACATGTTCGATCGCCAAGTCAAGCACGATCGCGTCGGGCCCTCGTCGCTGACCCGAGACCCGGCGCGTCCTCGAGCAGATACTCCCAGCCCTCGCGCCACTCGAAGCCGCCTGCGACCAGGTCCTCCAGCGACTCGCCACGCAGCCGGATGTCGAGCCCCCACTTGGTGGCGACGTGGCCGATGATCAGCACCCGAGCGCCGTCCCACCGGCCTGGCAGGTCGTCCACCATGCCCGCAACGCGGCCTACGGCCTGCTCCCAGCTCTCGCCGCCTGGGTAGGGCGTGCGCAGCCCGAAGGCGATCTCAGCCGTCTCGACGGCCCGCGCGAGATCCGAAGTGAAGACAGCGTCGATCCCGTCCGCGCGCCGCCGCGCGCCGAGCTCGCGCGACAACACCCGGCCGCGCGGGTGCAGGCGTCCGGGGAGCCAGCCGCTGACGACGCCGCACTCGTTGTCCTCGGTCCACTGGTGCGTCTCGAAGACGTTGCTGACGGCCATGCCGGCAACCTACGCGCGAGTCACAACCTGACAGGTGCCACCTGGTTCGTCTCTCCTGTCGAAGCGTGGCAGCATGAGTGTCGCGCACACGTCGAGCCGGGCGACCCCCTGGGCTTCGTCGCGCGCCTGAACCGAGCACAACGCCGAGGAGCACCGACACCATGGATGCCGTCACCGCCGTACCGACACCGGTCAACGAGACCGTCCGCACCTACGCACCGGGCTCGGCCGAACGCGGCAGCCTGGAGGCCAAGCTCAAAGAGTTCGCCGCGGCCGGAAGCATCGACCTGACCTGCACGATCGGCGGCGAGCAGCGGGTCGGCGGCGGCTCCGAGATCAAGGTCGTGCAGCCGCACAAGCACGCGCACGTGCTCGGCACGCTGGGCAACGCGACCGAGGCCGACGGCACCGACGCGGTGAACGCCGCCCTCGCGGCCGCCCCGGCCTGGCGCAGCCTGAGCTTCGACGACCGCGCGGCCGTCTTCCTCAAGGCCGCGGACCTGCTCGCCGGCCCGTGGCGCGACACGCTGAACGCCGCGACCATGCTCGGCCAGTCCAAGACCATCCAGCAGGCCGAGATCGACTCCGCCTGCGAGCTGATCGACTTCCTGCGCTTCAACGTGGCGTTCGCGCGGCACCTGGTGAGTGACCAGCCGATCTCCTCGCCGGGCCTGTGGAACCGGGTGGACTACCGGCCGCTGGAGGGCTTCGTCTACGCGATCACGCCGTTCAACTTCACCGCGATCGCGGGCAACCTGCCGGCTGCTCCGGCGCTGATGGGCAACACGGTGGTCTGGAAGCCGAGCCCCACCCAGCAGTTCGCCGCGCACTGGACGATGCGGCTGTTCGAGGCGGCCGGCCTGCCGCCGGGCGTGATCAACCTGGTGACCGGTGACGGCATCGACGTCAGCAAGGCCGCGCTCACCCACCCGGCTCTGGCCGGTATCCACTTCACCGGCTCCACCAAGACGTTCCAGCACCTGTGGAGCACCGTCGGCGCGAACATCGCGTCGTACCAGACCTATCCGCGGCTGGTCGGGGAGACCGGTGGCAAGGACTTCATCCTGGCGCACCCGTCGGCGGACCCGGGCGTGCTCAAGACGGCGATGGTGCGCGGCGCGTTCGAGTACCAGGGCCAGAAGTGCTCCGCGGCCTCTCGCTCCTACGTCCCGCGCAGCGTCTGGGACCGGATGCGTGACGACCTGGCCGCGGAGGCCGACGGCCTGACCATGGGCGACGTCAGCGACCTGTCGAACTTCATCGGCGCGGTGATCGACGACCGCGCGTTCGCGAAGCACAAGGCCGCCATCGACCGCGCCCAGCAGCACGACGGGATCGAGATCGTTGCCGGCGGCACCTATGACGACAGCGAGGGGTACTTCGTCCGGCCGACGCTGCTGGTCAGCGACGACCCGACCGACGAGATCTTCACGACCGAGTACTTCGGGCCGATCCTCGGCGTGCACGTGTACGACGACGCCGACTACGACACGGTGCTCAAGCAGATGGAGAGCGCCGCGCCGTACGGTCTGACCGGTGCGGTGATCGCCCAGGACCGGAGTGCGATCGCGGCGGCGAGCGACTACCTGCGGTTCGCGGCCGGCAACTTCTACGTCAACGACAAGCCGACCGGTGCGGTGGTCGGGCAGCAGCCGTTCGGCGGCTCGCGCGCCAGTGGCACCAACGACAAGGCCGGCTCGATGTGGAACCTGATCCGCTGGGTGAGCCCGCGCTCGATGAAGGAGACGTTCGCGCCGCCGCTCGACTACCGCTACCCCCACATGGGCTGAGCCTGCGCCGGCGGGTCGACGAAGACCGCCGAGCCGCAATTCACGCACACCCACTCGGCGCTGGCGCCCTCCGACACCTCCTCGAAGAGCATCACCGCCTCGCACAGCACGCAGTAGCGGGTGTCCTCACCGGTTGCCAACCCCACGAGGTCGGCGGCCTCACGGCGCCGAGACTTTCGCATGGGAGACCTCCTCCACTGGCACCTGTTCTCAGCGTGCCAGTGGAGGGCAGGACTTCAGTGGACCGACACGGTCAGGACCGCCAGGTCTGGCCGATCTGCTGCTCCGTGGTGAGTGCCGCCTTGATCGCGTGCGCGATCAACGGCTCCATCTTCCGCCCGATCAGCGGCACGGCGACCTTCACATTCAGGTCGACGGAGTGGACCGTCTTGCCGGGCTCGCCGGTGATCCGCGCGGTCCCGGTGAACCCGGCGGGCGTGCCCCGCACCTCACCACGCACGTCCGCGGTACGTGACCCGTCCGCCGCCGCGGCCCGCCACGTCTCGGTCTGTACGACGGTGATGGTCGCGCCGACGAACTTCTTCGCGAAGTCCGGGATCTGCTCGGTCGGCATCTCCCGCACGACCTTCACCACGGTGTCGCTGCCGGAGTTGGTCACGCTGACGTCGTACGACACCGCTTGGGTCTGCTGGCAGGCCGCCTCGCGGAACGACGGGTCGGTGATGATCGCGAACACCTCGGCGGGGCTCGCGTCGTACGTCGTCGAAAGCTTGAGGTCCATGGCGCACATCATGGCATCCTGGGCGGATGGCGCAGCGCGGCAACTCACTGTGGTCGATCCGCTCCGATGACTCGATCCTGTCCATCGGCTCGAAGGGATCGATCCTGTCGATCGGCTCCACGGGTTCGGTCATGTCGATCGGGTCTGCCGGGTCCGTCTGCTCCGTGTTCTCGATCGGCTCGGCGTTCTGCGTCGGGTCGGCGCTGTCGGCGCTGTCGATGTGGTCGCTGCTGTCGTGGCGTTCCCGCCGCGGAATCATGGCCGGGCACGAGCCCGCCGAAGGGGAGCGCTAGGCCTGCATGCGGAAGTCGTACGCCGCCGGCACCGGCTGGGTGCCACCGATGGCCGCTTGGTACGACGTCCACAGGTCGCTGAGCGCGTCGTCGCCCTCCTGCAGGTCCGGCACCACTAGACCGGCCTCGAGGATCGCTCCTGCTCGCTGTGCATCACCAACCGCAAGCGCCGCCCGTGCCTCGTACAGTCGCACCCGCCCGAGCAGGCGTTGCTCGGCGCCGAGTCTGTCCACAACCCGGAGCGCGTCGGCTGCCCGTCCGGCCTCGGTCAGTGCGTCCAGGGTCTCGATCGTCAGCGGTGCGCAGTCCGGCGCCAGATGCTGCGCGTGCAGGAGCCGGCCGGCGGCCGCCGTGGCATCGCCGTCGAGGCGGTCGAGCTCGGCGAGGTTGCGCTGGCTCCAGGCGGTCAGCTGTACGGCGGACGAGTCGTACCAGGCGGCGCGTGCCGCCGCGCGGTCGCCGGCGGCGAAGTGCTGCAGCCCGAGGTGTAGCAGCGCGTGCCAGTCGCGCGGGTGTTTCGCCAGCCGTTCGAGCCAGACCGGCCCGGTCTGCGTGACGGCGGGCGGCTCGCTCGGCGGCAGCACACCGGTGTTCCACAGCTGGAGCCAGGGTTGCTGTTCAGGACCCGTCGCGCCGAACGGCGTACCGGGGTAGTCGGGGAGCTCGCCGGTGTGGACAGCGATTGCGCCCCAGCCGGAGCCACTCGCGAGCGACTCGGCCGGAGCCGTGTCCGCCCAGGCTTCGGCAGCCGCGTCGGCCATGGCCAGCGTGGAGCGGTCGGGGAGCGGGACACCCTCATAGGCGGACTGCCAGGGGCCGTGCACGATGGCCGGGTCGGTGGTGACGGGGCCGTAGGTCTCGGTCCACGCCCAGGTCTCGCCGGGCGGTATCGGGGTGTGGTCGAGCTGGGTCGGCGCGACCCCGGCCTGGATCTCCAGGTAGCGGCCGTCGCCGGACAGCCACTGCTGCCAGCGTTCACCGCCGGCACCGCAGCCCCAGCGGAACAGCTTGCGGCTGAGCAGCCGCGGCGTTGACGAGTGCAGCAGGCCGTAGCCGTCGGAGTCCAGCGCCGCGATCCACGGCTGCTCGGCAGGCCGCAGGTCGAAGAAGTGGTCGGCCGCACCCTCCAGCGCCGCCGGGTAGCTGAGGTCCGGATCGTCCGGGAACGATACGTCGTGCAGGCCGGTGCGGTAGTCGAAGTGCAGGGCCCTAGTGGTGGGTGCCAGCACGCGGACGCCGTCGGCCTGCGGTACGGCGATGTTCGACCACCAGTAGATCGGAACCGCCTGCTCGTGCGGGTTGTGCAGCCGCGGCCGGACGTACAGCACGGTCGAGCCGGGCGGGAGCCAGGCGTCGATCCGCCACACCAGGGCGCGCATCCGCTCGTACTCCCACATCCGCAGCACCGGGGTGCCGTCCGGGGCGGTGACCCGGCCGGCGTGCACCGGTGAGCAGGTCAGCGGCCAGTGCCCGGTGGTGCCGAGGTTCCACTCCACCCCGCCGGCGAACCACGCGTTGCGCAGCGCCAGGTTGCCTGCCTGGACCGTGTCCATGGTGTGCAGCAGCTCACGACCCCTCGCGAGATCGACCAGCGACCACAACCGCCCGCCCAGGCCCGGCAGGAATGTCGCCCGCAGGTGCTCGTTCTCCAGCACCACAGTGACCTGGTCCTGCCCGCGCAGCTCGCGCGGGTAGCCGTCGTACGCGTGGTAGGGCAGCAACGACGCCGGCCGGCCGTCGTCGACCACGTCCGCCTCGAGCACGCAGGCGCGCAGGATCGGCAGCGGGCTCTCGGGTCCGGGCGCATTCGTCCGGATGCGCGCGACGGCGGTGGTGAGTGTGCTCGGCATCGAGGTCCTCACTGGTGGTCGGATGAGCGGGCGAGGTCGAGGTCGGCCAGGGACTTGGCGAGCAGCGCGCCGACGGCGTCGGCCGCCTCGGCGGGATCGCTTCGGCGGATCGCGTCCAGGACGGCCGCGTGCGCGGGCGTCGGGTCGTCGTCCTGGACGGCACCGTGTACCAGCCGGTCGCGCGCGGCGAGTCCGGCCTCGATCACGACCTCCATGCGCATCAGCAGCTCGTTGTGCGTCGCGGCCAGCATCGCCCGGTGGAACGCGAGATCCGCCTCGACCGCGTCCACCTCACCGCGAACGGCAGCAGTCATCGCCTCCAGTGCCTGCTCCATGGCGGCGAGGTCGTCGTCGGTGCGCCGGAGTGCGGCAAGCCTGGCGCTCGCGGGCTCGATGACGCTGCGGACCTCGGCGAGGTCGTCGAGGAACTGGGTGTCGTCACGGCCCTGGAACTGCCACCGGACGACGTCGGGATCGAGCAGCCGCCACTCGGCCCGCGGCTGGACGAAAGTGCCGCGCTTCTGCCGTGCGTAGCACCCGCAGCGCCTCACGCAGGACCGTGCGGCTGACGTCCAGCTCGGCCTCCAGGTCGGGCACGTCGAGGGTCTGCCCCTCCGCGAGCCTGCCGCCGACGATGCGGGATCCGAGCTCCTCGACCACCTCGCCGTGCAGGCCGCGGCCTCGGTACGCACCCGCTCGTCCTCGCTTGTCCATGCTGAGTCCTTACCACGCCCCACAGATAGTCGAGCGACACGGCTCACCTCGGTCGTGTACCAGGCGCCGCACCGTTCAGAAATCACCACTGATCTAGGTCAGCTTGTAAAATACTACATAATCTTGACACTGAAGGCCCGAGCCTAGGCGTAATTTATGATAATAACTTGCTGGTTGGCCTGGACGATGTCACAGTTCTGGCGATGAACATCCTCCGATTCCCCGAGCGGGACACTCCGCCGTACCTTCGGGAGCAGGTGCTCGCCTTGCAGGACCAGGCGTGGCCTGGGTTCTTCTCGGCCGACCGGCCGCCGGGGCACGATACTGCCCTGCGCCCGCTGTCGATGCTGCTCGTCGTGGACGGCAGGGTGGTCGCCTCGCTGGACATCTTGTCCAAGCAGATCGTTCACGCCGGCCAGACGTATGCGGCGAGCGGGCTGAGCACCGTCGTCACTGATCAGGCCCTGCGGGGCAAGGGGTTCGGGAACCGGCTCGTCTCGGCGGCGCGCGACGAGATCGAGAGCAGCGGGGCGGATCTCGGCATCTTCACCTGCGACACCGAGCTGCGGCCGTTCTACGAGTCGGCCGGCTGGCAGGTCGTCGACGGTGCGGTGCTCGTCGGCGGGACGCCGGACGCGCCGTTCCCGAGTGACCAGTTCGACAAGGCGACCCTGGCGGCGTTCTTCACGGAGCCGGCGCGGCACCACGCGGACGACTTCCGCAACAGCCGGATCGACCTCTACCCCGGCAGCCTCGACAAGCTGTGGTGATCAGACCGCCCTCGCCGAGCTCGAGTCGTGCCTCGGCCCAGGCCGCAGCCCTCGTGGCCGGGAATGGCCGGCTCACCGGAGTGCCTCGTCGGTGGTGTGGCCGATCTGGTCCAGCTCGGCACGCGTCGGCAGCCCTTCCCAGTCGCCGACCGCGGTGACCGCCGCGGCCCCGAGGGCGACGGCACGCCGGAGGCGATCGGCAACCGGCAGACCGTCGAGCAGCCCGGACAGGTACCCGGCCGTGAACGCGTCGCCGGCGCCGACGGTGTCCACGACCGGAACGCTGAGAGCCGGCTCGCTGCGTTCGCAGCCCGCGGCGTAGACGGTCGCACCGGCAGCGCCGCGCTTCACCACGACCTCACGGACCCCCGCAGCGAGCAGTACGTCGGCACGTTCGGCGTCATCGAGCCCGTCGGCAACGAGGGGGAGCTCGTCCTCGGACGCGACCAGGATGTCCACCGACGGGATCAGCGGGCGCAGCGCGCGGCCGGCGTCATCGCGGCTCCACAGCTTCCGGCGGAAATTCACATCGAGGCAGGTGGTCACGTCTGCCGTGTGCGCGGTCTCGAGGGCATGGCGCACCGTCCGGGCCGGCGAGTCGCCGAGTGCGGGGGTGATACCGGTGACGTGCAGCAGGCGTGCGCCGGCGCGCAGTGCGGCGTCGACGTCGCCCGGTTCGAGGGTGGTCGCGGCGCTCGACCGGCGCCGGTAGTGAACGCGGGTCCGACCGGCCGGCCCGCGCTCGAGCAGCAGCATGCCCGTCAGCCGGTCCGCGACCGTGACGACATGCGCGACGTCGACGGACTCCGCGCGCAGCGTCCGTACGACGAGGGCGCCGAACTCGTCGTCACCGACGCGGCCGACCCAGCGCGTGCGGTGACCCAGGCGGGCCATGGCGGTGGCGACGTTGGACTCCGCACCCGCGATCGACAGCGACAGCGTGCCGCCGAGCCGGAGCAGGGAGTCGGTGCGCGCCGACACCATCGTCTCGCCGAGCGTCAGCAGGTCGACGGTCATATCTCGTCCCCGGCCAGCGGCGGCACGGCGGCACGCAGCTCGCGGGCCCGGAAGCGCAGGGCGGCGAGGTCGCCGCCGTCCGGAGCATCGCCGAGCAGCGGCGACCCCAGCCCGACCGCGACCGCGCCGTGCGCCAGGTACTCGTGCGCGGCCGCGAGGTCGACGCCGCCGACCGGCACGAAGGGCACCTCGGGGAAGGGCGCCCGCAGCGCGCGCAGGTAGTCCGGCCCGCCGAGCTGGGCCGGGAAGAGCTTGACGGCGCTCGCCCCGTCGTCGAGTGCGGTGACCACCTCGGTCGGGGTCAGCGCGCCGACCAGTACCGGCGTACCGAGACGCCTGCCCTCCCTGGCGCCGGCGCCCGTGCAGGGCGTGACGAGGTACGACGCCCCGGCAGCGACCGCGGCGCAGGCGTCAGCGGTCGTGACGACGGTTCCGGCACCGAGTGCGATCGAGTCGCCCAGCTCGAGCCGGGCGCGGGACAGCACCGAGACCGCGGAGCGGCTGGTGAGCGAGATCTCGATCAGCCGGATCCCCTCATCGGCGAGGACGCGTGCGCTGGCCAGCACGGCAGCCGGGTCGTCACCGCGGACGATGGCCAGCAGACGCTGCTGCCGCAGTTGAGACAGAAGGTTCACGGTGTGACTCCTCACCACTCGGCGAACGAGCCGTCGTCGTGCCGCCAGACGGGCGATCGCCAGGCGTGGCCGCGCCGGTCGGCTTCGCGGACCGCCTGCTCGTCGATCTCGATGCCGAGGCCCGGGCGTTCGAGCCGCCGTACGTGGCCGTCGACGAAGCGGAACACCGACCGGTCGACGAGGTAGTCGAGCAGGTCGTTACCGGCGTTGTAGTGGATCCCGAGGCTCTGTTCCTGGATCAGGAAGTTCGGTGTGGAGAACGCGATCTGCAGGCTGGCGGCGAGCGCGATCGGTCCCAGCGGACAGTGCGGAGCCATCGTCACGCCGTGCACCTCGGCCATCGCCGCGATCCGTCGTACCTCCGAGATGCCACCCGCGTGACTCAGGTCGGGCTGTGCCACCGCGATCCCGCTGTCGAGGACCGGCCGGAAGTCCCAGCGCGAGTACAGCCGTTCGCCGGTGGCGATCGGGACCGACGACGCGCGCACGACCTGGCCGAGGTTGTGGCTCTCGTCGGGCAGCACCGGCTCCTCGACGAACAGCGGGGACAGGGGTTCGAGCAGCGGCAGGATCCGCCGGGCGTTCGCCACGCTGACCCGACCGTGGAAGTCGACGGCCACGTCCCGGTCCGGGCCGAGCACGTCGCGCGCCGCGGCGACCCGGCGCACGATCGCGTCGACCTCGGCGGGCGTGGCGATCGGGCCGAGCCGGCCGGTGCCGTTCATCTTCACCGCGGTGAAGCCGGCCTCGACCTGGGCGCGCACGGCATCCTCGACCTCGGTCGGCTCGTCGCCACCCACCCAGGCGTAGATCCGCGCCATGTCCCGCACCGGACCACCGAGCAGCTCATGGACCGGCGCGTCGCGCACCTTGCCGGCGATGTCCCAAAGCGCCTGGTCGAGACCGGCCACGGCGCTCGACAGCACCGGCCCGCCGCGGTAGAAGCCACCCTTGGTGAGCACCTGCCAGTGGTCCTCGATGCGCAGCGGGTCGGCGCCGATGAGCAGCTCCGACAGCTCCTCGACAGCGGCCCGCACGGTCGCGGCCCGGCCCTCCACCACAGGCTCGCCCCATCCGACGACGCCTTCGTCGGTGCCGATCCGGCAGAACAGCCAGCGCGGCGGGACCAGGAATGTCTCCACAGAGGTGATCTTCATCGTGTCTCCCGGGCTGGGGCGTTCATTCGGAGTCCTTCGTGATGCTCCAGCCGCCGTCGACGACCAACCCGGCGCCGGTGATGAAGGCGGCTTCACCGGAGGCGAGGAAGGTGATCGCCGCGGCGACCTCGCCCGGTTCGCCGAAGCGGCCGGCGACCGTCGCGTCGACGGCGCGCTGCCGTCCCGCGGCATCGACCCGCTCCCATGCGCCGGTCACCACCGGCCCGGGCAGGACGCTGTTCACCCGGACCGCCGGGCCGTAGTCGACGGCGAGCTGGCGGGTGAGCGCGTTGAGCCCGCCCTTGGCCGCGGCGTAGGCCGGATGACCCGGAATCCCGACGATCGCGTGCACGGAGGACACCAGGACGACCGCTCCACCGCCCGGCGCGGTCGATGCGGTGAGGCCGGCCAGACAGGCCCGGAACCCGAGGAAGGCGGCGGTGAGGTTGACGTTCAGCTGGCGATCCCAGGAGGCCGGGCTCAGGTCACCGGCCTGCGCGACGTCGACGGCGAAGGCGTTGCTCACCAGCACGTCGACGCCGCCGTAGGTCCCCGCCACGTCGACCACGTCGTGCCAGCCGCGCTCGTCGCCCGCGTCGGCGCACACCGCCGATGCCCGGCCGCCGTCCGCGGTGATCTGTGCGGCGATGTCCTCGACGTCGGCGCGGATGTCGGCGAGCACGACCGCGGCGCCCTCCCGGGCCAGCCGGCGTGCCGTGGCGGCGCCGATGCCGCCGGCGGCCCCGGTCACGACTGCCACCCGTCCACCGAACCGGCCGCTGCCCGCGGCGTCGGGGATCTCAAAGGTCACGGTCCCGCTCCCTCCTCCGGCTCTCTCGAATCAAGACTGTCACGGTAGTGTAGATCAAATCTTTTTTTATTACTAATTCTTGACAGCCATGTGACGGGAGAGCAGTCTTTGAGTGAATCGACCCTGCTGTTGAGGAGAAGACATGACGAGTTGGCGCAGTCATCGCCCGGGGCGGGCCGCCGTGCTGGGAACCGTGGCGGCCGCACTGGCCCTGGCCGGGTGCGGCCTCGGCTCAGGTGCGAAGGACAGCGGTCCAGCCGCAGCCGGCCGCACGCCCGGCGAGAAGATCGAACTCACGTTCTGGTCGTGGGTCCCCGGGGTCGACAAGGCCGTCGACCTCTGGAACTCCGAGCACCCCGACGTGAAGGTGAAGCTGGAGAAGATCCCCGCCGGCGGCGCGGGTGGCTACGCCAAGATGCACTCCGCGCTGCAGGCCGGGACCGGGGCGCCCGACCTGGCCCAGGTCGAATACCAGGAGATCCCCGGATTCCTGCTGGAGGACGGTCTGGTCGACCTGACCAAGTACGGCGTCGACGACGACAAGTCGAAGTTCGTCGAGTGGCAGTGGCAGCAGGCGTCGTACGGCGACGGGGTCTACGCGGTGCCGCAGGCCTCCGGCCCGATGGGCATGTTCTACCGGCAGGACCTGTTCGCCAAGTGGGGTATCGCGCCGCCGAAGACGTGGACCGACTTCCGGAAGGCCGCGTCCACGATCCGGGCGAAGGACCCGAACGCCTACATCGCGACCTTCCCGCCCGGCAACTCCGCCTGGTTCACCTCGCTGGCCTGGCAGGCGGGCGCGAAGTGGTTCGGCGTGGACGGTGACACGTGGGTCGTCGACATCGACAGCGCGGAGACCCGCAAGGTCGCGGCGTACTGGGATGCCATGGTCAAGGACAAGCTGGTGAAGACCGAGCCGGACTTCGCCAACGCCTGGTACAAGGACCTGCAGACCGGCCACATCGTCGCCTGGCCGAGTGCGCAGTGGGGCGACGCGATCCTGTCCGGCAACGCGCCGAACACCGCGGGGAAGTGGCGGGTCGCGCCGATGCCGCAGTGGGAGGGCTCCGCCTTCACCTCGGCGAACTGGGGTGGCTCGTCCACCGCGGTGCTGAAGGGCGCCAAGTATCCGCAGGAGGCGAAGGACTTCGCCGTCTGGCTGAACACCGATCCGAAGAGTATCGACCTGCTGATCAAGGGCGGGTACGGCTGGCCCGCAGCCCAGGACGCCCTGCAGGGATCGGCGCTGGACCGTCCCTACGAGTTCTTCGGTGGCCAGAAGACCAATGACGTCTTCGCCGCCGCGGACAAGGCGATCGACAAGCAGTGGGGCTGGATCCCGACCACGGCCGCCGCGTACGAGCACCTGAACGACGGCTTCCGGAAGGCGATCGCCGGTCAGGGCACCTTCGTCCAGGCCGTCACCGCGGCCCAGGCCAAGACCGTGGCCGACCTCGAGGCCAAGGGCCTGAAGGTCCGGACGTCCTGATGACCGTCAGTAGAACGGAACGGCGAGCGGCAGCGGGCTTCCTGCTGCCCTTCGTCGTGCTGTTCGGCGCGTTCTTCGTCCTGCCGATCGGCTACGCGATCTACCGGAGCCTGCTCACCACGAAGCGGTCAGGCCCGTTGGGGCTGGGCGGCTCGCGGACCGTCTTCGCGGGGGCGGCCAACTATGTGGCGGCGCTGACCGACGAAGCGTTCGTCGACAGTGTCGTCCGGGTGCTCGGCTTCGCGCTGATCCAGGTCCCGCTGATGATCGGGCTGGCCACCACGATGGCGTTGCTGCTCGACGCCGCGTCCGCCCGCGGGGTGCGCTTCTTCCGCAGCTCCTACTTCCTGCCGTACGGCGTTCCGGGCGTGATCGCGTCGGTGCTCTGGGGCTTCCTCTACGCCCCGGGCGTCAGCCCGATCATCGACCTGCTGGACGCGGTCGGCATCCACGCGAACTTCCTCGGCTCGAGCACGGTCCTCTTCTCGATCGCGAACATCGTGACCTGGGAGTTCGCCGGCTACAACATGCTGGTGGTCGTCGCGCAGCTGAAGGCCATCGACCAGGACCTGTACGAGGCCGCGGAGATCGACGGCGCGAACGCCTACCAGGTGATCCGGAGCGTCAAGCTGCCGCTGATCCGCCCGGCACTCGTGCTGACCACCGTCTTCACGATCATCGGAACCCTGCAGCTGTTCGCCGAACCGCTGGTGCTGCGGCCGATCAGCACCGCGATCAACACCTCCTACACGCCGAACCTCGCCGCCTACACGCAGGCCTTCGTCAACAACAACTACAGCCTCGCCGCCGCGCAGTCGGTGATCCTGGCGGCCGCGGCGTGCGTGCTGTCGTTCGGCTTCCTCCATCTCGTCGGCCGGAAGGAGACCGACCGGTGAACACCGCGGTTCAGGCCCGTACCGAGGAGCCGGTGGCGGCGGCGCCCAGCGTCGTACCACCGAAGCCGGCGGATGGTCGCCGGCGCGGTTCGGCGCGGCGTCCGCCGCTGCGCTGGCGGATCGTCGTGGTCGGGCTGCTGACCACGCTCGCGCTGTACTTCCTGCTGCCTGTCTACTGGCTGGCCGTCGCCGCCACCAAGTCGACCGGCGACCTGTTCGGCACCTTCGGGTTGCGGCTGGTCCGGCCGCACCTGTTCGAGAACCTGCGCCTGGTCCTCACCCACGACCACGGCATCTACCTGCGGTGGGCGCTGAACAGCGTGCTGTACGCCGGTGTCGGGGCGGCCGTCGCCACCTTCCTGGCCGCGATGGCCGGTTATGCGCTCGCGAAGTACGAGTTCCGGTACCGGGAGTCCATCTTCAACGTCATCCTCGCCGGTGTGCTGATTCCCGGTACGGCGCTCGCGCTGCCGCTGTTCCTGCTGTTCAGCCGTCTCGGCCTGGCCAACACGTATCTCGCGGTGCTGCTGCCGTCGATCGTCAGCCCGTTCGGCGTCTACCTGTGCCGCATCTACGCCGCCACCGCCGTCCCCGACGACCTGATCGAGGCGGGACGGATCGACGGCGCGGGGGAGCTGAAGATCTTCGTCACCCTGGTGCTGCGGATCATGGCGCCCGCGCTGGTGACGATCTTCCTGTTCCAGTTCGTCGGGATCTGGAACAACTACTTCCTCCCGCTGGTGATGCTGAACGACCCGAAGCTGTACCCGATCACCCTCGGGCTCACCTCCTGGCAGTCGTTCGCGGACCGGCAACCCGAGCTGTACCAGCTGACCGTCGGCGGCGCCTTCCTCTCGGTGCTCCCGCTGATGGTCGCCATCCTCGTGCTGCAGCGCTTCTGGCGCAGCGGTCTCACCCAAGGGAGCGTCAAAGGTTGATCCCCTCGCACCTGCCGCAGCGCCTGACCATCAGCCTGTGGGACTTCTCCTGGTACACCCAGGCGACGCCCGGCGAGCCGTTCCACGACCTCGACGCGGTGTTCGCCGAGACCGTTGCCCGCGGCTACAACACCGTGCGCGTCTGCGCGATGCCGTACCTGCTGTTCGGCGAGCACGGCATCGACACCACGAAGCTGCGCTTCACCACC
>WNGA01006043.1_pt1 | contig 18086 bp, 19 predicted proteins | sample 5400061 | NCBI WGS metagenome assembly WNGA01 (sample SAMN13153366, study PRJNA577476) | soil metagenome | isolation source: 100 cm soil or saprolite under grassland replicate 2 | place: USA:California | collected 2016-06-15 | reverse complement strand
CCGCAGCCCTTCTACCTCGGGATCGGCATCGCGATCGTCGGCATCGCGATTTCCTCTCTCTTTGTCAGAGAGACGCGACCCTATGCGCACCTCGAAGCGGCCGCGTCACCTCAGACCTCGAGCGGTGTCCGTCCGTCGCTCCGGAACGTCTTCTATGTGACGAGTCTCGGCAACGTCAGCCTCTTCGCCGCCTGCCAGGCCGGACTCGTGAACAACCTGAACGACGGTATGTCGTGGGGGCTCTATCCGCTCTTCTTCGCCGCGTACGGCCTCGGCGTCGGCAGTATCGGCATCATCAAGGCGGTCTATCCCCTCGTGTGGGGTGTCCTGCAGGTGGCGACCGGGCCCCTGTCCGACCGCTTCGGCCGGAAAGAGCTGATCGCGTGGGGCATGATCGTGCAGTCCGGTGGGATCTGGTTGACGGTCCTGGTGCCGACCTATGTCGCGTGGCTGGTCGGCGCCGCGTTGCAGGGGCTCGGCACGGCGATGGTCTATCCGACGCTCCTCGCCGCGATTACGGACCATGCGCACCCCGCGTGGCGCGCGACCAGCCTCGGCGTCTACCGATTCTGGCGCGATCTCGGATACGCCATCGGGGCACTGCTCTCCGGCGCGGTCGCGGACCTCGTCGGCATCGCGGCCGCCATCCACCTCGTCGCGGCGCTCACGTTCGTCTCTGGTCTCGTCGTCGGGCGGTTGATGGGCCAGACTAGGCCACACCCAGCTCTGGCTCACCCGTGAGGTTTCGATGACTGACGGACTCTCACGTGAAACGCTCGCGGCCCAAGCCCTCGGAGAGATCGATCAAGCTTCGGGCGCTCTCTCACCCGCTATTCACCCATCGACGATATACGAGCGTAGCCCCGACGGGAGCTACAGGTCCGGCCTGGCCTACACGCGCGCCGACAATCCGACCTACGACCACGCCGAGCGGCTGCTCGCAGCCCTGGAGGGTGGCGTCGCGTGCATTCTCTTCGCCTCCGGCAGCGCGGCGGCAACGGCCGTCTTTCAGTCTCTCCTTCCCGGGGATCACGTACTCGTCTCGCGGATTCTCTACTGGGGCATTCGCAAGTGGCTAGCGGAGTTCGCAGTCTCGTGGGGGCTCGACGTCGAGTTCATCGACACCACGAACCTTGCCCAGGTGACTGCGGCCATCCGCCCCGGTCGTACGCGCCTCCTGTGGGTAGAGACGCCCGCCAATCCAATGTGGGATGTCACGGACCTCGCGGCCGTGGCAGAAATTGCCCACGCCGTGGACGTGCGCGTAGCTGTCGACAGCACCGCGGCGACCCCTGTCTTGACACGTCCCATCGAGTTCGGCGCTGATCTCGTGGTTCACTCGGCCACGAAATACCTGAATGGCCACAGTGACGTCCTCGCTGGTGCGGTTGTCACGGCGCGCGCTGATCCCTTCTGGGAGCGGATCCGCTCGTGGCGCCGGAGCGCCGGCGCCGTGCTCGGCCCGTTCGAGGCCTGGCTGCTGCAGCGCGGGATGCGGACATTGTTCGTTCGGGTGCAGCGTTCGTCCCAGAGCGCTCTTGCCATAGCTCGTCACTTCGATGGGCATCAAGCACTGACCGCGGTGCTCTACCCTGGACTACCGTCTCATCCCGGCCACGAGGTTGCGTCGCGCCAGATGACCGGCGGCTTCAGTGGGATGCTGTCCATCCGGGTGGCCGGCGGCGAGGCCAACGCCATGATCGTGGCCGGTACGGTACGCGTGTTCAAACGGGCCGTGTCACTCGGCGGCGTCGAGAGTCTCATCGAACACCGCCGCAGTACGGAAGGGCCCTCGTCACCAGTGCCGGATGATCTGTTGCGCATGTCGATCGGGCTCGAAGCGCCCGAGGACTTGATCGCAGATCTCGATACAGCGCTGGAGAAGGTGTCGAAGGCCGGTGCGGGCAGTGGGCCCCTGCCCGAATCGTTGCCGACGTCGCTGGCAGGTTCAGACCTGGCCGCGGCAGTCGTCGCTGTGATAGACCGTAGCGTGATGCCGTCCATCATTGCTCGGGGAGGCTCGGTACGCGTCGTCGCCGTTGAGGGCGGTGTGGTCACCCTCGAAGCGAGTGGATCGCCAGGCGCCGTCCTGCCCGCAGCCTCACATATCGAGGCGCTTCTGCGTGCGGAGGTGCCCGGAGTGACCGAAGTGCGAGTCGTGTGGCCTGGGCTCACTCCGACGCCGGGCAGTCCCGCCCATCTTACCGAACGCATACGCCTGATCCTCGACTCCGAGGTGAATCCCGCCGTTGCGGCCCACCGCGGACGAGTGATCCTGGTTGATGTCACCGACGGCCGCGTGCACATCCGCCTCGAGGGGGGCTGCCAGGGATGCAGCTTAGCGGAGGTCACGATCCGGCAGGGTGTTGAGCGTCTGCTTCGGGCGCGTCTCCCAGAGATCGCCGGGGTTGTCGACACGACTGATCATGGTGCGGGGACCAACCCGTTCTTTGCGCCCGGTAAGCGATGACGCCTTCCCTGCGGGTAAGTCGCGCAGGAAGACAGGAATGGGGAGGAGCGTGTGCGCTTGGCCCGAAGGGAGCCCGAGGGCCACGAAGCTCAAGGAAATGGGCTTCACACACGTTTGCTACCTTCAAGGCGGCATGCAGGCTTGGGCTGCTGCGGATTTCCCGACTAAGCGGTCAAAGTAGCGGCAGAGAGCGCCTGGCCGCCTAGCAGGCGCGTGAACCCCGCAGCAGACGCGCCGCGCTCGGAGCAGTGCGGCGGCCAGCGTGCGCCCGCCGCGGCCTACGCAGCCTTCGACGTCTCCAAGAAAGATGCCCGAGGAGTTCCAGATCGGGTTGGACTTCAGGTGTGGAGGCCGTTGGTGCAGATCAAGTCGATCTCAGAGCGTGACGGTGCGACCGAGTCGCGCCGCCAGGGCGGCCGCCTCGACCACGACGAGCGCACGCACGCCGTCGGCGACGGGCACCCGGTTCGGCGCCCGACCGGAGCACGCGTCCAGAAACGATTGCAGCTCGAGCTGGAGCGGCTCCGCGCGCCCCGTCGGCAGCTCCTCCTTCCCCGCCTCCACCGCCTCCCAGACGCCGCCCCGCTCGCGATGCTCGCTCAGGTGAAGCGTGACGGCGGAGGCTGCGTAGTCGGCCACGAGGGCGCCCCGCTCGCCGACGATCACGCAGTCGCGCCAGGTCCCGGGGACGAAGTAGCTTGCCTCGACCACCGCGGGGATGTCGCCGTAGTGCACGACCGTCCAGGACAGATCGTCGAGGCCGCGGCCCAGATAGTCGCGCTGAATCGCGCTGACCCGGGTGGCCGCGCAGCCGAGGAGATGCGCGAACAGATCGAAATAATGGATCGCGTCCGTCTGGGTGATGCCGACGTCGGCGCGTGGCCGCTTGAACCCGGAGAAGCGCCCGGTGGCGTAGCGGACTCGGCCGATGCGTCCGGCCGCCAAAGCCTCACGCAGCGTCGTGGTGACGGGATGGAAGCGAAAGATGTGACCGACCTGCACGAGCCGTCCGGCCGCCCTCGCCGCGGCTTCGAGCTCGCGTCCTTCCTCGGCCGTTCGGGTGAGCGGCTTCTCGATGAAGCAATGCCGCCCGGCAGCCAGGCCCTCGCGAGCGATTCCGTAGTGCGTGTCCGCCGACGTGACGATGTCCACCGCGTCGACGTGCGCGAGCGCCGCTCGGTAGTCCGTGACCGCGCGGCCCGGCTCCACACCCTGACGGACTGCCCACGCCAGGCGGGCCGTGGACAGGTCCGCCACCCAGAGCCCCACTCCCAGATCGCCGAGCACCCGCAGGTGCTTTTCGCCCCAGCGACCGAGGCCTACCAAGAGGATGTTCATTTCGGCGGCTCAGTCGCGGACGAGGTCGCCGCCCACGTCCTCGACGACTTCGTAACGGAGGAGTCGAGCGGCCATCCAGCGGACGACCAGGAGATCGACGAAGGCCACGAACGCGCGATTCAGCACGCTGTACTTCGTCCGGCCGAAGCGGCGCGGACGGTGGCTGACCGGCACCTCGACCACGCGGTAGCCCCGCATCTTCAGGAGCGTCGGGATGAACCGGTGGAAGCCGCGGTAGAGCACCAACCCGCGCAGGCATTCCCGACGAAAGGCGCGGAAGGTGCAGCCGCTGTCCTGGATGGCTTCGTCGGACACCCAGTTGCGGATACGGTTGGCGATCCGCGACGAGGCGCGCCGCACGAAATTGTCGCCGTTCCCCCGCTGGACGCGCCAGCCGGTCGCGGCGTCCCAGTGGTCGAGGTGGGAGAGCAGCGTCGGGATATCCCGCGGGTCGTTCTGCAGGTCGGCGTCCATCACGACGACCCGCCGGCCACGCGCCGCTTTGAACCCCGCGTCGGTCGCGGCCGTCTCGCCAGCGTTCGCCTTGAGCCGCACCAGGCGCACCCGCGGGTCGGCCTCTCGGAAGGAACGGACGATCTCGGCGCTCCGGTCGCGGCTGCCGTCGTCCACGAACACCACCTCGAACGCGAGCCCGAGACGATCGAGGACCTCGCGCAGCTCCGCCCAGAGCGGCGGGAGGCTTTCTTCCTCGTTGTAGACGGGGATGACGACCGAGAGGTCAGTCACCCGGTTCTCCCGTCGAGACGCGCCGGGTCGTGCCCTGCCACTCGGCGACGAGCGTCTGCGGGAGATTGAGTCGATCCAGCACGCGGGCGATCGTGTGGTTCACGATGTCGTCCAAATCTTTTGGCCGGTTGTAGAAGGCGGGCATCGGCGGCAGCACGACCGCGCCCATCTCCGCGAGTGCGAGCATGCACTTGAGGTGCCCCGTATGCAGCGGCGTCTCGCGCACGAGCATGATGAGCGGCCGCCCCTCCTTGAGCGTGACGTCCGCCGCGCGCGCGATCAGCGAATCCGTGTGACACGAGGCGATGGCGCCCGCCGTCTTGATCGAGCACGGCGCGATGACCATACCGGCGGTCCGGAACGAGCCAGACGCGATCGAGGCCCCGATATCTCGAATGTCGTAGTGGTGCGCGGCCAGCGCTTCGACGTCCCTCACCGTGTACGCGGTCTCCTCGACGATCGTCCGCTTTCCCGGCACCGAGATGACGAGGTGCGTCTGCACCTCCGCGTGCCCGCGCAGGACCTCGAGCAGGCGGATGCCGTAGATGGACCCGGTGGCGCCCGTGATGCCGACGACGAGTCGCTTCAGAGCCGGAACCTCTTGCGGAATACTTCCTCGCGGGTCTTCTGGTAGAGCACCTCCCACTCGTGGCTCCCCTCGGGCATCGGGCGCGAGTAGGATCCGAGGATCTTGCGGACCTCGCCGTCGATCGACTCGGCGAGCTTCGACTCCTCGGTCAGCGCCCGGATCACCTCCGGCCGCAGGTCGTCGGGCGCCCTGATGCTCACGCCCGCCGTCGTGCCGAGCGTTTTCAGGATCAGGTCGGCGAGGTGGAAGATGCGCTCGCGGCTCATGCGCATCATCAGAGGACGAACCCCCGCTCGCGCGCGAGCTTCTCCTTGACCTTACCGAGGAGCTGCCGGTAGTCGGCCGCCGAGTCCTTGATCTGCTTGGCGTGGTCCATGAGGAGCTTGCGCGCGTCGGCCTCGAGCTGCTCCTCAGCGGCCAGGTTCTCGAGCACGACGTGGCGGATCGCCGCGCGCGCGGCGGTCTCGTCTTTGATTTCGGCGATCTTCCGCACCGTCAGGCGCTTCACCACCGCGTCCGCCATGCGATCGGCAACTGCTGCGTGGCGAGACATACCCGCTTACCCTACACGCGGGCGACGCAGAGTGTCAAGGAACGGGGCCGTGGAACGCGGGCAGAATCACGGTCACGCGCGTGCCGATGGCCGGCGCGCTCTCGACGCGGACCGCGCCGCCGTGGGCTTCGACGAGCGCTTTCACGACGGCGAGCCCGATGCCGGTGCCGTGCGTCGTGCCAGCCGCGTCCGGCGCGCGATAGTAGGGCTCGAAGATGCGGCCCAGCGCCTCCGCCGGAATGCCGCGCCCCGCGTCGGCGACCTCGATCGCGACGGCGCCGCCGAGCGCGCGCCCTCCCACCCGCACCACGCTGCCGAGGGGCGAGTACTTGATCGCATTCGAGAGAAGGTTCGTCAGGATGCGCTCGAGCGCGTCGGGGTCGGCGTCGACGCGCGGCAGGGACGGCTCGCACGTGATCGCGATCGGGTGCGTTACGGTCCCCTGACGGAAGAGATCGACCGTCGCCACGATGGCTGGCTCCACCGCGAGGGGAATGCGACACAGCGCCGGATCGAGGCCGCGCTCGATCCGCGAGAGGTCGAGCAGGTCGCTGACGATCCGGCCGAGGCGCTTGGCCTCGCGGCGCATGATCCCGGCGAGCCGGCTCACTTCCTCCGGCGGCAGGCGCCGCAGCGCCAAGAGCTCGCTGAAGCCCTGGAGCGCGGTCAGCGGAGTGCGGAGCTCGTGCGACGCGATCGCCACGAACGTCGACTTCACTCGATCGAGTTCCTCGAGCTCCTGCCGCGCGGCCCTCACCTTCTCGGCCAGCTCCGCGGCGAAGAGTCGCTGCCGAGACGCGAGCCGTGCATTCTCCAGCGCGAGACCCACGTGAGCGCCGAGCGCTTCCAGCGCCGCGCGCTCCTCTGCGGGAATCTCGCCCTTCCGCTCGACCGCCAGCACGCCGATCGCTTGCCCGCCCGCGACGAGCGGCGCCGCGAACGCTCGCCGCGATAGCACGTCGCTCCCCGCATCCCAGACCAACTCGGGAATACCGCTGTCGAGGACTCGGGCGACGAGCGACCCGGGCGCCACTCGGTCCCCTCCCGCGACCACGAGCCCCGTGCCGTCACGCGCAACGAGGACCAGGTCGTCGAAGCCCAGGCGGCCGGCGAGCGCGGCGCGCAGCCGCGTGAGCGCGACGTCGAGCGTCGCCTCATCCGCCAGGGCTCGCTGGAGGGCCACGAGCGTCTCGTACCTCCGCCGGTGGCGGCCGACGCGCGTCCGCAGCACGCCGCTCAGGGCTCCCACGATCCCCAGAACCGCGAAAGTTACCAGCCCTTCCGCCGCGTCGGGGGTGAGGCCCGACCGCTCGATCTCGGGGAGAACGAACGGCGCGCTCAGCAGGACGGCAGCGCCGGCGGCGAGCGCCCCGCCGGGCGCTCCGAAGCGCAGCGCCGCCATGACGACCGGCACGAGGTACGCGTGACGGAAGAGCGAGGCCGGGCCGGCGCCGTCGAGCGCGATCAGCGCCGTGACGGCCGCGAGCCCCGCCGCCATCAGGCTCATCCCGAGCCGAGGGTCCGGTAGGCCGCGAAGAAGACCAGCGCGCTCAGGAGCCCCGGCACCAGGCTCTCCGACCACCACAGGAGCCAGCAGTTGATCGCGCCGAGCAGCGCCAGATAGAAGACGGCGCCGACAACGAGCTCGATGCTCTTCGGCAGCAGCGGATCGACCAGGTACCGCACGACGTAACTGGTCGTCGCCAGTGTCGCGGCGACGGTGAAGGACCATCGCCGCTGGGCGCGGTTGAAGAGCGCGCCGCGGAAGAAGCACTCGGCCGCGAGCACGTTGGCTCCGACGTCGTAGCCGAGCGCAGCGAGCACCTCCGACATGTGGTCCAGGCGCACGTGAACGCCGAGCGTCCGCGACGTCGAGACCAGAAGATGCGACGCGAGGAATGCACCGGCGCCGGCGCCGGTGAGCACGCAGCGCAGCGACACGGGAGCGCCGAGGCCGAGGCCGGCAAGCCGGCCGCGCCTCGCCAGCCAGGCGACCCACAGGGGTGGACCGAGATACGCGAACGCTCCGAACACGCCGAGCGCGTTCACCGACGCCGCGAGCCCGAGGAGCGCGACCACCACCACGCCCGATCCCGAGCGCACGCGCGCCCACGCGAACGCGGTGGCGAGCAGCGCACCGTGGCCGGCGGTCACGCCGGCGACGTGCATCGCGGGCGGAGCAAGCACACCAAGCTCGACCAGCGCCCATGTCGTCGCGGCGCCGAGCGCCAAGACGACGAGCAGCGCCAGCGGCGTGTCAGCGAAGAGGCGCCCGGTTCGAGGCGCGCAGGGCTGGTCGAGCGCCCACATCGGCCTTCGCCGTCGAGAGCATCTGCATCAGGTCGATGAAGGCAGCGACGGCGTCTTCGTCGAGTGTGCGTCCGGCGGCCTCTCCGAGGTGTGCGATCACCGTCGCATGGGGCAGCGCGGCGCGGTACGGCCGGTTCGACGTCAGCGCGTCGTAAACGTCGGCGACCGCGATGACCCGGGCGCCGACGGGAATCTCGTCCCCGGTGAGCCCGTCCGGGTAGCCCGAGCCGTCACAGCGCTCGTGATGGTGGCGGATCATCAGCGCGCCTGTCGCGAAGAAGTCGAACGGCGCGACGATCTGAGCCCCGATCAACGGATGGTTCCGCATGACCACCCATTCCTCGGCCTCGAGCGCGCCTGGCTTGCGCAACACCGCCTCGGGGATGCCGATCTTGCCGATGTCGTGGAGGAGGCCCGCCTGGCCGATCAGGTCGACGTCCGCGGGCGGCAGCCCGAGCGCCGTCGCGACCCCGCGGCTCCACGCGCCGACCCGCTCGGAGTGCCCTTTCGTGTACGCATCCTTGGCTTCCAGCGCATTGGCCAACCCGAGCAGCGACTGGTAGATGGCGCGCTGCACCTGCTGGTAGAGGTGCCGCACGTCCTCGGCGTAGCGCAACGTTTGCTGGTACGCGGCGTTGAGCCGACGATAGGCAACCGTCAGCTCGTCGCTCGAGTCGGCGTTTACTCGCGCTGCCATACGGGAGCGTGCGGAGCGATGCTCTCGACGAGCGAGAGCAGGCGGACGGGCGAAAATGGCTTGGTCAGATAGTGATTCGCGCCGGCGGTGAGGCCGCGCGCCACGTCCGCCTCCTGCGCGGCGGCCGTCAGCATGACGATCTTGGTTGCGACGAAGCGGGGGTCCTTCCGCAGCCGCGCGCATACCTCGAATCCACTGATGTCGGGTAGCTGAACATCGAGGAAGATCAGATCCGGGAGCAGCGCCTCGGCCTGCGCGAGCGCCGTCTCGCCGTCGAGCGCCTCGATCACGTTGATCCGCCCGTCCTCGAGCGTCAGGCGCACCAACTCGACTACGTGCGGCTCGTCGTCGGCGATCAGGATCGTCAGCATCGCGTCTCTCTAGGGCAAGCGCGGTGCCAGACCGGCCGTATGGGCCGACGCAGACTTAGGGAGGCAGGACGGGCGCGACCGCTCAGCGGGGTGGGCGGCGTGCCCACCCCGCCGGGCAGCGGCTCGCCGCTATTGGCGGCTGGCTGAGCCTAGCGGGTACGGCCGGCCGTCATGATCCTCGTCAGGGCGCGCGCCAGGGCCGCAAGCGCCCGTGCGTAGTCGATCTCCTCGTCGCCCCTGCCCGACAGCCGGCGCTCGGCGCGCTCTCGGGCGCGCTCGGCTCGGGCGCGGTCGATCTCCTCGGGACGCTCCGTGGTGTCGGCGAGCACGATCACCTTGTCGTTCCGCACCTCCGCGAAGCCGCCCGACACTGCCAGGTAGTGCTCGTCGCGTCCGACCCGATACATGAGCTCGCCGATCCCCAGGGTCGTCAGAAAGGGCGCGTGCCCCGGTAGAACGCCGAAGTACCCCTGGCTACCCGGGATGACGACTTCGTCGGCCGTCTCGGCGACGACCAGCCGGGTCGGCGTGGCGATCTCGAGCGTGAGGCGATCGGCCACGCTAGGCGCTCGCCGCGAGCTTCTTCGATTTGTCCATCGCCTCGCCGACGTCGCCGACCATGTAGAAGGCCTGCTCGGGCAGCTCGTCGTGCTTGCCGTCAACGACTTCCCGGAAGCTCTTGATGGTGTCCGCGAGCTTCACGTACCGCCCCTGCGTGCCGGTGAACGCCTCGGCGACGAACATCGGCTGGGAGAGGAACCGCTGGATCTTCCGGGCGCGCGCGACGATGAGCTTGTCCTCGTCGGAGAGCTCCTCCATTCCGAGGATCGCGATGATGTCCTGGAGGTCCTTGTAGCGCTGGAGGATGAGCTGCACGTCGCGGGCCGTGCGGTAGTGCTCGGCGCCGAGGATGTTCGGATCGAGGATGCGCGACGTGGACGCGAGCGGGTCCACGGCCGGGTAGATCCCGAGCTCCGTGAGCGGGCGCGAGAGCACGGTGGTGGCGTCGAGGTGCGCGAAGGCCGTGGCTGGCGCCGGGTCGGTGATGTCGTCGGCGGGCACGTAAATCGCCTGCACCGATGTGACCGAGCCCTTCTTGGTGGAGGTGATGCGCTCCTGCAGCTGGCCCATTTCGGTGCCCAGCGTCGGCTGATAGCCGACCGCCGACGGCATGCGGCCCAGCAGCGCCGAGACTTCGGACCCGGCCTGCGTGAACCGGAAGATGTTGTCGATGAACAGCAGCACGTCTTTCCCTTCTTCGTCGCGGAAGTACTCGGCGGCGGTGAGGCCCGTGAGGCCGACGCGCAGTCGCGAGCCGGGCGGCTCGGTCATCTGACCGAAGATGAGCGCGGTCTTCTCGAGGACGCCCGACTCCTTCATCTCGTGATAGAGATCGTTGCCCTCCCGGGTACGCTCGCCGACGCCCGCGAAGACAGAAATGCCGCCGTGCTGCTTGGCGATGTTGTTGATGAGCTCCTGGATGAGGATCGTCTTCCCGACGCCCGCGCCTCCGAACAGGCCCGTCTTGCCGCCCTTCGTGTACGGGTCGAGCAGGTCGACGACCTTGATCCCCGTCTCGAACATCTCGACCTTCGTCGACTGGTCCTCGAACGGCGGTGCCGGACGGTGGATCGGGTACGTCTTCTTCGTCTGGATCGCGGGGCCCTTGTCCACCGGCTCGCCGACCACGTTGAGGATCCGGCCGAGCGTCTCCGGCCCGACCGGGATCGAGATGGGCGCGCCGGTATCGTTCACGGTCATCCCGCGCCTGAGGCCGTCGGTTGCGGCCATCGCGATCGTCCGCACCTGGCTCTCGCCCAGGTGCTGGGCCACCTCGAGCGTGAGCTTCTGCGAATAGGAAAAAATGTCCTTGTTCTCGACGCCCTCGACGAGGAGCGCGTTGTAGATGCCCGGCAGCTGGCCCGGCTCGAACTCCACGTCAACGACCGGCCCGATGACCTGCACGATTTTTCCCGTGCTCATGCCTCCGCTCCTTGCTTGAGGGCCTCGGCGCCGCCGACGATGTCGAGCAGCTCCTTGGTGATCTTCTCCTGGCGCGCCTTGTTGTACTGGATCGTAAGGACGTCGATCATCTCCTTCGCGTTCTTCGTCGCGGCCTCCATCGCCGTCATGCGTGCGCCGTACTCCCCCGCCAGCGATTCCATGAGGGCGCGGAACACCTGCGTCCGCACGTGCCGTGGCAGCAGCTGGTCGAGGATCGCTTTCGGATTCGGCTCGTAGAGGTAGTCGACCGCTGCCGTGCCCGCCTCACCCTCGGCCTTGCGCGGAATCGGCAGGAGCTGCTGGCGGACCGGGCGCTGGACGGCGACGGACCGGAACTCGTTGTAGACGAGATAGACCTCGTCGACCTCGCCGTCGAGGTACTGCTGCATGAAATAGTCGGCGAGCTCGGCGGCGTGGGTGTAGGCCAGCCGGTCCCAGAAGCCGACCATGTCGCGCTTGATCGTCCACGGCCGCCGCCGGTAGAAGTCGCGCGCCTTGCGCCCGACCACGACCAGAGTGACCTCGGCGGTGTTGGACTGGCGCACGAACTCGAGCGCGCGGCGGATGACATTGGCGTTGAACGCGCCGGCCAGCCCCTTGTCCGCGGTGATGATCACGATCTGGCGGCGCGGCCCCGCCCGCTGCTCGAGGAGCGGATGCTGGGTCTCGTCGTTCCCCGACGCGGCGCTCACCAGATTGCCGAGAAGCTCGCTCATCTTGCCCGCGTAGGGACGCGCCGCGAGGATGCGCTCCTGGGCCCGGCGCAGCTTCGCTGCCGCGACGAGCTTCATCGCCCGCGTGATCTTCTGCGTGGACTGGACGGAGCGGATCCGCCGCTGGATGTCGCGAAGGGTCGGCATGCGCCGGGACTCTATGCCGCCTTGATACCCTTGGCGGCGACGAACTCCGTCTTGGCGTCGGTGACCGCTTTCGTCAGCGTGTCGCGCAGCGCGTCCGAGATCTCCTTCCGGTCACGGATCTCGGTGAGGATCTGCGGGGCACGCCGCTCGAGCCAGGCGTAGAAGAAGGTCTCGAACTCGCGGACCGCGTCGACCGGCACATCGTCGAGCAGCCCTTGCGTGCCGGCGTAGATGATGACGACCTGCTTCTCCACGGGCAGCGGCTGGTACTGCCCCTGCTTGAGCAGCTCCACCATCCGCTGGCCGCGGGCTAGCTGGGCCTGGGTGGCGCGATCGAGATCCGAGCCGAACTGGGCGAACGCCGCCAGCTCGCGGAACTGGGCGAGATCGAGCCGCAGCTTGCCCGCGACCTGGCGCATCGCCCGCACCTGAGCGGAGCCGCCCACCCGCGACACCGACAGGCCGACGTTCACCGCCGGCCGGATGCCGCCGTAGAAGAGGTCGGCCTCGAGATAGATCTGGCCGTCCGTGATCGAGATGACGTTGGTCGGAATGTACGCGGACACGTCGCCGAGCTGGGTCTCGATGATCGGCAGCGCCGTGAGCGAGCCGCCGCCGAGCTCGTCGTTGAGCTTCGCGGCGCGCTCCAGCAGCCGGGAATGGAGATAGAAGACGTCGCCGGGATACGCCTCGCGCCCCGGCGGCCGCCGGAGCAGGAGCGAGAGCTGCCGGTACGCGGTCGCGTGCTTCGAAAGATCGTCGTAGATGCAGAGGGCGTGGCCCTTCGCGTCGCGGAAATACTCCCCCATCGTGACGCCCGTGTACGGCGCGATGTACTGGAGCGGCGCCGGCTCGGAGGCCGAGGCCACGACGACCGTCGAGTACTTCATCGCGCCGGCGTCCTCCAGGATCTTCACCACCTGGGCGATCGTCGAGAGCTTCTGGCCGATCGCCACGTAGAAGCAGAAGACGTCCTGGCCTTTCTGGTTGATGATCGTGTCGACGCCGATAGCGGTCTTGCCCGTCCCGCGATCGCCGATGATGAGCTCGCGCTGGCCGCGTCCGATCGGGATCATCGCGTCGATCGCCTTGATCCCCGTCTGCAGCGGTTCCTTCACCGATCGGCGATCGACGACGCCCGGCGCGTAGCGCTCGATCGGCCGGGACTCCTTCGCACTGATGGGGCCCTTGCCGTCCACCGGTTGACCCAGGGCGTTCACCACGCGACCGACGAGCGCCTCGCCGACGGGGACCTGAGCGATGCGGTTGGTCCGCTTGACGATGTCGCCCTCCTTGATGAGCTTATCGTCCCCGAGGAGCACCGCGCCGACCTGGTCCTGTTCGAGGTTCAGAACCATGCCCACGACGTCGCCGGGGAACGCGAGTAGCTCGCCCGCCATCGCGTTCTCGAGTCCGTGGACGCGCGCGATCCCGTCGCCGACTTCGATGACGCGCCCGACCTCCTGGAGGTCGACCTCCGCCTCGTAGCCCGCCAGCTGGCGCTTGATGATTTCGCTGATCTCTCCGGCCTTGAGCATCGCTTTCTCCTGTCCCCTACCCCTGCGCGAGGCGTTGGTGCAGCCGCGCCAGCTGACCGTCCAGGCTCCCGTCGACGAGCAAGCTGCCGACCTCAGCCACGAAGCCGCCGAGCAGCTCCCGGTCGGCGACTGCCTCGAGGATCACGTGCTTGCCGCCCAGGGCGCGACTCAGGCGGCCCGACAGCGCTGCGCGCTCGGCCTCGCTGAGCGGCACCGCGCTGCGCACGCGGCCCCGGACGCGGCCCTCGGCCTTGTCGTGGAGCTCGCGGTAGGCGGCGACGATCGTCTCCAGATGATCGGTGCGCCCCTGCGCCGCGACCAATGCGAGAAAGTCCCGGGTGAGCGCCGAGACCCGGAGCCGAGTCGCGATCTCGGTCGCGGCTGTGCGCTTGACCGAGGACGCTCCCCAGGGGCGCGCGAAGAACGCGCGCAGCTCGGGCGCGCGCGCGAACTGCTCCGCGACGGCATCGAGCTCGTGCGCGATAACATCTACCTGGTTGCGCTCTCGGGCGAGCTCGAAGAGCGCCTTTGCGTAGGAACGGCCGACGGCCGGCGAGGCCTTCACCTAGTTGCCGACCTTGGCGATCGCGTCGGCGACGATGCGTCGGTGATCCTCGTCGCGCAGGCTCCGGCGCACGAGCTTCTCGGCGACCGCGGTCGCCAGGTCGGCGACCTCGCGCCGGAGTTCCTCGCGCGCCCGCCGCACGTCGGCGTCCATCTGCGCCTTCGCCGTCTCCACGAGGCGCTGTGATTCGGCACGGGCCGCGTCGACGAGGCGCCTCTGCTCGTCGGCCGCGTCCTTCAGCGCCTGGGCCCGGATCGCCGCGGCCTCGGCGTGCGCCGTGCGGAGCCGCACCTCGTTCTCCTCCTGCTGGCGCGCCGCTGCCGCGCGCGCCGCCTGCGCCTCGTCGAGCGATTTCTGGATCGCCTGGGTTCGCTCCTCCATCTTCGCGAGAAACGGCTTGTAGAGCAGGCGCTGGAGAATAAATAACAAAATGAGGAAATTAACGCCCTGGACGATCAGCGACTTGTCGAGACTGATGAGGCCGCCCTCGTGTCCGCCTTCACTGGCCGCGCTCGCGACGGCCGGCGCCAGCAGCACCAGAAGGACGACGATGCGCGCGACGGTGCCGACCCAGTCCCGCTTACGCTGGCACATTTCGGAGGTCTCCTCGATCTCGAGATGCCCGACGAAGGTTTGTGAAAACTATCACGCGATCGCGATCGGTGTCAATCGTCCGCGCGCTCAGCCGGGCGCGGTCCGCGCGATGACCCCACCCCCGACCACGACGTCGCCACTGTAGAAGACGACGGACTGGCCCGGGCTGACGGCGCGCTGCGGGGCGTCGAAGATGACCTCCGCCCTGTCGCCTTCCAGCGCGCGCACGGACGCGACGGCGGGCCGGTGACTGTGGCGAATCTTGGCCTCGACCCGCAGCGGCGACTGCGGCGGCTCGCACGCGATGAAATTCACCGCGGTCGCCACGAGTCGGCTGCGCTCGAGGTCCGCCGCCCCGCCCACGCTGACTGTGTTCCGTTCCGGGTCGAGATCGACGACGTAGAGCGGCCGACCCGTCGCGAGCCCGAGCCCGCGCTTCTGGCCGACCGTGAAGGACGGCAGTCCGCCGTGAGCTCCGAGCGGGGTCCCGCGCCCGTCGACGATCGCGCCGGGCCGAAACATCTCGGGGGCGCGCCGGCGCAGGAAGCCCCGGTAGTCGTCGTCCGGCACAAAGCAGAGATCCTGGCTCTCGGGCTTGTCGGCGGTGACCAGCCCGAGGCGGCGCGCCTGTTCCCGCACCTCGTCCTTCGTCAGCTCACCGACGGGAAACCGCGCGGCGCCCAGCTGTTCCTGCGTGAGCGGCCACAGAAAATCGGTCTGGTCCTTGCGCGTGTCCTTCGCCCGGAGGAGCAGATAGCGCCCGGTCGCGCGGTCGCGCTCGACCCGCGCGTAGTGCCCGGTGGCGACGGCCACGGCGTCCCAGGCCCGAGCCCGACCGAGCAGCGAGCCGAACTTTAGGTTACTATTGCACGACACGCATGGGACGGGCGTCCGGCCACTGCCGTATTCGGCCACAAACCTTCCAATCACCTTTTGGTTAAATTCTGCCTCGAGATTCAACAGGTAATACGGGATCCCGAGGGCGCGGGCAACCTGCCGCGCGTCCTCCACGGCCTCGGTGCCGCAGCAGCTCCCGAAGCGCCTGGTCGGCTCCGCCGCTTCTTGCCACGGCCAGACCCGCATGGTGATGCCGACGACGTCGCAGCCCTGACCCACCAGCAGGGCCGCGGCGACGGACGAGTCGACCCCTCCGCTCATGCCGACGACGATGCGTTCCGCCATTGGATCGCTAGTGTTGCGCGCCGAGCAATTCGGCCAGCCGCTCGAGCTCGTCCGGCGTCGCATAGGTCACTTCAATCTTACCCTTTCGCTCGTTGCCGATGATCCGCACCCGCGTCATCAGGCCGCGCTGGAGCGCGTCCTCGAGCGCCGCCAGCTCCACCGACCGCCGCCGACCTTTCTTCGGGGCTAGCCCGTGCGCCTCCGCGAGGGACTCCTTCGCGCGGATGGAATCCTCTGTAGTCCGCACCGACCAGTCGTGAGCGAGAATCTCGTCCCGCAGCCGGAGTTGCTCGGCGACACTCGTCAGCGCGAGAAGCGCGCGCGCGTGGCCCATCGTAAGCCGACCGCTGCGCAGGTCGGCCTGGATCTCCTCCGGGAGCCGCAACAGTCGCAGACAGTTCGCGATCGAGGTGCGATCCTTTCCGATCCGCTGTGCCAGCTCTTCCTGCGTCCACGCGAACTCGGCCAGGAGCTTCTGGTAAGCCTGCGCCGCCTCAATCGGATTTAAATCCTCGCGCAGCAGGTTCTCGATGAGCGCGAGCTCGATGCTCTGCGCGTCCGTGGCCTCGCGCACGATGGCGGGAATCCGATCGAGGCCCGCTTGCCTGGCGGCCCGCCAGCGCCGCTCACCGGCGATGAGCTGATAGGCGCCGGCGAATCGCCGGACGATGATTGGCTGGATCACTCCTGAAGACCTTATCGAAGCGGCAAGCTCGTCCAACGCCGTGAAATCGAAAACCTTGCGTGGTTGATGCGGGTTCACCTCGATCTGATCGATGGGCACCTCGACGAAAGCTTCAGCTTCCGCGGGCTCCGCGGATAGCAGCGCTCCAAGCCCACGGCCGAGTCCGCGCTTAGTAATCATGGTTCAACACCTCCCGAGTCAGTTCGAGGTATGCGGCGGCGCCACTGGACTTGAGATCGTGAAGCATGACCGGCTTGCCGTGGCTTGGCGCTTCCGTGAGCCGAACGTTGCGCGGAATGACGGTATCGAACACCTGGCCGGGAAAGTACCGGGTCACCTCATCGCGGATCTGGAGCGCGAGGCTCGTTCTGCCGTCGAACATCGTGAGCACGATCCCCAGGACGTCGAGACCCGGGTTGAGCTTCTCTCGCACAAGCCTCACGGTCTTCTTGAGGAGATGGGCCAACCCCTCGAGCGCGTAGAACTCACACTGGAGTGGGACGAGGACGCGATCGGCCGCCACCAGCGCGTTGATCGTCAGGAGACCCAGAGACGGTGGGCAATCGATCACGACATAGTCGTAGGAAGCAGCGACCGGCTATCGCCTTCTCGGTTGCCTCGCCCCCCAGGAGGACGTGATATATCGTGGGATGAAGACCTGTCTTCTGGACCCCGAGGCCTGTCGTCGCGTTACCCTGAGGATCGAGGTCGACCAGGAGGGTAGGGCGCTCGGCTAGAGTTAGACCTGCAGCAAGATTCACCGCGGTAGTGGTTTTGCCCACACCGCCCTTTTGATTCACGACCGCGAGGACCCTTGCCACTCCTACCTACCGTACACCGTGATCAAATGTTCCACGATGCACACTGTAGCATCAACTTATGTTGAGCTCTATACGGTGTCCACGGCCAACACTCTTCCACGAATTAGGCTCCACGACGTCAATTTTTTCCTTAAATGCCGGACTGGCCAAGACCGCGCCTCCTGAGCGATTTGCCTCGAGCTCACCGGCACACCGCTGGGCGACCGACGCCCGATGACGCAGAACGGCGATCAGCGGCTCGCGCCAGCCCCTCACAGCGGCGACTTGCCGAGTCGGGCCTGCCAGCAGGCGCCGGCTAGGGTCTACGGTAGATTGCGAACCGGCGAGTCGTTCCCGGCTTGACACCAGGAACCGTTACCCACTCGCCAAGAGCAAGCGGTTTCGGCTGCGGAGGGCCTGCCGCGACGACCACTCCGTGCGACTCGACCAATCTAGCTGCCAGAGGGATCAACTCGCCGACATCACCCGCGCATCGCATGACGGCGCCCTCGAAACGACCCTCGAACTCAGCGAGCAAATTCTCGATTCGGTCCTCAACGACATGGGCTCGTTCGAGTTTCAGCTCACGTACCGCGCTCGAGAGAAACGCCGCTCTACGCCGGCGCGATTCGACGAGCGTGATATCGAGTTCGCGGCTGACGATCTTGATCGGGAGTCCCGGAAGGCCCGCGCCCGAGCCGAGGTCGACCAGTGTTCGGAGAGAAGGTGGGAGGAGCGTGAGAAAAAGCAGGCTATCGAGGAACAAATGTTCCACGATCCACA
>WNGA01005609.1_pt1 | contig 18087 bp, 22 predicted proteins | sample 5400061 | NCBI WGS metagenome assembly WNGA01 (sample SAMN13153366, study PRJNA577476) | soil metagenome | isolation source: 100 cm soil or saprolite under grassland replicate 2 | place: USA:California | collected 2016-06-15 | reverse complement strand
GCTCGGGCGACGACTCGATCGTCCTCTACGAGCGCTGGGTCAGCGAGCGGGACGACTCGGTCCTGCGCGCGATCGAGGAGTACAACCGCGAGGACTGCCTCTCGACCTATCTGCTGCGGCAGTGGCTGCTCGAGCGGAAGGCCGAGGCGGCGGCAACCTGGGGGATGGAGATGCCGTGGCGCGACCCTCCGGAGCTGCGAGAGGTCAAGCCGGAAACGGCGGAGGAACTCGCCGAGAAGGATGTCCTGCGCGAGGAGTTGCTCGCGCGCGAGAACGAGACGGCGCGGCTCGCTGCATTGCTGCTCGACTACCACCGGCGCGAGGCGAAGCCGGTCTGGTGGGCGTACTTTCAGCGGCTCGCGATGACGGTGCCGGAGCTCGTCGAGGACGCAGAGTCGATAGGCGGGCTCGAATGGGACGGCCAGGAGCCTGTGCCGCACAAGAAGTCGCGCGACTACACGTTCACGTTCCCGGTGCAGCAGCACAAACTCGATCCCGGTGATGAGGTCGTCGATCCGTACACGGGCAAGAAGCCGGGAACGATCGTCGGGCTGGACGACGTGGCCGGCCGGCTGCGGTTGCGGCGCGGGCCGAAGGTCGACAAGCAGCCGTTCCCGCGTGCGCTGATTCCCGGAGGTGCGTGGGACACGAGCTGCCAGCGACAAGCGCTGATGCGGCTCGGCCATTCGGTTCGCGACGGCGACGGACGCTACGCGGCGCTGGAGGGTGTCCTGCGGCGGGAGCTGCCGCTCGACGGTGAGCGCGTGCAGGTCGCGACCGAGGACGAGATGAAGCAGCTGGTGGAGCGTGTGGAGGGGCGCCACCTGTTCGTGCAGGGGCCACCAGGGTCAGGGAAGACGTTCACGGGCGCGCGGCTGATCCTGCACCTGCTCGCGCGCGGGAAGAGAGTCGGCGTCGCGGCGACGAGCCACAAAGCGATTCACAACCTGTTGGATGAGATCGTCGAGGCCGGCCTTGACGTGCCCGGATTGAAGAAGTGCAGCGGCGGCAACCCGGAGTCCGTCTACGAGCGCGGGCCGGTCGAAAGCCGCGAGGACATCGACCCGTTTCTCGATCCGGGCGTGCGCCTGCTCGCCGGCACGTCCTGGCTGTTCGCGCGGCCGGAGCTCGACCAGCAGCTCGACTACCTGTTCATCGACGAGGCGGGCCAGGTCTCGCTTGCCGATGCGCTGGCGATGGGGGCGTCGGCGCGGACCCTCGTGCTGCTCGGCGACCCGCTCCAGCTCGCGCAGGTGTCGCAGGGAACGCATTCGGACGGCTCGGGAGCGTCGGTGCTCGTGCACCTGCTCGGCGACGAGCAGACGATTCCGGAGGACCACGGCCTGTTCCTCGAGCGCTCGTTCCGAATGCACCCGGACGTCTGCCGCTACGTCTCGGATGCGTTCTACGAGAGCCGGCTCGAGGCGGCGGAGGGTTGCGAGCTGCAGTCGACCGCGGCCGGGACGGGCCTGCGCTTCCTTCCGGTCGAGCACGCGGGCAACCGCCGCTCGTCACCCGAAGAGGCGGCGCGGGTGCGCGAGGAGATCGACCGGCTGGTTGGGCAGGAGTGGACCGATACGAACGGCGTGACCAGACCGCTACGCCTCGGAGATGTGCTGGTGGTGGCGCCGTTCAACGAGCAGGTGCGCTGCCTCGTCGAAGCGCTCCCGCCTGGCGCCCGGATCGGCACGGTGGACAAGTTCCAGGGGCAGCAGGCACCGGTCGTGTTCTTCTCGATGGCGACGTCGACCGGCGAGGACGTACCGCGCAATCTCGAGTTCCTGCTCTCGCGCAATCGCCTTAACGTCGCCGTGTCGCGCGCGAAGTGCCTGGCGTATGTCGTCGCGAGCCCGAAGCTGCTCGAGGTCGGCTGCCGGTCGATCGAGCAGATGCGGATGGCGAACGCCCTGTGTCTGTTCGTCGAGATCGCCGAGGCTCAAGCGGCCGCTCTTGCGGCGACCTGACGCCGAACCCGCCAGAACAGACACTAGCGCGAGTTACATCACATCGGCAAACTGATGTAACCTATGTCCGTGAAACGGCTCCAGATCATGATCGAGGAGGAGCTCGATGCCGCTCTCGCCCGCCAGGCGGCTGAAGAGGGCGTGTCGAAGGCTGCTCTGATCCGCCGCTACGTCGGCGAACGGTTGCGCCCTCTGCCGCCTGTCGAAGACGACCCACTCTGGGAGATCGTCGGCATGGTCAATGGAAGGCCGGACGACTCCGCAAGCGTGGACGACGTGGTCTACGGGCCGAAGCGCTCGCGGTGATCTTCGTCGACACGTCGTTCTGGATCGCAGTCGCGACAGAGGGCGACGATCACCACGACGAGGCGCGTCGACTCTCTCGCAGCGCAGACGCTCTGCTCGTGACGACGAACCACGTTCGGGGCGAGACGTGGACCTTTCTGAACCGGCGTCACGGTCACGGCGCGGCAGTCGCGCTCCTCGACAGGATGTCGCGGGCGCTTCGCCTGCGGATCGAGTTCGTGAGCAGGGAGCTCGAGGAAGAGGCGTGGCGCTGGCTCCGCCGGCGCGACGAACGCGAATACTCGTTCGTCGACGCGACGAGCTTTGCCGTCATGCGCTCGCTCCGGGTTCGCGAGGCACTTGCGTTCGACGGCGACTTCGCCGCCGCCGGCTTCACCGAGGTCCGCGCCTAGCCCTCGCGGCAGCGCGGGAAGACGGCGATGGCCATGAGCTGAGCCGTGCTAGGAGGCGGCCTGCGCGACGACGCGAGCCGCGTCTTCGTGACTCAGCCTGTCGGTGTTGACGACGAGGTCGTAGTGGGTCGGAAGCTCTGTACGGACGCCGTAGAAGCGCTGGAGATAATCGGCGCGCTCGGCATCCCCCGCCCGGATTTCGCGTTGCGCTTCCGGCTCGTCGATTCCTCGTTGCGCCGCGATCCGTTGTGCTCTCGTCTCCGCCGACGCCGCGACGAGCACTCGAAGCAGGTCCTCTTTCCCCGCGAGCGCAAAGGACGCGGCGTGGGCGCCGATGACGATCGATCCCGTGTCGGCGGCAGCCTCGATCGCCTCACGGATGAAGGCGCGCAACTCGTCGCTCCGAGGTGGCTGCGGCTCGACAGGAATGGGCGGCGGGACTCCTCCCAGCGCCATCGCCGCCGCGCCAGTTTCGCCCAACTCGTCCAGCACGCGCCGGATCAAAGACTTCCGATGTTCGACATCGGCCACTGCCTCGGGACCGACACCGGCCCTGCGAGCCGCGTCCCAGACGATGTCCTCGGCGATGTACGACAGCCCGAGCCGATTCGCCACGAGTCGCGCCACCTCCTCGCCGCCCGCACCGTCTGAGCCAGAGACGCAGATGACCGTTCGGGGCATGCAGCCGACGTTACGCCGCCATCCTGGGGTGGTCAAACCGCGGGCGACGTCCCTCTCGTCAGTCGCGGCGCGTCTGCCGTCGCCGTCTTCTCGGCGGTGAATGTCGCTCGCTGCGCGACCCTTCGCGAACCATCACCTCGTCGAAGCGTTCCCATCTGAGTCGGTAGCGGCTGCGCCCTTTCGAAGGCACCCAGTCGATCGTCCCTCGGCTGATATGGAGCTGTCCGACCAACCTCCCGTCTCCATACACCGCGACCTCGAGATCTGTGTTCCCGACCCAAATCTCGCTGGGAATACGCACGTCAATGTCGTGATGAGCCATAAAGAGTGTTTTCGCAAGCTCGAGTCGGGGTGTCAACCGCACAGTCGAGCGTGCTCGTCCCCCTGGTCAGGCGAGCGCCTCGGGCACTTGCCGTCAGCTTCTGCCTGCTCGAAGAGCTGCTCGGGGATTGAAGGCAGAAGGACGGCCTTTCGACCGCCCTTCAGACGGGCGCTCGTAACTCCCCGCGGCGCTGCTAGTGGATTGTTATTCCGACGAAGCCGAATGCTGCCATCACGCCGGCGCCCTGAACAGGTCGAGGATCTAAAGCGGCCGAACGAGCGACAGCAGCCGTTCACTCGGCCGTCCTAGGCCGGCGCAGAGCCAGCCGCGCAGGTCCGGGCGCGGCCCGTACAGGACGCGCCCACGGCCGTCGCGCGCATCCGCTTCGATCAGGCCGGCACGCGTGAGCTCACCGCGGGCGCCGCCATCATGGAGTGCCGCCGACGGCGCTTCGAGGCTCGCGGCTCCGCCCGCTCGCAGCCGGCGCGCTTCACGCTGACACTCGGGATAGCTGTCAAGACCGCCTTGGAGAACCTCTCGTGGTAGATCCGGGATTTGCGGGCCCGGCTCATCGTTCGGAACCTCGATCGCCCACAAATGGCGCCGGATTCCCGGCAGGTCGGCAGGGTCGGTGATTTCCTCGTGACGGAGGAACTCGGCCCAAGCGCCGTCCGGCGTGTCGGCGAGATAGTGGGCCGGGCCTTCACGCGGTCCGTGCCAGCGCGCCTGAGGTTGGGAAGCGTCCTCCCAGAGAAAGGGCCAGCGACGGTCGGCGTTCCGGAACCAGACAGGCACTGGATCAGGCAGCTGCGCCCGCGCCCGTCAACTGCTCTGCGAGTGCGAGGACCTGCTCGAGCCGCTCATCGTCTTCTGCCTCTGCACGCTCGAGTAGCTCCGCCGGCGTAGCGCCGTCGAGCGCGCTGCGACGGCGCTCGAACCAACGGCGAATGCCGTAGTCGTTGTAGGAGCCGACGAGTGCGGCGAGCAGGCGCGCCAGGAGGTGCAACCGCCAGGCGACCTCGTCCGGGGTACGCCGGTCGCCGGCCGCGTACCGGCGAAGCGAAGACGCCGAGATGCGCAGGAGACGGGCGAGCAACTCGTCACCGAGCAGCTCCCGGGCCGGCGCCCACTCCCCCTCCGGGTGAGGCGAGGCGTCAACCGCGTCAAGTGTCGCGCGCAGCGCGTCGATCAACTCGACGTCGTCCAACGGCTCCGCCTGCATCGCACGCGTGAGCGACGCGGTCGCCACGGTGGCGACGCCCCGACGGCGAAGCAGCTCGGCCAGCTCCTCGAGGAACTCCTGGTCGAGTTCGACCGGGCCCTCCCGCGTGGGGACGAAGCCCATTGTCTGCGCCCGCGCGACGAGCGATAGCGCGAGCGAGGCCGCCTGGGCTGACTCGAGCAGTGGCGCCTCGATGGACTCGATCTGGAGTTCAACCATTCTCCAAATCATAGCCAATCTTACTCCAGATGCCGAATTGCTGCACTAATGCATATTGATGCTATGATGCAGTTGTGGCGAAGGCGAGAACGACGATTACGCTCGACGAGCGGGTTCTGCGTGCGGTGCGCGTCAAGGCGGCCCGTAGCGGCCGCCGTGACAGCGACGTGATCGAGGAAGCGCTTCGTCGGGATCTCGGACTCGATCTGCTGGAGCGCGTCTGGCAGAGCGCCGACCTCGACGAGGAGGAGGCTCTCCGCGTCGCGGTGGCGGCGCAGCACCAAGGCCGCCGCGCCTAGCGCGTGCGGGCCGTCCTCGACGCCAACGTCCTCGTCTCGGCTCTGATCTCGCGATCAGGCGCGGCGGCGCGCCTGATCGAGCTGTGGATCGCGGGCGAGTTCGAGCTCGTCGTCTGTAGGACGCTGCTCGACGAGGTCGAGCGGACGTTGGCTCAGCCGAAGATCAGCAGACGACTCGCATCTGAGGACGCCCGTGGGTTTGTCCACCTGCTCGAGCAGCTTGCTGAGGTCGTGGCTGATCCCGAAGGCCCACCGCCGGTTCACTCCATTGATCCCGGCGACGATTACCTGCTCGCGCTCGCGGCGCGCGAGCGCATTCAGCTGGTTTCCGGAGACGGACACGTGCTCGCCCTCGGCGACAAGCTGCCAATCTCGTCGCCGCGCGGGTTCCTGGACCAACTCGAGAGCGCGTAGTCGCCCTCCGCACCGACGAGGTATGGCGACGAGCTGCTTTGCGCTGCGCACACCCTTAGGCACCGCGGGGCACAGCTCAGTGCTGGGAGGCAACGGACGCAAGGGCAGCGCGCGCCCGGTCGGCGCAGACCACGTTGCCCTTCTCGTCGTAGAGCGGCACGGCCTTCTCCAACGCAGCGGCCGCGTCGAGCTCGTCGCCGTCGGCGCGTAGTGCGTCCGCGAGATCGACGAGCGCGTCGGCATGGGCGTTGATGTTGTCGGTCGCGGCCACGATGTCAACAGCTTCATGCGCGAGGCGCGCTGCCTCAGCGGTTTCTCCCTGACCCGCGAGTACCCGTGCGCGCGCGGTCCGCCACTGAAGCTGGAACCGGATGTTCTCGCCCGTGCCCTCCTGTTCCGCCTGATCGAGGAGATCCACCGCCTCGGCCTCGCGGCCCTGCTCGTGAACGACGCGCGCCGGCTGCGCTCGGACGTAGGCCGAATACCGCTTCGTCCCCATCTCCTCGAAGATCAGCAGCGCCTCGCGCAGCTCCCGTTCCGCTGCGCCCCAATCCCCAGCGAGCCGTTCGAGCTGCGCGCCCGCCCAGCAGGCTTCGGCGAAGTTGTACTTCGCGCCCAGCTCCCCGAAGATCGACTCCCGCGGCGCGTACGGCCCTCACCGCATCGTCCTCGTGCAGCGTCGGGATCCCGAAGACGGCCATGATCGCGTCGCCGATGAACTTCTCGACGGTGCCGCCGTGGCGCGCGAGCGTCGTCTGCATCGCGTCGAAGTAGCGCGCCATCACACGCCTGACCGTCTCCGGATCGAGCCGCTCGCCGAGGCTTGTCGAGCCGACCAGATCGGTGAAGACGACGGTGACGACCTTCCAGATCTCGCCTCCGTCGTCGACGCCGAGGGCTGCGCCGCACCTGCTGCAGAAGCGCGCGTCCGGCTCGTTCTCGCGAGCGCACTGCGGGCAGATCGCCATGCTCGGGAGCGTACGGATGCCCCGCGGCGGATACCAACCGAGTCGCCGCTTGCTACGCCGCCGGACGGTGGCCCGCAAGCAACTTCCGGATGCGGGTAAGCGCCGCATCGACGTCAGGCGGCATCAGCTCGAGATCGGTGCGCAGGTCGTTCAGGAGGTCAGAGAGTGCAGAGGCGTAGAAGTGCTGCGTGCGATACGCCTCCTCGCACGCATCCATCCTTGTTTTGTCGAGCGCGGCCTGCAGCGCACGGATTCGCCGATCACGATCTGCCTTCGCCTGCTTGTGCCGCCCTTCGAGCGATTCCAGGCGCCCCCGCAGTTCACGAATCACCTGGCGCCGCGTTTCTGCGAGGGCGAGCGCCTCCTCCCGGGCGGCGGCGAGATCCGAGCGCCGGCCGAAGTACAGGTAGAGGAAGAGGCTCGCCAGAGCCGCGAAGGCCGACAGTGCAGCGATGACGGTGGAGACGACGGCGGACATCCTGCACAGGCGCGTGAGTCTGACTCTTGAGGCTCGAACCCTGCGAGAGGCCCGGCGCAGCTAGCCCTGGCGAAGGCCTGCTCGCCGCCGAGCGTCTCGGCCTACGCCTGCTTTCTCGTCCCGATCGCGGTGCTGCTTACACCCCCTCGCTGACCCGCCGCACACTCGCCACGCGCAGTCGAATCGTCCAAACTTCCCTGCAAATTGTAGCTTCAGAGGACTACGCGCGTTGTTATCTCGAAGGCGCGACGGGCAGCACAGAGCCTGTAAGAATCGTTCGGTGGCGTCGCTCTCGGAGACGGTCGAGGAGCTCCGCCGCGACCGCATTCACGGAGGCAGCTGGATGGCGCGGCGGGCGGTCGAGGCCCTCCTCGAGGTGACCGCCGAGCCGGCGTCGTCGACCGCCGGGCTCCTGGAACGACTGCTCGATGCCGGCCGGGAGCTGGCCACCGCCCGGCCCGCCATGGGCGCGATCACGCACGCTGTCGGGCGCGTGGTCGCCTCGGCGCAAACCGCGTCGCATCTGCAGCCCGATGAGCTCCAGCATCTGGTCTTCGACGAAGCGAACGCTTTGATCGCGAGCCGGGATCGCGCTGCGGCCTCGATCGCCGTCCACCTTGCACCCTCGCTCCGCGATGCACTCGTGCTCACGCACTCCGCCTCGGCCACCGTGCGCGAGGCCGTCCTTCACACACCGCCGGCGCGACTCTTCTGCACGGCGTCTGCCCCGCTCGAGGAGGGGCGGCGTCTTGCAGAGGATCTGCGCGCCGAAGGGCTCGAGGTCGAGCTCGTAGAGGACGGCGACGTGCATCGAGCGCTCGAGACGGCCTCCCTCGTGCTGGTCGGAGCGGACACGGTTTACGAGGACGGGTCGCTCAAGAACAAGATTGGGACGCGCCCCCTCGCCGAGGCCGCGCAACGGATAGGCATCCGAACGCTCGTCGCCTGTGAGCTGCTGAAGCTCGTACCCGTTCCTTCGCCGACCGTGGAAGACGAGCCGGAGCTACGAGACACGACCCCGTCCGAGCTCGTCGACGAGATCGTCACCGAGGAAGGTCCGATGGTGCCGGAGGACGTGAAGTCGCTGATCGAGCGCACACCCTTCCTGCGCGACGGCTACCGCCTGCTGAGGGCGTAGCGCCAGCCGGAGTTGCGTATGCCCATCGCGCTACTGGGCCTGTCGGTCGGCATCGTCCTGGCCGACTCGTCGGTGGTCACGATCGCGCTGCCGGAGATCCTGGCCCGCTACGACGTCGAGCTCGCGACGCTCGCCTGGGTGCTGACCTCGTTCAACCTCGCCCTCGCGCTCTCGGCGCTGCCGGCGGCATTCGTCGCGCGCCGCCGCCCCGCGCCTGTCTTCGGCGTCGGGATCGTGGTGTTCGCGGCCGCCTCGCTCGCGTGCGCCCTCTCGCCCTCGTTTGGTGGGCTCGTGGCGGGCCGCGTCGTCCAGGGTGTCGCGGGAGCGGCGGTCGTCTGCGCCGCCCTCGACCTGCTCAGCCACGCCACCGGAGCGGACGCCTCGGCGGCCCGCGTCTGGATACTCGCCGGGATTGCCGGCGCCGCACTTGGGCCCGCGGCCGGCGGGATTCTGACCCAGCTGCTCGGCTGGGAGTCGATCTTCTTCGTGCAGGCGCCGGTCGTGCTCCTCGGGCTCCTGGCTTTGCGCGGCGTGCGAGCGGTCCCCGTCCCCGAGCCGGTCGAAAGACCGCACCTCGGGGCGAACGCCGCGCTACTGCTCATCTCGGGCGCGCTCGTGGCCGCGCTCTTCCTGCTCGTCATCCTGCTGATCAACGGCTGGCGGCTCGAGCCGCTGGCGGCAGGCCTCGTCGTGACGATCATGCCGCTCGCGGCGATCGCGGCCACGCGCTTCGGCGGTGCGATCACCCCGCTCTGGGCGCGAGCCGCGTCGGGCGTCCTCCTGATCGCGGGTGGCCTGGCGGCGCTCGGCTGGCTTCCCCACGCGGGCGCCGGCTGGACGGTGCCGCCGCAGCTCGCCCTCGGGGCTGGACTCGGGCTCGCCCTCTCCGCGCTGTCGACGCGTGCGCTCGCCGGGCGCTCGGCGCTTGCGGTGCACGGCGGCTGGACGATCGCCGCGCGCCACGCGGGCGTCGTCCTTGGGCTGCTGCTGCTCACGCCGATCTTCACGACCGACCTCCACCGAAGCGAGGACAACGCGCTCGCGGCCGGCACCGCGGCCGTTCTCGACAGCCGCATCCCGCCGCTCGACAAGATCGGCGTCGCGCGCGACATCCTCGTCGCCGTTGACGAGGCGAAGGACGAGGCGCGGATTCCCGACGTCCAGGAGGTGGTGGGCGAGCCCGACGACCCGGCCTACGTCGACCTCGCTTCCGCCCTCCAGGATCAACTCGACCGGGCGGTCACGAACTCCTTCTCGCGCGCCTTCCTCGCGGCCGCCCTCCTCGGCCTCGTCGCGCTGGCGCCGATCGTGCTCGGCCGGCGGGAGGTGGGCAGCTGATGCGGGCGGTCGCGTTGGCTGCGGCCGCCGCGGTGGCGCTGGTCGTCGTCTACCTCGCGCTCGGCGGAGCGTCGTATGCGCCGGCGAAGGTGGCCAACCCCTGCGCGCACCGCGAATGGCGAAACCCCAAGGGCCTGGACAAGGTGGCCGAGCAGATCGTGCTGTCGGCACTCGATGGCGCCGCCTGCAAACTCGGAGTCTCGCGCGAGGAAATCGTGCTCGCCTTCGCCGGCCGGGACTCGCTGAAGCGCTTCACGCGCGAGCATGGGATCTCCGAGCGGGAGCTGGAGGAGCTCGTGCGCTCGGGGCTGCTGCGTGCCGTCGACGACGCCGAGCGGGCGGGGGCGATCAACGCGACGGTTGCGGACCTGCTGCGCGGGGTCGCGCGGCGCATCCCCGTCGGCGGTCTTCTCGACCTGCTCGGGCAGCTTCGGGGCTTCTGAGGACTCGGCGAGACGCGCTCCGCCTGTCATGATCGTGGCGAGTACAGAGGAGCCAGGCTGGGGGTCGCCCTAGTCCCGCGACCAGGCACCCGAGGGGAGATTCGAGGGAGCCTGATCAGCCTGGCTCCCAACCAAATTGTGCCTGTGACGAACGAGCCCAGGTGTGCGAGAGCCGTGAAGGGGAATAGGACCTTCGGTCCGGTATCTACCGCAGGAGAGGAGGACCATGGCAAAACCGATTCCCGAGAACTATCACGCTCTCACGCCGTCTCTCGCGGTCGAGAACGCGGCGCAGGCGATCGAGTTCTACACGCGGGCGTTCGGTGCGAAGGAGCGCGGGCGCATGCCCGGCCCGGGGAACACGATCGCTCACGCCGAGTTGGAGATCGGGGACTCCGTGCTCATGCTCGCCGATCCAATGCCGCAGTCGACCGTGACGCCGCCGAAGAAGCTCGGTGGCACAAGCGTCGGCATCTTCCTGTACGTCGAGGACGTCGACGAGGTCGTCCAGCAGGCGATTGACGCGGGCGCGACCGTGGCGATGCCGGTCGAGGACCAGTTCTGGGGCGACCGCTTCGGCGTGGTCGCCGATCCCTTTGGGCACACGTGGCAGATCGCCACGCACAAGGAGGACCTCTCGCCGGAAGAGATCTTGGAACGCGGCAAGACGGCGATGGCCAGCATGAGCTGAAGTCGGCTTCGGGGCCGCCGGCATCGGCCGGCGGCCCCGATTTAGACGCCTGTCATCCGCTTTCTGCGCGCGCTCTAGCTCAGTCCAAGTGCGCTCGTCATGACCTCGCAGAAGAGCACGAAGTCACTCTCGGCGTCGGGATGAGGTCCCTTGTCGACGAAGATCTCGCTGCTGATGAACTCTTCCCCGTTGAACGTCTGGTGGAAGATGAGGTAGCCCGCGTCGCGGATCAGCACGCCGCCGTGCTCCGTACGCAGCATCTCGGGCAATCCCTTGAAGGTGAACTCGTGGACGTGCAGCCCCTCGGGGTCGCCTGAGATGGTCAGGTCCGAGAACGTATTGGCGAAGTGGTTGATGACGGTGTTCCCGTTCAGCGGGTTGGTAAAGACGGCGTTGCCCTCGATCGTCTGCCGGTAGTCGACGGGCTGGTTCGGAGCGAAGAACTCCGTGCCGTGCCCTGCGACGGAGATGTCGACGGTCATGCCGGTCCCGCAAAAGTCGTTGTCGGAGAACGTGTCCGAGAACGTGAAGTGGTTGACCTCGGGATTCGCCGCGCCCGCTGGTAGCGCAACGAGCGCGAGTGCGGAGACGACGATCCCGAGCGATAGGACGAATCGACGCACTGGTCTCTCCCCTCTCCAATCCCCCCAAATCCGCAGGACCCGGTCGCGCGTTGACCGGGCTGGGCGATGCTCCTCGCCCCCTTTCTGTTGTGGTCGAGCGAGTCTCCGGCCCAGCCTCAGGTGGTGTCAAGTGGCTGAGCGAGCGAAAGCGGCGTGGTTAAGCGGATTCTCCCCGCGAAGCCGCAAATTGCGGAAAGAACGCCTCAGGTGGAAGTTCCGACTTTGCGAAAAGACCCGGCGCATACGCGGCTGTGGTTCTTCAACATGACGTTCGTAATCCGTGTCCGACCGAAGGGGGGTTGTGTCATGGCGGAAACGGTTACTCCCTCGCTCGTCCGGCAGTTCGCGGCGATGAAGCCCGCCGACTTCGGACTTGCGATCGAGCCGAAGTGGCAGGTCGCGGACAAGCTTGTGAAGGAAGTCCGCGGCGCGGTCGAGAAGAAGCAGCTGACGCCGCTCGACGGAGCGCGTCTCATCTCCTCGATCGCGGCGACGCTCTTCGGCTACGACGAGTTCATCCTGCGAGAGATCTCGCCGGAGACTCTGCTCGCAACACCGTCACGGCGCTAGGAGGGGCGCGCTGAGTCACGAGAGGAAGGGGCGCCAGCCCCTTCCTCTTCGTCTCAGGCTCTCACAGATTCGGCACAGACCTGTGCGGGGTTGCGTGCTTCGATGTGTGCATGGCGCCGCCGACCGTCCGCCAGGTCTACGCTCTCGCCGCTGCGCTCTGTGAGCGGAGCGGGGAGGAGTTCCCGGCGACCCGCGAGGTTGCCTCACACGCGATTACGGTCGAGGTCGCCCGGGAGCTCAGATGAATCCCGCCGAATCCGCTGCACTCGCCGCCGCGCTCGAGCTCGACGTCGACGACGTCGCGATCTGTCACGCGTGCCTCAGCTTCGTCTCCTTTGCGCTCGATTCCGGCGACGACCACGAGGTCGCGTGCTCGATCACGCGCATCGCGCCGGATCTCTGGGCTGAAGGGCTCGCGCTGCCGGTGCGCTTGGCGCTCGAGCGGGCGTGCGAGCGCGGCGTCGCGAACGCCGAAGAGGCGATTGCGGCGGTCGAGCGTCAAGGTCCTCGGAGTCAGGTGGCTCGCGCGATTGTCCGGCGGCTGGCGGCCGACCTCTCGGCTCGGGCCCAGGGCGACCTGGTGCGAATGGGCTGGGAGCCGTGGCCTCCGTCTGGACGAGGCGTATGACAATTGTGATACAACGTGGAGGTGGCAGAACGGGCCATTTCGGTTCGGCTCGATGAGGACGCCGACCGCGCCCTCCAGTTTCTAATGCGCAATGGGCAAAGCCGTTCCGAGGCGATTCGAGCGGCGCTGATCGCAGAGGCGCGACGTCGGAAGCTCGAGATCGCCGCCGCGGACGCCGCCAGGGTGGCAGCTGATCCGAAGGACCGGCGCGAGATCGCAGAGGTCCAGGCGCTGATGGAAGACCTCCGTGCAGAGGGGTGACGTTCATGCGTTCGTGCCACCACGCGAGCGGCGGGGTCACGAACAGCGCGGACGTCGCTATGCCGTCGTCGTCCAGGCAGACGAACTCGCCGCACTCTCGACAGTCGTCGTGGCTCCGACCTCGACGGAGGCCGTGCCGGCGGCTTTCCGCCCAGAGGTGGAACTCGCAGGCCGCCGGACGCGTGTGCTCGTGGACCAGGTCGGCGCCTTCGACGTCTCGGGGTTCGGTCGCCGCGTCGGGCGGCTCGCTCAGTCCGAGCTGCGCGAAGTTGACGAGTCGCTGAAGCTCGTTCTCGGCCTCTTCTAGCGTCAGCGGATCCCAGCTACCGGTGCGAGTTCCGGGCGCGGGTGCTGGCCAATGGAGAGCGACTCCTGTGGGCCGTCGTTGCGGCCAATCCTGCGCGGCGGGGCTTGCATCTCCGCGTCCCCGCTCTTCGGTCCGGGCACGACACCCGCGCCCGCGGCGACCTTACAACTCCGGGTCCACGGCCGCTAGTCCTCTTCGTCGTATGTGTACTGGGGCGGCGGCTCTCCGCTTCGCTCCAGTACCTTCGGGTAGCGGGCACCGGGCTCCGGCGAGACGCGCTCGCGCAGCTCGAGCAGGACCCGCCACTCGTCGCCGAAGTCGAACACGTACGCGATGGGGCGGCCGGGCTGGAGGTCGAGGTCGCCCAGGCGAGCGGCGGCGCTGCGTAGTTGAAGGCGCGACGCAAGGCTCGGTGCAGATGCTCGAGGGTCTGGCTCGCGCGGACCGCGACCGTGCAGCCGACGCCCTCGTACTCGACGAGGCGCGCGTCGAAGAGGTAGACGGAGTCTTCCATCATTCTCCCGCCCGGGACAGCTCGTCAGTCTAGGCTGCCGCGTCGCGCGAGCCACTCCATCGGCTGACCTGTCACGCGTGCGATCGTGTCGAAGTGACGGTCGTAGTGGAGCAGGATCGCGCCGTTCACCTCCGCGATCGCTGCGATCAGGAGGTCGATCGGCGTCGGCCTGCGGTGCTGGCTTTTGAGTGCCAGCGCGGCCTGCGTCCCGAGGGCAAGCCGTTCAACTCGCCGGTCAACCGGGAGGTTAGGCAACAAGCTGAGGTCACCCGCGAGACGATCGTGCTCAGCTCGGCTCCGCGCCGAGAAGAGCAGCTCGAGCGCGACCGGCGTGCACACAGCGAGGCTGCTCACCGCGACGAGCTCGGCCCAGCGATCTTCAGCGCGACCGCTTCGGTGCCAGGCGCTCGTGTCAGCGAGAACGAGGCGCAACGCGAGGCTCGCGCAATCGGCGGATCTCCGCGAGCGAGGGCCCGATACCCCCTTCGCGACGGATCCGCCCGAGCAGACGGCGACGCGCGGCGAGCGCAATCACCTCTTCGAGCGCGGCATCGACGGTCTCCGCGATCGTCTTCGTGCCGAGGATCTCGCGTGCTTCGTCGAGCTTGTCACGGTCGATGATCAAAGAAGTCTTGTCCCGTTTAGATATCTGCTTTGCCATCTTGAAGATATCTTAGCGCCACCGTCAGCTGGGGTTGCGACAATCACCCTCCCGTGCCCGAAGCGTCGTTCGTTCATCTGCATGTCCACTCCGAGTACTCGATCCTCGACGGGGCGTGCCGGATTCCCGCGCTCGCCGGTCGCGCGGCGGAGTTCGGGATGCCCGCCGTCGGGCTCACCGACCACGGCTCCATGGCCGGGGCGGTCGAGCTCTACCGCGAAGCGCACAAGCAGGGGGTCAAGCCCGTGCTCGGGTGCGAGGTCTACGTCGCCGACGACCGCCGCGCGCAGACCAAGGGGAACGCACACCTCACGCTGCTCGCGGCCGACAACACCGGCTTCGGCAACCTGATCAAGCTCGCCTCGGCGGGCTTCCTCGAGGGTTACTACTACAAGCCGCGGGTCGATTGGGAGCTGCTCTCCACGCACTCCCAGGGGCTGTTGGCGCTCTCCGGCTGCCTCTCCGGGCGCGTCTCCAAGGCGCTCGAGGAAGCCCGGCCGGCCGACGCGGCGGCCGACCTCGATCGGCTCGTCCAGATCTTCGGCAAGGACAACACCTACGTCGAGATCCAGAACGCGCACCTCGAGCCGCAGCAGCGCATCAATCCGCTGCTCGCCAAGATGGCCGAGGGCACCGGGCTGGGCCTCGTCGCGACCGGCGACGTCCACTACCTCAAGCACGAGGACGCGCGCGCGCACGAGGCGCTGCTCTGCATCCAGTCCGGCGACTCGCTCAAGAACCCCTCGCGCTGGAAGTTCGACACCGACCAGTTCTTCTTCAAGTCGCCGCAGGAGATGGCGCTCGACTTCCCCGGCTACGAGCACGCGCTCCACCGCACACTTGAGGTCGCCGAGCGCTGCAACGTCGAGCTCGAGCTCGGACGGATCCTGCTGCCGAAGTACCCGACGCCCGACGATCGCGACGCGTTCGAATACCTCCTCGAGCTGAGCGAAAAAGGCCTGCAAAAGCGCTACGGCGCGATGACGCCCGAGCTCACGGAACGGCTCAAGTTCGAGCTCAAGACGATCAAGGAGATGGGCTTCGTCGACTACTTCCTGATCGTCTGGGACTTCGTCGCGTTCGCCAAGCGCAATGGGATCAGCGTCGGGCCGGGGCGCGGCTCGACCGCCGGCTCGCTCGTCGCCTACTGCCTCGAGATCACCGACGTCGACCCGATCCGGTACGACCTCCTCTTCGAGCGGTTCCTCAACCCGGGGCGGAAGTCGCTGCCGGATGCCGACATCGACTTCGCGGTCGAGGGTCGCGACCGCGTCATCAACTACGTCGCGGAGAAGTACGGCCGCGACCGCGTCGCCCAGATCATCACCTTCTCGACCATGGCCGCGCGCGCGGCGGTGCGCGACGCGGGACGCGTGCTCGAGATCCCCTACGGCATCGTCGACAAGATTGCGAAGGCGATTCCGGAAGGGCCGGGGCAGACGCTCGACGCCTGCCTCAAGCCGGGGCAGGAGCTGAAGGCGCAGTACGACGCCGACCCGGTCGCGCGCGAGATCGTCGACCTCGCCAAGCCGCTGGAGGGACTCGTTCGCGCCGACTCGATCCACGCCGCCGGCGTCGTGATCGGCGACCAGCCGCTGACGGAGTACGTCCCGCTGCAGCAGAAGGGCGCCGACCAGGAGGTCGTGACGCAGTTCGCCGGCGGCGACATCGAGGCGCTCGGCCTGCTGAAGATCGACTTCCTCGGCCTGCGCAACCTCGACGTGCTCGAGAAGGCGAAGGCGCTCGTTGGCAACTCGATCGACTGGGCGAAGCTGCCGCTCGACGACGCGAAGGTCTACGAGATGCTCGCGCGCGGCGACTCGACGGGCGTGTTCCAGTTCGAGTCGTCCGGGATGCGCGAGGCGCTGCGGCAGGTCAAGCCGACGCAGTTCGAGGATCTGATCGCGCTCGTCGCGCTCTACCGCCCCGGGCCGATGGCGTACATCCCGGTCTACGCGCGTCGCAAGAATGGCCAGGAACCGGTCACTTACATCGACGAGCGGCTGAAGCCGATTCTCGGGTCGACGCTGGGCATTTCCATCTTCCAAGAGTCGAATATGGAGATTGCCAAGCAGATCGCCGGCTTCTCCCCTGCCGAGGCCGACGATTTGCGCAAGGCGATCGGCAAGAAGATCCACTCGCTGATGGCGTCCCTCAAGGAGAAGTTCCTCGATGGCTGCGCGGCGAGCGGGACGACCCCCAGCGTCGCCAATCAACTCTGGAAGGACATCGAGGCGTCGCAGGACTACGCATTCAACAAGTCCCACGCCGCTGCCTACGCGCTCATCGCTTACAGAACCGGCTATATGCGCGCGCACCACCCGCGCGAGTACATGGCGGCGCTGATCTCCTCCGTGATGAACACGAAGGACCGCGTGCCGTTCTACGTCAACGCGTGCGACGAGATGGGGATCGAGGTGCTGCCGCCGGACGTGAACACGTCGCAGCTCGACTTCGCGGTCGTGGAGGGGAAGATCCGGTTCGGGCTGTCGGCGGTGAAGAACGTGGGGGAGCCGGCCGGGCGCGCGATCATCCGGGCGCGCGAGGAGGGCGGGCCGTTCACCTCCATCTGGGACTTCACCGAGCGAGTCGATCCGCAGGCGTCGAATAAGCGTGCGCTCGAGTCGCTGGTGAAATGCGGCGCGCTGGACTCGACCGGCGGCTCGCGGATGGGCATGCTCGGGGTGCTGGAGGCCGCGCTGGAGTCGGGCGCGCGCTCACAGGCCGACCGGCTCGTCGGCCAGGGCTCGATCTTCGACCTCGGCGACACGGAGGAGCACAAGTCGCTCAAGCGGCGGGACGTGCCGGTGATCGAGGCGGACAAGCGGGAGCTGCTGCGAATGGAGAAGGAGACGCTCGGGCTCTACGTCTCCGAGCATCCGCTGCACTCCGTGCGCGAGCAGCTGCGGCGGAAGACGGACTGCACGCTGGCCGAGATCGAGCGGCGCCGCGACGGCGAGATCGTCACCGTCGGCGGGATCGTCTCTGCCGTCAAGGGCCTGACGACGAAGAAGGGCGAGCCCATGGTCTTCATGCGGCTCGACGACGTCACGGGCGGCGCCGAGGTGGTCGTCTTCAACTCCGTCTACGCGTCGTCGCGCGAGCTCTGCGTCACCGATCAGATCCTGATCGTGAAGGGCCGAATCGACCACAAGCAGGAGGGCGAAACGAAGCTGCTGGCGATGGAGGTGTCGCAGTTCGAGGCGGTCGCCGAGCGGCGCGACGTCACGATCAAGATCGACGCGCGCGTGGCGCGCGCGGGCCTGATCCGCGAGCTCGCCGGGCTCGTGCGCGACTTTCCCGGCGACTCGCACGTCAACCTGCTGTTGCAGATGTCCGAGGGGACGAAGCAGTTCGTCCTCGGCCCGCAGTACAAGGTGAAGCCCGTGCCGGACTTCTTCGCCGAGGCGAAGGCGCTGCTCGGCGAGGCCGGCGTGCTCTAGCCGGTTTACCTTGGCGTCGGCCGAGCCGTTTCCATCGGCCTGGGTTGGGCATGACCTCCCCATGTTGATGCTCATGGCGATGACCCAGGCCGAGACGAATGCGCTGCTGCTCGGGATCATCTCGCTCGGCTTCGGGGTGATGATCCTGATCGTTCCGCGAATCCTGAACTACGTCGTAGCGCTGTACCTGATCGTGATCGGTGTC
>WNGA01005607.1_pt1 | contig 18088 bp, 13 predicted proteins | sample 5400061 | NCBI WGS metagenome assembly WNGA01 (sample SAMN13153366, study PRJNA577476) | soil metagenome | isolation source: 100 cm soil or saprolite under grassland replicate 2 | place: USA:California | collected 2016-06-15 | reverse complement strand
TGAGCACACATTCCAGTCCGGCCGCGTTGTCCGGGTTTCCCACCGCGGCGTTGACCAGGGCGAAGCTGAGCTCGTCGGCGGCACCTGATGGCGGTACGCCGACATCCCACAACCCTGGTCTTCCGGCCAAGTCCTGCACAGTCGTCTGCGTCCCCGGTGTGATGACTGTGATGACTGCCAACATCACCACCAACCCAGCAGCTGTACTGGCGTCGGATTCCAGCCGTTGCAGGGATTGTTGACCTGCGGACAATTGCTGATCAGGACCAGGATGTCCCGGCTGGCGGTGATCTCGACGTACTTGCCGGGAGCCGACAGGCCGTCGTCGAACTTCAGGTCGCCGGCCGACGTGACCGGCACGTTCATGAAGAAGTTGACGTTGTGCGTGAGCTGACGCTGCCCGATGCCGGCCTTCGCGCCGTAGTACAGGAAGCTCTGGCGACACGCGTGCTGGTGCCGGGTGTGTTCGCCGTACCGAATCACGTTGCTTTCCTGCGAGCACGCGCCGCCGACGGTGTCGTGCCGGCCGCAGGTGTCGTCGGTGATGACGGCGAGTTCGTCGAGCCTTGTCGACAATAGACGTGATCCGGTGGTGAGGAAGACCGCACGCTGTTCGCGAATCGTGTCGAAGGCCGAGTAGCGGTTGTCGATGTCGTGCGCGTCGTAGAACAAGGTGTCCACGGCTTGGTTGCCATGCAGGTCGACGATCCGCAGTCGACCGCCTGCCGGCACAGGAACAAGTGCGCCGTCACCAGCCTCCACGATGCTGTCGAGGGCGACGGCGGTTTCGAGCATGCTCATGCCATCAGCCCCCGAGTCAGCTCGAGCGCCCGCACAGCTTCCTCGCGCAGCTCGAGATCGTCAGCGCGGTCGGCTGCTTCGGCGTCGTAGCCCAACTCGATTTGTACGGCGGGGCCGCCGGCGACCGCAGCCGCGTCTGAGAGCGCACGAGGTGCATCCGAGAGGGGATGCGGCGCGGTAGAGATGAACAGCAGCATGTCCTGTTCGGCCCGCAGGGTGACGCTGTCTCCGGCGTGCGCGTGGTTGGGGACGATTGTCAACGATGCACGGGAGTCGTCGCTGATGCCGACCTTCGAGAAGAAGTTGATGCAGCCGTGCAGGTCCGCCGCGCCGAAGCCGTGCTTGGCGAGCTCAAGCATCAGCAGCCGATCGGGGATCAGCCCGGTGAGGCAGTCGTGCCAGTCGAGCGTTGATGCGACGACCGTCGCCAGCGCAAGACCGCGATCCGACATCAGTACCATGCCGGCTCTGATCCGCGCGGACATCTGGGACTTCAACGTGTCAGGGATGTTGAGGCGGTCGAGGCGGTCCGCGCCGATGATCAGCACCGACGCGTTCACGCCGTCGGCGAGGGCCGTCAGCGTGATGCTGCGTCCCGCGCGGACCGGTGCCGACCAGGCTGCGGCGCCAGGGATGTCGTGATTCATGCGCCGGCTCCCTCTGCCTCGGCGACCGCGGGCGCGGCAGCAGCCGGCACGACCAAGCCGATGGAGGCGTGATACGCGGCGCGTTGACCGCGGTAGGCGATCAGTCCGCCCACGGCCACGATCGCGAGCGTGATCAAGGGAAGGTAATGCAGGTACCAGCCCTCACCCGCCGGGTCATACACCTCGGCGCGCGGCCAGCCGAGGTTGATCGCCATGGCGAGTCCGTAGGCGACCGCGATCATGTTGACAATCAGACCGAAACGCCCGAGGGAGAACAGCGGCCGGCCGTTCTCGTCGACTCCGGCAGCCAGGCCGTTGCCGGACAAACGGCGTACCAGCAAAGGAGCCGTGACCATCAGGTAGGCGACGTAGAGCAGCATGATGCAGACGCTCGCCAGGCCGAGGAACAGTCCCGCGTTGCCCACGTTCACCACCAGGCACGCGGCGGCGAGCACGCCGGGCACGACCGTCGCCGTCACCGGAGTGCCAGTACGACGGGACACCTGGCGCAGTTGGCCCGACGCCGGCAACACTTTGTCACGCGCCATCGAGAAGATCATCCGGGCCGCCGCGGTTTGGATCGCGAGTGTGCAGACACAGACCGCGAGGGCGACATCGAGCAGAAGCAGTTTGCCCGCGGTCGTACCGAGCCGGCTGGTCAGCACGTAGGGGAGACCCTGCGTGGCGAGATTGCCGTCGGTCAAGGAAGGAGCCGCCATCAGCGCGGCGATGATCAGGAACGCGCCGCCGATGCCGGACGCGACGACCGCGCGGATGATCGTCCGGGGCGTGGTCGCCCGCGGCTTGTGCGTCTCCTCCGACAACTCACCCGCGCTGTCGAAACCGACCAGCACGTACGCCGCCATCAGTGCCGAGATCAGCAGCGGTACGACGTACCCGGTCGAGCTGTCGAGGTTGGTCGCGTGCAGTACGACGGACGGACCGCGCTCGGCGCGACTTGTCAACAATATGACGATCAGAACGACGCCCGCGAGCTCGCAGGTCACCTCGGCCGAGTTCACGATCGCTGTGATCCGGACGCTGGTCGCGTTGAGCACCGTGGTGGCCACGAGGAGCAGACAGCCCAGGACGACCGCGTTCGCGGCGCCGTCCTTCGATGCCAGCGAGGAGTCGGTCCCGACCAGCTGGAACCCGGACCAGACCGCGGGCAGCACGACCTGCAACGCGATCGCCGCGGTCGCCAGCGTGATGATCTGCGCGATCACCATGGTCCAGCCGGCGAACCAACCGACGACAGCACCGCCGAGCCGCCGTGCCCACTGGTAGATCGCCCCGGAGAGCGGATAGCGCGCCGCGAGTTCCGCGAAGCACAGCGCCACCATCAGTTGGCCGGCGAGGACGGCCGGCCAGGTCCAGAAGAAGGCCGTACCGCCGAAGCCGAAGCCCAGCCCGAACAACTGGAAGACGGTGGTCAGGATCGAGACGAACGAGAAGCCTGCCGCGAACGAGGCGTAGGTGCCGACGCGGCGCGAGAGTTGCTGGGCATAGCCGAAGCGGCCGAGATCCTCGGCACCTTCGACAGTCAGTGTTTCGGACGTTGCTGACATTCCGGCCTCCGCTGGGTCGGCCCGGAATGCACACGGCAGCCCGGGGCCTTCAAGGCCTCCCGGGCTTTTGTCCCGCCGTGGAACGGAGCCGTCGCGCCGACTCCGCCTCCCCTCTCGGACCAGGCCTGCCGTGGCCGGCAGCGGAACCCTAGGGGCGCCCCGCCATCTCGGCGGGTCCCTTTCAGTTCAGGACGCGTCGGTTTCAGTGGTGCGCGTGCCGTGTAACAACGACGTAAACGAATCCTCTCACCAGGACCCGGATGTCCCCTGGGATTCGGTTGTCTAAGGCAACAGTTTGTCCGCGGCTCGGCGCAGGCGGGCGATGCCTTCGTGTATCCGGTCCGGCGTGGTCGACGCGAAGCACAGCCGGAGCGCGTCGGTGAAGCGTCCGCCGGGGGAGAACGCCGTACCGGGGATGAACGCCACGCCTTCCGCGAGTGCGATCTCGAACAGTTCGGCGGTGTCGATGCCGTTCTCCAACGTCACCCAGAGGAAGAAGCCGCCGTCCGGATCGGTCCATCGGGCGATGTCGCCGAAGTGCTCGCGGAGTGTGGCGTGCATCGCCTCCTTGCGCCGCTTGTACTCCGCTCGCTGCGTGACGAGGTGATCCTCGAGATGGCCGCCGGTCAGGAAACCGGCGAGCAGTCGCTGGGCCGGCAGGTTCGTGCAGGTGTCCATCGCCTGCTTCGCGTTGATCAACAACGGTTGCAGTTCAGGATCCGTGTCCACCCAGCCGACGCGCAGCCCGGGCGCAACGATCTTCGAGAAGGTGCGTACGGCGAACGCCAGCGGATCGCCGGCGCCGAGCTCGCGCAATGTCGGCAGCGGGTGAGTGGATGGACGCAGGCTCATCGGCGTCGTCGCTTCGCTCTGGGCGCCGATGCGACACGAGGACGATTGTGCTTGATGACGAACTCGCTTCGCTCGCTCATGCGACTCAGTGTGCGACCGGGCCAACAATGACGACAAGGGATTGTTGACAATCCTACGGCTCGCTTCCTAGCCTCAAGTGCGTGCCTCCCTCCACCGAGCGTCCCGTCGTCACGGTGCTCTGTGAGCGGGCGACCGACCGGCCGCCACAGTTGGCTGATCTGCCGGCCGAGATTCGGTATTGCGATGCGGATGGTTTGCGTGAGGCGGTGCGGGGAGCGCGTGTGCTCATGCTGTGGGACTTCTTCTCGACCGCGGTTCGCGATGTGTGGCCCGACGCTGGGACGCTCGAATGGATTCATGTGACCGCGGCCGGGGTGGACACCTTGCTGTTCGACGAGTTGCGGGACTCTGATGTTGTCGTCACGAACGCCCATGGGGTGTTCGATCGGCCGATCGCGGAATACGTGCTCGGTGCGGTGATCGCGCACGCCAAAGACAGTCGCAGCAGCCTTGACCTGCAGCGGCGGCACGAATGGCGGCATCGGGAGACTCGGAGCGTGCTGGGTGCGACTGCGCTCGTCGTTGGCACCGGGGCGATCGGCAGGGAGGTCGCCGGGCTGTTGCGTGCCGCGGGGTTGAAGGTGCGCGGAGCCGGCCGGGTGGCGCGGTCCGGCGATCCGGACTTCGGCGAAGTTGTTGCCAGCAGCAGCCTTACGGCCGAGGTCGGGGACGTGGATGACCTGATTCTTGCGGCGCCGTTGACCGCGGCGACCGCAGGGTTGGTCGACGCGAAGGTGCTGGCGGCGATGAAGCCGGACGCGCACCTGATCAACGTTGCGCGCGGTCCGATTGTCGACGAAACCGCACTGCTGAAAGCCCTGCGGGACGAGCGGATCGCGGCGACCGTGGATGTCTTCGACCGTGAACCGTTGCCACCGGACCACCCGTTGTGGGACGCGCCCGGTGTGACGATCACCGCGCACATGTCGGGCGATGTGATCGGGTGGCGCGACACGCTGGCCCGACAGTTTGTGGACAATCTGCGCCGCTGGCTGGCCGGCGAACCCCTGCTCAACGTGGTGGACAAGAAACTCGGCTACATCCCGACAGGAGCCCGATGACGCAGCCAACCCCAGCGGAAGAGGAAGTCTCAGCGGAGCAGGCAGCCGTGTCGCGATTGATCGCACCGGCCGCGCCGAGCTTGGCGGAGCGGGCAAACACACCGGAGCAGGAACTCTCGGCGGGACAGCGCGCCATGCCGACTCGAGCAGCCGCGCAGGGTGGGCCGGGGGGATCGGCCGGATCGGGGGCGCGGGCTCGGTCTCGGGTGGCACGGGCGACACAGATGCAGATGGCGTCGTGATGCAGGCGACTGAGTTGGTTGCGGGGTTCATGACTGGTGCGATTTCGCCGGTGGAGGCGACACGGGCAGCGTTGGAGGCGATCGAGCGGTACGACGAGCGGGTGAACGCCTTCGTGCTGGTGGATGCAGAAGGAGCCCTCGCTGCGGCGAAGGAGTCGGAGGCCCGGTGGCATTCCGGGGAGCCACTGGGCCCCGGCGATGGTGTGCCGACGTCGATCAAGGACGCGCTGTGGACAAGAGGCTGGCCGACATTGCGCGGCAGCACGATGATCGACGAGGCCGGGCCGTGGGACGAGGATGCACCGGCGGTAGCGCGCCTCCGGGAGACCGGCGCTGTCATCCTCGGAAAGACGACAACCCCGGAGTACTCGTGGAAGGGCGTCACCGACTCCCATCGGTACGGCGCGACGGGCAATCCCTGGGATCCGTCGAAGACCTCCGGTGGTTCGAGTGGAGGTTCGGCGACCGCGGTCGCTCTTGGGATGGGGGCGTGGTCGATCGGCACCGACGGCGGCGGGTCGGTCCGGATTCCCGCCGCTTTCACTGGCACGGTTGCGCTCAAACCGACGTACGGGCTGATCCCGTTGTATCCGCCGAGCGCCTTCGGGACCTTGTCGCACGCCGGCCCGATGACGCGGACGGTGCGGGACGCGGCCGCGCTGCTCGACGTCGTCAGCGGGTTCGACGCGCGCGACTGGTCCGCGATGCCGACGCCGACGACGTCGTTCCTGAGCGGCATCGACGATGGGGTGGCCGGCTTGAAGATTGCCTTCTCGTCTGATCTTGGTTTTGTTGACAATCAACCGGAGGTCGAGGCGCTGGTCCGGTCGGCGGTCGACGTACTGGCTGACGCCGGGGCCGAGGTGACGGAGGTGGATCCCGGCTTCGCGGACCCGGTCGACGCGTTCAACGTGCTGTGGTGGTCGGGGGCCGCGAAGGTGTTGTCGGCATATGTTGTCGACGATCGCGTTGACCCCGGACTCCGCCGCGTCGCCGAGCTCGGATCGTCGTACTCGGCCTCTGACTTCCTCGACGCCACCGCGGCCCGGATGGAGCTCGGATTGTTGATGGGCCGCTTCCATCAGACCTACGACGTACTCCTCACGCCGACGCTGCCGATCACGGCGTTCCCGATCGGCCAGGACGTACCGGATGGATGGGAATCGCCCGACTGGACCAGTTGGACGCCGTACACCTATCCGTTCAATCTCACCCAGCAGCCGGCGCTCAGCGTGCCGTGCGGATTCACGTCCGACGATCTGCCGGTGGGATTGCAGATTGTTGGCCCACGGCACGCCGACGCCCTCACGCTGCGTGTCGGACAGGCGTTCCAAGCCGCTACCGATTGGCATCTGCGCACACCAACCTTGGAGGCACGATGAGCAGGTACATCACCGTCAGCCTGCAAGCGTGGCGTGAGTTGTGTCGCCAAGTTGCTCGACGACGTCGCGCCGCGCACCTCCGCGGCGGTCTGGGACGCGCTGCCGTTGTCGGCGCCGGTCTTCCACGGGAAGTACGCGCGGAACGAGATCTACTCCCTGCTGCCTGCGTTCGCACCGGCCGACCCAGGCAAGGAGAACACCACCGTCACGCCGATCCCGGGCGACCTGTGCTGGTTCTCGTTCGACTCCGACGACCTCGGTAATCCGGCGTACGGGTATGAGAACACCACGGGCACAGGTACGACGGTTGCGATCGTCGACCTGGCCGTCTTCTATGGGCGCAACAACCTGCTCGTCAACGGCGATCAGGGTTGGGTGCCGGGCAACGTTTTCGGCGCCATCGTGGAGAACCTGGACGGTATGGCGGCGGCCTGTCAGGACCTCTGGATGGGCGGCGCCCGCGGCGAAACCCTGAGCTTCACCCGCCGCGACTGATCCTGACAGCCCGCGGAGGCGGACTGATCAGGGTCGTCGCGCCGGAGCGTTCTGCGCGGCCCCTGCATCGCCGTAGTTGGCGTTCAGGGGCCGCGGGCGTCCAGCGCCGCTGGGGTTCGGCGGGCGCTTGCGTCCAAAGGCTGCGCGCGTTCAGGGGCGGTTGCGTCAGAGGCCGTACGTGCGCATGGGGCGGGTGGTGTTAGATGCCGGACGTGTTCAGGGGTCGTTGTTAGAGGCCTTGGCGGAAGCCTTGGCGCCAGGAGGGGTAGCCGGGCTGCCAGTTGAAGGTTTGCTTGGCCAGGGAGTTGTCGGCGCCGCGGATCTCGGTGAAGGCGGCGACGCCGACATCGCCGACCGCGAGCCGGCCCAGCCAGGCTGGGATGTGGCGTGGGGGCTTGGCGCCGAGAATTCGAGCGAACTCGGGCAGCCAGACCCGGGCCTCCGCGGGGTCGTCGTCGGCGATCTGGTAGATGCCGGTGGCATCGCTGTCGATCGCCTTCACCGTGGCGTCGGCCGCGTCGTCGTAGTGGATGAACGACCACACCCCGGTGCCCGAGCCGATCAGCGGCAGTCTGCGCTTCTTGATCAGCTCGACGACCGATCCGCCCTTACCGATGTCGGCGGTCGGGCCGTAGAAGCTGGCGTACCGCAGTACGACGCCTTCGATCCCTTCGGCGCCGGTCACCGTCGACTCCAGGTACTTGATCGCCGCCAACGTTTGGCGCGTCGCCGGCACCGGATTCGGGTCGTACGGCGCCGTCTCGGTATTGGTCGGGGCGTCACCGTGTTTCAAGTTCCAGCCGGCGTACGACTGGACGACGAACCGTCGTACGCCGGCAGCCTGGGAAGCGGAGAGCAGGTGGTCCAGACCCTCGGTGCGGAGCCGGTTCGTCACGGCGAAGCTCTGGTCGAACTTCTTGAAGTTGATCCCGCCCTTGAGCGCCGTCATCTGGTGTACGACGACCTCCGGCCGGACCGAGTCCACCGCGGCCTTCACCGCTACCGCGTCGAGGCCGTCCGCGAGTACGACGTTCGCCCCGAAAGCCCGGACTCCGGCCGCGCTGGACTCCGACCGAATCATCGCGGTCACGTCGTGCCCGGCCGCCACCAGCTTCGGCACCAGCGACTGGCCTAGTCCACCCGTTGCACCTGCTACCAAGACCTTCATCTCAATTCCTCCGTCGTCTGTCGTTACAACCCGGAGGACACGCGCCGACCTCAGCTTGTGACTGTGACGCCGGTCACGCTTCCGACGTGAGCGTGAAGGAGGTCGGCCCGAAGGCCACGTTCTGGGTGACGTCGATGGTCAGCCGATCTGTCGTCGGCCGGCAGGCGAGCGTCAGGACGAAGGGGGTCTCGAGGAAGCGGATCGTCGCCACGAACGCGTCGCCGTCCGCGTGCGCGCTGGACACCACGCGCTGCCCGGTCTGGGGATCGGCCTCCTTGAGGACGCCGATGGCGTTCAAGCCTCGCCAATCTCCGGGGCCGCAGACGATCTCCACCGGATCGGTCGCGCCGGGCTCGAGCCCGGCGAACGTGAACGTGCCGGCGCCGTCCGGATCCAGCCGGACCGCGGTCAGCCCGGTGTCGTTGTCGGCGAAGCGGTAGGTGCGCCCATCGCCGCCCGTCGGTGCAGAGCCCGACGGCGCCCCCAGTTCCAGGCGCTCGGGCCGGGCAACCGACTCGACCTCTTTGCCCTCGAGCGCGGGGAGCAGGTGGTCCCAGATCGTGTTCAGGATTGCCTGCATATCGAACGTGGCACTGGTGGCGATCAGGGCGGCGTCGTACTCCGGGAAGATCAGGCAGAACTGGCCGAAGGCGCCGTCGCCGCGGTAGGTGTTGTGCCGGCCGCGCCAGAACTGGAAGCCGTACCCCTGCTTCCAGTCCGGGTTGTCCTGGTTGTCGTTGGCGACCTGCTTCGACGTCGCGGCCTCGATCCACTCGGCCGGGACCAGTTGCTTCCCCTTCCACACGCCGCGTTGCAGCAGCAGCTGCCCGAAGCGCGCCAGCGACTCGGTGTTGATGCTCAGTCCCCAGCCGCCGACCGTGATGCCTTCGCGCGACACCTGCCAGGTCGCCTCGGTGATGCCGAGCGGCTCGAACAGTCGCGGCCGCAGGTACTCGAGCAGGTTCTCACCGGCCAGCCGCTGCAGGATTGCCGACAGCATGTACGTCGCGCCGGTGTTGTAGACGAACACCGTGCCGGGCTCGTGTTCGACGTCGAGACCGAGGAAGATCTTGACCATCCGGCGATCCCGGCTGAGCGCCTCGACGGTGTCCTGGCTGTGCCCGGTCGTCATGGTCAGCAGGTGCCACACTGTCATCGCGGCCAGGTTGTCGCTGATCGTCTCCGGCAACTCGTCGGCGTCGAAGAACGAGATCACCTTGTCGTCCAGCGACAGCAGCCCCGCGTCGATCGCCAGCCCGACAGCCGTCGAAGTGAAGCTCTTGGACACCGAGAACAACAGGTGCGGATCGGCCAGCCGGTACGGCGACCACTCCTCCTCCAGTACGACGTGACCATGGCGCAGCAGCATCACGGTCTGAATCTCCTGCTCGGACGCGTCCAGCGCGGCGACGAACGCGTCGAGCGCGGCACTGGACAGTCCCTGGTCCTCTGGGGCACTCCGTGGAAGGGTCACCCGAAGCACGCTAGCCCGTGCCGCCGACAGTTTCATCACCCCTGCAACACTCACCCCATGCAGAAGTTCCTCGACTGGTTGGTGAACGACGGTGCGGCCGGGGTGCTTCTGCACTACCGATCGCCCGAACAGACCTGGATCGGCTCGAGCGGGCTCGCCGAGCTGGGTACCGATCGCCCGGTGGATCCGGACGGCTGGTTCCGGGCCGGCAGCATCACGAAGACCTTCACGGCCGTCGTTGTTCTGCAACTCGTTGGCGAAGGCAAGTTGCAGCTGGATGCGGCGGTGCGAGACTGGTTGCCGGACCTGCCGAAAGACGTCGCTGTGCGGCAGTTGCTCAATCACACGAGCGGGCTCTACAACTACACAGACGACCTGCCCGGCCCGGCGGAAATCGTCCGCGACCGCTACCTGCATCATGATCCGCGCGAGGCGCTTGGGGTGGGGTTGGTGAAGCCGCGACTCTTCGATCCCGGCAGCTCATGGTCGTACTCGAACACCAACTACATCGCCCTCGGACTGCTGATCGAGGAAGTCACCGGCAACTCGTACGGCGACGCAGTGCGTGAGCGGATTCTGCGACCGCTGGGACTCGAGCGGACCGGGCTGCCGGGCGACGAGGTCGATCTACCGGAGCCGCACGCACACGCGTACTTGACCGTCGACGGCGAGCTGGTGGATCTCGCGAGCATGAACCCCTCACAGGCCTGGGCGGCCGGTGAAGTGGTGTCGACGGCAGCTGATCTGAATCGGTTCTACGCGGCGGTGCTGGGTGGCGAGTTGCTCAGGCCGACCGAGCTTCAGGCGATGCTGGACGTCGTACCGGTCGACGACTCGTTCGGATACGGGCTCGGGATCCAGCGCCGCCGGCTCCCTGGCGGACAGGTCGTCTGGGGACACAACGGCGGCTTCTTCAGCTACCAGACGATCAGCTTCCATTCAGCTGACTTGTCTACGCAGCTGACTTTGTCTTCCGCCGGCACACGCGTCGAGGGCCCGGAGACCGGCCACCTGCTGGCCGGTCTCCTCGGCTGATTACCGCTGCACCAGTACGGCGGCCTGCTGCACCGGCGGCCTACTGCTGCAGCGGCGACCCTACTGCTGCACCAGTACGGCGACAGTCCGCGCTGGGACTGAGGCCGTGCCTGAGCCCGGGGTCCAGGTGGTTTGTTTGACGACTGGGTCGGAGCCGTTGGCCTGGACAGGGGAGAGGGTGAGCGACTGACCGGCGAGGGCGGGGACCGTCTGGGTGACGGCTGAGCCGGTGGTGTTGAAGACGACCACGACACCCCTGAGTGCAGGGTCGACGTCGGGACCGACGGTGTCGTCGATGCGCATCACGACGACGCCGGGCTGGGCGGACGGCGTACCGCTCAACGGGAAGCTGAGTTTCGCGTTGATCAGGTCAGCTGAGCCCAGCCGGAACAGCGGCGTCGAGAAGCGCAGTTTCAGCAAGTCCTGAGCCGCGGCGGAAGCAGTCGCCACATCGGCCGCGGTCGGCTTCAGGGCTGCGTTGGCGAGAAGCGGCTTCTGGAACGTCCATTTGGCCTCGTTGTCGGCCTTCGGCGGCAGGCCGTGGCCGAAGCCGTTGTCGGCGCCGCTCCAGTCGAGGGTGTTGAACCAGTCGCCGGAGTTGTACGAGTTCCGGTCCAGCGACTTGCTCCGCAGCAGGTCCGCACCTGCGTGCCAGAACGACGGCGTCTGCGCCAGTGCGGTCGTTGCCAGCGACACCGTGTTCATCCGGACCCGGTCCGGCATCGTCATTGCCGAGGGCAACTTGTAGGTCAATGAGTCCCACAACGTTTCGTTGTCATGGGCATCGACGTACGTGACCACCTCGTCCGGCTGGTCGGCGTACCCGGCGGGATTGCCGTTGTAATCGACCCCGTCTCCTCGTACGACGGAACCCGTCGACGCGGAGCGGAACGAGAACCCGCGCAGGTTTCCGGCCAGGCCGAGCTCGACCAGGTCGGTGTCGTGGGCGAGCCGCTTGGCGCGTTCGGCCGCGGTGCCGTTGATCGGGTCGCCGTTCGGGTCGCTCGCCGCGCCGGAGCCGAAGCCCTGGATCCGCGGATTGTCGTCGAACGGACCACCGCCGCGGACGGCGTCGCGGAGCCGGTCGGAGAACGTGCCGATGCCGGTGCCGCCGAGATTGCCCTGCCGGGCCTGGACGAACAGGGCGTCGTCGGCGACCTCGCCGAAGTTCCAGCCCTCGCCGTACACGTAGATGCTCTTGCCGTCGACGCCGTCCTTGGCCGGCGTCAACTGGTCCAGGGCGGCCCGGACCTTGAGGATGTTCGCCTTGCTGTGATGCCCCATCAGGTCGAAGCGGAACCCGTCGACGCGGTAGTTGCGCGCCCAGCTGACGGTGCTGTCGACCATGATCTTCTCGGCCATCGCGTGCTCGGTGGCGACGTTGCTGCAGCAGGTCGAGGTCTCGACCTTGCCGGTCGCGTTCAGCCGCTGATAGTAGCCGGGGACAACCTTGTCCAGGATGGACGTCGGCGCCTGACCGGCGGCGGGTGTGTGGTTGTAGACCTGATCCAGTACGACGCGCAGCCCGGACTTGTGCAGTCCGCCGACCATCGTGCGGAACTCGGCGACCCGGGCGAGACCGTCGCGCTGGGTCGCGTACGAACCCTCGGGCGCGAGCCAGTGGTACGGGTCGTAGCCCCAGTTGAAGCCGTCCTTCGCAGCGACCGCGGTCACGCACGCCTGCTGCTGATCAGAATCCGGCGCATAGGACTTGAGGTCGCAGGCCGGCGACTCCTGACCGGTCTCCGGGATCGACGCAATGTCGAATGTCGGCAACAGGTGGATCGTGTTGAGCCCTGCCTGCGCGAGGGCGCGCAGGTGCTTCGTCCCGTCGCCCTCGTCGGCGAAGGCGAGGTAGGTGCCGCGATGCCCGGCCGGAACCGTGCTGTCGTTGATGGAGAAGTCGCGGACATGCAGTTCGTAGATTGTCGAATCGACGGCCCGCGCCAGCCTCGGTGACGGCGTTGTCGACCAGAGCGCGGGCTTGCCGGCCGGATCGTTGAGATCGACCGCAACCGAGTATGTCGAGTCGGTCGTGAGTGCGACCGAGTACGGATCGGTGACGACGTTGGTCTCCACCTTGCCGGTCGACGGCGCGAACACGGTCACCTGGAAGCGATAGGCCGCGTTCTTCCACGACCGCGGCCCGCTCGCGAACCAGGAGCCGTCATCGTTGCGATGCATGGGGATTGTCTGCAATCCGACGATCAGATTGACGTCCTGAGCGGTCGGCGCCCACAGAGTGAACCGAGGTGCCCCGCCCTGCCAGGTCACGCCGTACGAGCGGCTCGCGGCGGAACCGCTGTACAGGTCGTCGAGGACACCAGGGATCTGTACGCCGGTCGCGTCGAGCAGGCGGCCGACATCGTCGTACTGCGCTAGTCCGAGTTGGCCGGTGAGGATCTTCCGCGCATCACCGTTGTCCAGCCGGAGTGCGACGTACCCCTTCAACGCTGGGAACTTGGCCAGCACGGCCGCCGGGATCCCCGCCGGGTCGTACCGCAGGCCGGACGACTCGCCGCCGATGTCGTCCGCGTCGACCTTGAGGGAGCCGTCGTACGACCAGTGCAGCCGCCACCGCGACCTGTCGGGGTGTGCAACGGCCGGTACGGCGAGGAGGTCGCGGGTGAGCCAGTAGGCCTTTGCCTGGCTGAGGTCCGGCTGGGCACCCGGCTTGGACGTCGTCACGGTCAGCGCGTGTGTCGCGAGAACGTAGGAGAAGGTGACGACGAGCCCGTCCCCCGGCACGGTGATCGGAATGTTGTTGGCCGGGTAGCTCTCGTTCCAGGACAGGTTGTGTGCGACCTTCGCCTCATAGCTGCCTGCCGGTATCTCGCTGGTTGACCACGTGAACGTCCCGTCGCCGTCGGGGTCTGTCAACCAGGGTCGCATGCACGCCGGGTCCCAGTCGGCAGGACAGCCCAGCTCTGACTGGAACGAGCCGGGCACTGTGATGATGGGCCGGCCCTCGGCGGTCGAGGTGACGTAGTGCCGGCCGTGCTCGTAGTAGAAGGTGATCGGCGTACCCGGAGCCGTGTAGGAGATGTTGGCGCCGTTCCGGTTGCCGCCGGCACCGTAGTTCTCGTCCCACGTCTTGTTGATCGCGGCCTTGTAGGCGTGCTCACCCGCCGGGATTGTGTAGGTGCCCTTCCAGACCTTGTCCTTCGGGTCGAGCGTCAGCTGAGCCTGGTCGCAGTCCGGTTGCCAGTCACCCGAGCAGCCCATCTCGCTGTTGTGGTCACCGGGCACACTCACGTTCGCGGGCTGCACTACCGGGCCGGTGTCGCCTCCACCACCGCCAGGTGCTGCCGCGTCGCCGACAACGCCGTACGAACCAGACACTGAGTAGTTGCCGGACGCATCCTTGAGTACAGCGCGGTACTCGAGCAGGGTCCCCTTCGGCACGCTCGACACGTCCTGGAAGACCCGGTATGGCGCGTTGTCGTCGGAGCCCAGGCGCTGCCAGGCCGTCGTACCCACAGGGCGATAGCCGAAGGTCACAGTCACCGGAGTGTTCTCCGGCACCGCTGCAGCGATCTCAGCCCGGCCGCCGACGGTTGCACCGTCTTCCGGTGAACTCATGTAGCCAGCGGGCGCCTTGCTACGAGCCGGGAGCCTGTCGACAGCCTGGTAGACCGTCACCGACACCGGCGCCTGCTGCACGACGGTGCGGCCCTCGCTGTTGGTGTGCAGCAGGCTCTTACCGCCGTAGATGGGCTTGAAGGTGCTGTTGCCCATATAGGTCGGCACAGTGGCGGACTTGGCGGTCGTCGCATTGTTGGCAACCACCAGGTACTCGCGCTTGTCCGCCCCGAAGCGGCTGAACGCGTAGAGCCCACCAGCGTTCGAGGAGTAGCGGTGCACCTGTGTGCCGTCGGCCAGCGCCGGGTACTGCGCGCGGAGCTTCTGCAGCGCCGCGATGTGCTTGTACATCGGCGCGTTGACGTCGTACCGGTCCTCGCTGCCGATTGTCGTCGTACCAGTGCCGTCGACGATCTCATCGTCCTTGTAGTCGGTGGTCTGCGTCGCGAACATGTCCTGCCGGGCGTCCTTGTCGCCGCCCGCGCCGGTGAAGCCCTGCTCGTCGCCGTAGTAGATGACCGGCTGGCCGCGAGTCAGGAACATCAGCGAGTGCGCCAGCCTGTCGCGGGCCAGCAGTTCCTGCCCGGACGCGCCCGCCTGCTTGAGGAAGGTTCCGACGCGGCCCATGTCGTGGTTGCCGAGGAACGTCGGCAGTTGGTACGCGTTCGAGTCCGTGTCGGTGTAGTAGTCGTCCTCGGCGTAGAAATCGCGCAGCTTGGTGCTCGGGTCGCCCTTGGCGAAGGCGACCGCGTTCTGCTGGAAGCCGAAGTCGAGCGTCGCCTGCAGCGCGCCCTTGGTGGTGTACGTCGACATGAACTTCGGGTCGGCGTCGAAAACCTCGCCGAACATGAAGAAGTTCTTCGCACCGGCACCGCGAGCCGCGGCCAGGATCGCCGGCGAGAACTTCTGCCAGAACTCGATGTTGACGTGCTTGACCGTGTCGATCCGGAACCCGTCGATGCCGAACTCCGCCCACGTCTTGTAGACGTCGATCATCCCGTCGCGCACCCGCGGCTGCTCGGTGAACAGGTCGTCGAGCCCGACGAAGTCGCCGTACTCCGCCGACTCACCGGCGAAGGTGGAGTCGCCGCGGTTGTGGTAGAGCGTCGGGTCGTTCAGCCAGGCCGGCACCTTGACGGTCTCGTCGGCCGGCGTACGGAAGACGGGGACGTTCGGGAACGAGGTGTTCCGGTCCAGCGGCGGGAACGTGTCGCCGGCCGCGTAGTCCTTGTCGTCGAAGACGTTGCCATTGGCATCCTTGTACGGCGACGTGGACTTCGGGATGTAGCCGTACTGACCGGACTGGTAGGCGATCACGTCCGCGGTGTGGTTGGTGATGATGTCGAAGAAGACCTTCATCCCCTTGGCATGCGCGAGGCTGATCAGCTGCTTCATGTCCGCGTTCGTGCCGAGATGCGGGTCGATCTGGGTGAAGTCGGTGATCCAGTAGCCGTGGTACCCGGCGCTCACATCGTTGCCGGAACCCTGCACGGGCCGGTTCTTGAACGACGGTGTGAGCCAGATGGACGTCGTACCGAGGGACTTGATGTAGTCGAGTTTCTGGATCACGCCGGCCAGGTCGCCACCGTGGTAGAAGCCCTTGTCGGTCGGGTCCAGGCCGGTCGTGAGCCGGTCCCCGCTCAGGCCGCCGGCGTCGTTGGACTTGTCCCCGTTGGCGAACCGGTCCGCCATCACGAAGTAGAACCGCTCTTTGGTGAGGTTCTGCCGCAGGCTCGGCGACGACAGCACCCTGTCCGCCGCGGTCACGGCCGGCCCGGCGAGGTCCACCGGCTTCACCGTGACGACGTGGCTCGTGTCGTCGTACCTGAACTCGAGCTTGGCCGGTCCCTCGATCCGCAGCGGGATGTTCGCCCCGTTCAGCACGCCGCCGGCGCCGTAGTTCTCGTCCCAACTGCCGTTGACGGTGATCTTGTACTCGTACGAGCCGGCCGGTACGTCGAAGACCTTCGCGTACGGCGCCGCCGCGCCCAGACTGGTCGCCGTACACCCGGGATCCCAGTCGCCCGGGCACCCCAACTCGCTCTGCAGCGAACCTGCCACCGTGATGACCCGCTCCGCCGCCACCTGAGCCGGCGCGGGCGACGCCGTACCCAGACCGAGCACAATCACCGCCGCCGCGGTGAACCCCGCCGTCAATCGCCTGAACCCGCGCATCACTGTCCCCTCCCAGCCGCCAGAGTCTGCCGGGGACGCTAACCCGCCATTTTCATCGTGGGAAGACCTGAAAGATCGCGGTCCGATTTCGCTGCACCAGTCGAGCGCTCACGGCACGTTGAGCTTGGGGCGCGGGGGAGGAATGGCTCGACGATCTCGGGAGCGAGCGCGGGGTCGCTGGGTGGGTGCCTCCATAGTGTGTGTGCATGGATGAGGTCAGTGATACGCAGCGGGCGATCCTGGGCACGGAGACGGCCGGACAGGGCCGCGAGTGGATGGACCGCCACCTGCGCGAGCACCTCGGCTCGGGCGTCGAATCTGTTCTGTTCGCCGGCGGTGACATCGGTGCGGTCTTCGGACTGCGCCTTACAGACGGCCGCGAGGTTGTGCTGAAGGCGCTGCGTCCAGGCGCGGATGCTCGGCGACTGCGTGCTGTCGTACGGGCGCAAGAAACGCTCGCAGCGTCAGGATTCGGCTGCGCCCGCGTGCTTGACGGTCCCTCACGCACTGACGGTGTGTTGGCGATCGTCGAAGAACGCCTGACCTTCGCCTCGACCGGAAGCCCGCACGACCCGACGGCACACGCGGCAATGGCAGCCGCGCTCGCGGCGCAGATCGACACCCTGCGCGGCGCGGACGGCACCGACCTCGTCACCGGGCGGCCGGCTTGGGCGGACTGGAGCGCAGGCGCTTGGCCGGAGCCTCACGACCCGGTGTTCGACTTCTCCACGCCCGTACCTGGCTTTGAGTGGATCGATCAGACCGCCGACGCGGCCGCCGCGACGCTGCGTGCCGCTGACCATCTGCCCCGCGTGATTGGGCACGCTGACTGGGTCTGGCAGAACGTCTGCGTTCGCGACGGCGTGTTCGTCGTCGGCTATGACTGGGACAGCCTCACCTACGCCCCAGAGCCGGCAGTCGTTGGGCTCTGCGCTGGTGCGTTCACGCAGGGCTCCCCGGTACCACCCGACGCGCCGACAACGGAGGAGGTCGCGGCCTTCCTCGACGACTATGACCGCGTCCGCGCGTTCTCCCCTGCGGAACGGGGCATCGCCGAGGCGGCCGCCACCTGGGTGCGCTGCTACAACGCCCGCTGTCAACTCGACAACCTCTACCGCCACGGCCTCGATCCGCCTCCTGGGCCCTTCGTCCAGGCGCTACAAGCAGCGGGAACACACAGGCGGCTGTAGCGGACATGGGCGGCCACTGGCCCGCGTCGTCGGCCTGTCCGGCATGTGGTTGGTTTCGTCCGGATGGCGAGACCTGCGGGCTGGGGTCGGGCCCGATGGCGGGTTATTTCACCGATGGCGTGCAATAGCCGGTTACCGAGCAAATAACCGGCTAGCGGCTGCTGCCGATTCGTCCCAGCTGGTGCTGCCGAATTGTCCCTAGCCGAAGAGGGTTGGGAGGGTGGTTTCGATGGGGGTGTGGAGGACGGTGGTGGCTTGGTCGTCGTAGGGGGTGGGCTCGGCGTTGAGGATGGTGAGGGGTTTGCCGGCGGCCAGGGCCAGGTCGCAGAGGCCAG
>WNGA01005605.1_pt1 | contig 18093 bp, 15 predicted proteins | sample 5400061 | NCBI WGS metagenome assembly WNGA01 (sample SAMN13153366, study PRJNA577476) | soil metagenome | isolation source: 100 cm soil or saprolite under grassland replicate 2 | place: USA:California | collected 2016-06-15 | reverse complement strand
CGACGAGGACCCGTATTGATGAGGCACCGGTCAGTACGTGCACAAGAGGCCGCAGATGACCTGACTCGTAGCACCAGCGCCGAGCCATGTCCTGCCGGACCATGCGATTGGAGGTTGATCTCGTGGCGTCGCTCTTGGACCCGCTGACCATCGCGCAGCGGCAGCTCCTCGCCGTGGTCTACGAGCCATTCGGACGGGAGGGCCGCTGGCCATGCTTCCAATACGTCGAGATGACGCTCGACCAGGCCGGCCTCGACGACCCAACGACCCTGCTCGCGTCCTATCCGTCTTGGGGGCCGCTCCGGTACGGCGCCGTCTGGTACAACCGAGCGGGCCTTCCCATGAAAGACACGGTGGTCGGACTCACCGTCGCCGGACTGTTCCACGTCCACAAGGTCGCGGTTTCGTTGGCCGGCACGGCGCACACCGTAGACACCAGCGCGGAGCAAGCGCTCTTCATCAGCGGACTAGCCTATCTCGTGCAGCGGCAGGGCAGCTTGACCCCGCAACCGTTCGTGCCCCAGGACGTCATGATCACCAGCCAGGAGGTAGCAGACCACCTGCAGGTGCAGCCTGCTAATGACGTCCGGCTGCGAAAGCTCTACGAGCTGCTCTCCCGCGAGCCAGGTCTGGTCGGTTCCTCCCAGGGACCGAACCCCCCAGATGGCTCGTGGTCGGTCGAACCGCGGCGGGATGTCCGCAGGCACAAGGACGTGGACAGCGTCCCTGCCTACCTGGAGCGGCTGAGTGAGGAGCTCACTGTGCCGGCCCCGCAACCGACCCCAGTCCAGCGCTCCTCACTCAACCTGCTTGAGGCGATCGACTACCTGAATGCGATCTGGGAGCTGCGGGTGGGGGGCAGCCCACTGTTCCGGTTCGCGCGGGGGGTCACCACGAACAGGTTGGCGGAGCCCTGCGCGACCCCGGAGGAGTTCCAGTCCTGTCTCAGCTCGCTCAGCGACGTCCTGAAGTACCGCATCGATAGGCACGACGCGCCACTCAAGCGTCTCCGGGCGTTCGAGGGCCGGCTGGATGCGGGTGGCAGGCGGCGGGTGGCCGGCGCGATCGAGGTCTTGGAGGCGACCATCAGCGTTCGGGTCGCGGGGCAGCATGGCGACGCCTCGGGCAGAGGCGCAGAGGCACTGCACAAGCTCGGAGTCGGTTACCCAGTGCTGGACTGGAGCCGTGCGTGGGAGACCATTCAAGACCGGACCGTCGCAGCGCTGAACGCGGTCCGCGAGGAGGCCGATGCCACTCAAGGGAATGTCGACGGTAGCCAAACCTAAGGCCAGGACTCGTCGCCGGTGACCGCACTCGGAAGGCGGTTGAAACCTCGGCGGTCGCTGTCCGCCTGCTCGCCTCAGTGGGTCCGACGAGGGTACCGTCTGACTGAATCCGGGACATAGCCCGATGCGGGAGGAGCTTGGTGATCCCGGCGATGCCAGCGGGGAGGCGGAGGGCGACACAGCGACCATGATCGCCGCATCCTGTTGCGATAGGCCATCCCGATCATGGCTGAATTAGTCTTTGGCGAATCTGTGCTCGCCGACGAGTCGCTGGGCGACTACGAGGCTCTTCGTGCGTTCTTTCAGGTGGCGGAGGAGCGGGGACATCCAGCACCTTCGGTTGTCGTAGATGAAGCAGGTCGGGTCATCACGCATCCCGATTACGTCGACCGTATGGGTGCCGTTCACCTTCGCGCTGGGGCGTGGGCGTTTTGCCGAAGGCAGGCCGCCGAGGCACTCGGCCTGCCCAGCGGCACGGACTGGATCCGCGACCACGTCACGCACCTGATGTTCAACGGCGGCTCGCCGTACCGCAACATCCCACACTTCCACTCGCAGCTTTACGTCCAACAGTTCGACTCGTCCCAGCCGCACCTGATGATGCCAGTATGCGCTGCACACCCCGTAGCCTGGAGCAACGACGGTTCGCGGATCTGCGTCCTGGAAGAGCGGCTTGGCCACCTGACCGACTACACGCGCATGGCCAAGTACGTGCTGTGGGAGTACGAACTGGCGCTGGGCAAGCGGCGGCTTGTGGCTGGATTTCCGGCCGAGGAACGCCTGGACTTCGTTGAGCTTGGCTACAGTCCTGACAACCGCTGGATCCATATCTGTGAATGGGCCTCCGGCCGCAACCTGCTCGTCCGTAGCAGCGATGGCCTGATCGTTCCACTGCCGATCACCTCGTCGGCAGTGAGTTGGAATCCGCGTGCCGGTGCGAGCGTGATGACAGTGATGGTCACGGATGGCGAGTCCGGGAGTCTCGTCGTGCACGACTACGACCTAACCAGCGATCGGCTGTCCCGTCGCTCCGAGGTGCGCTCCCCCACTGGGCTGCCGCTGTCGGTCCGGGAGTTGTCCATGTCGGTCGACGAACGCGCGGTAGTGACAGCCCCAGTTGGCCTCGTCGGAGTAGAGCAGCTTCGACGAGGGGGTGTTCATATCGCGGCCGTCATCGATGTCGATTACGGCGAGATCGACCCTGTACTACCGGTCCGGTACAGGACGCCAAGTACGCAGCGGCGGCATACCAGTCCGCGATGGTGTGACGATCGCACTGTTCTTGTGGCGTCGCGGACCGTGCTGGCAGACCAACTGATCAACGCCGGCGTCTTTCCGGACTGTGAGCCTGACGCGCCAACAATCTCCCATGACCACCTAAACCGTTGGCTTGAGATCCTCGACGGGGTTGAAGCGGCATGGCGGACCTCTGCCATGCCGAAAGCTCGCTTCGCCCAGGATTACGCTCAGTACGCCATCAGCTGTACTGAGATCGATCCAGAGGCCACAGAGGACATGCTTGGGCGTCTTCGTCAGTTGGCCGACTACGAGACGGTTCCCAGGACGGTGCTCGCATGGATCTCCACAGGCTACAGGCTGTGGCCTCCGCTACCCGACGACGTTCAGTCGCCCGGCACTGACCCGACGGCGATCCATTTCGCATCGGACCAGGCCTCTGCGGCCGAGAAGGCTGTAGGGGCGGCCTTAGACTTGCTGGTCGCGGCGAACCGTACCGACGAGGCGATCAGTGCCGTGCGGCAACTTCTGTACACCGCCCACCACGCTGGCCAGGATCCTGAAAAGGTATGGGCCTGGTTCGGGTCGCTAGGTTTCGCGGCATTGAGGAGTGGAAGTTATGGGTTCGTAGCGAAGGTGGCGCTGGCTACCCGGATCTGGAACACGGTTCTCGTGCTGCTCGACCGGTCGGTGACGGCGTATGGTCTCCGTCCGACCAGTTCTGCCGATGTGCTTCCTATCTTGCTCAATGGTTTCGAAGCATGCACCCATCTGCCCGAACGGCAGATCCTTGGAAGGAACGTTCGACACATGATCGACGTGGAGAACCTCCGCAACTGGTGCCAGGCGGGACTAAGCCATCTGCCGCTCGATGACTACTTGACGTCGGTGGCGCGACCGACTCGGCCACAGATCCAAGCGCCAGCGGTGCCCAATCCTGCGATCACGCGTGACCGCGAGACGGAGAGTCGGCTGGTGGGCAAGAAGAAGGTATTCATCTCCTATCTTCGTGAGGACGCTGTGGCGGTCGATCGCCTGGCCTCAGAGCTAGCCTCAGCCGGGATCGAAGTCTGGCTCGACCGAACGCGCCTGAATCCGGCCGTGATATGGAAGCGAGAGATCAGGCGTGCTATTCGCGACCATGACTACTTTGTCGCGTGCTTTTCCTCGGCGTACGCGCAACGAGGGAAGACCTACATGAACGAGGAACTGCGGCTTGCGGTAGAGCAGTTGCGGCTGATGCCGCTTGACCGCCGCTGGTTTATTCCTGTCGTGCTCGATGCCTGCCGAGTCCCTGACTTTGATATCGATGCCACTACGACCTTGGAAGATCTGCAGTACCTCGACTTCGCGGAAGACTGGGACACCGCCATGGCGAAGCTGATCAACCTGATCCACCCCGAGCCAGAAGCGTGATTCAGCTCAGTTGTTCGGCATCGTGTGCAACGAGTGCGTTTCCTCGTGCCAGCGGGCACCGCGCAGAAACCGGATTCGACTCGTCCAGTCGCGTCCGTCCCAGACGCGTTGGAAGCTTGCCTCTCCGCGCACAATCTCCCCATAGTTGTACGGGTTTGGGTACCAGCCAGGCTCATCCATGGTCGGGACGTTGGCGTACTCGGCGGAGTAGAACGGTGAGTCGGGAAGCATGCCGGAGTTGCGAAGCCGGCCTACCACTACAGCCGCCCACGCGGCAACGTCGTGCGCGGTCAACTCTGTTCGGTTATCGGTCGACTCGAACATGTGCCGATAGATGGTGCGATCACGATCGTCCTTGACGTGGGGTTGGGCAACCACCCAGAAGATGTTCATGCACCAGCCGTGCAGGCCAAGGACACGCTCCTGGACAGACTCGGGAAGCTTCGCCTGAAGGTCCGAGCGTAGCCGGTTATCGGGCGCTATGCCGACCGACTGCATGGCCGTACCCAGGTTCTCCGCCCAATTGCCCGGCCCAACCTCCGGCGCCGAGTCGAGAATCACCATGCAGCTACGGGCTACCCACGCGTACATGGAGCGGTCCTGGATGAGCACCGCTCGCACGACCTCAGCGGACGGCTCAAGCCCGTAGGTGTCGGTGACCGGCTGGCCAAACTCCGTCGTAGCCGCCACCGGCAATGCCGCGATGCGATTCATGCACACCGCGGAGAGGATGTCCTTTCGCTGGCCGGAAGGCGCACTACGAAGGTAGCGTTGAGCAACCGACTCCTTTGTGAACAAGCCCACGAGGTGCCCTCCAATCCCCACTGCGACTAGGCCAAGCTAGTGCGCCGCGGCCGACCCACGATCTAGGATGGCGGCTGCCGTCCGATGTGCTTCCTCAGCAACCAGAACACCCTTGTCATGTAACAGAATGAGTCCTGTAGCGACACGTTGCCTGGAGTCTTCGACGAGGAACTGCCCCCGCCAGTCTCCGGCGAGCTGGTGCGTCAGTGGAAGCTGCATTAGGCATCGCACTCCCGTCTCGTAGATGTGCGCCTCCACGCGCTCCGGTGCAGCTACCAAGGCGCCGAACTCGATTGCCGGGTCGTGTGCTATCAGCATGCGGTTCCACAAGAAGCACGCGAGGGCGATCTTCCCAGCGATAGCGGCGTGGCTGCTGGCCTCCGCCATGTCCGCCATGGATGACAACCACAACCATGGCCGCTGCAAGCTCTCCTGCACGTCCTGCTCACTTCTCATCCGCCTGTTCGGATCGGTGGCGGGCGTTGCCATGAAGATTGCCTTTCCCGCGGCGTGTGCCTCGCTCATGTCTCCACCGCAGGTGAGCAGGCGATCGATAAGACCCTCAACCGTAGACAGCTCAGACTGATCCACGTTGCCCCCAATGCCGATTTCGCATAGTTTCGGCGGACAGAATTTGCTCTCCCAAGGTCTGGACAGGAGCGCAAGAGATAGTATTTGGCCCTTGGCGAACGCGCCTGATGGGCCGCAGGACCACCCGATTGCCGGTGCGATGTTGTAGCACGAACCGACAATCTGACACCTTGGCGCACCGGCGAGCCAGGCGCTTCAATACCAATCACTGCGCTGGTTTCTCCTGAGGCGTACAGATCAGCGGACAGTCAACCCGCACTCCACGCACCAGTCAAGCCGTATGATTACGCACAATAGCCCAACTCCAGACTCACCAACCACCTACGGACTACGGACGCCAAAGCGGACAAGGACGTACAGCCCATAGCATTGCCTGCTGCGACGGCTGCCTCACGCGACGAGGACAAGCCCAGTTAGTTGATGTCCCGAGTTCCTGCGAGAGGAGCGGGATGAAGCTCGCAGGCGCTTCCTCTTCTTCCTGACCACGACTACGACCCGAACGAGTAGGGGGTCGGGAACATGGCAGCCCCTGCTCATGGCTTCGGGAACTGGGTTAGCTGCTTGCTGCTCTCCGGAATCCGGCATGCCATAGCGGACCGCTGGATACAAGGCGAATCCCGAGTTGACTCAAGTCTCGCTTCGACGTGGCCAGGTCGTAATAGATGCCGGAATCTGGCTGTCACCTGGGAATCTGATTGCCGATCCGGATGGCTGCGGCCCCGTACCGTACGGCTCCTGAGCTGATGCCACGAGTGGCCATCCGGAGAGGAGTTGTGCGTGGCAGGGGCCAGCCGCCTGCGACGGCGGGTGGCTCTGGGATGGGTGGTGTTGGCGAATGGCCGCGCCGTTCGCTGGTGTCGGCGGCCACGGCGGCTAGGTGGCTGCCGAGGTGTGCCTGATGCGTATGGGGAGAAGAGCTTGTGGGACTGACCAGCGCGAGCGATGCCGTGACCTACGTGACCTATGATCTTGCGCCGCTGGTGGGGGCAGTGCGGGCGTTCCAGACGCCGAGTGGGGAGATCGCTGGCGAGTACGCGGTGGCGCGTGGGTTGTTGGAACGGGTCCGTGCCGCGACCCGGACCGGGTTGGCGCTGGTCGGTGCGTCGGACGCGCAGGTGGCCGCGTTCGACGCGGACCTGGACCGGTGGTGCGCGGACCTGTCGTGCCCGCCGGTGTTCGACCAGACCGTAGGTGCGTACGAGCCGCCGGAGCCGGGTGGGCTGACGTTGCTGGTCGCGCCGCTGCGGGCAATCAACGGGCCGCCGCCAGTGGGGCGGTTCTTGGAGTGCCTGCTGGCCCGCCGGGAGGAGCCTGGCGACCTTGGCGTGCTGGCTGGCTGCGTGCCGGGCTGCCGGCCCCGCTCGCAATCGCTGCGGGTGCTGGCCGGCTCCCGCGGCATGATGCTGGGGTCGTGCCTGGCGTGCTTTCCGGAGTTCATCGCGGCGAGCCACCCACCGGCGGTGCAGGCGTGGGGGTTGTTCTTCACCTCGAAGTTCCACGGGGTGTTCAGCCGGCACACCTTGCCGGCTGCGGCGGCGGTGTTGGGGTCGCGGCCGTGGCGGGCGGCGGCGTTGACGCCGGCGGAGGCCTACCGGGTTCGGGCATTGTGGGCGGCGGTGCACGACCACTTCCACGAGTCGGGGCCGCGACCGCTGTCGAGGAGCCTTGCGGTGAAGTCGCGGTGGGCGGTCGCGGTCTGCGACGAGGTGAAGGTCGACGGGCTCACCGCGGCGGCGATGCGGCAGACTGACGTGCCGTTCGCCCGGGAGCTCGCCGAGACGGTGCTGCTGGAGCGGCTGTTCCGGCTGCCTGCCGAGCCGGGCGCCGAGCGCAGCGTCGACGCCGCTGCTGGGGTGTTGATGTTCGAGTGGCTGCTCCGCCACGGCGGCGGCCTGGCCGAGGGGGGCAGCGGCGAGCTGGTGGTCGACCTGGAGGCCTGCTTGGACGCGCTGGCGGAGTTGGGCGGTGCGGTCATGCGGATCGAGCAGCTCGCTGACGAGCAGGCCTACGTCGAGGCCGCCGAGCGGTTCGTGCGCTCGTGGTTGCCGGCACCGACTGTCGGACGGGCCCGGTACGGCGACCCGGCGGGGTTCGCGCGGCTGGTCCGGCCGCGCCTTCCTCGGCTGGGCCTGATCGACTTCGCCCGCGCCGCATGACCACCGGACTCGGCAGCATCGTGGTGGGTTCGCCAGCGGGTCGCCGTCCTGGTCAGGTCGGGGTCGACGCCGGACTGGCGGCCAGGTTCGCCCATGACGGCGCGGTACAGGTTGCCGGGCTGCTCGGTCCCGCGCGGCTGGCGGCCTGGCTGGCGGCCTGGCCAGCGTTGCTCCAGGCGAGCCGGGCGCTGCGGCTTCCTGACGCGCAGGGCCGCCCGGTCGAGCTGCTGCTCGCCCGCGGCGTGGCCACCGGGCCGCTTGCCGAGCTGGTCGCCGACCCGGCGCTGGTCGGTACGGCGGCGGGGCTGCTCGGCGCGCCGGTCGTGACGCACCAGGTGGTCGCCTCGCCCAAGCCGCCGGGTGCCGGCCGGGTCGAGTGGCACCAGGAGTACCGGTCGCTGCACGCCTACGGGCTGCGGCGAGCGGACGTGGTGCTGGCGATGGTGGCGTTGGACGCGGCGCCGGTCGAGGCGGGCTGCCTGCAGGTCGCGGTCGCCAGCCACCGACTCGGGTTGCTGCCGCACCGCCGGCGGTGCGGCCAGGAGGTCGCCTGCGAGCTGGCGTTGGCGGACCGGCCACGCCGGTTGCTGCCCGCACGGCCCGGCGATGTGATCTTCTTCCACGCGCTGACCGCGCACGCCAGCGACCCGAACGCAACGACGCGGCCGCGCCGCGCGGTGGCGGTCTGCTACCGGGCCGTGTACCGGCTTGTCGGCCCGCACCGGTAGCCATGGCGTGCTCCGAGCTCACCCCGGACCCTGGGGCGTGGGCTCGCGGAGGATCGGAGGGTGGTGAGGTGGAGACACAGACGCTCGGCGGGTGGTTGGAGGCGCTTGCCTCCAAGGCGCCCGCGCCCGGCGGCGGTGCTGCCGCGGCGTTGCAGGCAGCGGTCGGCGCCGCGCTGGTCGAGATGGTCTGCAACCTGACCATCGGCAAGCCCGCCTACGCCCAGCACGAGCCGGCGATGAAGGCCGCCTTGGACCAGGCGGCGGGGCTTCGCGCCCGGGCGGTGCGGCTGGTCGACCTGGACGCCCGCGCGTTCGGCGCGGTCGCGGCGGCCTACCGGCTGCCGAAGGCCACCGAGCAGGCCCGCCAGGCCCGCAGCGCACGGATCCAGGCGGCGCTGGTCGACGCCGCGGGGGTCCCGCTCGAGGTGGCCGCCGTCGCCGTCGAGGTGATCGACCTGGCAGGCCGGATCCTGGACGGCGCCAACCGCAACGTGCTGGCTGACGTGGCGGTGGCTGCTGCCTCGGCCCGCGCGGCGCTGGACGCCGCGGCGGTCAACGTCGAGGTCAACCTCGCCGCGCTCACCGACCCGGCCCGCCGCGCCGAGCTGGCCGCCCGGCTCGGCGAGCACGCCGCCGCGGCCGGGCACGCCGAGGCGGTCGTGCGGGCGGTCCGCGGCCAGGTCGGCCAGTGAGGCTCATCGACGGCCGCGCGATCGCCGCGGCCATCGCCGAGGAGGTGACCGCGGCCGTCACGGCGCTGCGCGGGGCGGGGACCGTGCCCAGCTTGGCGGTGGTGGTCCCGACCCGGGACGAGGCGGCCGCCTGGTACGTCCGCTCGCTGGCGCGGGCGGCCGCCGAGGTCGGCGTCGCCTGCCGCATCGACGAGCTCGACGAACCCGACGCCGCCCAGCTCGCCAAGCGGCTGGATGCACTTTCCGGCGACCCTGGCGTTCACGGGATCGTCTGCCAGACCCCACTGCCCAATCGGCTGCGGCTGGAGGAGGTCGCCGAAGCGATCGACCCGGCCAAGGACGTCGACGGCGCCAACCCGCACAGCCTCGGCCGGCTGGCTGCGGGGTTGCCGTGCTTCGCGCCGGCGACCGCCGCCGCGGTGCTGGAGATCCTGCACCGTGAGCAGGTCGGCCTCGTCGGCGCCCGCGCCATGGTCGTCGGCCGCAGCACCGTGGTCGGCAAGCCGGCCGCGCTGCTGCTGCTGGCCGAGCACGCCACCGTGACCTGGTGCCACTCCCGCACCCGCGACCTTGCCAGGGTGTGCGCCCAGGCCGACGTCCTGGTCGCCGCCGCCGGCCGGGCACGGCTGGTCACCTCCGCCCACGTCAAACCTGGCGCGGTGGTGGTCGACGTCGGCATCAACCCGACCGCGGACGGCAGGGTCGAAGGCGACGTCGACGCCGAGGCCGTCGCCGGGCGTGCCGGTGCGCTGACCCCCGTCCCCGGCGGGGTCGGCCCGGTCACGACCATGGTGCTGATGCGGCAGGTGACCAGCGCAGCTGCAGCGCGCGCCTGACCTCGAGTAGTTGGACGAGACGGCGGCTACACCAGCCTGCGCTGGCGTTACAGCATCGCGAGCTGCTCGCGCAACGCCCGTGCTGCCGGCGCGGCCTGGCGGCTGGGGTCCAGGGCGGCGTGGAAGGCTCGGACGCGGCCGGCGACGCGCTCGTAGCCGACCTGGCTGGCGAGCTCCAACGCCTGGGTGGCGTCGTGGCAGGCCGCGTCCAGCTCGCCGGCCTGGCCAAGCGCGGCGGCCCGGTTGGCCAGGATGACGCCGCGGAGCTTGAGCGCCCCGGCGGGAAGCCCGGCAAGGGCCTGGTCGAGCACGGCGACGGCGTCGCGGCCACGGCCGAGCCTGACCAGGCAGGAACCCTCGTCGCTGCGGACGAACCGCTCGGTCAAGAACCCCATCCACGGCGGCTCACGGTCGCGGGGCCCCTTGGCGAACAGGTCCTCCGCCCGGCCCAGCGCGGCCTGGCACGCGGCTGCCTGCCCCAGGCCGGCGTGGGCGTGGGCGGCCACCAGCGCCACCCACGACGCCAGCGACGGGACCTGCGCCCGTGCCGCCATGGCGGCGGCGCGCTCGGCGTAGCGTAACGCGACGCGCGGGTCGCCACTGCCGGCGTGCAGGAAGCTGATCCCCCCGAACGCCCAGGCCGCCATGGCATCGTCGCCGGCGCCGGCGGCAAGCTCGACCGCGCGGGCGTAGCAGCCGGCGGCCGCGGCGCGGTCCTGGCGGTCCTGCGCGTGGACGAGCCCGGCCAGCCGTGCCAGGTCCGCCTCGACCAGGGCCAGCCGGCCACGGTGGGCGTCGCTGCCGGCCTCGGCGCGGAGGTGCTGGACTATCGCGAGCTGGCCTTCCAACCTCGGCAGCAGGGTGGCGGCGGGGGTCGTCCAGTAGGAGCGTTGCCAGGCCGCCGCGGCCGCCGTGGCGGCGTCGATGGTGGCATCGTCGAGCAGGCCGGGGCGCTCGAGGACGCGCAGGAGCCGTTGGATCCGGTCGGCGTCAAGGACCTGCCAGGCGAGCAGGCCGCCCGCCAGCCTTGTCGATACCTCGATGAACCCCCGCCGGTGCACCCCACCGTCCTGGTCGATCCGTGCCGTCGGCGTGAGCCTAACGCGCAGCACCTCGCCGGAGACAGCGGCGACGTCGACCGCGATGCCGCCCTCGTCGGGCGTGGCCAGGCCAAGCAGCACGCCCGGGTCCAGGCCGAGCAAGTCGGCGAGCTTGCGGGCGGTGCGCACCCTGTCGAGGCCGAGCCGGCCGGTTTCCAGCTTGGTGACCCAGCTTTCCGATCGGCCGAGCTCGGCGGCCAGCCGCAGCTGCGACCAGCCCAGGCGGCGGCGCGCCCGCCGTACCAGCGGCCCGACCGCGCCGCGCTCACCTGCCATCAGGGTTCTTCTTATACGCTTCGTCCCAGTCAGGGACAACGGGTTGTCCTGTCCGCTTGCGCCAGCCCGAACCCGCGCCACCGGGGGTGCTTCGACGATGCCCGCCGGTGTCGCCGTGGCGGTCGTTGGTCGCGGCCGGTGGCTGGGATAGGCTCACCCGGACCGGCGGCGCAAGGAGGCCATACGGGATGCGACGGCGCGAGCTGCTCAAGACCGCCGCGACGCTCGGCGGCGGGGTGCTGCTCGGCAGGCTCGACCCCGACGACCGGGCCCGGCTGGCCGCCGCCCTCGCCGACCCCGGCCGCGACGTCTCCGAGCGGGTCGTGCGCCTGCTCGAAGGCGACGCGGCCGCCGCGCAGCGGCACGACCGCGAGCTTCCCGCCACCCGGCGGGCCCAGCTCGCCCACCAGCACCGCACCATGGCCCGCCGGCTGCGGCTGGCTACCGGGCGACCCGACCACCAGCAGCGCCTGGCCGTGGTCGAGGCCCAAGCCGCCCGCATGGCCGGCCGGCTGGCCGCGTTCTGGCACCACGACCACGCCGCCGCGACGGCCGCCTACCAGGCCGCGCTCGCCGCCGCCGAGGATGCCGGCCCGCACGCCGCCACGCTGCGCGCCTACACCCTGGGCGGCATCGCGTTCCTCGACGCCCAACTCGGCGACCGCCACGCCGCCGTGCGCACCATCAACCGAGCGGTCGAGATCGGTGAGGCGAGCCAGGTGCAGGGCCTGCGCTGCTGGCTGGCCTCCACCGCCGCCACCGTCCACGCCAGCGTCGCCGACCGGCGGGCGTGCGACCGCTCCCTCGCCCGCGCCGACGACCTGTACGTCCGGCCCGGTCCCGGCGACCCTGCCTGGATGGACTTCCTCGGCCGCTCCTTCCTGCTCCAAGACCGCGCCGCCTGCCAGCTCCGCACCGGCAGGCCCCGCCAGGCGCTGGCCACCCTCGCCGACGCCGAACGGCTCCTGCCCGCCCACCGGCTCGGCCGCCACGCCCTGATCCTGGGCTACCAGGCCCAGGCCCTCGTCGCCGACGGCCAGCTCGGCGACGGCGCCCACACCGCCGCCGACGCGGTCGACCTCGCCTCCCGGATCGGCTACCAGCGGGTCGTCGGCCAGGTGCGCGCGCTACGCCATGGCCGGCTCCACCACGCCCGGGCGCTGCCCGCCGTCCGAGACCTCGACGAGCGCCTCCGTCTCGCCAGCAACCACGAGTCCACCTAGCCAACCCACCAATCCGCTGGGCCTTGCCCGGGGCTGGTGCTTGGCGTCCACCTCCACGCAGCGCCGCATCATCTGCGCGTCATCTGCCAGCGCTGGCTTCGCGCCCCGTGGTGCCTGCGGCTGGCGGGTCGAGTTGCTGGAGCGGCTGGAGCCTGGCCACTCGCCCGCTGAGGCGCCTGAACGGTGGCCGGTCAGGCGTTCGCCAGCGCTACGCCCCCGGGCCGCTACGAAGCAGCGTGGCGCCACCACTGCTGGCGTACTCGGTGAGCCGGGCCGCGAGCCTGTCAGTGAGGCGTCACCGCGACACTGCCTGCATGAGTGGTCCTGCCAGACCGTATCCCTGGCCCGCCCAAGGAGGGCGCCATGTCGGACAATGCTGTAACCCTTGCCGGCAACCTGACCGCCGATCCGGAGTTGAGGTTCACGTCGCACGGGGTCCAGGTGGCGGGCTTCCGGCTGGCCGTCACGCCGAGGATCTGGCTGGACGGAGGCTGGAAGGACGGGAAGACGTCCTACTTCCGAGTGCGGGCTTGGCGGGACGTGGCGGCCAACGTCGCGGAGTCTCTCGGAAAGGGCGACCGCGTGCTGGTCGTCGGCCGGCTGCGGACTCGCTCGTGGGAGGCCGCCGACGGTGATCGGCGCTCCGTGGTGGAGGTGGAGGCGGACGAGGTCGGCGTGAGCCTGAGATGGGCCATCGCCAGGCCCCAGCGGGCCCGGGAGCAGGTCGCAGCAAGCTAGTCGGCTCTGACGCTCGCAACGGAGCCGCAGCCTGCGGCCTGTTGAAGGCCGATGTACTGGTAGCGACGCATATTCGAGGATCGCCTGTTCGGTCAGGTTCGCCTGACCGCAGACGGGCCGCGCGGGGGCGCTAGCGCCGCGGGGGCCGTTGGGCGTTGTAGGCCATGAGGACCTGCACCGCGGCGTCCTGCCGGGTTCGCGGGGCGCGGTGCGGGGCGAGCTTGGTGACGCCCAGCCAGGCGGTGCACTGCCTCGTCCCCGCGCGGTGGGGGTGCGGCGCACCGAGCCGACCGCGCTGCGTCCACGATCACCACCCACCTCCCGGTCGTGGCGTGGTCGGCGGCCTTGACCAGCCCGGGGAGTTGCCGCGTCTCGGCGCCGGCGGGCGGGCAGTCGTACGCTCATCCCTCCGGCATGCCGACCCCGCGGTGGTGACCGTGACCGAGGACGCAGAACGCGAAGCCAAACGGCTCCAAGAAGACAGGCTACGCGAAGCCGAATGGCTCGCGCGGCACGTCACGCAGGACCCGGAGCTGCAACAAGAGTGGATCCGGCAGGACAACCTGGCCTACGGCGGGTTGATAGCAATCGGCGTCGTCCTGGTGCAGCCGTTCGTCGCCGGAGCCTCCCTGGACACCTCCGGAATGATCTGCGCGGTCGCCTTCGCGATCGCGATCCCGCTCCTGGCCGCCCTGGTGCTGGTCAACCGGCAGGAAACGTTCCGGCGCCGTAGGACGCCCTCACGCACGGTCGCGGTGGCAAGGGCCACCGCCCAGGGCTCCGCCTCCGTGGGACTGGTCGCCGGGTTCTGGCACGTCCACTGGATCGCCGGCGTGGGGGTGCTGGTGAGCGCCCTCGTGGCGGTCGGGGTCCACTCGGCGGGGTTCACGCGCCTGGAACTGGGCGAGAGGCCGGCGTCCCGGGGGGCCGCGGACGCAGCCGAGGAGCCCGAGGAGCCCGGCGACGCCGACGCGTAGCTCCGCACCGAGGCGGTGACCGCCATCAACGCCTGACCGGTGAGCAGCCCGACTGAGCGCGCCCGGGTCGGCGTCGTCACTGGTCGGGTCGGTCAGGTTCGAGGCCGCGGCGTAGCCGCCCGCCTCCCCAGGAACGTCCCGGACTCGGGTCCTGGCCGGGCTGCTGGGTGCTGCCGGTCAGGGGATCCTGACGGCCCGCGACGCGACGGCGGCCGGGTGGCCGGGCGTGACCAGCCGCGCCAGCCTCGGCCGGCCGCTGCTGCGCCGATCGCCTACCGCTACCGGGACGGCGGCGACGACGAGGTTGCGATCCTGACTCCCACCCTCGTCGCATCGGATGCGGGACTCTCGCATCCGGTGCGATGGGGGTCAAACCCGCAGCAAAACCAAGGCAGGCACGCACGGCGACCCGGGATCGCGTGGCGTCCGTCACGTCGCGGCCAAGGGATCCCCAGCCACGGGAACACCAGGTAGCAGGCGGCAACGCCGACGACTCCCGCTGCCTTGCACGCACGTCATCGCGTATTCCCATCCAATGAAATTCGCGGCCCTTCTGCTATTCCGGCGAAATCGCCCGGCCCTACTCGGAGGCCAGGCAAGCCGTGTGTCGAGCAGAGCAGGTGGGATCCTCGTCGACCGTCGGCTTCGCGTTCACACGCGGCGGCTAAGCGGCCGCGTCACCCAGGCTCGGCCGATTGTCCTCGATGGAGGCGACAGCACGTCGGGACCAAACTCGACTGCCGCGCCAGTAGCCCCGTTCGGCTTCTCTACAGCAGGAGCCCAGCGCGGCGGGTGCGATGCGTGCTGGTCTTCCTGACTCGCTCTTCGGGCGCTCGGATGTTCCGCCCGGCTGCTGGCTGATCCCGTCGCCGACTGCCTGCCGGCGCCTCGCAGCCTAGCGCCACCCCGGAGTCTGGCAAGGCCGCTGCGCCCTCTCCCTCCGGTCGGTGCTCGCGCCGCTGCCGCGGCCGCCTGCGGCGGGCCTTGCCGGCCTCCGGGGTCCCCGGCACTGCGCCGCCGGCGACCGGCAGGCCGCCGGGGCCTGCCCGCCGGCAAGGAGCGCCAGGCATGCTGCCGACCACCCCGCCGCCCATCCGCGCCTGCTTCACCGACCTCGAACTCCGCGAGCGCGACCGCGCCCGCCCGCGGCTGCGACCCACCCTGCCGCCCCCGGTGGTCGAGGTCGGCCGGATCGCCGTGGCGCTGTGCGAGGTCGAGGCCGGCGCCCGGCCCCGCCACCAGCTCGAGCGCGTCTGCCACCCGACCCTGTGGGAGGTGCTCGCCTGGCACCTCACCATCAGCGGCCCGGCGGTCACCAGCCGCAGCCTGCGCCGCGTCCTGGCCCAGGAGCGCTCCCCGGGCATCGTCGACGGCGTCGCCGTCGTCGACCGCGGCGGGCGGGCCGAGCCGGTAGCCATGCGCCTGGACGCCGCGGCCGGCCACTGGGAGGTCGTCGAGCTGCAATACGTCCCCGCCGGCGGGGATCCCGACACGGGGCAACGGCTGGCCAGACGGACTTGGGCCAGCGCCGTCCTGCCACGCGCCGTGCCGCCGCTGCCATGCCGCTTCTGCCAGTCGGCCTTGTGCGCCAGCGAGCGCCCGTCGAACTCCCAAGGCCACCTCGTCCTCCTGCGGGCGGCCTCCCGCTCCGGTCGCCAGTCCGTGGCTCAGGGTCCGCCCGCCGCGCCGGTGGCCCTCGGGACTCCGGCCGCCCGCCCGGGCACAGGGCGGTGAGCCCCGTGACGGCGGGACCGTTGCTGCTGGTCTCCAAGTCGGTCCGGGCGTTGCTGCCGTACTGGCACGGGCCGCTGGGCCAGCTGTTCACCCCGCGGCTGCTGACCGGCCTGGACCTCACCGAGGGGTGCTGGATCCCCTGGGCGGCCGACAACGACTGCTACGCCGGCTTCGACGCCGACCGCTACCTGGCGATGCTCGAGGCGATTACCTACCGATCGGGGTGCCTGTTCGTCGTCGCCCCCGACGTGGTCGCCGACGCCCGCGCGACGCTGCGGCGCTTCGACCACTGGGAGCCGGTGCTCCGCTGCGTGTGGGCCTCGGTCAACGAGGACGACGTCGAGCCGGGCCAGCCGGTCCACCAGCCGATCGCGTTCGTCGCCCAGGACGGCCAGGAGCGCCTGCCGGTGCCCTGGGACCGGTTCCAGGCGCTGTTCGTCGGCGGCAGCACCGCCTGGAAGCTCGGCCCGCACGCCACCGCGCTGGTCCGCGAGGCCAAGCGGCGCGGCAAGTGGGTCCACGTCGGCCGGGTCAACACCCTGCGGCGCATCCAATGGTGCAAGGCGCTTGGTGTCGACTCGATCGACGGCACCGGGTTCGCCCGGTACACCCGCGCCCGGCTGCCGGCCGGCACCGCCGCCCTGGTCGCGCCCACGCAAGGGACGCTGCTGTAAGGAGAATCCCGGTGGTTGAGCTATGCCGCAGGTTGGAGGGTGACCGAGTAGCCGAGGGATTGGAGTTGCTTGACGAGGTGGGCCTTGTGCCGGTCGGTGTCGCTGCGGCGGGTGAACCAGTCGCCGCCGAGGTCGTGGTAGTCGCAGTCGCCTTCGAGCAGGTGCCAGGCGACCACCAGGATCGAGTGGCCCACCGCGACCGCGGCCTTCTTCTTGCCGATCCGGCGGGCCAGCCGCCAGAACTGGGCGGCCAGGTAGGTGTCGCGGCTGCGGGCCGCGGCCCAGGCGCACTCGGTCAGCACGTCGGCCAGCCAGCGGTTGCCCTTGGTGGGCGTGCCGGAGCGGCGCTTGCCGCCGGTGACGTTGTTGCCCGGGCAGCGGCCCGCCCACGACGCCAGGTGCGCGGCGGTGGGGAACGCCGCCATGTCCACGCCGATCTCGGCGATGATGCACTCCGCGGCGCGCTTGCCGACCCCGGTGATGGTGTCCAGGTGGTCGCGCGCCTCAGCGAAAGGGGCGACCACCTGGTCCACCCGCGCGTCCAGCTTCCCGACGGCGGCCTCCAGGTGCTCCAGGTGGGCAAGCGACAGCCCGACCAGCAGCCCGTGGTGGTCGCTGAACCGGCCTTGGAGGGCCTGGCGCAGCTGGGGCAGCTTCTTGCGCAGCACCCCCCTGGCCAACTCGGCCAGCACCGCCGGGTCGCGTTCCCCCGCGACCAGCGCGCGCAGCATGGCCCGGCCGGAGACCCCCAGCACGTCGGAGGCGACCGAGTCCAGCTTGATGCCGGCGTCCTCCAGGGTCTTTTGGACCCGCTGGCACTCGGCGGTGTGGGCCTGGATGAGCTTCTTGCGGTAGCGGGTCAGGTCCCGCAGCTGGCGGATGGCCGGCGGCGGCACGAAGCTGGAGCGCAGCAGCCCGTGCTCCAGCAGCTCCGCCAGCCAGGCGGCGTCGGCCACGTCGGTCTTGCGCCCGGGCAGGATCTTGACGTGGCGGGCGTTGACCAGCAGCAGCGCCAGCCCGCGCTCCTCCAGCACGTACCAGACCGGCTTCCAGTACTGGCCGGTGGCCTCCATCACCACCTGGGTGACGCCCTCGGCCTCGAGCCAGTCCGCCAGCGCCGCAAGGTCGGCGCTGAAGGTGGCAAACGTCCGGACCTCCTGGCGGCGCCGCCCGCCCGCTCCCGGCGCCGGGGTCCGCACGCAGGCCACCACCTCCCGCTTGGCCACGTCCAACCCGGCGCAGCGCTCCACCAGCAGGTCCACCCGGCCACCTCCCACGGTCGCTCGGACTGCGTGCCGGGCCTGGCAGGGCCGACCGATCAACGAGGCTGTAAGACGTGCTCGCAGCAACAGTTCGCGGTGCCGGGAAGGCCCCAGGCATCAATCTGTGAGACGGGCTTGCCGCACCAAGCAACGCCGAGCTCAGCCAGGCCCGGCCCCATTCTCATCCGTCGCGGCGCCCGAAGGGCATGGAATCTGTGAGGAGCGCGCCGCTCTCGCGGTGTGGTTGCTGCCGGCGTTCCCCAGCGTAGTGCCACCCCTGCCGCCTGCAAGGCCGGTCCGTTCCTCCCTGCGGTCCGGTACTCCCGTCCCGTCCCGGGACGCCTGCGGCGGCCTTTCCGGCGCC
>WNGA01005604.1_pt1 | contig 18093 bp, 13 predicted proteins | sample 5400061 | NCBI WGS metagenome assembly WNGA01 (sample SAMN13153366, study PRJNA577476) | soil metagenome | isolation source: 100 cm soil or saprolite under grassland replicate 2 | place: USA:California | collected 2016-06-15 | reverse complement strand
AGGCTGAGCTGATCACCCCTGGCCGCAAGCGGCCTTCGCTGTGCCTGGTCGCATGGGTGGGCGGGGACGACTTCGCGACGCAGAGCTGAGTGGCTCGAAAGAACCCCGAAAGAACGCAGAAGATGCAGTCTCGGCGGCGCCGTTCGCTGAATCGCCGCCACCGCCCCCGCATGCGCGCAAGCGACACCCACGCGGGGCAAAGGCGCGGATAGGAACGCCGGGGCTAATTGCCCCGATTCCCCGGTTCAAGATCCGGCTAGTTGGGCGCGGCTCGCGGCCCGGCACGTCGGATCGTTCTCGAGGATCGGAAGCGCGCGCGCCTCGATGAGGCTCTGCATCGCTGCCCGCGCGTCGAGGCTTTCGATCGAGAGCAGGAGCGTCGGCGGGGGGCGGGGCGTCATCGCTGCCCCGTGTCGCGCAGCCACGCGACGACATCAGCGACCACAGGTGAGCGGTTGCTTGGCTGACCTGAAGGTCCGGCTGATTGACGGCGGGCATGTGTTGACCGCCAGATGTAGCCATGGTAGCCACATTGATCATGAACGTTTCCGTGCGCGTTCTAAAAAACGAGCTCAGTGCGTACTTGCGGCGCGTAGGTCGAGGTGAACGAATCGTGGTCACCGACCGAGGCAAACCCGTGGCCGAGATGGGCCCCATACGCGCCGAGCGCCTTTCATCCGATCAGCGAATGGCACGCTTGGTGGAAGAAGGGATGGTGTCACCCCCCAAGGGCAAGGGGCTCCGAGGCGTTCGACCGGTCAAGGTGAGAGGTCGCTCCGTTGCAGCGACGTTGCTCGAGGGCCGCGGTTGATCACGTTCTTCGACGCGAGCGCGCTCGTCAAACGTTACGTCGACGAATCCGGCACTACGGCGATCCGAGCTCTCTTCCGGGCGCGGCGGCTCAGACCGGCCGTCTCTCGCCTCACGGCCGTCGAGGTGCCGGCGGCGCTGGCCCGCCGTGCCCGACGGGGCGATCTACCCGAGCGCGTGGCGCGCGCCTGCGCGAAACATCTGGCCTCCGATCTTGCCGAGATGCACGTGGTGGAACCACGCGGCCCGCTCATCGAGCAAGCGGCGGACCTCGTGTGGCGTCACGACTTACGCGCCTACGATGCTCTGCAGTTGGCCTCGGCGCTCTACCTGCTTCGTGAGGTTGGCTCGGCGACTCGGTTCGTCTGTGCCGATCGAGCGCTCACCGTGGTCGCGGTGCGCGAGGGTTTGCGCGCTCTGGCCGTTGGAACGTCGGCTTGAAGCAGGTCGCACACGAAAGCGCTTCCCTGCTGACACGGTTGATCCCATGTCCCGTCTTTCTAGCGATCTTGATCGTCGGGTGTAGGATATCGCAGCCCAAAAACATGACCGGTGGAGCTGGTTCATTCGTCGTCCCAGACACTGGCCACCGCCGCAGCCGAATACTGGGAAAAGCGTTTGCAAGGCGACCCCATCGAAGCGACGCTTCTCGGCGATCGTCGCTTCGATGATCGGATGCCCGATCCGAGCCCAGAGGAGGAAACCCATCCCCGAGGCCAACGTTCGGCCCCGCCCTGACGTTCGTGCAATCTCGATATCAGGGGTGAATACCTGGAATGACACGTTCGTCCAAGTGCCTCGGTGACACCTTGGTCCATCGCAGCGCTATCGATGACCTCTCTGGTCGTCGCATGCACCGGCTGCACATACGTTGCCGTCGACGTGCCGGTACGGGCACCACAGGTTCACGCGGCAGCGGATGCGATTCGGTCGGGAGAGCCGAACGCCCACGTCGTGGACGTCCATGGATACGAGTACCCCGTCGTCGCTGCCTCGCAATTCAGCGGTCTCGGTTCGAGCTCGACGAATCGTGACGGGCGCTGGACCCTGGGCCAAATCGCGGCCGCGTGTAGCCCGACCTCGTCGCAGTCTTGTCCGACTGACGATCCCATTTTCGAGTACAACAGGATGCACAACATCTCCGGTGGTCCATGGCTTTCCACGAGACAGCTCCAAGCGGATCGGGACAAGGTGGGTCTCGCCATCGCGACGATAGTCGGCCTAGGCTCAGGCGTTGGGTTTGCGTATGCTGAAGCAACCTGCTTCTCGTCTTGGTGCGGCAGTGGCGGCAAGGCGGCTTTTGTCGCGTCAGATGTCGTACTCGGTCTCGCTGCAGTGGGCGTCGTTCTGCTCTTCGTCAAAATGGAGAACGGGTTGAACAACTGATCTTCGAAACGTGCGGCGGTCCAGAGCGGCGCGACGCCGCACGATAAAATTGCAAGCAGGAGTGACTCGTGGTGCGTGCGCGCGGCGGACGAGCGGACTACGTTGAAACGAATGCGGCGTCGCGGTAGTCGAGGAGCATGGCTGATGAGCGTCACGCTCGCCTTCGCCCGCTCACGGAGAGCCGTGCTTGCGAGCGCCGAGGACTTTGCGCGTGGGCCGTTCGCGATCCGGGCGCGACGATGGTGAGCGCGACAGCGAAACGAAACGTAAGCGGCTCTTCGATGGACCACTCTTGCAGCGGATGCGTTCATGGTGCCTCCGAATGAAGGGAGAGTTCGAGGAGCGAGATCGCTCGTCCCAGTTCTTCACTGGTCAACCTGACGCTCGCCGCTTGCCGCGAGAACGGGCAAGCTCACCGGCGGCTCTATCTTCGATGTGCTCAGCAGCTTCCTCGAGCAAGAGTCCGGCAAGCTGAAGAGGCTCAATCGTAATCCCTTGGTCGATCTGCAACTTCACAGCGAGATGCTCCAGCGTACCGAGGGTCTGGCACGGACATCGAGATCCTGTCTTCAGCAAGCCCTAGAGCCGCCCGAGCCGTGCAAACCCGCGATTGGCACAAGAAGGTTGCGGATGGGATTCGCTTGACTCGGTTCGGTGCGCGGTTAGGCTCCGAGCCGCGTCATCCGAGCCTCGTTCGGAGGCCAATCGGCGGTTGGTCCTGAACTTGCAGCTTTCACCCACACGGGTGACATTCGTCCCGGACCGAGGAGCGTAGCTTGCGTTTTCACCACTTGTCCCAGCTGGCCACGGCCGTCGCGCTGAGCTGGGTTCGGAGCCCTGCGACGGCGTCGGCCCAGAGCGCGCCGACGCGGCCGCGTCCGAGACAATGTTTCGCGATGGTAAACGCCTGTTGGATCAAAAGGATTTCGCGCACGCTTGCCCCAAGTTGGCGGAAAGCTTCCATCTCGAGCCGGCCACCGGAACGCTCCTCGCGCTCGCCATGTGCCACGAAGGCGACGGCAAGGTGGCAACGGCTTGGGCCGAATATACCGACGCCGCAGCAAGGGCCCGGCGCGAGGGACGGCCGGATCGGGAGCAAGCGGCCTTGCAGTGGGCAGGCGTTCTCGAGCCGAACCTTTCGACGCGGACCATTTCGGTGCCCGACGCGGTGGCGAAGACCTCGGGGCTCGAGATCAAGCGCGATGGCGTCGCCGTCGGCGCCGCGGCTTGGGGGACGGCCGTTCCGGTGGATCCCGGCGAGCACCTGATCGAGGTGACGGCCACCGGCAAGCGAACCTGGACGAAGTCGGTCGCGATCCGAACGACGGCTCTGGGCGAGAAGCTCGCGATTGTGCCGCTCGAGGACCTTCCGGCGGCGCCCGCACCGGCGCCCGAGGTGGGAAACCGCGGACTTTCGGCGCTGCAACAGACGGCGCTCGTGTTCGGCGCGGTCGGCATTGTGGGGCTCGGCGTGGGGAGCTTTTTCGGAATCCAGGCCTTTCAAAAGAACAACGAATCGAACCAAGGCTGCACCGGGGATCAATGCGACACCGCCGCGAGACAAACCCGTCTCGAGGCGCGCTCGTCGGGAAGCGTGTCGACGGTCGCCTTCATCGGCGGCGGGGCTTTTCTCATCGGCGGCGCCGTCATGTATTTCGCAGGGGCCAGCGGTGGTCCACGGCACGGCGCCATTCGAGCGGTGCCGTCCGCGGGCAGATCCGAGGTCGGCCTTTTGGTCAGTGGGAGCATCTGAGGTGCTCGTCGATTCTCGCAACATGGCGCTCGCGGTAGCGACCCTAGGCTTTCTGGGTTGCAACTCGCTCGTCGGGATCGATGAGCCTCGGGATCGCACGACGGGCGACGGCGCCTCGATCGACGGCGCAGGAACCGGCGCCGGAACCGGGGGAGAGGGCGGTAGCTCAGGGAAAGCGGACGGCGCGCCCGGTGGAGACGAACTCATACCCGAGAGCGACGCGCGCGGCTCGGAAGATGCTCCACGCGAGAGTAACGACGGCGCCGCGGACGAGCCAACCGGACCAACCGACCCCGTCTTTACCGTCTCCAAGCTGCTCGACGACATGGAGGACGGCAACCAGCAGCTGAAGAACAGCAACGGCGACTGGTTCGTCATCAAGGACGCGAGCGCCGGAACGATCGAGCCAGCGCCCGGCACGCCATTCACGATGAGCCTGCTCGCCCCCGCGCGCGACGGCAGCACTCGATCGGTCAAGGCGACCGTCGCCGGCCTCACTGGTTGGGGCGCTATCGTTGGCTTTGATTTCTCGTACGTCATGGGCGTGCGCCAGCCGACGGACTTCGACAATTTCCTGGCCTTACGCTTCTGGGCGAAGGCCAGCAAAGCCACGACCGTCAAGTTGCAGCTCCCGAACGGCGATAGCGATCCGCTTGGTGGCAAGTGCATCAAGGACGGCCCGCCAGGAAAGGGCTGCTACGACCACTTCACGAAGTCGTTCAGCGTCGGCACCGACTGGCGCCAAGTCGCGGTGCTGTTCAGCGACTTGAAGCAAGAGGCCGACGGCCTACACGTGCCGAGCTTCGACCAGCACAAGGTCTACAGCACGTTCTTCGTGCTCGGCCCCAACCAATCCGTCAGCTTGTGGATCGACGATATCGAGCTCGTTCGCTGAGGCTGTCGTCTCAGCGCTCGACGAACGGATTGGTGATGCAGAAGCTGGGGTAGCACCCCTGCCGGCGCTTGGTTCGCCAAAATCTATCGGGGCTGGTGCTTTGACTGAACGCTGCGCGGAGCACGACTGCGATGGGGGTCCGTCGGGCAACGAGACCGAGCTCAGAGGTCGTGGGCGACGTCGAACGCTTGATCCACAGCTGGCTTGGCAATGCTCCACAGCTCTGCGCCGACGTCGCCACCATTCGCCTCGAGAACGATGGCCGCAGCATAGCCTCGGGTGAGGTCGAGCCACGGAAAAGCTCCGTACAATCCCGGATCGGCGAAAACGCCAGCGTGAACGCGGTCAATCCACCAACCCATACCATAACCATCGAGCCCACCGGCTCCGGTCACCCGGCCGGTCATGCCCGCTGTCGAGCCGTTGTACTTGTCGAGAATGCGGTCGGCGCGCATACGCGCGACGGCCCCTTCGGATAACACGCGACCGCCCGCGCATTGGCCGCCGCGCAGATGCATGAGCAGGATCTCGCCGTAGTCGCTTGCAGTCGCGTAAAGGCCACCCTCGACACTCGGATTCCCGGTCGTGGGCAAGCTCCCGACGTCACCCTGAAAGAACGACGGATAATCGAGCGCCGCTCCGACTCCGCCGCCTTGCGAAGCCTTAACGAATTGATTGGTGTATCCGAGGCTCGCGGTGTCGCAGAGATCGACGTACGTCTGTTTCACGAGCTCCGCCCAACTCTTGCCGCTCACCACCTCGGCGATGCCCCCCGCGAGCTGCCACTGTCCGCCGCCATAGTGAAACGATGTATCGGGCGGCTGGCGGTTCGCGGCGTCGTTGGCACGTAGATCGATCGGGCGCAATCCCTGAGCGTGCCGGTATCTTGGTATTGGCATCGATACGGAAGGTAGAAAGGGTTATCGATCAAGCCAACCAGACCAGCGCTATTCGAAAGGAGCTGCGCCACCTCGAGTTCGGGTTTCCCATTCGGTTCCCAGGTGGGCACGTACTGCCCGATGGGAGCGTCAAGGTCGACAAGACCCTGATCGGCGAGGCGCATCAACACCCCCACGGTGACGATCTTGCTCGAGGATCCCATGAGGGAAATCCGATCGGCCGCGTATTGACCATAGCCCCGAACATGCACGATGCCGCATTCCCGTTGCACGACGACTGCAGTGGCTCCGGCGAGGCCGTGCGTGGGAAGAAACTCCGAAACGGATCGGTCGAACGCTGCAAAGTCGTGCTCCGGGCACGCGGCTCCGTCGGGTTCTCCCCCGTCGGAAGCACCAGCGGGCAGCGATTGATTCGTTCCACCGCAGCCGAGCAACGCCGCTGTGGCGAGCAAGATGATAGGCACACAAGAGGACTTCCCAGGAATCCGCCTCTGTCTTCGAATCAATCCTGATCGGTTTTCCATGTCGTTGGCTTCCATTCTGTCGGGGTTGCACTCCCGCCGGCGCGAGACGAGCACTCACATTGCCTGCCGATTACTGAGGAAGTGTGCAGCTCCCGCCGTTTCGTCATCGATCACGCCGGCAACGAGCAGTTGCGCGTCCCTCATCAGTCTATGGGACGCGCGCGCGATTTGGGGCGCCCCGTCCTCTCAGCCCTGTAGAGCCCGGCAGGCCGGCATCTACAAGAACGTCGCCGCCAACCTGTCACCGTGTTGGGACAGTTCAGCGTCGAGCCATGGGCCGCACGCCCTCGCCCTCCGCGCTCCCCAGAATGATCCTCGGCACCTTCGACTCGACCATTCTGCATCGCTTGCTTACCGATCCCGTGCTCGGTCCCAAGACGACGCTTCTAAAAGGCATCCATGCGGCCAGCTCGCAAGCGACGGATCTCACCGCCTTGCGCCACGTCTCCATTCTATTTCTGTAGGGCAACGATCCTGCCCATATAGGTCGGTCCCGCGGCCCATGGGAATGGGGATGACGCAGCGACCGATGCATGAGGTCGCCCGTCAGACCTTGGGCTTACCTCGCCTCGAAGCGAAGGTGAGTGCGGGAAGCCTTGTGTTGGCACTGAGGTATGACGGACGCGCGGCTATGCCGCCCAGAGCGCGCGCGCCGCGCGCTCGAGAAGCTCGAGTGCATGTTTCGACGTGGGAACGCCGGCGGCGGTCACGAGCTCGTGCGGCGGGTCCCAGGCGAGCTCGCGGCGTAAGGCGGTGATGGCGCGCTTTCGAGCGTCCACGATGCGCGCTTTTTCTCGGCTGTCGAGCCGAGCGTCGATCCAGGCGGCGACGCGAAACGCAAGTGCGGCATGGCGCGTCTCGTCTCGCGCGATGACCTGCATGGCGCGGCGCAGCTCGGGATCGCGCGCCTCGCGCGCTTGCCACGTCGCCACCAGCGCGCCGAACGTCTCCCGCACGCAACCCTCGACACAGTTCTCGATCGCGATTCGTCGCAAGCTCCGGCCGCGGGTTTGGCGCACGCGGACGGCAATAGGGCTGCCGCCGTGGCGCAGCGCGAGCCTGCTCATCGTACGGGCGTGACGCACCTCGTCCCCGGCGGCTCGTTCGGCGGCGCGACAGAGGACACGAGGTGCCCGATGCGCTTCGAGCTCGCGCGCGAGCACGTGAAACGCGGTCACGGACGCGGCTTCGAGCGACGCCATCTCCGCGAGTAGATCGCCGAGCGGGCGCGGCGAATCTTGCGTCGTCCTGGTGCGCACGAACTGTTCGGGCCGACGTCCACAGATCACGCCCTTTGGCACGCACACCTCGTGGTATTCGAGATCGCAGCGCAGGTACACTCGATTGGGGGTTCGCCCCAGGATCGCGCAGCCGCTCACCCTGGCGCCGTCACATCCGCCCTCCTCGCATACGCGGCAATCGATTGCCGCGTCCGGCGCATCCGCCCCTGCCTCGTCTCCGCCATCCGCCGGCTCCGCAACAAACGTGTCCGCGTCCAGAGCCGGCGAGGGCGTCGTCCCGCTCCAGATGAAGTAACCCGTTTCGGTGACCGTTACGAATTTTTGGCTGGGCCCCTCGTAGAGGTAACAGTCCATCCCTGTCTCTATCTTCGGCCCGCACCCGGGCAGTGAGGTGGTGGGTATGACGGAAGCCACGATGCCCCGCAACACGTTGCGTAACCTGGTGGGTTTCATGAGGCGCCTTCCAAGTTGGCGTTTCGAAGAACGCTGATTGAAAAGGATGATGTCGTCAAGCAGCAGCGCGATCCGATCAAGCCGAGGTGCCCATTGTCGGATTCGTCGAACTTGCACGCGCGATGGGAAAACGCCCCTCCGTCAGCGCGGACGCGCACGGTTCGATGATCTCCCGCACGCCGCACCTCGTGAGCGCACGCTCTTCGTCCGGCGTGAGACGTGTGCGTGCCAGAGCGCCACATCGATCGCACCGTCTCGCCGTTCGCGCGTTGACCGGCTTCGACCATCGTCGCATCGGCCAAAGCCGCGTCTTGGCGTTCAGAGGGTGCATCGGTGAGCGCACCGCCATCGTAGGAAGATTCCTGCCAAGCGTCGGTTGGTAGGAGGCACGTCGACGCATGGAAGCACGGAACGAGTCCGCTCGTGCCAGCCGTCCCTGCCATGCCCGTCGTACCACCTGTGCCAGCTGTGCCAGTGGAGTCATCGACGAAAGAAGGATCGGATTCGCACGCAACCACGGAAGAATCGCTAGCAATCGCCGCGAGAATGAAGCTCTTCAAGGCGTGGGCGCTGCGCATGCCGCAACCCAATGGCAATACTCGTGCCCGAGCACCTGTCCATCGCGCACAGGACGCGCGATGGTGGGCCGCGCGCACGCGCGGCTATAGGGGCGGCTTGCCCGCCCTGGGGCCGGCGCGATGGCGTAGCAGTCTTGTCGCACGCCCCTCCAAGAAGGTGCCAGGAGCACCCTCCTTCCCTTGGAGGCCGTTTTTGGCGCGCGGGCCGCGCCGGCTGCACGTATCACCAGGTGTAGATCGCGGAGCCTATCAGCTCGATCTACCAGCGCTCGCAATAGACTTGCGGACAACACGTTCCCATGATGCCTTGCCTCCTGGTCTCCCCACGCGATCTATTCGGGATCGTCGAGAAGCGTGAGGTCGACCTTGATCGGCTCGATACCCCAGATCTCGCTAGCGTATTGACTTACGGTTTGATCGCTCGAGAAGCGGCTGGCGCCAGCGATGTTGAAGACGGTGCGGCGAGCCCAGTCGCGCTGGTCGGAGTAGACGGCGGCGGCTTGCCGCTTGGCGACGCGGAACGCCTCGAAGTCCGCGCAAGTCATGAACGCATCTCGATGGCGAAGGTCGTCGACGATGGACCGGAAGCGGTCCCGCTCCCCGTAGCTGAAAAAGCCGGACTCGATGAGCGCCAGCGACTCGCCGAGGGCCGGGCTCGCGTCGATGTAATCCTTCGGCCTGTAGTCCGCACGCTGGAGCGCGCCAACCTCGCTCGCGTCGAGGCCGAAGAGGAAGAAGTTTTCCGCGCCGACTTCCCGACGAATCTCGACGTTGGCGCCGTCGAGCGTGCCGATCGTGAGGGCGCCGTTCAACGCGAACTTCATGTTGCTCGTTCCGGAGGCCTCTTTGCCCGCCGTCGAGATCTGCATCGAGAGATCGGCGGCCGGGATGATCGACTGCGCGAGCGATACGCCGTAGTTGGGAATGAAAGCGACCGCCAGCCTGCCGCTCACCGCGGGGTCGCTGTTGATGACCGAGGCGATGTCGTTGATGAGCTTGATGTGGAGCTTGGCCATCGCGTAGCCGGGAGCTGCTTTTCCGGCGAAGACGTAGGCGCGCGGCTGAAACGGCGCGTTGGGATCGCGCTTGAGGGCGGCGTACGTCGACACGAGCTCGAGGGCGGCGAGGAGCTGGCGCTTGTACTCGTGGAAACGCTTGATCTGGACGACGAACATCGCCTCGGGAGGAAGCACGATGCCGATCCGATCGCGGACGAGCTTGGCCAAATCGGTCTTGTTCGCTTGCTTGACCAGGGCGATGTCCGAGAGAAACGCCTCGTCGGCGGCGTGGGCCGCAATGGCGCGGAGCTGGCGAAGATCCTTGTCGATCCATTCGGTTCCCAATCGCGACGAAATGAGCTTCGTGAGGCGAGGGTTCGAATAGAGGACCCATCGCCGCGGCGTCACGCCGTTGGTCTTGTTGTTGAACCGTTCCGGCCATAGTTGGTGGAAATCGGCGAGCAGCTGATTCTTGAGGAGCTCGGTGTGCAGCTCGGCGACCCCGTTCACGCTGTGGGAGCCGACGGTCGCAAGATACGCCATCCGGATCTGTCGAACTGGACCTTCTTCGAAGATGGACATGCGAGCGAGTCGATCCATCTCGCCGGGCCAGCGGGTGTGGACCCTGCGCATGAAGCGGTGGTTGATCTCGTAGATGAGCATGAGATGGCGCGGCAAGAGGCTCTCGAAGAGGCGCACCGGCCAGCGCTCAAGCGCTTCGGGCAAGAGCGTGTGGTTCGTGTAGCCGAAAGTCCTTTCGGTGATCGACCAGGCGACGTCCCAGCCGACCTCCTCTTGATCGATGAGCACCCGCATCAATTCGGCGACCGCGATGGCGGGGTGGGTGTCGTTCAGCTGGATCGCGACCTTGTCCGGGAACTCGTCGAACGTGCGGTGCTTCTGCTTGTAGCGCCGCACGATGTCGGCAATCGAGCACGCAACGAAGAAATACTGTTGCTTGAGCCGAAGGGCTTTGCCCTCGTCGCTTTGGTCGTTCGGATATAGGACCTTGGAGATGTTTTCGGTGTCGATCTTTTCTTCGACGGCGCGGCGGAAATCCCCCTCGTTGAAGAATTGTAGGTCGAAGTCGCGGGTCGCACGTGCCGCCCATAGGCGCAGCGTGTTCACCGTGTCGGTTCCGTGTCCCACGATGAAGGAGTCGTAGGGAAGCCCGATGACCGTGCGTCCGTCGAGCCATTGGTAGCGGGTGCGTCCGTCGTCGTCTTGCCGCACTTCGACCCGACCGCCGAGCCGCACCAGCTGCGCGTCTTGATAACGCCGAAGCTCCCACGGGTTTCCGTGCGCGAGCCAGTTGTCGTGACGCTCGACCTGTCGGCCGTCCTCGATGCGTTGCTCGAACATGCCGAAGTCGTATCGAATCCCGTAGCCAGCCGCCGGCAGCTCCAGCGTCGCCAGCGAGTCCATGAAACAGGCGGCCAAGCGGCCTAGGCCTCCATTTCCGAGACCGGGGTCGCCTTCGCTCTCCAAGATCGCGCCGAGGTCGAATCCACGGGTCAGCGCGAACGATTGCGCGGCCTCGTAAAGGCCTAGGTTGAGCAGGCACAGCCCCAAGCTTCGGCCGGTCAGGAACTCGGACGAAAAATAATAGGCGCGTTTGACGTCGAGCTCGAAGTAGGTGCGCTGCGTTGCGAGCCACCGGTGCACGAGCCGATCGCGCACGGTGAGAGCGAAGCCCAAGTAGAGGTCGGCCGCCGTCGCGTCCCGGACCTCCCTCGCACAGGTGTGCACGACATGGTCGAGGACGTCGCGCGTGAAAGCTGCTGCGTCGATGCTCCCCCGTTGCACAGCCACCACGCGCGCCGGCCGCTCCCGCGTGCCGGACAGACGAGGGACGTCACCGAGCGAAATGCCACGGGTTTCTTCTTGCACGGCCTCATAAGTGTGGGCCCTGCATGTAACTGCCAGGTTTCGGCAAGAAGCTCGTCGTGTTGCACGCGCGATTTCACCGGCGTGACGAAAGAGGTGATGTCCCGTTCAGGGAAGGTGCGCCCAGTTGGGGCGCAGCGAGGCGTGAAAGCCTTCCAAGCTCTTGATGGCCGCGCGAACCGGCGCCCGAGATGCCGTGGACCTGTCGCGCGCCGCGTTTTCCACCGCGTAGAGGTGCGTCTCGAGCTCGTCCCATTCGTCACTGTGAACGCGGGAAATCTCCAAAGTGACGCGGACTGAATGGCGCAAGATCCGAAGGGTCTTGACGTCTTCGTCGAGGTTCTTGCGAAAAGCCTTCTCGCGCATCATGGCGTTTCTCCCGTTTTGGCGGTTCGTCGACGTTGGTTGTTTCGATCGGTTGGGTCATCGCATCGAGCTAGCCGCTGGCGCTTGCATATGCGGTGCCACGCGTGCGCTGGGTCGGTATCACAGTTTGGCTCACGCGCCGTACGTCATTTCGCAACTCTCGTCAAAACTCTTTCGCATCGTCGAGCGCACCGCTTGCCGGTTGCCGCACGCGTTGCGCCGACGCGACCCGCGAGGCAGAAACGCGCAGCCGTTCGACGACCCTCGCGAAGATGTCGGCGCCGCTGCCCCGCTCGGGAATGTTGCTCTTTGCTTCGCTCAGAATTTCCAGGAATCGGGCACGGGGAGGATCGAGCTCGAGCTCGTCCATCCAGTCGAGCGCGCGTCCGGCATAGCTCATCACCTGCCGCGGCTCGATGCCCGACACGTCGGCGAAGAACCATCCGCAGCTCGTGTACATGAGAAGCAGGCATTTTTGCATCTCGAGGAAGGTCAGGGTGCGACGTTTCTCGCCGTCGTCGAGCGGGCGCCGGGCGTGAGGCTCGAGCCATTTGTCGGGTGCCAGGGGAGGGCCGGCCAAGAGCTCGACGTACGCGTTGCGCGCCGCCCATGAATCGACGAGCAGATCGGCCGTCCCTTCTTCGAAGCGCTCCGATCCCCAGTCGCGCAACAGATCGAACGCCCGCCGCAGCGGCGTGCGCCACGCCTGATTCCACCCCTGCTCCCCGCTCGCCTGGCAGCCGCAATCGTAATACCAGCGCCCGACGCCGTGCGAGCAGCTCCACGCCGTGCCCTGTCCGTTGGGGCCCAGCGCGAGTTCGACTTCTTGGGTGGGAGGATGGGCCGCCAAGAAGGCTCCGTAGTTCGTGAACGACATCTGCTGCGCGGGGGGCCTCGACCGTCAGGACCTGCGCGAGCGTCGACTCGCCGAGCCGAAAATGATGGCCGTAGCTCTCGCCATCGGTGGCCACGTGGACGAGGCGCCCGGCGCCACCCGCACCGGCCCCCAAGCGAGCGACGAAACGCTGCGTCGAAACGAGCACGCCTTCGAAGGCGATCGCGTGGGCGATGGGGCCGTCGTAGAAGAAGAGCGCGATGGAGCGCCCGGAGCCGTCGCGGTGGAAGTACCGGTAGGGGACGCCCGGGTCGATCGTTCCGCCGGCGACACCGGTCCGCTCGGCCTCGCCGATGTTTCTCACGCGCGCGGCCTGCTGAGGAGAGAGAATCGCATATTTGAGCCCCTCGTTGATCAGCGTACCGAGCGTGGTTCCCGCCGTGCGGTTCTTTGGGGGCTGAATTTTGGCGCGCCCGGCGACACTGGCGTGACGAGCTCAACCCGCCGGGCAGAACGTGATGTTGACTTGAGTGCTGCTCGTATTGTTGTGGCAGGTGTGAAAGGGGTCGTCGCTCGTTCGGACGTCGTCGTAGGGAAACGCGTAGAGGCCGGGGCATACGCGGTGCAACCAGGCCGTGTAGGTGTTGTGCGGTTGGCGTTGGTAGTAGGCGGAATTGTCGGAACTTGCGGGATCGTCGACGATGCCGCGGTTCAGCGTGGCGCACAAATTGGGCGCATCGCCGAAGGCGCGTTCGCAGGCGTACGCGTTCGTGGTCGTCGCGCCCGCGGCATCCTCGCAACCGGGCACGCTCTGCGCGCATCGAGCAATGGAAGCATCGAGCGCGTGGCAATAGGGTTTGGCGGCGTTCGCCGGATCCTTGCAATAGGTGCCGGCGGAACGACAGCGCTTTCCGAAAAGCAGGCCATCGGGGCATTGCGCCACGATTTGCGCTTCGGGGATGTAGCATCCGACGCGCTTGCAATCACCGCCAGAACCGATGGCTTGCAGTTCCATCGGCAAGCCGATGCCGTCGATGTAGGCCAAGCGATAGCTGGCGACCCCTGCGGGAAACAGCGTCAGCTCGGCGCGGTCGATCATGTTTTGCCGCGGTCCGTCGACGTAGGCTGTGACCCACGCGAACGGCCAATCGCCGACGGCATAGTCGTGCATCTCGCCGGCGTTCAACTTCAAGTCGTCGGGCGACAGTACGGCGCCTCCTCCGACACCGTGAATCCAGAGGGCAAACGCGCAGCCGTTCTTCACGTGGACGAGATTGCCTTGGTGAGGAGGGGCGATGTACGGCGGTCCCGGCACGAACGCTTCGTCCAGGAGGGCGTCGCGCGGCGCCGAACGGACGTCGGAAACGCTCGCATCCAGCGCTGCGCCGCTCACGCCCGCTGCGCCGCCTGTGGCGTTCGAACCTCCGCTGCCCGGGCAGCCGATGACGCCGGCGCGCTCTGTCGCGTTCGGCTCCCATCCTTCGTCGCTTCCACAGCCGACCAGCGGCATCGTCGTGGCGACGAGAGCGATTCGCTTCGCGGTCCGAGTCAGTTCGAGGGAAAAGGACGGAGCTCTCATCATGCTCTTTAGAACTGCGAAAGGAACTTCCAAATGGCGGCCGGCGCGAAATTGTCCTGCCGATCGTGGCCCCTGCCCGTCGTCGCGCACCAAACGACGGGATGGCCGGGCTTGCAATCCTGATACGCTGCGCAGGGCGCCGGCGCCCATGGCACCGTCGTGGCGCCGCACCGGTCCATGCGAAGAACCCTGTCGCGCGCGGCGATCCCGCCGTTGACCGTATTGGTCGGATCGGCGGTATCGTGAATGAAGAGTGCCGCCACATTGCCGCGACAATCCACGCCGGGCCGGATGAACATCGGTAAGCCGCCCGACACTTGAGCATGCGCACGCACGATGCCGGCTCGCTGACAACCGAGAATGATCGACATCCACGCGCCGGCGCTGTATCCAATGGCGAAGATTCTCGACTCATCGACGCAGTAGTTGGCTTCTGCGTACGCGAGCACGTCGTCGAACAGCACCACGTCGGGGGAATTACGAACCTGATTTTCGTAGCACCCACCTTTCGACTGGGGCGCGATGATGATCGCGTCTTGCTTCGATTCATCTTGAATCGGAATGTTGGAACTCGGGTTGCCCGAGCCGCCGCAAGGATGAAACGCGAAGATGGTCCGGTACGGTCTCTGCGGATCGTAGGCCGCCGGCAGATAAGTGTAAAAGTCGCGGCTCGTGCCGGACGACATGAGCGAGTGCTTGACGAATTGTGCCGTCGCCTCGGTCGCTCCTTTGCCGCACCCTCGACTCGGCACGGCTGGCCCGGGCCCGGCATCAGCCGCATTCCCTCCCGCTCCCCCTTGACCCGCGCCGCCGGCGCCGCTCGTTCCGAAGTCGGTTCCGGCGTGACCGGCAGCGCCACCTGCGCCCGTCTCGGCCGTACCGCCGACGCAGCCGGGATCCGCGGCACCGCTCGATCCGCTCGGTCCAGAGGCCGCGCCACCTCGCCCTGCGGATTCGCCTTTGGGAGCCGTCTCGGACTGCGAGCACGCAGCTGCCATCAGGCCGACCGCCGTCGAGAACCGCCAAAAGAATTCGTGGATTCGACGATGTCTCAACGCGCACTGCTGAGTGAGCCGACGGACCCGCTTCGATCACAAATGATCCAAGGAATTTCGGCGCGAAGGCGCCGCGGCTGAGAATTTGTGCTCAAAGTAAACGGAGCCCGTCGCGTTGGTGTCGGTCCTATCGAAGCGCGACACCGCACATCGAGCTTGCCCTTTTCTCCCCAGAAAGAAACCAAGACGAATTCGAAGAACGCCGTGATGTCTGGCGCGATCCTCGGACTCTAATCTCGCGTATCGTTTGCGTGTCGTTTGCCCACCGGCTGGTGGAAGGAGACCGCTGCGACAAGCAAGGCTCCTTCACAAACGATGCCTGACCAAGCGGGTCATGGGGCGAGGCCGCCCGGGAGGGGGCACCGAGTGCGTGGGCGCCTTCGATCCCTGCGATCAATTTTGATTCGGGCAACCTCCCAGGCGAAATCGAATGAGCCGAGGAACGATATCCATTGGGCGAGATCGGGCCACATGCACGCTTTCACCTACACGTTCGATCATCTGGACAGGGAGGGCTCGGATCCGCCTTCCCGCGCCCCGTCTTGTATTAGGATGAAGTCGTGACCGAGTACTTGATTTCCCAGCGGGACGATCGCAGACAGCGGGCAGACCACCTGGCCAACATGCGCCAGAGTTACCGGTACAGGCTGGATCTCGGCTTCCCGATCGCCGTGGGGCTTCGAGAACCGGATGAGCCGGCGATGGCTTGGCGACTCAAGTCGCTCGTGGCGCAGGAAGGCCTACGCTTGAATTTGCAAGTCTTGAAACGACGAGGCCGATGGAATTTCGTCAACGAGTTGCAGCCGCTGGATATCGCGAAACTGGCCTCTTTGGTCCGGTCCCAAGATATCGCGGGGATGGTGGAGTACTTCATGCCCGTACCGGGTGGCGTCGTGGGCGGCGCCCGAGAAAGGAGCATCGAGGAGTTCCGGGAGATTTTCGCGCTGGCCAAACCACCGGAAGCTGCCTTTCACTTCGAATCCGACGAGTATTTTGCGGAGAACATGGTGGCAGGTCCGGATCCGACACGCCTCGTGCGGCTGACCGAGATTCCCGCAAAATTTCCGATAACCTCCTCGCACCTGAGCAGTGTGCCGGAACTGTCGGGCGAAGATCTGGCGTCGGCGATCGCGGCCGGCAGGGTGTATTGGATTGATCACGAAGTCATGGCCGAGCTCGAAAACGGCAAGCATCCCCAGGGGCCGAAGTACATGTACGCTCCTATGGTGGCGTTCTGCGTGCCCCGCGGTGGCGGATCGCTGCGGCCATTTGCCATCCAATGCGGACAAGATCCCTCCGGCCGCGAGATCTACACCCCCGCCGACCGGTATTCGTGGAAGCTTGCCAAGAACTGTGTTCTGGCGGCGCACAATACGTACCACGAAGTGCTGACGCACTTGGGATTCACGCACCTGATAAACGAGGCAATCCTCCTATCAACAATGCGCAACCTGGCATTGAACCATCCCCTCGCCGTGCTGCTGCGGCGCCACTTCGACGGCACCCTCTATATCAACAAGCTGGCGGTCGATGTGCTCATTCAGCCGGGGCGGGCCGTCGAATACCTCATCGGATCGGACCTCAAGAGCACCTATGGGTGGTTGGCCAAGCACCGGAGGAACTATTCGTTTCGGGAAAACTACCTGCCCACCAGGCTGGCCCGTGCGCGCACCGATGCATCTGCCGTATTGCCGCATTACCCATACCGGGACGACGGTCTTTTGTCGTGGAATGCCATCCACGGCTGGGTGAGCGATTTGGTCACGAGTTACTACCGAACCGAAGCCGACGTACTGGCCGATCAAGAACTGCAGAACTGGGCTGCGGAGATCGCCTCCGATGAAGTGGGCCGGGTTCGTGACTTCGGCGCCACTCCCGGCCAGATCGCCGACAGGAATGACTTGATCGAGATCCTCACGATGATCCTCTGGACGGCTGGCCCGCAGCACGCAGCGGTGAACTTCGCGCAGAGAGAGCACATGGCGTTCCTCCCTGCGAATCCGCTGTCGGGATACACTCCCGAGCCAAGGGGTCGAGATCACACGGAGGCCGATTGGTTGGCACAGCTACCGCCTTTGGACGTGGCCGTGCAGCAGTTTTGTGTGATGACGTTCCTCGGTTCGATCCACCACACCGTGTTCGGCGACTATGAACACGATTTCGAGGCTACTCCGGTCGCGGGCGCACACCGACGGTTCGTCGCCGCTCTTACCAGCATCGAGGACGAGATCGTGGCGCGCAATCAGCGCCGGGCAATGCCTTACAATTACCTATTGCCTTCGAAGATTCCCAACAGCACGAACATTTAGGAACGCCTTCTGTGCGCCGCTCGCGCGTGACGCGTCAATCGCGCCAGGTGGCCGTTCTGGTGATCGCAGCCCCCAGAAGCCTCCACCCAGGTTCGATATGGAACGCATGACCCGCCGCTCGGCGGCCCTCTGCGCATCGCTGGCGCTCGCTGGATGTAGTCTCGAGGAAAACTCCGCCCCCGCGGAGGGCATTGATGCGTCGAGCGGAGCTGGCGCGCCCGGAGCAGGCTCGTCCTCGGGATCGGGCGGAGCCGGCGGACGGGCCACCGGAGGCGCAGAAGGCGGTTCGGGCAAGGCCGGTGGCCCAGCCGGAGGATCGAGCGGCGGTTCGACGGTGAGAGCGAGCGACGCGAGCGGCATGGGCGAAGATGTGGCCCCCGCGACACGCGATGACGCGACGACGGACGCTGCCGACGTGCGCGGCGAGTGCGCTGGGCTGTTTTGCGAGGATTTCGAGCTCGGGCAAATCGACTCGGCCAAGTGGAACGTGCAGATGGCAGGTGGCAGCACCGTGGCCATCGAGCA
>WNGA01020664.1_pt1 | contig 18095 bp, 15 predicted proteins | sample 5400061 | NCBI WGS metagenome assembly WNGA01 (sample SAMN13153366, study PRJNA577476) | soil metagenome | isolation source: 100 cm soil or saprolite under grassland replicate 2 | place: USA:California | collected 2016-06-15 | reverse complement strand
ATCCCGGTACTGGTGACGGCGGTCGGCGGGTTGCCCGAGGCACTGGGCCGGGCACCCGACGGCAGCGTACCGGGCCTGCTGGTGCCGCCCGGCGACGTGGCGGCGCTGGCCGGTGCGCTGCACCGCTGGCTCACCGACGCCGGCCTGCGTCACCGGCTGCGCCGGTCCGCGCTCGACCGCCGGGCCACGCTCGCCGGCTGGTCGGTCCCGGTCGAGGTGATATCGAAGGTACTGAATAAGGTGTCCGCATGAGCACCGAGACCGCGCGGGTCTTCGCGGCCTGGCTCGCGCTGCGCGAACCCGCCGACGCGGCGGCCCGGGCGGCCGACCTGGTCGAGCCGGTCCGCCGCCACCTGGCCGGCCGGCCGCGAGCGGTCATCCATGATCTTGGCAGTGGTACCGGGTCGATGGGGCGCTGGCTGGCCGCGCGGCTGCCCGGCCCGCAGCACTGGATCATGTACGACCGGGATCCCCACCTGCTGGACCGCGCGACGGCCGGGATGACCGGCACGGCCGCCGACGGCGCCCCCGTGACCGTGGAGACCCGCCAGCGGGACATCACCCGGCTGACCGCCACCGACCTCGACGGTGCCGCTCTGGTCACCGCGTCCGCCCTGCTCGACATGCTGACCGCGGAGGAGATCGACAGCATCGTGTCGGCGTGCGCCGGCGCGGATTGCCTGACGTTGCTGACGATCTCGGTGATCGGCGGGGTCGAGCTCACCCCGCCCGATCCGCTGGACGGGGACATCATGGCGGCGTTCAACGCCCACCAGCGTCGGACGCTCGCCGGCCGCCGCCTGCTCGGGCCGGACGCCGTCGACGCCGCGGTCGCCGCGTTCAAGCGGCGCGGGGCGTCGGTACTCGTGCGGTCCAGCCCGTGGCGGCTCGGCCCGGACCAGGCCGGGCTGATGTCGCAGTGGCTCACCGGCTGGCTGGCCGCGGCCTGCGAGCAACGTCCGGAGCTGGCCGGCCCGGTGGCGGAGTACGCCCGGCGCCGCCGGGCGGAGGTGGCCGCGGGTCGCCTCGCGGTCGTGGTCGGGCACGACGACCTGCTCGCCGGATGGAACTGAACCCGCGACACCCGCGGCACGTGTGTGGCCAGGAGATGGTCTTCGAAGGAGGCCCCTTTTGCACACCGTACCGGCACCCGCATTGCCCGCTGTCCGGCCCGGCGCCCCGGCGGCGCGGTCGCTCTGGTCCTGGCTCCGACCGCTCGGCGGAGCAGGCATCCTGGCCTTACTGCTGTGGCGGCTGGGTACCGGGCCGTTCCTCGACGGGGTGCGCCTGATCAACGGCTGGGCGGTGGCGGTCGCGCTCGGTATCGGCGTGCTGACGACGGTGGCCTGCGCCTGGCGGTGGAGCCTGGTGGCCGGCGGTCTGGGGGTCCGGTTGCCGCTGGGCACGGCGGTGGCGCACTGCTACCGCTCCATCTTCCTGAACGCGACCCTGCCCGGTGGCGTGGTCGGCGACATGCACCGGGCGGTGCGGCACGGGCGGGACAGCGGTGACGTCGGCCGGGGCATCCGCGCGGTGGTGTGGGAGCGCACCGCCGGTCTGGTCGTCCAGGTCGCCCTCGCGGTGGTCGTGCTGTTCGCGTTCCCGTCGCCGGTGCGGTCCTACCTGCCGGTCACGGCGGCCGTGGTGGCGGCGGTCGGGCTCGGTGCCGTCCTGCTGGCCTGGGCACTGCCGCGCGGCGGGCGGTCGCGGTGGGTGCGCGCGTTGCGCACGGTGCGGGCGGACATCCGCGGCGGGGTGATCGCGCGCCGCAACTGGGTGGGCGTCGTCGTGTCCTCCGCCGTGGTCCTGGCCGGCCACCTGGCGACGTTCCTGGTCGCGGCGCGCACCGCGGGTGCGACCGCGCCGCTGGCCCGGCTGGTACCGCTGACCTTGCTGGCGCTGCTGGCCATGGTGTTGCCGGCCAACGTCGGCGGCTTCGGCCCGCGCGAGGGCGTGGCCGCGTGGGCGTTCGGTGCGGCCGGCCTGACCGCCGCGCAGGGGGTGGCCACCGCGATGGTGTACGGGGCGCTGGTGCTCGTCTCCACCCTCCCCGGCGCCGCGGTCCTGCTGGTCCGGCGGGTTCGCGGGCCGGTCCGAGGGTGAGCCTCCGCCCACCCGGCGTCATCGTCGCGTGTCGATTTCCGGTCGCCGGGTGACACTGGCGGAGGCACGGCACGACCCGAGGAGACCGATGGACGAAGCACTGCCGACCGCGACGATCCGGACGCAGGTGACGGTACCGCTGCGGTTCGCCGACGGATTCGCCACCACCGCGCGGGTGTTCTCCTTCAACGCGCTGGTGGACGGCCGGGAACATCTCGCGTTCGGGCTCGGCGACCGGGCCGGACCGCTCGACTCGTCCCCGGTGGACGGGTCCGCGCCACTGGTCCGCCCGCACAGCGAGTGCCTGACCGGCGACGTGTTCGGCAGCCAACGGTGCGACTGCGGCCCGCAGCTCCGCGAGGCGGTCGAGCGCATCGCCGAGGCCGGCGGCTTCCTGCTGTATCTGCGTCAGGAGGGCCGCGGCATCGGCCTGTACACCAAGCTCGAGGCCTACGCGTTGCAGGACGCCGGGCTGGACACCTACGAGGCGAACCTGGCCCTCGGTCACGCCGAGGACGAGCGCGACTATACGGCCGCCGCGCAGATGCTGGGTGCCCTGGGCGTGGCACGGGTCGCCCTGCTGAGCAACAACCCCGACAAGGCCGAGCAGCTCGGCCGGCTCGGGATGACCGTGACCGAGCGGGTACCGACCGGCGTGTTCCTGTCCCCGGCCAACGCCGGCTACCTGGCGGCGAAGGCCAGCCGGTTGGCCCGTGCCCCCGACCTCCCGTTCGTCCGCTGAGCCGCCCACGCGTCACGAGCGCGCGCGGAACAGATGGGCGTTGACCGCCCGGACCAGCGCGGCGAGATCCCCGATCTCCAGGACCACGACGCCGGCCGCGCGCAAGGTCTCCGCGCCGTGGCACTCCGCGAAGATCGGCGGTTCGCGCATCGCGAAGACCACCCGGCGGATCCCGGCGATGAGAATCAGCCCGGTGCAGGTGCTCGGCCGCGACCGGCGGGAGGTGCACGGTTCGAGCGAGGTGTACAGGGTGGCCCGGCTGAGGTCGACGCCGGCCAGCTTCGCGAGCGCGGACTCCTCCGCGTGGTCGAACGGGTCGGTCTCGCGCGAGTAGCCCCGGGCCAGCTCGCCACCGTCCCCGTCGGCGATGATGGCGCCGACCGCGTACGCGGTGCGGACCCTGGTGCACAGCCGGGACAGCTCGATCGCCGCCAGGAGCCGCTCCCGGTCGCGGATCGGCGCAGCGGTCACCCGACGAACCGGTCGCTGAGCGCGTACCGCAGCAGTACCACGTCGTGGATCTGCCGGACATCGGCGAGCCGCGCACGGCGGCCGCGGTGCCACGGGAACGCGCCGTCGCCGACGAAGTGCGGCGCGCGCGGGTCGCCGACGAAGAACGGCGCGACGACCAGCTGCAGCTCGTCGGCCAGCCCGGCGGTGAGGAATCCGGTGTGCACGCCGCGGCCGCCCTCGACGATCAGCCGGGCGACGCCCCGGCCGGTGAGGTCGGCGAGCACGCGCGCGAGGTCGACCGGATCACCGGCGTCGACCACCGACGCCGCGCCGTCAAGCCGGCCGCGCGCCTTGTCCACCGCCGACGAGGCGCAGTAGACGAGGGTCTCGGCCTCGCCCGCCGTGAAGAACGACGCGGTGGGGTCCAGGTCGCCGTGTGTGGTGAGGGTGACCCGGATCGGTGATGGCGGCAGGCCCCGGGCGGTGCGCGCGGCCCGCCGGGCCGCCGACCGTACCAGCAGGCGCGGGTTGTCCTGGCGGATCGTGTTGGCGCCGACCAGGATCGCGTCGCACTCGGCGCGGACGGCGTCGACCCGGTCGAAGTCGGCGTCGTTGGACAGCAACAGCCGCTCGTCGGTGGCGTCGTCGATGTAGCCGTCGATGGACATCGCGCAGCTCAGCAACACGTAAGGTCGGGCACCCACTCCCGAAGCATATGGTCGCCGGCCGGCGGTAACCGCGATCCTCTCCCGCGCACTCGCCGAAAACAGGGGGTGGACAAAATTGTAAACAATCCTAATAATTCAATGGCCATCAATAGAAAGGCGCCACACGAGTTTCCCGGGGAGGGTGTCCATGAGAGCAGCCTGGGGACGCCGGTTGGGGTACGGCCTGGCCGGTCTGTTCGTGTGTGCCGCCGCGGTGCTCGGCGTCGCTTCCACCGCCCACGCCGCCACCGCCACGGCCACGTTCGTCAAGGTCTCCGACTGGGGCAGCGGGTGGGAGGCCAAGTTCACCATCACCAACGGCGGTACCACCACCGTCAACGGCTGGACCATCCAGTTCGACCTGCCGGCCGGCACGGTGGTCACGACGTACTGGGACGCGCTGCTGACCGCGAACGGCAACCACGACACGTTCACCAACCGGTCCTGGAACGGCACCGTCGCGCCCGGTGCCTCGGTCAGCTTCGGGTTCCTCGGCTCGGGGCCGGGCAGCCCCGCCAACTGCACGCTCAACGGCGCCGGCTGCGGCGGTGGTGGCGGGGGCGGAGGAGGCGGCGGTGGTGGCGGGGGCGGAGGCGTGCCGGCCACCCCGGGCACGCCGTCGGTCACCGCGGTGACGGCCAGCTCGATCTCCCTCTCCTGGACCGCCAGCTCCGGAGCGACCAGCTACCGGGTGTACGAGGGCGGTACGGTACGCGCGACGGTTACCGGTACCACGGCCACGGTGAGTGGTCTGACCGCGTGCTCCGCGCACACGTATACGGTGACGGCGGTGAATGGTACCGGCGAGTCGGCACACACCCCGGGCGTCCCGGCCACCACGTCGGGCTGCCCGATCGGCCCGCTGCCCAAGCACTTCCTGACCGGGTACTGGCACAACTTCACCAACCCGGCGGTCGAGCTGCGGCTGCGGGATGTGCCCGCCGACTACGACCTCGTCGCGGTCGCCTTCGCCGTGGCGGCCGGCAACCCCGGCGCGGTCACGTTCGCGGTGGACTCCGGACTGTCCGCCGCGCTCGGTGGATACACCGACGCCGACTTCCGGGCCGACGTCCAGATCCTGCACGCGCGCGGCAAGAAAGTCATCATCTCCGTCGGGGGGGAGACCGGCCGCGTGTCGGTGGCCGACTCCACGGCGGCGACCAACTTCGCCGACAGCGTGTTCAAGCTCATGCAGTCGTACGGGTTCGACGGCGTGGACATCGACCTGGAGAACGGGCTCAACCCGGCGTTCATGGGTCAGGCGCTGCGCGCCCTGCGTAGCCGGGCCGGCGCCGGACTCATCATCACCATGGCGCCACAGACGATCGACATGCAGTTCCCGGGGATGGGCTACTTCCAGCTCGCGCTGAACATCAAGGACATCCTCACGGTCGTGCACACCCAGTACTACAACTCCGGCTCGATGCTCGGCTGCGACCAGATGCAGCCGTACGGCCAGGGCAGCGTGAACTTCATGACCGCGCTGGCCTGCATCCAGCTGGAGAACGGGCTGCGCCCGGACCAGGTGGCGCTCGGGCTGCCGGCCGGGCCGGGCGCGGCCGGCGGCGGCATCGTCGCGCCGGCTCTGGTCAACGACGCGCTGGACTGCCTGGCCCGGGGTACCCGCTGCGGCAGCTTCCACCCGCCGCACACCTATCCCGGCATCCGGGGCGCCATGACGTGGTCGATCAACTGGGACGTCAGCAGCGGCAACGCCTTCGCCCGGACCGTCCGACCGCACCTCGACACGCTGCCCTAGCGGCTCATCACCCACGAAGGAGTGAGCGAATGGCACGATGGCGCACCCTGGCTCTGCTGGGTGCCGTGGTTCTCGCCGGTACCCTGGCCGTCATCCTCCGGGTGCTTCCGGCCTCCGCCGCGACCTGCGCGACCGCGTGGAGCTCCGGCGCGGTGTACACCGCCGGCGCCACGGTCTCCCAAAGCGGCCACAACTGGCGCGCGAAGTGGTGGACCCAGAACGAGACGCCCGGTACCACCGGCGAGTGGGGCGTCTGGGCCGACCAGGGCTCCTGCACCGGCGGCGGTGGGGGCGGCGGCGGTGGCGGGGGCGGGGGAGGCGGTGGTGGCGGCGGCGGTAGCTGCAACTTCCCGAACTGGGCCGCCGGTACCAACTACGTGACCGGAAACGTCGTCCGCTACACCAACGGCAACCTCTACATCGCCGAGCACGACAACCCGGGCTACGACCCCACGATCAGCACCTGGTTCTGGGACCCGTTCACCTGCACCGGCGGTGGCGGTGGCGGCGGCGGTGGCGGTGGCGGTGGCGGCGGCGGCGGTGGCGGTGGCGGCGGCGGCACCGGGTTCGTCGTCAGCGAGGCGCAGTTCAACCAGATGTTCCCGAGCCGCAACCCCTTCTACACCTACAGCGGCCTGACCGCGGCGCTGAGCGCCTACCCGGGCTTCGCCAACACCGGCAGCGACACGGTCAAGCGGCAGGAGGCGGCGGCCTTCCTCGCCAACGTCAACCACGAGACCGGCGGGCTGGTCTTCATCGTCGAGCAGAACACCGCCAACTACCCGACCTACTGCGACCGCAGCCAGCCGTACGGCTGCCCGGCCGGCCAGGCGGCCTACTACGGTCGCGGCCCGATCCAGCTCAGCTGGAACTTCAACTACAAGGCGGCCGGCGACGCCCTCGGCATCAACCTGCTGGGCGACCCGTTCCGGGTGGAGCGGGACGCCGCGGTGGCCTGGAAGACCGGGCTCTGGTACTGGAACACGCAGACCGGCCCGGGCACGATGACCCCGCACAACGCGATGGTCAACGGCGCGGGCTTCGGCGAGACCATCCGCAGCATCAACGGCTCGCTGGAATGCAACGGCCGCAACCCGGCACAGGTACAGAGCCGGGTCAACTCCTACCAGCGGTTCGTGCAGATCCTGGGTACCACCCCGGGTGGGAACCTGACCTGCTGACCCGGGCAGCCAAGAGGGGTGCGGCCACACCGGCCGCACCCCGGGTCATCCGCCCAGCGGAAGACTGGTTCCATTGATCAGCGCCGTTCGTATGGTGGGGGTGGCCGGCTGGCGTGCCGCGCCGGCGGGTGGCGCTGATTGATCGACGAGGAGGAATGACATATGGCCAGGTCGGGAACTGGGCGGCGGCGGCGTCGCTGGGTGAGCGTCGCGGCCGCCGCGGTACTCGTGATGGCGGGTCAGGCGGTGGCCGGGCCGGCCGGCGCGGGCGTGCCGCCGACGACGATCACGGTGGACCGGGCACACCCGTTCGGCGAGCTGCCGTCCGACTTCGTCGGCCTGTCCTACGAGATGCGCGAGCTGTCGACCCTGTGCACCACCCCCGGAGACTGCGTCGGCAACTTCGACGCGCCGCACGGCAACCTGGTCGCGCTGTACCACAACCTCGGCCGCCTCAACGTGCGCATCGGCGGCAACCAGCTCGACCGCGACACCCTGTGGGTACCGGCCGGCCAGCAGCCGCCGAACCCGTTGCCGGAATGGGTCGCCGACGTGGTGACGCCGGCCGACATCGCGCGCCTGAGCAAGGTGCTACGTGCCACCGGCTGGAAGGCCGAGGTCGGCATCAACCTCGCGCACTTCGACCCGGCGCTCGCCGCCGACCAGGCGCGCAGCATGTTCAGCCTCCTCGGCTCCCGGCTGTCCGGCGTCGAGTGCGGCAACGAGCCCAACCACTACGCGGGCCGGTACCGCCCCGTGCCCTACGGCTTCGCCGAGCACAAGCTCGACTGGGAGGCCTGCGCCAACCTGGTGGGCAGCAACCGGATCGCCGCGCCCGATGAGCGGGCCGACCGGCACCGCCGAGTGGTTCAGCATGTTCGCCCAGGCCGAGCACGCCCGGATCAACATGCTCACCGTGCACAACTACACCGGCGCCACGACGATCACCCAGCTGCTCTCGCCGCAGATCCGCGCGAAGGAGGTCAACGACGTCGCGCCGCAACTGGTCGCGGCGAAGTCGGTGAACCTGCCGATCCGGCTGGACGAGACCAACTCGGCCGTCGGCGGCGGCATCGCCGGGATGAGCGACGTCTACGCCTCGGCGCTGTGGGGGCTGGACTACAACCTCGTGCTGGCGCAGGCGGGCTTCGCCGGGATCAACCTCCACGGCGGGTTCGGCGTCTGCGGGGCGCCGCTGTTCAACGGCAGGTTCCAGCGGTACACGCCGATCTGTGCGGCGAACGAGCAGGACCGGCTGGACAAGGTGTACAAGGCGATGCCGCTGTACTACGGGATGTGGATGGCGACCCGGATGGGCTCCGGGCAGTTCCTGCCGGTCACCGTGTCCAGCGACCGCAACGTCACCGCCTACGCGGTGCGCGGCCGCGACGGGCGCCTGCGGATCGCGGTGATCGAGAAGGATGAGACCGCCGGCGCCCCGGTGCCGGTCACCATCTCGGTGGGCGGCCACTCCGGCAGCGCGTCGGTCCTGCATCTCACCGGTACCTCGCTCGCCAGCGCGGACGGCGTCGCGATCCAGGGCGCGACCGTGGACCGCAACGGGCACTTCAACCCGGGGCACGGGGATCGCGTCCCGGTCGACCACGGCACGGTGAGCCTCGACGTCGCGTCGGGCAGCGCCGTCATCATCACGCTCTGACAGTTGCAGGCGGGTGGCCGCGTCCCACGATTGCCGGGACGCGGCCACCCGCTCAGCTCGGCCGCAGGCGGATCGCCTCGACCTCGCCGGTCAGCCGGGTCGCGCCGCAGGCGTACGGCACGACGAGCGTGTCCCCGGCGGCCACGGGCAGCGGGTGGCCGTCGCGCGGTTCGAGAACCCCGCGCCCGGCGCTGACCACGAGGACCGAGAAGGCCGCGTCCAGCAGCGCGCCGTCCGGCCCGGGGCGCAGCCGTTCGGCGGCGAAGAACTCGTCGGCCCGCGCCGGGAAGAGGCGGTACACGCCCGGCGCGGTCGCGCCCCGGTCGCGGCGCAGCTCCGCCAGCCGCCCCCCGTCCCAGCCCGACCTGTCCACACAGGACAGTGCGAGGTCGCGGGGCAGGCCGGCGAACGCGGCCGCCGGGTCGAGCGCGAACCCCGCCGTCTCCAGCAGTACCGACAGATCGCTCGCCTCCTGGACCTCCACGAGCAGCACACCCGGCCCGATGGCGTGCGGCAGCCCGGCCGGCACGAGCACCGAGTCGCCCGCACGGACCGGTACCCGGTTGGTGGCGGCGAGCATCTCGCCGACGTGCTGCCCGCCGACCCAGCCGGCCAGCTCGGCCGCGTCGACGGTACGCGCGAAACCCAGGTGTACCACCGCGTCCGGCACCGCCTCCAGGATCACCCACGCCTCGGTCTTGCCATACGGCGAGGCGAGGTGGGCCGCCGCGAACCGCCGGTCGGGGTGCACGTGCAGTGGCAGCCGTTCCCCCGCGTCGAGCAGCTTGACCAGGATCGTCGGGTCGGGGCCGTACCGGTCCACGTGCGCCGGGCCGAGCCAGCGCTGCGGCTGGGCCGCGACGGCGTCGGTGAGCAGCCGGCCGTCCGGTAGCCGGGTCAGCCCCGGCGCGGCGCCCTCCGCGTCCGGCCGCGCGCCGAACCGGGAGGTGGTGGACGCGATCCAGTCCTCCGGTCGGGGTTCGCCATCCGGACCGCCTAGCCCGCGGAACCGCGCGATCCGGCCGGCGCCGCGGTAGAACGTGTCGGGCTGGTTGGCGCTCAGCACGACCGGCTGCATCGGTACCTCCTCCTGGAGCGCCGGTCAGGGCAGGCACACCACGGCGATGTCGTGGGTGGCGTTGTTGGCGAACCCGCCGCGGTTCCACGCCTGCTCGACCGGCTGGGTCTCGCCGTCGGCGCTGGTCGCCCGCGCGGTCAGCACGTGCCGGCCGGGCGTCGCGGTCCACTCGTACGACGTCCGGGTCCAGCGCGGCGTCGGCCCACGTCCGCCCGGCGTCGGCGCTGACCTCGACGCGGGCGACCGGCGCCCGGCCGGACCACGCCCGCCCCTCCAGTCGCACGGGGCCGGGCCGCACGACGCGGGTACGCGACATGAAGTCGGGAAAGCCCGGGGGCACGAGCAGCGCGCGGGGAGCGATGCGGGTGACCGGCTCGCCGGGATCGTCGGCGTCCTGGCGCAGCCGGTACGCGACCGCCTGCTGGAAGCCGCGGAACGGTTCGGCGACCAGGTCTACGCCGACCAGCCACTTGACGTGGGCCATGCCGTACCAGCCGGGCACCACCAGGCGGACCGGGTAGCCGTGCTGCGGCGGCAGCGGTGCGCCGTTCATGGCATAGGCCAGCAGCACGTCGGGACCGAAGGCCTCGGCCACCGTCAGGCTGCGCTGGTAGTCCTGCTCGACACCGCGCTCGATGCCGTGGTCGGCGCCGGTGAAGACCACCTCGACGGCGGCCGGGTCGGTACCCGCGATGGCGAGGATTTCGCTGAGCGGGACGCCAGTCCATTCGGCGGTACCCACGGCTTCGACCAGCCACGGCTGGCTGACCGGGCGCGGGCGCAGCCGGGCCCGGCCGTTGCCGGCGCATTCCAGGGTGACCCGCACGGTGCGCGCCGGCATCGCCTGGAGCGTGTCCAGGTCGAGATCCAGCGGGTTGGCGACGAGGCCGCCCACGCGCAGCCGCCAGGTCACCGGGTGCAACGCCGGGATGTCGTAGTGGATGAGCAGGTAGTGCAGGCCAGGCGGGGTCAGCTCGTAGCGCAGCGCCTCCAGTGGCATGCCATGGTTGCGGGCCGCCAGGCCCAGCTCGTCGGCGCCGATGTCCTCGTCGGGATCGGCCAGCCGGCCCGGGGTGCTGAGGTCGTCGAGCATGGCTCCTCCTCGTTCGGTCCGCTGCCAGTATTCCGCGGTGCCCGATGTCGGCGATGAGGTTCCGTGCCAGTCCTCTCCGGGTGCGAGGCCAGGGTATTGACCAACGTTATGGGGATTGCAATCATCGGATGTCTGACTGACATCGCTTGCTGCTCATACCTACGGCCGGCGACCCGAGGGGGAGGATGGCCATGCACCTTGGACTATCGCGATCACGGAGAACCCGGACCGGGTGGCGCGTCGCCTGCGCCGCCGCGGTTCTCGCCATGACGGCGACCCTCCTCGGCGCTCCCGCCGCGAACGCGGAGGTCCAGCACCCCCGCCAGGCCTGGATGCGCAACGCCACGGCCGGGCTGTTCCTGCACTGGGGCATGTTCACCACGCCGATCCACCTGGACTGCGCGCAGTGGGAGCACGACGTGACCGCCGGTGGCTGGACCCCCAACTACTGGATCGACGAGGCCGGCAAGCTCGGCGCGTCGTACGTGGTGCTGACCACCTTCCACAGCCGGCTCGGGTACGCCCGGCCGTGGCCGTCGAAGATCCCCGGTAGCTGCGCGACCCAGCGGGACTTCCTCGGCGAGCTGATCGAGGCCGGCAAGGCGAAGGACATCCGGGTGCTGCTGTACATGACCGATGACCCGCAATGGCACATGGAGCAGGGCATCGAGACGCTCGACTCGGCCGCGTACTCGGCGTACAAGGGCGAGCAGGTGGACCTGCGGACGCGGCCGGGCTTCGGCAAGTACAGCTACGACCTGTTCTTCGAGGTGATGGCCAACTACCCCGACCTGGCCGGGTTCTGGATCGACAACGACAACGAGTACTGGGAGCAGAACCACCTGTACGAGCAGATCCGCCAGATCCAGCCGTCCTGGTTGCTGAGCAACAACAACGAGGACACCCCGATCATGGACACGGTCAGCAACGAGCAGAAGACCGGCATGACGCCGTCGTACGACTACCCGGCCGCCGCGTGGACGCCGATGCCGCGCCTCGTCGAGGCCGACTACAAGCTGCCCACCGTGGGGCAGTGGTGGTTCGACGGCAACGACTCCGCGGTGGACCTGCGCCTGTCCACGGGCCGGTACATCACCAACGCGGGCTCGTCGATGAAGTCGCTGATGGCCGAGACCGCCATGGTCAACGGCAAGTTCCCGCCGCAGCAGGAGGCGTTCAACAACTTCATGGCCGGCTGGGTACCGCCGATCCGGGAGTCGTTGCAGGGCACCGAGGGCGGCGGCTACATGTACGGCGGCATGCAGCCCGGCTTCTGGAACGACGGCGCGCACGGCGTCATCACCGTCAAGCCCGGCGCCCGCACCCAGTACGTCCACGTCGTGACGCGGCCGCGCACGGACATGGTGCGGCTGCGCGACAACGGGTACCTGGTGACCTCGGTGACCGACCTGCGCACCGGGCAGCCCATGCGGTTCAACCAGTCCGGCGGCAACCTGACCATCCTCGACATCCGCACCTGGGACGCCTACGACACGGTGTTCAAGGTCGAGACCGCCGGCCAGCAGTTCTACTACGACCAGTCGGTGCTCAAGGCATCGGCGTCGTCGGCCCGCGCCGGCCAGCCGGCGAGCAACCTGGTCGACGGCAGCTACGAGACCTTCTGGGACAGCGGCGCCCAGCTACCCGTGTCGGTCACGCTGGACCTGGGTAAGCCCCGGGTGGCCACCCACCTCGCGCTGCACCAGCGCGAGTGGTCGCCGACGTACGCCCGGGAGACCTTCGGCCGGCCGGAGGACTCCGCCCGGATCAAGGACTACCAGGTCTCGGTGAGCGTCGACGGGATCACCTGGCGGCAGGTCCGCGCCGGCGCCGTGCGCACCGCGCGTGGCGTGCAGTTCATCGACATCGGGCTGCAGCTCGCCCGGTACATCAAGCTGGACGTGCTGAACACCTGGGCCGGTCCGCAGGCTCCGCGCTTCTTCCACGAGCTGCAGATCGACGAGATCAACGTCGGGTACGGCTACCCGGCCGCCGCCGGCTCCCCGGTGCCGCTGGAGGCGGAGTCGGTGGACACCGGCCGCACCGGCCGGACCCACCTGCAACTCTGCCTGGCCTGCTCGGGCTCGTACCAGGTGGTCGGGCTCGGCGGCGGAGCGGGTAACTCGGTCATGTACCGCAACGTCGAGGTCGCCGCGGACGGGACCTACCGGCTGGAGCTGGACCACACCGCGGGTGCCGCGACCTCGGTCTCGGTGAGCGTCAACGGCGCCGCGGCGGTCGACATCCCCATCGCCGCCGACAACCCGGACGTGCCCATCGCCACCGCGATCCCGGTGGCGCTGCACGCCGGTGCCAACACCGTCACGCTGTTCAGCAACGCGGCGAAGGGACCGGGGATCGACCGCATCGCGGTCGGACCGCTGCCCCCGGCGTCGTACGTCCCGAAGACCACGCTGCGGGTCCTGCCCCACGGCATCCAGTGGGTCGGGGCCGGGCAGCAGTCGATCACCATCTCGGCGTCGCTGCGCCTGGACGTCGACGACGCGATCGACCAGGTCCAGCTCGCCCCGGTGGTACCGGCGGGGTGGACGATGACCGGCAGTCCGTTGACGGCCGCGTCGATGCGGCTCGGCCAGACGCTCAGCGGTTCGTGGACGCTCACCTCGCCACCCGGCCAGGATGTCACGGCGGCCACGATCCCGGTCACCGCGTCGTTCCAGCTCCTCGGCCGGCCGCTGACGGCGTCCAGTCCGGTGCAGATGCGGCTGCGTCCGGCGGACCGGGTGTTCATGCGCGAGGCCGAGGACTCGCAGAACCAGCTCGGCAGCGCCGGGCTGACCGGCTGCGGGCGGTGCTCCGGAGGCGAGAAGGTACGCAACATCGGCGGCGCTCCGGACGCCTTCGTGGTGTTCCCGAACGTCACCGTGGACAAGGCCGGTGAGTACACCCTCTTCATCGACTACACCGTCAACGGCGACCGCTCGTTCTTCGTGTCGGTCAACGGCGGTACGCCGGTGGAGGCGCCGGTGAGCGGCCTCGGCAACGCCACCCCGCAGACCACCACGGTCCGGGTGACGCTGCAGGCGGGCACCAACACCATCAAGATTTTCAACGACAACGCGGCGGCACCGGATCTCGACCGGCTGTCGCTCGGGTAGGTCATCGGAGGGGGCGGCCCGGCGCCGGCCGGGCCGCCCCTTTCGCCGAGCACTTTCCGGACGGTGGGCCCGGGGTTACGGTCCTGGCATGAGCGATCAGGCCATGTCCGGCGGTACCGATGCCACGGCCACGTTCCGGGGGGCACGTGACTTCCTGTTGGGCCGTCGCGAAGACTACGACACGGCATACCGGCAGTTCCGGTGGCCCGAGCTGGACACGTTCAACTGGGCACTGGACTGGTTCGACGTCATCGCCCGGGGCAACGACCGCACGGCGCTGTGGATCCTCACGGCCGACGGCGGCGAGGAACGGTACTCGTTCACCGAGCTGTCCCACCGCTCCAACCAGGTGGCCAACTGGCTGCGCGGGCAGGGCGTGCGCCGGGGCGACCGGCTGGTGCTGATGCTGGGCAACCAGGTGGAGCTGTGGGAGACGATCCTCGCCGCCATGAAGCTCGGGGCGGTCCTGATCCCGGCGACCACGCTGCTCGGTCCCGCCGACGTCCGCGACCGCATCGAGCGCGGCGGGGCCCGGCATGTGGTCGCGGCGTCCACGGTGACCGGTGCGTTCGCCGGCATCGGCGAGGACTGCACGCGGATCGCCGTCGGCGCCGCCGATGGGGGGACGCCGGACGGGTGGCTGCCGTACACGGACGTCTACGGCGCGCCGGGGGAGTTCACCGCCGACGCTCCGACCCGGGCCGCCGACCCGTTGCTGTGGTACTTCACCTCGGGTACGACGGCCGAGCCCAAGCTCGTGGAGCACACCCACGCCTCGTATCCGGTGGGGCACCTGTCGACCATGTACTGGATCGGCATCGAGCCCGGCGACGTCCACCTCAACATCTCCTCACCCGGCTGGGCCAAGCACGCGTGGAGCAACGTCTTCGCGCCGTGGAACGCGGAGGCGACCGTCCTCGCCCTCAACTACCCGCGCTTCGACGCCCCCGTGTTGCTGGCGCAGCTGGACCGGTGCGGAGTGACCAGCTTCTGCGCGCCGCCGACGGTGTGGCGCATGCTCATCCAGGCCGACCTGCGCGTGCTGGGTACCCCGCCGCGCAAGGTGGTCAGCGCCGGGGAGCCGCTCAACCCGGAGGTCATCGAGCAGGTCGAGAAGGCGTGGGGGGTGACCATCCGGGACGGCTTCGGCCAGACCGAGACCACCGTGGCGGTGGCCAACTGCCCGGGCCAGCCGGTCAAGCCCGGGTCGATGGGACGGCCCGCCCCGGGGTACCACGTCGAGCTGCTCGACCCGGCCACCGGTGCGCCGGCCGAGGAGGGCGAGATCTGCCTGCGCCTGGATCCCCGGCCGCTCGGGCTGATGGTCGGGTACCAGGGCGGGGACGTGCGCACCGACGAGGCGATGCGCGGTGGCTTCTACCACACCGGCGACATCGGTACCCGGGACGCCGACGGGTACATCACCTACGTGGGGCGCTCCGACGACGTGTTCAAGGCGTCGGACTACCGGATCTCGCCGTTCGAGCTGGAGAGCGTGCTGATCGGGCACGAGGCGGTGGCCGAGGCGGCGGTGGTGCCGTCGCCGGATCCGCTGCGGCTCGCGGTACCCAAGGCGTATGTGGTGCTGGCCGCGGGGTGGGACGCCTCCGCCGAGACCGCGGCGGCGATCTTCCGGTACGCCCGGGAGCATCTGCCGCCGTACCAACGGGTGCGGCGGCTGGAGTTCGTCGAGCTGCCCAAGACGATCTCCGGCAAGATCCGGCGGGCCGTCCTGCGCGAGGACGAGCGGCGCAAGCGCAGCGATCCGGCGGCGGCGCCGGAGGGCGAGTACCGCGAGGAGGACCTGCGGGGGTGAGCCACCGGCGCGGGGTCCGGGCGGCCCGGACCCCGCCACCGCGCGGTCAGCTGCAGAAGTCCCGCCAGGCGGCCATGCCGGCGGGGTCGCGCAGCCGGTAGTCCGGGCCGTTGTGGCTGGTCTGGTCCAGGTCGAAGTAGGCGATGAAGAGCGCGCCGGCCGCGGTGAGGTGCGCGCTGAGCTGCCGCAGCCACGCCGCCCGCCCCGTGCCGTCGTCGCCGCGGGCGAGCGGGCTGCCGGTCTCCGCGATCCCGAAGGGCAGCCCCTCCTGCTGGCTGGTCTGGATGACGTGGCCGAACACCTCGGTCACCGGCCGGTACCCGGGGTGGGTGGGGTGGTCCCAGCCCGGGTTGTACACGTCCCAACCGAGCACGTCGATGGCGTCGCGGCCGGGGTAGTAGTCCCGCCAGTTGCGGCCGGAGGTGGGGTTGACCGAAAAGCCCATGAGGATCAGGGTGGCCCGCAGCCGGGGGTTGCGCGCCTCCCGGGCCATCGCGGCGAGGCGTTGCCAGGCCCGGCGGTACTGCTCGGCGGTGAAGGCGCCGCGGGCGATGTCGTCCTCCGGCTCGTGGTAGTAGGTCCAGTAGACGTCCTGCTGGCGAGGTGCGTCGGAGAACCACTGGGACAGCGCGGCGTCGTGGGTACCGGCGAGGATCTGCGCGGGGGGCGCCTTGAACGACACGACCATCGGCCGCCCGCCGGTGTCGAGCTTGCCCGGCCAGGGCTTGGGCAGGCCGGGGTAGAACACCCGCGCCAGCTCCAGCCCGTTGTAGTAGCCGTCCTCCCGGGCTAGCGCCTGCTGGTACGTCTCGTCCGGCAGCTCGGTGCTGAACGCGGCGCCGCACCGCGTCGGCGTGCCGTACTCCACGACCAGGCGGGGTCCGGTCGCCCCGTTCTCCCGGGAGGACAGCGACCCGACCGACTCGGCGGTCGGGTTGGTCAGCGCGAAGGCGTACGGACCGGCGGCGCGGACCACCGCGGTCAGGTCGAACGAGACGCCGGCGGCGTTCGCGCCGGGCAGGGTGGCCGTGGCGACCACGGCGCCGACCGACGGGCGGGTCGCGTAGGTCGTCGACTCGGTCCAGGTCCCCGTCAGCGCCCGCGCCTCCAGGCTGGTGGGTTGCCGGTCGAGGCGCTGGAAGGTGAGCTCCAGCCGGGACCGGACGATCGGCCGGCCGTCCGGCGGCGCGGGCACCTCGAACCGCAGGTAGGTCTCGCTGTGCCAGGTGGTCCAGTTGGCCGCGGTGAGCCTGGTGTCCGTGCCATAGGCCAGGGTCGGCCGCTCCGCCACGACGTAGGTGTCGGCGGTCGCGGGTACCGATGCCGAGGGCGCGGCCGCCGCGGCACCGACGGCGCGGGTGACCCGGGACGCCGAGTCGGCCGCGAGCGCGGGGCTGGTGGCGCCCGCTCGATGGGACGGCGGCGGGAGCGCCACCGCCGCGGGACAGCAGACCAGCGGGTCCGGTTGTCCGACACCCCGGACCGGTGCCGGACAACTCCGGTACCGGTCACGGCCGGTCGTCCGGCGCTCGGCAGGCCGCGTCGCCGGGCGGCGCGGCGCCGGGGAAGTCGTCGCGCAGGTCCCGGCAGATACCGGCGACGGCGTCGGCCGGCCGGACGGTCCAGGGGATGACGAGCTGGTCCGCGCTGCCGGTGTAGAGCGTGTCGCCGGTGCTGTTCCACGCCGCGCTGCTGATTCCGGAGCGGTGCCCCACGAGGGTGGCCAGATCCGGTGGTCCGCCATGTCCCACAGGACCACGGTGCGGTCCCCACGGCCACCAGCGTGCCGTCGGGCGACACGGCGGCGTCCGTGGCGGCGACGCCGGTGTGCAGCACCCTGCGGATGGACCGGTGCCCGGTGTCCCACACGACCACGGTGCCGTCCCGGCTCGCCGAGATCAGCGTGCGGCCGTCGGCGGAGAAGTCCACCCGCTGGATGTCCTGCGGCTGGTCGACGGCGGCGACCACCGCGCCGGAGCGGGCGTCCCAGACGCGCAGGGCCTGGCCGGTGCCACCGGCGGCGAGCAGGCTCCCGCCGGGCTGCAGGGCGGCGGTGAGCGTGGCGCCGGCGCGGACCGGGTAGGACCGGATCGGCGCGGCGGTCGAGGGATCCCACAGGACCACCGCCTTGCGGCTGCGGGTGACGACCGGCTGCCGGTCCGGCCACGGGCCGTGCTGATCCGGCACGGCGTTGCGGTCGGGGAGCACGGCGTTGCGGTCGGGGAGCACGGCGCGCGGCCGCCGGCTACCGTTGCTCGGCCACTCCGGCGAGGTCTCCGACCTCTCGGTCAGCGCGGACGGGCGTACCGTCGCCTCGGACGGCCTGGACCGGAACGGCACGTCGGGTTCGGACGGCGCGGCCGTGCTATGGGACGCCGGTAGCC
>WNGA01007480.1_pt1 | contig 18096 bp, 15 predicted proteins | sample 5400061 | NCBI WGS metagenome assembly WNGA01 (sample SAMN13153366, study PRJNA577476) | soil metagenome | isolation source: 100 cm soil or saprolite under grassland replicate 2 | place: USA:California | collected 2016-06-15 | reverse complement strand
CCGGGCTGTGCGAGCCACTCGGCCAGCGGAAAGTTGAACCCGTGCTTGGGCCGGTGAAGAAGCTCATGCGGCAGGCGGCGGCGGGCAAGCGCTCGGAAGAGCGCCTTCGGATTTTCCCAGGACACTTTGCTGGTGCCGGGAATCGCCAGGGCGAACTCCGCGAGCATGCGATCTACGAGCGGGACTCTCACCTCGAGCGAGTGGCTCATGCTCATCGCGTCCATGTCGCGAAGCAGCGTGTTCGCGAGGTAGGTCCTGATCAGGTGGATCGACATCGAGTTGACGAGGTCGCCGTTCGGCGGCGATGGCGAGTCGCTCCTCCGCGCGCCGACCTCGGAGGGGCCGAACAACGGGTTCGCGGTCAGCAGCTCGACATCCCCGCCGGTAAGGACGCCGGCCATCCCTCGCAGGTACCAGTTGTGCTGGATCCGCGCCGGCAGCAGAGCCGTCTTACGTGCGAGTCTACGGGCCGGAGCCGGAAGCGACGCCCCACGTTCGATTGCGCCGCGAAGCCGAGCGGCAACCCGGAAGACGTTGTAGCCGGCGAAGAGCTCGTCGCCGCCCTGCCCCGAGAGCGCGACCCTCACGTTCGGCGCAGCGGCTCCGGCGACGAAGTGGCTGTTGATCCCGTCGACGCTCGGCTGGTCGATCGCGCGTGGAAGCTCCGCCATCCGGGCGGCGAAGTCCGCGCTCGTCACGATCACCCGCTCGTGCCTCGTGCCGAGGTGATCGGCCACGAGCTGGGCGTCTGACGTCTCGTCCCAGTCCACGCCGGCTGCCTCGAAGCCGACCGAGAACGTGCGCACATCTCCGACTGCGTCGGCGGCATAAGCAGTTACGAGCGACGAGTCGAGCCCGCCGCTCAGAAACACCCCGAGCGGAACGTCGGAGCGGAGCTCGATCCGGACGCTCTCCCGCAGTAGATCGTCGAGTTCCTCCACCAGCTCCGGTTCGCTGCGCGCGTCGGAAACGTTCTCAGGCAGGGTCCAGTACGCGCGCTCGGCGGCCTCCCCTCCGTCGACCTCGAGCAGATGGCCGGGCGGGAGAGACCGCACTCGGTCGAGGATCGTCAGCGGCCCTTGAACCGAGCCGGTCAACAGAAAGCTCTCGACGGCGAGCGGGTCGAGCCGGTCGAACGCGTCCAGCGCGCACATCGTCCGCAGCTCGGAGGCGATCAGCGTCCGCGCCGGCTCGTGCGAGTAATAGAGCGGCTTGATCCCGAACGGGTCGCGGGCGGCGAGCAGCGAGCGGCGTTTGCGGTCCCAGAGAACGAAGGCGAACATGCCGCGCAGCTCGCGCAGGCAATCCGCCCCCTTCTGCGCGAGAAGCGCGAGCAGGACCTCCGTGTCGCCCTCGCCTCTCCACGGCCACCCGTCGCGCCCGATTTGCTCCCTCAGCTCGAGGTAGTTGTAGATCTCGCCGTTGTAGGCGAGCACGTAGCGCCCGTCGGGGGAGACCATCGGCTGGTTCGCGGCATCGGTCAGGTCGATGATCGCGAGCCGCGTGTGCCCGATCCAGAGACCCTCGTCCTCGTACGTTCCGGAGCCGTCGGGTCCGCGGTGACGCATCGACTCGAGCGCGCGGCCGCGCCGTCCCTCGTCCGGAACCGCTCCCAGCGCGACCGCGATCCCACACACGTCTAGCGCCCCACGCCGAGCAACTCGACGAACACCTCTTCGAAGCGCTGCTGGTACGCCTCGAGCGTGTAACGGCTGAGGAATCGCTCTCGCACGGCCTCGGACAGGTCCTCGCGAAGCGCAGGCGTTTCGATCAGCGAGCGCAAGGCCTCCGCCAACCGCACCTCGTCGCCCGGCGGCACGAGCAGCGCTGTCTCGGCAACGGTTTCGGGAATTCCCCCGTAGGTCGACGCGACGATCGGAAGCCCCGCCGCCATCGCTTCGAGGATCACGAGCGGCTGGCCGTCGTTCTCGCTGGGGTAGGCGAAGACGTCTGCCGCTTCATACTCGCGCCACTTCTCGCTTCCCTCCATCCCGCCAAGAAGCTCGACGCGCTCGCCCGTCCCGAGCTCGGCCGCCAGGCGTCTCGTGGCCGCGGCCACGTCCTCGGGCGGCGCGCCCATCATTCGCAGACGCGCCTGCTCGAGGCCCGGCTGAGCCAGGGCCTTCACCAGCGTCGAAGCTCCCTTGGTGGCGAAGTCGTTGGCGACGTAGAGGATCCGCAGCCGCGCAGGCTCGAAGCTCACGCGCCTCCGGCGCTCTTCCCGCAAACGCTCGATTCCCTCGGCCCACGGATCGGGGATCGCGTTCTCGAGCACCCGAACTCGATCACGCGGGACGAGGCCGTCGAATACTTCCTGTAGGCCCGGCGTCAGCACGATCGCGCGCATCGACCATCCGAGTGTCTTCCGTATAATCGCGCGCTCGAATGCGAGGCTGGAGCGGTAAAAGCGCTGCAAATTCGATCCGCGCAGGTGCACGACGGCCGGCCGGTGCAGAATGTGGGCGATGGTGAGGAGGACCGCATCCCGCGCATAGCCCCAACGGCCCTGTGAGATCGGGACGTAGACGAGCCGGGGGCGCGATCTTGCCGCCCTCCAGGCGAACACCGTCGAATGCACCAGCGCGAGGACGACATTCCGAAGATCGAGGACGTTCGTGTTGAATACCGTCCTCCGGTCCTGGGTGTTGACGTGAACGACCTCGGCCCCGGCCCGCTCGAATGCTTCGGTGACGATCGTCGTGCCCAGCGCAGGACCCATGATCGGCGGCGGCAGCGGACCGACCAGCAGCACGCCTGGGCGACGCCCGTTGGCCGCGGGTGAGACCGATGGAGCGTTGGTGGCTGCGCTATCTGTCCGTTCCATGCTGTGGATCGATTCCGATACTGAAAGACGAGCCCGAAACGCTGGCCTGCGAGGCCTGTGATGTTACGTACCCGATCGAAGAACTCAGATCGACCATCGCAACGGAACCACGATCAGCACGGATCGGCTGCGCGAGATCGCCGGAGGGTCGTTGCAACTCTTTCGAGGAGTCGTTGCCTATGACTCCGGCTGCGGCTCCGGCCGGTTCAGCGCCGTCGCCGTGCAACACGGCGCGCGCGTGATCGCCGCGGATCTCAGCCTGGCCGCGGTCCGCGCTTGCCGGCGAAACACCCGAGACCTCGAAGATGTGGTCTGCATCCACGCGGCCGCCGAGCGACTGCCGGTCCAGGAGCGCTCCATCGACGTCGTCCTATCGATCGGCGTCTATCAGCACACACCCGACCCGATCGTCCACGTCCGGCACGTCGCGTCCGTCGTCCGGCCTGGCGGCCGCTTCGTCTTCTGGGGCTACGAGCGGCGACTCAAATCGCTCGCCCATCCGAAGTACGCCCTGCGGCCGTTTACGCGCCGGCTCGATCCCGCCAAGCTGCTCGGTCTCGTCAGGCGGACGTCGCCGGCGCTCCTGCGGTTGTCGGACATGGCTCGAAAGCTCCCGGGCGGGCTGTACCTTTCCCGGCTCGTGCCCGTCGCCAATTACGCCGGTCTCCTTCCGCTCGACGAGCAACAACGGCTCGAATGGGCGGTGCTCGACACCTTCGACTGGCTCTCGCCTCGCTACGACCGGCCTGCGACCTATGCCCAGGTCTCCGGGGAGCTCGAGCGAGGCGGCTTCCGCGTCAAGCGAACGCTCGACGATTCGATCGGGCTCGTCGGCGCCTTCGCAGACGACGCTGACGGCGTCGGCACGTGAGAACGTTCGGCGCACGGTGGCTCTGGAGCCGCGTTCGCCCCGCTTATCTCGCCGTCGAGCCGCCCACGCGCGACCTCGTGCGTGCGTCGCGCTACTTCATCTCGAATCCGGCGGCTCGGATCGTGCGTCTGCACTCCCCGAACTACGTCGAACCGGATCCCGGCGATCACGATCTGGTCGCGCGGATCTTCGAGTCGTTCGTGCGGATGAAGGCAGACCAGAGTCAGGCGCGCGAGCTCTATCTCCCCGCCTCGATCTGGGAGGAGCAGTTGGCGCGAGCGTACGCGCCGTTGCGCAACGCGCTGAAGAGCGGCGACCTCTCGCCTTTCCTCTTCTTTCTCACCAACTTCGGCGCGTGGAAGGAGTACACCGGGATCACGTGGAGCACGACCCACCAAGAGGCGCAGTCGCGCGCGAGAAAGCTCATCCTTCAGAACGAGACCTTCCTGTACCTCCTGCGGATTTGGAGCTGGTTCTACGGTGGACGGAAGCCTGTCTCGGCGCTCGATCTACCGCGCCACGGAAACCACTCCGGAGCGTTCGTGGACGGGGCATTCGTGACGATCTCGTCCTTCCCTCTCGAGGTCTACGGCTCTCAGCTGGCGCGGCTCGCCGCCGGTCGGAGCGACCGGCCGGTGATCGCGGAGCTGGGCGGCGGGTACGGAAACCTGGCGTACTACACGCTCTCCCGACAGAACGCTTCGACCTACGTCGACTTCGATCTGCCCGAGACCCTCTGCGTCGCCGCTTACTACCTGTTGAAGTCGTTCCCGGAGAAGCGCGCGCTTCTGTACGGCGAGGCCGACTACGAGGCGAGCCGCCACGGCGAGTTCGACCTCGTCTTCATGCCGAACTACGCGATCGAGAAGCTCGGGAGCGAAACGGTCGACGTCTTCGCCAACTACGCGAGCCTCGGAGAGATGACGAGGGAAGCCGTTTCGAACTACGTCGGAGCGATCACGAACGCCACCAAGTACTTCTTCCACGTCAACCACGACCGGGTTCCGAGCGTCTACGAAGACGGCTCGCGGGGGCTGCTGGCCTACGAGTACCCGATTCCGCCGACTTTCGAGCTCCTGTTCCGCTACCCGGAGCTCTTCTTCACGATGTACAAAGGGTCATTCGACATGGAGAGCAACTCGTTCGCATACCTCTACGAGCGAAAGGGCGTCGAATGAGAGCCCTCGTCACCGGCGGCGCCGGCTTCATCGGCTCGAATCTCGTCGACGCGCTCCTTGAGCGAGGCGACGATGTCGTCGTGCTCGACAACTTCGCCAGCGGCCGCAGGGAGCGGATGGACGAGTTCGGCGATCGGATCAGGCTCGTCGAGGGAGATCTCCGTAGCTACGAGCGCGTCCACGCGGCGACGAAGGGAGTCGAGGTGGTGTTCCACCAGGGGGCTCTCCCGTCGATCCCGCGCTCGATCCAGGATCCGCTCACGACGAATGCGGTGAACGTCGACGGGACGCTCAACGTCCTCCTTGCGGCGCGCGACGAGCGGGTCCAGCGGGTCGTCTTCGCGTCCTCTTCGTCGATCTACGGCGACGGCCCCGGGCTTCCGCGAGTCGAGACTCAGGTGCCAGCTCCTATGGCCCCCTACGCGGTCGCGAAGCTCGCGGCGGAGTCGTACTGCCGCGCGTTCTGGCGCGTCTACTCCCTGGAAACGGTTTCGCTCCGTTACTTCAACGTGTTCGGCCCCCGCCAGGACCCGACCTCACAGTACGCCGCGGTCGTTCCGCGCTTCATCAGCCGCATCCTGGACGGCGAGCCTCCGTTGATCTACGGGGACGGCGAGCAACGACGCGACTTCACGTACGTCGGCGACGTGGTTCAGGCGAACCTGCGCGCCGCCGAGGCGAACGGCGTCGCAGGGGAGAGCTTCAACATCGCATCCGGAACGAGCCGGAGCGTCAATGAGCTCGCGAGGCTCGTTGCGCAGACCCTCGACCGGGAGATCGAACCCGTTCATGTCGATCCTCGACCGGGCGAGATTCGAGATTCGGCAGCCGATATCGGTAAGCCCGCGAGGCTGCTCGGCTACACCCCAGAGGCGGGATTCGAGGACGCGCTCCGCTCGACTGCAGAGTTCTTTCAAGCCTTCGTAAGGGCTTCGTAAGGCTGCTTCTCTCCCCGCGTCGCCCAGTTCGCGGCTTGGTATCGTGGGCGGGTGCTTCGCTGTTCGCGTTCATTTGTGCTCGTGGCGTTGGGAGCGATCGCTGTCGTCTCGGGCGCCGGCGCGTCGCCGCTCGCCGTCCCGAAGCTCCACGCGGGTGTGAAGAATCACACCGTCCTTCGGCTCAAGAACGATGCCGGACAAAGCGTACGAATGCTTCACAAGGGCACATACACGTGGATCGTTCGCGACAGCTCCAAGGTCTGCGGCTTCGCGCTGAGCGGACCGAATGTGCAGAAGCTGATCACCGCGCCGAGATTCCGCGGTAGCAAGACGCTCACGGTGACTTTGATCACGGCAACGTATCGCTATGGATGTGGTCAGCTGAGCGCAAAGGGATTGCGGATCCCGATCGACCGTCGCCTGTTCGTCATCCCGTAGAGAGGACGTCCAGGAACGACCTTCGGGCGCGTTCGCTGTCGAAGTCGAGCCGCGCCCGCTCCCACGCGCGGGCGGAGAGTCCCTCCTGCAATATCTCGTCGGAAGCGAGACGAACGATCGATTCGGCCAGCATCTTCGGATCCGGCTGATCGACCACGAGCCCGCACTCGTATCGGCGGAAGTACCAGCTCAGGAAGCAGTCAGGAGGGGCATGAACGAGGATCGGCCTGCGTGACGCGAGGTACTCGCTCATCTTGAACGGGGATGCCGTCCTGATCAACTCGGGGTAGGGGGACTCGAATGAGAGAGGGAGAAACAAGATGTCCGATTGCTTTTGGACCGCGGGCATCGAGGACAACGGCTCGTGCCCGTGGTGCGCGAAGCGCCCGTGAACTCCGAGTTGCTCGAGCACGGCCCGCGACTGCCCTGTATACACATGAACATCGATGGGCCGCTCGTCCACGAGCGCGACAGCCTGCAGCAGGTTCTGCAGCGCGTCGCTCTGCGCGGGCGAGACCGCGCCCGTGTAGACCACGCTGACCGCGGAGTCCTCGAAACGAGCCGGCGCAGCACCGTACTGCGCGAGATCGCAGGAGTGGCAGATGACGTGGGCCTCGATCCCGAACCGGCGGCGAAGCTCCGCGCGCATGAAGTCGTTCGGCACGATCACGCCCGCGGCCCCTCTCATAAGCCAAGGTTCCATCCTGCGTGCCGCGAGCCGGAGGACGGGGTTCACCCACTGGTTTGAGTAGTAGTCGCAGACGTAGACGTAGTACGGAAGCCAAGCCGTCCGGCTCGCGAGCGCGGAGGCGGGGAGGTTCAGCAGGTCTCCCGTAAACGCCACGACCGCCTCGCAACCTTCCTCTCGAACGATCCGCGCAATGGATTTTGCCCGGGATCGAAGCGCTGCGGCAAGAAGCAGTCCTCGAAGAATCTTGCTCGTGCCGAACCGAGTTGCGTGCTCGGCCGGCAAGTCGTGGTATCGCCCCGGCAGCCTCGGAAGGGTTTCTTGTATTACCTCCGCCTCTTCCACGCCATGAGAGATCAGGCAGTAGCCCCCTGGGTCGAGATCTGCGAGAAGCCGATGGATGAGCGCCGATTGCCCACCTGTGGAAGGTGGCACTGTGTGAGAGACCACGGCAAACTTCGGGATGCTCACCAGCGTCTTCGCCGCGGACCTCTGGAACGCTCGCGGATCGTCTGCTGGGCCAGCTCAAAGAAATCACTTCGCGCTCTCTCGACGCTGAAATCCGTCTGCGCCCGCTGCCAGGCACGCTCGACCAGCTCGGATTGAAGCGGCTGATCCGCGGTCAGCCTCCCGATTGCCTCCGCGAGCTTTTCGGGAGCGTCTTCGGTCACCACGAACCCACAATCGTGGCGCCGGAAGTACCAGGCGAGGAAGGAGTCGGCCGGAGCGTGCACCAGGATCGGACGTCGCGACGCGAGGTACTCTCCGAGCTTGAACGGCGCCGAGGTCCTGACGATCTCCGGATACGGCGACCGGAAAGCCAAAGGCAGAAAGAGGATGTCGGCCTGCCTCTGGACGCTGGGAACGACCTGATGCGGAACGTGCGCATGGTGGACAAAGCCGGCGCGCAGCCCTAGGGCCGCCAAGGTCTCGCCGGACTGACCCGTATAGATGTGTGGAACCGCTGCCACTCCGCGGTCGAGAAGCTCGACAGCTCGGATGAGATTCTGGAGAGCATCGGCTTGGGCGGGCGAAACCGCTCCGGTGTAGACGATGTGGGCCTGGTCACCGTCTCGCTCCCTCGGCCCGAGTCCATCTCCCTCGTACAGGGACAAGTCGCATGGATTCCGGATGAGCGTCGGCTCGATTTCGAATCGCCGGGCCAACAAGTCCCGCATGAACTCGTTCAGGACGATCGCGCCCTCTGCGCGTTTCAACACGATCGGCTCGAGGACGCGCGCCGTCGCCCGGTACTCGGAATTCACCCATTGCTGGGAGTAGTAGTCGCACAGATAGGCGATGAACGGGATTCGAGCAAATCTGCTGGCGAAGAAGGAGGCCGGAAGGTTCAGGAGATCGCCCGTCATCGCAACAACTACATCGCATTCATCGGCTCTCAGGATCGACAAGAGGCGTCTCGTACGCTGTGCCAGAGCGGGAACAATGTTCAGCGCTCGCACTGCGCGACCGCCACGGCCGCCCTTGAACGGCGCGATCTCGGTCTCTGGAGGCACAAAGCGGTATCGGCCGGGCAGTCTCATCGAGGAGTCCGACCGGCCCACTTGGGTTTCGTCGATCCCCTGAGAGATCAGGCAATAGCTTTCGGGGTCGGCGTCCCGGAGCAAGCGGTAGATCAGCGCGGGTTGAGCACCGGAGGCGGGAGGCACGCTGTGCGAGACGAGGGCAACCTTCACGAAGTCTTCGGCTCCGAACCAGCTTCGGAACGAACCCATTCGAGGTATTCGCGCAATCCTCCGGCGAGATCGACTGTCGGCCGGTAGCCGAAAGCCGACTGGGCTGCCGAGATGTCTGCGAGACTGTGGCGAACGTCGCCCTTGCGCCGCGGGCCGTGCTCGACGGCCGGAGCGATTCCAGCGGCATCCGCCATCAGTTCGACAAGCCGGTTGATAGTGATCGAAGTCCCAGACGCGATGTTGAATGCCCCCGAGAGCCCGTTCTGTGCGGCCGCAGCAAGGTTCGCGCGGGCAACGTCCTGAACGTTGACGAAGTCCCGGGTCTGCTCTCCATCGTCGTGAACTACGAGCGGCAGGCCTTGAAGGAGCCGGTGAGCGAAGATCGGGATCACGTTCCCGTAGGCGTCGTAGCGCTGGTTGACCCCGTAGACGTTGAAGTAGCGAAGGCACACGACGTCAAGGTCGTACAGCTTCGAGTATGCGAGGCAGTGCTTCTCGGCTGCCAGCTTGCTCGCACCGTACGGAGAGTCGGGCTCGACCGGATGGTCTTCCCGAATCGGAAGATGCTTCAACTCACCGAAGATCCCCGCTGAGGATGAGAACACGACCTTGCGCACACCGCCGCGTCGAGCGGCTTCGAGGATCCGCAGCGTGCCGATCACGTTCACCTCTGAGTCGTCGATCGGATGGTCGATGGAGCGGACGTTGCCCACTGACGCTCCAAGGTGGAAAACGACTTCGACGCCCTCGGCAGCCGCGGACACCACCGCCTCGTTCCTGATGTCGCCATGGACAAAATCGACGCCCCCTAGCCACTCCACGTTCTCGCGATATCCGGACGAGAGATCGTCGAGGACGACGACGTCGTTGCCCTCCTCGAGGAGCAACTTCGCGACATTCGAGCCGATGAAGCCCGCCCCGCCGGTTACGAGTGCCCTAATCATCGAATCATCGGCAAGTGCCGCAACGGAAGTAACCGGGAGAGTGGCGCTTCCTGAGCCGCACAGCGGGGGTCAACCGCGCCACCTTATATCACGTCCTCAAAGCTCCGATCCGCTCGCTTGAAATAGAGTATGCCCACAGCGAGCAGCACCAATGTTGTCGCCACGGAAACGAGCACCATCCCTATGGAAAGGCTGCTGGCAGAGAAGAGAGACCACCTCACGCCATCAACCACGCCCGCCATGGGGTTGAGACCGACGAACGTCTTCCAATGTCCAAAGATGCTGAGCGGATAGACGATCGGCGTACTGAAGAACCAGACCTGGATCAAGAACGGAGTCGTGTACTGCACGTCGCGGTACTTGACGTTCAGTGCGGAGAGTAAGAGGCCCACTCCTAGGGCCGCCATGAGGGCCAGGGCGATCCAGATGGGTAAGGTAAGGAGCGCGATTCCGGGCATGAGGCCGAAGTAGAACATGAAGCCAATAAGAACCACGAACCCGATCCCCGTGTCGATGATGTTCGAGAAGATCGCCGCTGTTGGGATCAGGATTCGCGGTACATAGACCTTGGAAATCAACTGCTGGTTCATGATGATGCTGCTGCTCGCGTGCATCAATGCACCTGCGAAGAGAAGCCACGTTATCAGTCCTGAGTAGACCAAAGTCGGATATGGAATGGGACCGTGTGGTAAGTGAAGCAGATGGCCAAAGATGATCGTGAAAAGGATCATCAATACGACTGGCTGAATTACGGCCCACAAAACGCCAGCCGCCGTCTGTTTGTACCGAACTTTGATGTCTCGCCAGACAAGAAAGTAAACGAGTTCTCGGTATTCCCAGAGCTCGGATAGCCGGAGAGACCGCCATCCGCGTGAGGGCTCGATTACGGTCACAGCGCCGGGAGACGGGGTGGTTCGCGCGGGGGCGCCCGGGTGTTTCCCGTCCGCAAGTGTCTTGCCGGGAGGACGAGGCGGCGAGGTCTCCGTCTGAGTTGACACCGGCCGGTAGGATAGCGAGCACATGGGCACCCATGAGTCCTAGCTAACCTCAATCGATGCCGACAGCCGCGTCGAGTCTACGAATTCCACTGACGACCGATCTGCCTCCAGAGCTGCGTTGCCCGCGGCATCCGAGCGAGCGTCTCCACGTCAGGCCGCATCCCACGGACAAGGAGATCGAGCACCTAGAGTGCGCGCGTCGGTGCCGATTTCCCGTGATCGACGAAATCGCCCGCTTCGTCGACTCTGAGGCCTATGCAGCTTCTTTTGGCCGACAGTGGAAGATGTTCGCACAGACGCAGCTCGATTCCTACACGAACACGTCGATCTCGCGCGACCGGCTCGCCCGTTGCTTGGGTGGCTCGCTCGACGTGGTCACGGCTCGGAGCGTCCTCGAAGCAGGCTGCGGGGCGGGGAGGTTTACTGAGATTCTTCTCGCCGCCGGGGCGCGCGTGTTCGCAGTCGACATTTCAGATGCGGTCGTAGCCAGTCACGCGAATTTTGGCGGGACACCGGGCTATTTCGTGTGCCAGGCCGATATCCTCGAGCTTCCCGTGGCGCCCGCTTCATTCGACGTGGTGATTTGTGTCGGCGTCATTCAACACACGCCGAGTCCGGAACGAACGATCGCGGCTCTCGCCCGTCAGGTGGCTCCTGGCGGACTCCTGGTCCTCGACCACTACAGTGTTGGTCACCCATTGCCTCCTGCGCGACGGTTGGCGAGAGCGGCGTTGCTCAAGCTCCGTCCGAAGGCGGCCGGTCGCGCTGCTCTCGCGGTGGCAAAGGCCTTGCTTCCCTTCCATCGTGCGCTCTGGGGTACCAATCGGTTCCAACGGCGCCTTCGTCGTTACATTCAGACCCTCTCGCCGGTAGTCGACTATTACGACGCTTATCCCCAGTTGTCGCGAGAGATTCTGACCGAGTGGGCGCTCCTCGATACCCACGACACGCTCACGGATCGCTACAAGCATCTGCGCAGCAAGGACGAGATTCGACGTTGCCTCGAGAGCCTCGGTCTCGAGCACATCGAAATAGACGAGGCCGGCAACGGTATCGAGGCTCGGGCGAGGAAGCCGCGAGACATCCGCGAGTCGATCGAGGCGTAGGGCGTAGTGTGTGGAATCTGCGGCATTTGGGGCCGCAACGAGCCAGACGCCATTGCGCGAATGATCGGCGCGATGGAGCATCGCGGCCCCGACGACTCGGGCGCCTTCAGCGACGAGCAGGCGTCGCTGGGCGCGACGCGGCTCGCGATCCTCGATTTGAGCGCCGCCGGTCATCAGCCGATGCACAACCAGGGTCGAACGATATGGATCGTCTACAACGGCGAGATCTACAACTACGCCGAGGAGCGGGCCACGCTCGAGCGCAAGGGTCACCGCTTCGTCTCGAAGACGGATACCGAGGTGGTGCTCCGCCTGTACGAGGAATACGGCGACGATCTCGTCTCCAGGCTCCGAGGCATGTTCGCGTTCGCGATCTACGACAAGCGCCGTGGGCGAGGGAGCGAACGACTACTCCTTGCGCGCGACCATTTCGGGATCAAGCCACTCGTCTATTCGACTGCGGGTGGCGGGATCGTCTTCGCATCGGAGATCAAGTCGATGCTCGCAAGTGGCCTCGTCTCCGATGAGGTCGAGCCGTCTGCGCTGCGCTCGCTACTGACGCTCGGCTCGATCTACCAGCCGGATTCGATTCTGAAGGACGCCAAGGTCTTGCCCCCTGCGCACCGCCTCGTTGCGGAGCACGGCAGAATTCGGATCGAACGCTTCTGGTCACTCGACCCGCAGAGGCGGGCGGATGTCGCCGGGCGACCGTACGAGGAGCTGGTCGAGCTGGTCGGAGAGGCGGTCGCCGAGTCAGTCCGCCTGCAGCTCGTCAGCGACGTGCCCCTCGGGGCGTTCCTCAGCGGCGGCACGGACTCCTCGTTGATCGTGGCCCTGATGGCGCAAACGTCCGGTTCCGAAGTGAAGACCTTTTCCGTCGGTTTCGAAGCCGAAGGATCTGCGATCGACGAAAGCGAGGACGCGGCCCGCACGGCTTCTCTGCTGGGGACCGATCACACGCGCGTTCTCGTCGACGGCGGCGAGGTCCGGAATCGAATCTCACACATCGCGCGTTCTCTCGATCAGCCGTCGGTTGACGGCGTCAACTCGTACTTCGTCTCGCTTGCTGCCCGCCAAGGGGTGACCGTTTCACTGTCGGGAACGGGGGGGGACGAGCTGTTCGCCGGTTATCCCTGGTTCCTGACGATGATCCGCGAGGAGCGCGAGCGGACCCGGCTCGTGAGGCTTGGGCGCGCCGCCCTCGCGATGCTCGCGAGGCAACGAGCATTCGACCCGCTGATCAACGGTGCGCTCGGCGCTCGAATCGAGAGAGCCCGGGCTGCCGGAGGGTTTCTGGCTCGGTACGCCCGCACCTACTTCATCTTCCTTCCGACGACGGCGAGCCAGCTCGTCGCCGCGCCGCTGAGGAGCCACTCACAAGCGGGAAGGGCGATGTCCTACTCGTTGAGTCCGACCGACGAGCTGTCTCGATCGTCCACGATCGCCCGGGTGAGCGCCCTCTGTCTGCGCGGCTACACCGGCAACCAACTGCTGCGCGACATCGACGCTGTCTCGATGGCCCACTCGTTGGAAGTCCGTGTTCCGTTCCTTGACCCCGTGCTGACGGACCTCGCGCTCGCGCTCCCGGACGAGACGAAAGTCGGTGCGTGGGCCGCGGACTCCGACTTCGGAACGTACAGAGAAACGGGTGCCAAGAGGATTTTGATCGACGCGGCGCGGAGGGTCCTGCCCACTGAGCTCGAGCTTCAGAAGAAACGAGGATTTGGCATGCCGTTCGAAAGTTGGTTGGATGGCCCGCTACGCGATGTCCTCGACGATGCCTTGTCCGACCGGTCGGTGCGGGCACGAGGTCTGCTCGATCCGGCCGCGGTGGCGGCCGTTCGAGACGGTTTCGGAGCGGGAACTTGGAGCTGGGCTCACGTCTGGGTCTTGCTGATGCTCGAGCTGTGGTGTCGCGAGGTTCTCGATCGTCCGGGAGCCGATCGATCGATCGCACCCGAGCATGTCCGGCTCATTCGGGGGTCGTCATGACCTTCCAACCGGATCCGGGTCATCCCCGAATCTTGTTCGTCGGCTGGCCGCACAGCTCGCATACGCACTCGTGGATCGACCTCGTCACCGACAGCGATTTCGATGCCCGACTCTTCGCGCTCCCCGGAACCGTGCCTCCGAGGGACTGGCCAGTCCACACCTATGTCACCAAAGCGAAGTACGGCAAGCGCGAGCAAACGTGGACCGCTCTCTACCCTCGAGGACGCGTCCGCCGGACGACAAAATGGGCGCTCGACCATTACTTGCGCGGAGGGACGACGGCGGTAGCAGAGCGGTGGCTTGCGAAGATGATCCAGGCGTGGAAGCCCGATATCGTCCATACGCTCGGGCTGGATCCCGCCGGTTTCTTCTACCTCCGCGCGCGCGAGCGTTTCGGCCTCGCAGGAATCGGGCGCTGGGTCCTTCAGCTCCGCGGTGGCTCGGATCTGACCCTGAGCCGACTCGATCCGAACGTCACACCGGCGATCTCGGCGGCGTTGAAGGCGTGCGACCAGCTCGTGAGCGACAACCCCGTCAACTATGAGTACGCATTCGAGCTCGGGTTGAGGGAAGAGCAGGTTGCGACGCTCGGCACGGTGCCCGGAACCGGTGGCGTGAGCGTGGACGAGCTTCGAGCCCGCTCCCTGGGTCGGCCGTCCGAGCGCCGCCTCGTCGTCTGGCCGAAGGCGTATGACGGCCAGTGGTCGCTGGCGCTCCCCGTTCTCGAAGCGTTGCGCCTCGTTTGGGACGAGATCCAGCCATGCGAGGTTCACCTGCTCGCGATCACCCCGGAGACTCATCAGTGGTTTCGGACGCTCCCGGAAACCATCAAAGCCCGGTGTCATACCGAACCCCGGCTCCCGCGCGAACGAGCGCTCGAGTTGACTGAGAAAGCGCGAGTGATGCTTGCTCCCTCGCTCATCGATGGGACGCCGAATACCCTCTTCGAGGCGATGGCAACAGGGGCGTTCCCCATCGTGTCGCCGCTCGAGACGATCCGCCCGCTCGTCAAGAACGGTGAGAACGTGCTCTTCGCCAGGAATCTCTACCCGGAAGAGATTGCTCGAGCGCTCCACCGCGCGATGGTGGACGACGAGCTCGTCGACACGGCGGCGCGGAGAAATCTCGAGCTCGTGAGACGGCTCGCGGACCGCAGAGAAATCCGCAACCGTGTACTCGCTTTTTACGAGGACCTGGTCCCGCGCACCGGCTTTGCAGCCAGACAGGCCGTGGCGCGTGCGACGGTCGCGCCGGCGGCTCGGACCCCAAGCGAAGACTGATTCGAGCGCCCACCGGTGCGAATCCTATTCGTCGCAATGCCGAACAGCGTCCACGCGGCGCGATGGATCCGGCAGCTGGACGGACAGGGTTGGGACCTGCACTTATTCCCCGCTTACGCGCAGCCGCTGCACGGTGCAATGCGGGGTTTGACCGCGTATGCCCTCTCCTCCGAGCGGTACTCCGAGCTCGATCCGAGCGTCCGGCTGCGAGGGCTCTGGTATACCGACACGGGCGCCGGGCGGCTCCAGTATTACTGGGGTCGCGTATTCCCGAACACGCTCGTCGACCGCGCGACGTGGCTCTCAGGCATCGTCCGGTGGCTCAAGCCCGACCTCGTGCACTCGCTCGAGATCCAGCACGCCGGCTATCTGACTCTGGAGGCAAGGAAGAAGCTGCGCGGCCGCTTCCCTCCCTTGATCGTCTCCAACTGGGGAAGCGACATCTACTACTTCGGTCGGTTTGAAGAGCACAAGCAGAAGATTCGCGAGGTGATGGAGGCGGCCGACTACGTTCAGGCGGAGTGCGAGCGCGATCTCCGGCTCGCGCGCGAATTCGGCTTCGAAGGAGAGCCGTTTGCCGTCGTTCCTTGCGGCGGCGGCTTCGATCTCGAGGAGATGCGGATGCTGCGGCAGCCCGGTCGGCCTTCGGCCAGACGGACGATCGTGCTCAAGGGCTACCAGGGCGAGTTCGGCCGTGCGCTGGTCGGGCTCCAAGCGCTCTCCCAGTGCGCCGACGTGCTCGACGGCTACCGAATCGTGATCACGCGAGCCACCTCGGATGTCGAAGCCGAGGCAAAACGGCTGGCAGAAGCGACCGGACTCGAGATCGAGATCGAGGCAGGAACGCGTAAGGAGGTTCTTCGGCTCCACGGCTGCTCCCGACTCTTCATCGGGCTCGCCGTGAGCGAGGCGGCCAACACGTCGATGCTCGAGGCGATCGCGATGGGGTCGTTCCCAATCCAATCCTGCACAGCATGCGCGGACGAATGGCTCGTGGACGGCGAGAGCGGCTTCGTCGTTCCACCTGAGGACCCGGACACGATCGCGGCGGCAATTCGTCGCGCGCTCGCGGACGACGAGCTGATCGACCGAGCCGCGGAGCTGAACGCGCGGATGGCTGCTGAGCGGCTGGACGAGCAGGTCGTGCGCCCCCAGGTCGTCCGGCGGTACACCGAGATCATGGCGGCCACCTCATCCACCATCTGCCGCGCCGTCCGAGAGTAACCGGCGGGAGGCGTGCAGGTATTCTCCGGCGCTGTGGGGTCGGGGACGGGCATGAACAGCGTGACTGCGGTCCTGCTCTGCGGCGGCAAAGGAGAACGGCTAATGCCGTTCACCGAGAACGTGCCGAAACCGATGGTCCCCCTCAACGGGCAGCCGCTCCTCTATCACCTCATGAAGCATCTTTGGTCCGGCGGGATCTCGCGATTTGTGATCTGCGTCGGTTACAAGGCCGAGATCATCGAAGCCTTCGTGGCTGACCAGCGCAACCCGGGCTGGGAGGCCGTGTGCGTCGATTCGGGCGATGCGAGCATGACCGATCGAATCCTGGACGCGCGAGAGCACGCTGCTGGACCAGTCCTCGTCTGTTATGGCGACGTCTTGGCCAACGTCGATCTCGAGGCGCTTCAAGGCGTCCATGAACGCGCCGGAGGCTTAGCGACCTTGACGGTCTACCCGCTCGACAGCCCATTCGGGATCGTCGAGTTCGATGCGCCCCGGCGAATCTCGCGCTTCGTCGAGAAGCCCCGCCTTCCATACTGGACGAATATCGGATTTCTGTTGTGCGACCCGGCCGCGTTCTCGTACCTCGAGCGAGGATCCGACATACCGGAGTTTCTCTCGCGGCTGGCCGAGGCCGGAGAGCTGTACGCGTACGAGCACACGGGCAGGCACCTGACGGTGAATACCGAGAAAGACCGCGCGACGGCGGAGAATCAAATCGAACTGTTCATGCATACCGCCCGGTGACGACGTTCCATGGGACACGCGCCCTCGTCACCGGCGGCTCCGGATTCATCGGCTCTCATCTCGTCAACCGGCTGAGAGACGACGGTGCCGAAGTCGCCGTCACCGTCCGCTATGCCAACCCGATGAAGAACGAACGGCTGCGAGACTGCTGGGACGAGATCACGGTGATCGAGGCGGACCTGCGCAATCGGGGTGCGCTCGCCGAGCTGCGGGCGTTCGAACCCGAGTTCGTCTTTCATCTTGCCGCGTACAACCATGTAGGCCAGAGTTTCGTGCAAGTCGAGGAGTGCTTCGACGTCAATGCAAAGGGAACGGCGAATCTCCTTGACGTCTGCCCCGGCTCGCGCAAGTTCGTCTACATGTCGACGTCGGAGGTGTATGGCCACCAGACGGACGTGCCCTTCGTCGAGACGATGACGCCGGTTCCCATCTCGCCCTACGCGATCACGAAGTATGCCGGCGAGCTCTACTGCAGCATGACCCAGCGAGTCGAGGACGGGCCGGCAATCGCGATCGTGCGCGCGTTCAACACCTACGGTCCATACCAGAGCGCGAAGGCCGTGATTCCGGAGCTGATCCTCAACTGTCTTCGAGGCAATCCGATCCGCACGACCCGCGGGGAGCAGACACGCGAGTTCAACTTCGTCACGGACATCGTCGACGGTCTCGTCCGCGCAGCGCTCCATCCCGAACCGATCGAGGGGCCGATCAACCTCGCGTCCGGCGAAGAGGTGGCGATCCGCGATCTGGTCCGAAAGATCGCCACGCTGACGGAGACCCGCTCGTCGCTCGAGATTGGCGACCTCCCCTATCGCCCGACGGAGATCTGGCGGATGTATGCGGACAGCTCCCGGGCGCGCGAGCTGCTCGGCTGGGAGCCCCGGATGGGCCTCGAACAGGGCCTGAAGAGGACCATCGACTGGTTTCGCGACTACGAGAGCCAGACGTTCGGCTCGCGACGCAACTAGCGCATGCGGATCCTGTTCGTCGGCCCGCCCGGGAGCGTCCATGCCGCTCGCTGGGCCAATCAGCTCACGGGGATCGGTTGGGACGTCCACTTCTTCGCCTCGATCCCGAGCGCCATTCGCCCCGAGTTCAAGGGCCTGACCATCTACGGCGTTTCGGTGTACCGTCCTCCCGGCCTCGACCCGAGCGTGCGCCTGCGGGGCTTCTG
>WNGA01007684.1_pt1 | contig 18104 bp, 14 predicted proteins | sample 5400061 | NCBI WGS metagenome assembly WNGA01 (sample SAMN13153366, study PRJNA577476) | soil metagenome | isolation source: 100 cm soil or saprolite under grassland replicate 2 | place: USA:California | collected 2016-06-15 | reverse complement strand
CGTTAGCGGCATCTATGTTGATCCCGCGGACCCGAATCACGCCTGGATCTCGTACTCGAGTTATAGCTCGCTGACTCCCACGACGCCGGGGCACGTGTTCTCAGTCACCTACGACCAAGGAGCCGGCACGGCGACTTGGTCGAATCTTGATGGCTCGGGCGCGACGGCTTTCCCGGACTTCCCAGCGACAGACATCGTTCATGATTCGAACGGTGACCTGTATGTTTCGAACGATTGGGGTGTCCTGAGACGCGCGAACGGTTCGTCCGACTGGGTAGTCGCCGGAACCGGCCTTCCACAAGTAGAAGTCGCAGGTCTTACGATTGTTCCCAGCGCACGGAAGCTGTACGCTGCCACCCATGGGCGCAGCGCATGGCTACTGACATTGCCGTAAAGTTGGGTTATTTTCTGGGCGGGATAGTGAAAATCTATCCCGCCCATTCTTTTGCAGCGATGGCATCTGTTCTTAAGTACCCAATTTTCGCGTGCTTTTTTTTTCTGCTCGCCGGCAACACATCGGTTGACGCTGCGCCGCCGGGATTCGTAGAAGGACACTTGAAGATTCTTTCATCGAGGGAAGTTGAGCTTGCCGATGGAACGCCGGCTGTAATCACAGGTGAAAATTACCCTGAATATCCACTGATTATCCGAACCCAGGACGAGAAAAAAGAAATCGCGCGTGTAACAGCGGACGGAAATGGAAACTATCACGTTGCGTTGCCGCCAGGCACTTATGTTTTAGATGTGCAGGGACGCGCGCCCGGGCATGTGCGCGCGAAACCGCAACCGTTCACTGTCACCTCGAATCAGACCGTGCGCGTGGACATGGAGATCGACACGGGCGTTCGTTAAGGCAAGTCATTTCCGCCGCGATTTCGGGACGGGATTTTGGACTGGAATTGATTTCTCGTCCGCGAAATATCGCGCGTGAGTGAGCGGGAATCAGTCGTCGCTTGCGTCGCGTGCGGCTCTTCCACAGGAGAGCTCGGCGGCACAGTTGACAAATTGGCGTCTTGCTGTTGAATAATGCCTCAGGTTTCTTCCTCATCAGTCATTCTCTCGGTGAGGCGCTGTTCAGAATTTACCAGCTTTTAGTCAGGCAACTTCCAAGTCAGAAATCATAGGTCCTCACCCATGTCGGGACATAGCAAATGGTCGAAGGTCAAGCGGTTTAAGGGCGCGATCGACGCGAAACGCGGCAAGATCTTCAGTAAACTATCGAAGGAAATTACCATGGCCGCGAAAACCGGGGGTGGCGATTCCGATGGCAATCCGCGCCTGCGCAGCGCAATTCAGGCCGCGCGCGCGCAGAGCATGCCGAACGATAATGTTGAGCGCGCAATTAAGCGCGGCACCGGTGAGGGCATTGACGCACAACAGTTCGACGAGATCGTTTACGAAGGTTATGCGCCGGGTGGTGTGGCAGTGATTGTTGAAGCCGCGACTGACAACAAGAACCGAACGGCCGCCGAGATTCGAAGCATCTTCACCAAAAATAACGGCAATCTTGCCTCGACCGGAAGCGTTTCATTCATGTTCCATAAGAAAGGCCAAATCACTATCCCGCGTTTGCGCATTGATGAGGACCGGCTTCTGGAACTTGCCTTGGAGGCCGGTGCGGAAGAGTTGACAACCGACGAGGATCAGTATGTTATCACCACTTCCCACGATCAGCTATATGCCGTAGCTGAGGCGCTCAGAAATGCGGGCGTGACTACCGATGGGCAAAAGTTTACATTCATTCCCGATACGACTGTTCCGGTTGCCGATGAGACCGTGGCGCGTCAGGCGCTGCGCTTGTGTGATGCGCTTGAAGAGGACGACGACGTGCAAAACGTCTATTCAAATCTAGAAATTCCCGACGAATTGCTGGCCAGGTTGCCGGCCTAAAAAGTATTGCTTACAGGAAACTTGTTAAGGCGCTGCATCGCCGCGGCGAAGAATTCCATCTAATTTATGAACGAAGAAAACGAAAACCAGCCTGCGCCGCTGGAAACTGAGTCCGCTTCACCCGAGCAACGCCAGCATCGTCCGCGCCGCCGTTATCCCCGCAGACGTTATCGAGATCGGGACGACCGGTTTGGACGCGATAATTCCGGGGAGTCCCCAAATTCTTCGTCGGCCATTGTCGATCCTGCCAGCGCAGATGCCGGTGTCGAGAGATTGGATCGATCCGCTCCAGGCGGACGCGAAAGTGTCGAGGGCACAGTCGAAAACGGCGAACAAGTTCAGGCTGAACCAGAATTTGGCGAAGGGATCATCGAGATTTCAGGCAAGGGTTTCGGGTTCCTGCGCGATCCAAAACGCAACTTCGTGCAAACGCCGCAGGACATTTTCGTCACGCCGGAAATCATCCGCCGTTTTGCTTTGCGCGACGGTATGTGGATTAACGGCGAAACTCGGCGCGGCAGTCGCGGCCCGCAATTGATCAAGCTACTTACGATTAACGGCGAGGAGCCGACCAAATACCAGGGGCTTCGCCCATTTGAGGAATTAACGACGATTAATCCAAACAAACGCATCAAACTGGAGACGATGCCGGAGCGTTACACGACCCGCATCATGGATTTGATGACGCCGCTCGGTATGGGCCAGCGCGGTTTGATTGTCGCCCCTCCGCGGACTGGCAAGACAACGCTGCTGCATCATATCGCCGAGGCGGTTACAAAGAATCATCCGGAGGTGAAGGTGATCATTCTCCTTGTCGATGAACGCCCGGAAGAGGTCACCGATTTCCGTCGTTCCCATCCGACAGCCGAACTGATGGCTAGCTCCAACGACAGCGACATCAAAAGTCACACCCGTATCGCACAACTCGCCATCGAACGCGCCAAACGCCTCGTGGAAGCAGGCAAGCATGTGTTTATCCTCCTCGACTCAATCACGCGCACGGCCCGTGCATTCAATAATGCGATGGCTGGCGGAGGTCGCACCATGAGCGGCGGTATCGATGCGCGCGCCATGGAAATACCGCGTAAAATTTTCGCAGCCGCTCGTAATACCGAGGAAGCCGGCTCGCTCACTATTGTCGCCACGGCGCTGATCGAAACTGGCAGCCGCATGGACGAACTGATCTTTCAGGAATTTAAGGGCACCGGCAACATGGAAATGGTGCTCGACCGCAAAATCAGCGACCAGCGGATTTATCCGGCCGTCGATATTTTTCTCTCCGGCACGCGGCGCGAGGAATTGCTGCTGCAACCATGGGAGCTGGAGAAAATCAATCTCATCCGCCGCGGCTTGGCCGGTCACAAACCAGAAGAGGCAATCCAGCGTCTGTTGATGTTCGCGAAAAAATTCCCGACGAACGCAGAAATGCTCAAGGGAATTCCGGGTTAGGCGCGCTCTTGTCGTCGAAGCGTTGAAGCGGCTGCTGATGTGGGGCGTCCGCTCTTTTTCAGGCGCCTGTCGCGCAGCGAGAGAGAGAAATTCCCATTTATGAGATCGCCGATCGCTTCTAAGTTCGGCCCGATGGCCAGGTTAATCGAAGGGCGCACAATCGCGGCAAAAGTTTATCTCGATCTTCGCCACGAGATTGCGGAGATGAAATCGAAAAGCATCACGCCGGGGCTTGCCGTCGTTCTCGTCGGAGACAATCCCGCCTCGCGCACCTACGTGCGCTCGAAAGATAAAATGTGTCGCGATCTCGGTTTGCACTCGGTCAAGCTCGAGCTGCCATCATCGACAACCCAAATGGAACTGCTTGCCTGCGTCGAAGAATTGAACCGCGACGCAACCGTTCACGGCATTCTAGTGCAATCACCGCCGCCCAGGCAGATCGACGAAGCTACCATCGTGCGCGCGCTCGATCCGCGTAAGGATGTGGACGGTTTTCACCCGGAGAACGTCGCGAAGCTCGCGATTGGCGATCCCAGCGGATTCGTTCCGTGCACCCCACTCGGCGTCCAGCGCTTACTGATTGAAAGCAAGATCGACATCCGCGGCGCACACGTCGTGATTTTGGGTCGCAGCATGATTGTCGGTAAACCGCTCGCCCTACTTCTCATGCAGAAAAGCAAATACTCGAATGCGACCGTCACGGTGGTGCATTCACAGAGCCGCGATCTGGAAAAGATCACTCGGTCGGCGGATATTGTTATCGCGGCGATCGGTCAGCCGAACTTCGTGAAGGCGGAGCACGTGCGCGATGGCGCTGTCGTTATCGATGTTGGCATCAATCGCGTGGAGGACGCGGCGAGCAAAAGAGGCTATCGGCTCGTTGGCGATGTCGCCTTTGACGAGGTTGCAGAGAAAGCGGCGGCTATTACCCCGGTGCCCGGCGGCGTCGGGCCGATGACAATCGCGATGTTGATGTCGAACACGGTGAAGGCGTGTCGGCAATCTTTGTAGCCACGGGCCTGTGGCACCTCTGCCGAGGCCAGACGGAACACAGACTTGCAGTCTGTGCGGCCAGCGGAGTTGCACTCCGTTGAATTGCAAACTGCGGACAGAATGTCCGCATGCCGCACAGGCAGGAATGCCTGTGTTCCGCGTTACAGCCGCGTGAGCACACCAGAGCCGTATCTACAACTGTGGCGTGACGATTTTCGCGGTGAGCGAGCGCAAGATCGGTTGAGTTCGCGTCGCGTGAATAAGAAATGATGTGATTCGCGGCGACAAGACCGCGGCGCGCGCCAGCCGGTTAATCCATAATCTGCCGCGATAAATGGCCGCGTGCGCTTCCGCGTACTCAATTGCGGGATCGACATTGTGGCTTCCGCGAATAACTTTCACAACGGCCTGCGCCGCGAGCTCCGCTGAGCGAAGCGCGTAATAAATTCCTTCGCCAGTAAACGGCTCAACCACGCGGGCGGCGTCGCCGACCAGAAACAACTTGTCGCGTGCAGGCGACAAAGCAGCGCGGGTGAGCGGAGTAATCGTGTGCCACTGATGGTCCTGCTGAAGACCAAACTGCTTCTCAGCCCAATGCCGGAGCGCAGGCAGCTTGGAAGGATTACTCACGAGGCACAGATTCAATTCATCGTGATTTACGGGCGCCTGTCCGGAATAGCCCTCCGGCAGAAACTGCAGCACCACGCGATTGCCGAATCCCGCTGGGAGCGCAATGTGCGCTTGCAGCGCAACGCGTTCGCGCACCGGTCGTGGGAGCCAATTGCAAAGACGCGCCACGGTCGAATTGCGACCATCGGCGCCGACCAACGTTTGCGCGGTAAAGGTTGCTCCTCGCGCTGTTTCAATTGTCCAACCGTTACTGCTGGTCAAAGCCGTTACCGTTGTCTCTTCGTAAACTTGCGTGCCGAGCTCCCGTGCTCGCGCCATCAACAGCATATCAAACAAGCTGCGTTTGATTGCGATCTCGCTCTCTTCACCGGATGGAAGATCGATTATAACTCTTCGGCCGCTGATTGCGATGAACTCTACGGAATCGAGTTTCGCATGTGGCAATGCCCGGACCCGCTGGACCAGATCAAGGCGGTCAAGGATCGGCCAGCAGGATGGATTCAAACAATCGCCGCAAACTTTTTCGCGTGGAAACTTCTCTCGATCGAGGAGAAGCGTCCGCAATCCAGCGGCAGCGCAAAACGCGGCGCAAGTCGATCCAGCCGGACCGGCGCCGACGATTGCCACATCGAAGGTTTCCATCGCTGCTAAATGCAATCTGTCATGTCGAGCGGAGTCGAGACATCTCTCGCTGTTCGATAGCTAACAATAAGAGAGATTCCTCGACTTTCGCGCGGAATGGCAAAATCTTGCGACCGAAGCGTCTTTGAGATTACTGGCGCACGATCTAATACCAGAGCAGATTGATTTGCATGGGCTGGTCTATCCCAATCTTCCGCATCGCCGGCATCCAATTGCGAATTCACGTTACCTTTGTGCTGCTCATCGCGTGGCTGGCTTTCGGCTATTACGCGCAAGGCGGGACGCCTGCTGCGGCGGAGGGCGTCATCTTTGTGCTACTGCTTTTTCTCTGCGTCGTGCTGCACGAATTCGGGCATGCCCTTGCCGCGAAATCATTCGGCATTAACACGCCAGACATCACCTTGCTCCCGATCGGTGGTGTCGCCCGCCTGGAGCGAATGCCGGAAGAACCGAAGCAGGAGTTGGTGATCGCTGTTGCGGGACCGGCGGTCAACGTGGTCATCGCGCTCGGTTTGTTTGTGGCGGGCGGCTCATTCAATAATCCTTTTGTTAATCCGGGCGCACCCGAAAGGGTCGGCCTCGTTTCCCAATTGCTGATCATTAACGTCCTGCTGGTTGCTTTCAATTTGCTCCCTGCATTTCCCATGGATGGTGGCCGGGTCTTGCGCGCGCTTCTCGCAACCCGGATGAGTTATGCGCGCGCCACACAGATAGCTGCCACGGTTGGCCAGGGTTTTGCGTTCGTTTTCGGATTCATCGGGCTGATTTGGAATCCGTTTTTGATTTTTATCGCGCTTTTCGTTTACATCGGCGCTTCGCAAGAGGCGGCTCTCGCGCAAATGAAAGATGTCTCGCGCCGTTTTCCGGTCTCCAGCGCGATGGTACGCGAATTCCGCACGCTTCCGGAAAATGCTACGCTGGAGGAAGCTGTGGACGCTCTCCTCGCGACCTCACAGCATGATTTTCCAGTGGTTGACGAGACGGGAAACGTCGCCGGTGTGCTCACACGGCACGATCTGATCGCGGCGCTGCGGAAGAACGATCCGGCGCTTCACGTGGGCGATGTCATGCGGCGCAACATTCCTACCGTCACGACTGGAACGCGTTTCGAAGAAGCGTTCCGCATCATGCAGGAATGCAACTGCCCGGCTGTGCCAGTGCTCGACAGCATGAAGCGCCTGGTGGGTTTGCTCACGCCCGAGAACGTCACCGAGTTGATGATGATTCAATCGGCAATGCCGCGTCGCCGCATTTAGTAAAAATTTCCCGCTGGTGGGGCGAGACTCTGTCGAGCCGACGAATTCGGTCCTGAGTTGCGACTCCCGATTTCCAGTTGCGTCAACCTCGCCTAAATTCATGCCGGGATGACCTCTTCAACGAAAGAGAAACCGGATTTGCAAAGGAAAGTGCACGAAGTGCCGCACAAACCCGGTGTGTACTTGATGCGCGACCGCTTTAACCGCGTGATCTACGTGGGCAAAGCGCGCGATCTGCGCAAACGCGTCAGTTCATATTTTCTCCCATCGAAAATCGCTCAAGCCGATTTGAAGACGCGCGCCATGCTCGATGCGGTCTGGGATTTTGAGACGCACACGGTGCGCAGCGATGCGGAGTCGCTCTTGCTCGAAGGCAAATTGATCAAGGAATACCGGCCGCGTTACAACGTTTCGTTCCGTGACGATAAACGGTTTCTCCTCGTCAAGATCGACCTGTGCGAGGAATGGCCACGTTTCCGGCTGGCACGATTCAAAAAGGATGATGGCGCGCGTTACTTCGGGCCATATGCCCATTCGGGCGCGCTGCGGCAGACGTTAAATTTCATGCGCAAAAAATTTGGCGTGCTCACTTTTGGTCGCGGCTCGCCGACAGAGCGCGAACTAAAATCCGCCACTTATCAGGTGCCGATACGGTTGAGCGAAATTAGCGCGGAGCAATATCGCGAGCGCGTTGTCCAGGCGTGCGAGTTTCTTGAGGGGCATTCGCGCGAAATGATCGGTGCGTTGGAAGAGGAAATGCGCAAAGCAGCTGAGAAAATGGATTTCGAAAAGGCAGCCGAGCTTCGCAATATGATTGAGGATGTGCGCAGCACGACCAAGCCGATGCGCCGCTTCACCCGTGGCAGTTTGCCGAGCGCAATCGACCCGATGGCAGACGTGCAGGCACTGGCCGATGCATTGCAGCTTCCTCGCGCGCCGCGCGTGATGGAATGCTTCGATATCTCGAATATTTCCACTACGCACGTAGTGGCCTCGATGGTTTGTTTCCGAAACGGCCTGCCAGACAAGGATAATTATCGCCGGTATCGAGTGCGAACAGTGGAAGGTCAGGACGATTTTGCCAGCATGGCGGAAGTGGTGCGGCGGCGTTATTCAAGGACCTTGCTGGAGGCGCGTGAAACCAGTCCAGAAGCGGCCGAGTTTTCTCAGGAAAATCCTGTCGAAGCCATGCAGCGATTTCAAAGTAGCGCAAGCGTCCCGCTTGCAGACAACGAAGACTTGCAAGCCAGAGGCTCGCGCTACGTTCGTTTGCCGGATCTGATCATTGTCGATGGCGGGAAAGGCCAACTTTCGGCCGCGTGTCGCGAGCTGCAGCGCTTAGGTTTGCATGACCTTCCAATCATCGGCCTGGCGAAAGAACGCGAGGAAATTTTCCGGCCCGGCCGAGCGCTCCCACTGCAACTCCCAATGGATTCCGGCGCCTTGCGTTTGCTCCAGCGTATCCGCGACGAAGCGCATCGTTTCGCCAACGCGTATCATCAACTGCTCATGAAAAAGCGCGTTGGCGAGAGCATTCTGGATGATTGCCCCGGGGTGAGTCAGAACCGGAAAAATCTGCTCCTACGAAAGTTTGGATCCGTGAATCGTCTGCGCAAAGCGACGGTGGACGAAATTGCCGCCACGGAAGGAATTGGCCGCAAGCTGGCTGAAGATGTGCATCGCTTCTTGCAGCGGCATTGAATTACCGCAGAGTTCGCGGATTAACGCAGATTAGTTAAGAGATGACGTACACCCGAAGCTGTAAAAATCTGCGTAATCTGCGGATCATAATCGTTCTGTTATCCAGTCCGTTCGCTGTTTCTGCGCAGACCTTGCAGCCATCGGCCGTTCCGAGCGCGAGCCCCGCTGAAGAGGAAGAGACGATCATTCCCACCTTCGAGACGCAAAAACTTGCGCGCACGTACATCCTTGATGTTCCGGCGCCGCGCGGTCAGATCACCGATCGCAACGGTGAGCCGCTTGCGCAAAATCGACTCAGCTACAATCTCGCGATCAACTTTCCCACACCGCTTGATTTTTCGGACGCGCAGACGCTCAGCTTCGTCCGGGAAAAGATGGACAAGGCCGGAAAACCAACCGGCCGCACGCTCCGGATGCCGGACGAAGTCATTCTTCGCCATTATCGCAATCGTGGAATCATGCCATTGGAGATCGCGCAAAATCTCAGCGAGTCGGAGTACCAACAAGTTAAAGATAATTTGCCCGCAGCCATGATTGTGCGGCCAACTTATGTGCGCGTTTATCCGAACGGAAAACTTGCCGGGCAAATCATCGGTTACACTGGGAAAACTGGCCGCGCCCCGGACGGCATCGTCGATAATCACCAAACGCTCTGGCCTGAAACCGAGGGACGCGAGGGACTCGAACAAACGTTCAACGAAATGCTTACAGGCAAGCACGGCGAGTACAAACTCACTTTCGATAAAGATGGCCGGAAAACATCCGAGAAACTAATCACTCCGCCCGTGCCTGGTTACAACGTTGTCACCACTCTTGATCTTCACCTTCAGGAACTGGCGGAAAAGGCGCTGGAAACGAAAGCAAAACGCGGCGCGATCGTGATTGTCAGTCCAAACAACGGCGACATTCTCGCGCTCGCCTCGTGGCCAACCTACGACCCAAATCTGTTCGTTCCTTCGATCTCTGCCGAAAAATTTAAATTGTTGCAGGACGATCCTGACATTCCGCTGTTGCCGCGCGCGTATCGTTCATCTTATCCGCCGGGATCGACATTTAAAGTTGCGGTTGGCATCGCCGCGCTCGAAAGCGCCGCCGTGAGCCCAGATGATCGATTTGATTGCGTCCCGGCAATTCAGATTGGCAACGTTACCTTCCACAATTGGAAGAAGGGCGATCGCGGCGCGATGAATTTCGTCCAGGCGCTCACCGAATCGTGCGACACATGGTTTTATCAGGTTGGAATCAAGACCGGCGCTCAACCTATCGTTGATTGGGCATTAAAACTCGGATTTGGCGCGAAATGCGGCATTCCGTTACGGGGCGAGGCGGACGGCCGTATTCCAAACGATGAATACATGAAGGCAACCCACGGTCGCAAATTGCTTAACGGCGACATCGCAAATTTATCGATTGGTCAAGGCGACGTGCAAGTCACGCCACTGCAAATGGCCCAAGCCATGGGGATCGTGGCCAACGGAGGCACGTATTATCAAACCCGGCTCGTCCAACAGGTGCAGACGTTTGATAACAAAATTACGACCGCATACCAGGTGCGCGCCAAGAGAACGCTCAATCTCTCATCCCAGACGCTGGATGAATTGCGCACTGGGATGATCGACGTCGTAAATGGCGCGGGCGGCACAGCGCATCAGGCAAGTCTCGATAATGTTGAAGTAGCCGGAAAAACCGGGACCGCGCAATGGGGACCGAAAAACAAAGAGCGCACCGCGGCATGGTTCGCGGGATTTTTGCCGGCCGACCAGCCGCAATATGCGTTCGCCGCCCTTTACGAAGGCGATGTCGGCAGCAAAGTGCATGGCGGCTCCACTGCCGCGCCGATGATCGCTGATATTTTCAAAGAAATTTACAAGGGGCAGGAAACGACCAGGCGCGAGCGACGCGAACGAGAGCGAGAAGTGCGGCGCGCTGAACCGGTGGAGGAAGAAGACGAGTCGGATTAGATACACGAATTACACGAATTGGCACGAATCTCACAACCTTGATTCAATCCGCTTAGGTTAATCCGTGTAAATTCGTGAAATTCGTGTCTATGCCGCCGCCGTTGCCGATGATCGCCGACATTTTCAAAGAAATTTACAAGGGTCAGGAAACGACCAGGCGCCAGCGACGCAAACGAGAGCGAGAAGTGCGGCGTGCCGAACCGGTCGAGGAAGAAGATGAGTCCGATTAGATACACGAATTACACGAATTAGCACGAATCTCACAACCTTGATTCAATCCGCTTAGGTTAATCCGTGTCAATTCGTGAAATTCGTGTCTATGCCGCCGCCGTTTCTTTCGGCAGCTCCATCGTCCCCTTGAACTTCGGTGGTTCTTCTTCGATTCCGAAGTTGTCCGAAAAAAGAGTCTCGATCCTGGCCATATCATCTTGAGTCAGCGGCGGGCATTCCGGCGCTTTTGCGAACTCAACGAGCTGCGCTTCTTCGTAAATATTTGGCAATGTCGAGGCGACCCGCTCATCTGCGAGTAGCCATTGCAGCGCCGCTTGACCGAGCGTGCGTTCGGCCGTTTCGAGAAAACGCAACTTGTCGATCTTCTTGATCCCGTTGAGCAACCAACTTCGCGGGCGATGGCTGCGGTGATCAGTCGGCGGGAAGGTGGTTTCCTCCGTGTATTTTCCCTCAAGCATTCCCGACGAATGCGTCACGCGAATGAGAAACATTGTGTCCTTCGCCGCGTCTCTTGCCGCGTCGTGTATGGCATGCCCGGGATGCTGTTCGAGCATGTTATAAATGTGTTGCACGCTCGTGATGTCGCGCTCACGAATGCAATTTACTCCCTCGTAAAGCCAACCGATCGCAGGTCCAAGCGCGATGCCGTAATACCGAACTTTCCCTTCGGATTTTAATTTCTCGAGGTTCGTCCAAAGCGCGTCATCGTAAATCTGTTCCATCCGGATGTTGTGCAGTTGGAGAAGATCGATCCGGTCTGTTTTTAATCGCCCTAGCGCTGCGTCCGTCGCGCGCGCAATTGCTTCCGGAGAAAAATCCTGCGGAATTTCGCGCTGCCCGCGTCCGCGGGCTTCGCCGTGATGCACGAAATCGTAACCAACTTTTGTCGCGATCACGATTTCATCCCGTTGGTTTGGAAATGCCTTCGCGATCAATTCTTCGCTCAGGCCATTTCCGTAGGTATCGGCCGCATCGAATAGCGTGATGCCGATATCGAACGCCTTATGCATGAGCGCGATCGCCTCGCCCTCGGTAAAATTTCCCCACCAACCGGTGGAAATCGTCCACAAACCAAAGCCCACTTCGCTTACCGTCAGGTCAGTGTTTTTGTAGGTGCGGAAACGCATAGGCGATTACCAAACTAGGAGGCAAACGCCCAACACTCAACTTTCAAAAGTAAAAGCAGTCGTCGCTCGCTGAGTTAGCCGAAGAAACGCACGGCTCGCAAGCGTCAATAGTTTAGGGAACGACATCGGCAACGACTCAAGCCTCCGGGTCTGGAAAAACTTCCTGAAAAACACCCCCATTGACTCGAATCAGTGCGCTACCACCTCGGGTGTCTATGTCGTCGGTGGCGCAGCTCGTGCCAGCCGCTTTCACGGGTTGTGCCCCCCGAAAATTGCTGGTTCTATCTCTCTACGGACACACTGTGGTACCGCGGCTTAAGACCGTCGAATCACACGTAATAGTGCCAACGTCAACGCCATCGAACGTGGCGCGGGCCCCGAAAAGAAGATCCACATCGACGCCATTCCCGGTGATGGCGGACGGGTTCGGTGGGATGGAGATGAACCAAAGGAATTCCGAAGTGGGCCCGCCCCCGCCATCAAGGGTTGCCGCCCCTTGTCCGTCCAGTGTTATTCGATCTGTCTTGATGCTCACCCGCTCGACGCAGGTCCCCGTGACGCGAATCGTGTCGCCCGGTTCGGCCCTAGCCAAGACTTCCGCGATGTTCTGTCCGCGATCGCAATTCACCACTTGTCTCCTGTTAGAGTCGGCATCGCCTGTCCGGGACGTCAAGGGTACGGCAGCAACGAGCGCCAGTGGGATAAGAAGTGGCAGAATTAATATTTTTTTGAAGTGAGTCAGTGGATTCATTTTTGCTTCTTTCTTTTGTTGATTGATGTTTGCTTGCCCTGAATCCCCATTTGCCCCTGGTTTCCTTTTGTTTGATTAAACTTTTTCTGCCGTGAGTTATGGAAGCGGAGTTGCGGCGAGCGCCGCATCGGCCTGCACCAGACCGTGTCCTGCTGGGCTCGCATTCCAGCATACAGTTGCGTCGAACAACACAATGTTGGCAATATCTGTCCAGCTGAAGCTCCACCAGTGTCCGGGACCAGACACGGGCACTCTTACGTTGCGGCAGCCAGGCGGTAGCGGTAAGGCTGTGTTTTCGAGGATTTGTTCAATCTGAGCCGCTGTCAGTCCCGGGTTCTTCTGGAGCATGAGCGCGGCTATTCCAGCTACGTGCGGAGATGCAAAGCTGGTTCCGGCGACAAAGTTGTAGTCCACCAGTCCAACTCCTCCGCCGCCAAGTGGCCCCGCAACGGGAACTACAGCGCCAGGTGCGAGAACATCAAGGTCTTGTCCGGGAAGTTCCCAAGCCGAGAATCTGGCAATGAGATGCTGGAACGGATCGCCTTCCGCAACATCGTTCAGAATCCACTGGATCAATGTAGGATCCTCGGGCGGGAACTCCCCCACCAAGGCAGTCGCCCCCGCAGAAATTACGGGCGCGTACCGCGCCGGAAAGATCATACCGTCAGTCCCGGAATTGCCGGCGGCCGCAACTAGAACAACGCCATGAGCGATGGCATAGTCAATAGCTGCACGCACCAAAACGTCGTCGCTAGATCCGCCACCGGCGTGGTTGATGACCAGCGGGGAATTGCCGAGATGGCCATCGACCTTCAGATCAGTCAAATACACGAGGGCACGTGTCAGAGTGGAATACCAGACGCGCCCCGATTCGCCGAACCTCTTGACGGGAATAACCGTTGCTTTGGGTGCTACTCCGTTGAAAGTCGCAGGCAGCGGCGGATCCACGAGATTGTACCGAAATCCCAGAATGACGCTCGTCACCGCGATTCCGTGACCGAGAGTGTCCCGTTCCCATGTCTCCGGCTGGCTCGAAACCGTTCCTCGTTCTCCGCCCCCGCCGCTAAAACTTCGAGCAAACTCCACCGCGATCCTCTCCTCGGGGAAATAAGCTCGCCAGTTAAACGGCAGTCCGCTGTCGATAACTCCGACGTAAACTCCATCACCATCATAACCAACGACGCGAGGCGGAGTCGCGCCGAAGTCGGTCACGTTCACTGCGTCCAGGTTCCAATAGTTTGTACCAGCGGAGAAGTCGCTTTGCGGATAGTCCTGCGCGTCCGGATTTGCTCCGGCTACGTACGGGAGCGTCTGAATGGTGGAAAGCTCGGAACTCTGTGCGCGCAATGTCACCCCATTGATCTGAGAAATGACGTCCAGCACTTGCCCGTGCGTACCAAGATCCTGAAGGATACTGTCCGTTACCGGCTGATTGAGGAGGATGTTAATCCCGATCATTTGATCCTGTGCTTGCGCCCGGGCTGCACCAAGAGTCAGTAACAGTGCTAACAACAGAATGAATTTTGTTATAACAACTGATTTCTGATTTCCTGCCCGCAATGCTTCGCATAGCGATGCAGGCAGGCTGATCGCTGATCTCTGATTTTTAGTGCGTGTTTTCATGGTTTTTTCCTTTTCAGATTGTGACATCTGTCCGGCGCGGCTTCTTTCGTGCCGACATTGTGGCATTTCACCCGATGTCGATCCGAACACGTAATGTGCGTTCTCCGGTGTCGGAATCGATTTCCTCGGTGTAGTGGAAGAAGAACGGAAGGCCACTCTGCTGGATGGTTCCGCTCGCATTCAGGGCCGAGTGCCCTTTCCCCGCCCCTCCTTGGTTGGAGTTGTGGACTACGTCCAGATAGCTGTCGGCGAATCCAATGAGGAGTGAGGGCAGCGCCTGAAGCTCTCCTATCGTGAGGACGCCGTCCTGAGTGGCGGCGGCTAACTCGGCCTCGTCCACGAAGTAGATGGGCACTGCGCCGAGCCCGTAGTACCGCTCTTGGAACGGAAAGGGGTCGGTTTCCGGATCGTACCACCAGAGCTTGCCTTCAACGGTGAGTTCACAGCCCCAAGCGGCGGGCACGTGAAGTTGGCATACCAAGGAGGGCCCGGGTGTGGGGGAATAGTCTCGATAACGGGCGGATTCGCCCTGACGACGAGCGCCAGAAAGACGCCGGCCAGGAACACAAACAGACCAATTAAAACGCGGACGTTAAAGAAGGCGTATTGAGAAGTGAATTTCTTTTTCATAGATGGTTTTATTTTTTGATTTTGTGGGTTGTTTTTTTCGTTTCGTAGTTTGCTTTCCATTGCCATAAACGAGAAAGACCGATCAAAATGATCATCTGAATTGAGATTTTTTTCGGAGACGCTGGCGCGTGCAGAAACTTTCTGGGGTGATAGGGTAACAAGAGGAGCTTATGGAAGAGCCTTCGGTCTCTCAACACAGAGTGACCGATTTGCTGGTGCAATGGAGTCAAGGGGACGATGCTGCTCTCGCGGAATTGACTCCGCTGGTCTATGAGGAACTGCGACGCCTCGCTCATCATTACATGGAGGGGCAGCGTCCCAACCACACACTGCAAACTACGGCGCTGGTCAACGAAGCTTATCTGCGCCTGGCCGACCAAACCAATCCGCGCTGGCAGAACCGCGCGCACTTCTTCGCTGTGGCCGCCCGAGCGATGCGCCAAATCGTGGTTGATTACGCCAGGAGTCAGCGATCCCAAAAGCGCGGTGGCGGCGCGCTCAAGGTAGAATTGGACGAAGCAGCAATTGTCTCACCGGAACAATCAAAGGAAATTGTTGATCTGCACGAGGCACTGCAAAGACTGGCCGCACTCGATTCGAGAAAAGCTCATGTAGTCGAGCTAAAATATTTTGGCGGGCTCAACTACGACGAGATGGCAGAAGTGCTCAAGATTTCACGTGTAACGGTGAGGCGTGACTGGGAATTTGCCAGGCTATGGTTGTACACGGAATTGCACAACACCAGCTGACAGACACGAATTTCAAGGATTTACACTACTGATAGACACGAATTTCACGAATTCACACGAATGGATGATCTGCTTTACAAGGAAGAGGTTTTTCGACTCGTGGGGTTATGTATGGAAGATTCATCGCGAGTTGGGTAAGGGCCACGGTGAAATCATCTACAAGGATGCTTTCGTTGTTGAAATGAGTCGCGCGGGAATTCCGTTTTTGCGCGAGAAGAATTACGAAATCACCTACAAGGGAGTCGTCCTGCCTCACTATTATTACGCGGACTTTGTGGTCTGGGATAAGATCCTCCTTGAGGCCAAAGCCGTCGAAAAACTGACCGATTCGCACATTAAACAAGTGTTGAACTATCTTGCCGCCTCGAAACTTCGGCTCGGTCTGTTGGTCAATTTCGGTGGCGATTCGCTTGAGTGGAAAAGGGTTGTTTTATGAGACAAGACACGAATTTCACTAATTCACACCAATTGGATTCAGTGGTTGGCTCAAGCCGAATGAAATTTCGTGGCAATTAGTGTAATTCGTGTCCGGCCCTCCAATTCTATAATTCGTGTCCCAATTCGTGAACAATTAGTGTAATTGGTGTCTATGACGCCGGCGCGATTTCAAACGATTGAGGAAATCTTTCGTGCAGCGCTGGAGCAAGAGCCGGGCGAGATTAGCGCCTTCCTGGACACGGCCTGCGAAGGCGATGAGCTTTTGCGCCGTAAAGTTGAAGCCCTCCTCGCTTCACATCCACGGGTTGGCAGTTTCATTGCAACGTCAGCTGTTGGTCTCGCGACGAAGATTATCCAAAATGGGCAAGCTGATTTACTCGTCGGCCAGACGATCGGCCACTACAAAATTTCAAAACGGATCGGCACCGGCGGGATGGGCGAAGTCTATCTGGCCACCGACATTACAGCGGGTCGCAAGGCCGCGCTTAAACTTCTGCCGATGCGCTTTACGGGAGATGCCGAGCGCCTGAAACGGTTTCAACGAGAAGCGCGGGCGGTAGTTGGGCTCAATCATCCAAATATCCTCACGGTTTACGAGATCGGCGAGGATCACTCAACTCATTACATAGCCAGTGAACTGATCGAAGGCGAGACACTGCATCAACGTCTGATGCGCGGGCGAATCGAGGTCGGTGAAGCTGTTGACGTCGCCATCCAAGTGGCAAGTGCGCTCGCCGCCGCCCACGAAACCGGCATTGTCCATCGCGACATCAAACCGGAGAACATCATGCTCCGGCGAGACGGATACGTGAAAGTGCTCGACTTTGGGATTGCAAAGCTTGCCGAATCCGCCTTCGCCGAGCCGCCTTCGCAATGCTTCGGCGTGCCAGGGGCTACGGCGGACGTGGCAGAATCGATGACACTCGCTGAGACCAATTTCGGATCGATATTGGGAACCGCTCGTTATATGTCGCCGGAGCAGGCGTGTCCCGCAGTCGGCGGGATTGATCAAGGCACCGATATCTGGAATCTCGGCGTAGTTCTTTACGAAATGGTAACGGGGCATGCGCCATTCACGGGCGACACACCAGGGGAGGCGATGTCTGCGATTCTTGAAAAGGAACCGCCGCCGCTCACCAAGTTCCTCGCGCACACTCCCGCTGAGCTTCAGCAGATTATCAGCAAAACGCTGCGCAAAAATCGCGAGGAACGGTATCACAGCGCACACGAGCTGCTTGAGGCGCTCAAAGATCTTCGTCACAAATTGGAATTCGGAGCTGAGTTGGAACGCGCCACTGCGGCTCCTTCATGGCTGCGCTGGACACGGTGGCCCACCGCTCTGGTGCTGGTATTGTTAATGTCTGCTCTTGCGCTGGCGCTTCCATTCTACTGGCACCGGAACCTGCCGACGAGTTTACCACCCGAGAAAAGCATCGCCGTGCTGCCGTTTGAAAATCTCAGCAAAGACGAAGAAAACGCATTTTTCGCCGGAGGCGTGCAAGACGAAATCCTCACTAATCTCGCCAAGGTTGCCGATCTGAAAGTCATCAGCCGAAGTAGCGTGATGAAGTACAAAAGCGGCCCGGAACGCAACCTGCGCGAAATCGCAAAAGCTTTGGGTGTTTCACATGTGGTCGAAGGCAGTGTCCAAGGCGCGGGCGGCCGAGTTCGGGTGAGTGCGCAGCTAATCGATGCGCGCACTGACACACACCTCTGGGCTGAGCATTACGAGCGCGATGCGGCAGACGTATTTGCGATTCAGACTGAGATCGCGGAGCACATCGTCAATCAACTTCAGGCCAAGCTCTCTCCCGCGGAAAAAGCCGCGATCACGGAACGGCCGACCGCCGATCCAGTGGCCTATGCCTACTATACACAGGCCAAGGCCATGGACGTCTGGAGCGATTGGGAGGGCGGCGCGGAAAAAAGCCTGACCCGAAAAGCGGAACTGCTCGAAAAGGCTACGCAGCGCGATCCGAACTTTGCCCTAGCCTATTGCGCCCTCGCGAAAACGCAGCTCGACCTCTTTCTAG
>WNGA01005597.1_pt1 | contig 18110 bp, 19 predicted proteins | sample 5400061 | NCBI WGS metagenome assembly WNGA01 (sample SAMN13153366, study PRJNA577476) | soil metagenome | isolation source: 100 cm soil or saprolite under grassland replicate 2 | place: USA:California | collected 2016-06-15 | reverse complement strand
CTGTTGGATATATTGCTCGTTTGTTCGATATAGATAAATCCTTAATCAAATTGTGGAGCAATTTATTTGCTGAATATTTGAGCAAACCTGTTAATCTTAATAAGGGTGAACCCCGAATATATACTCAATCTGATTTAAGAGTTTTTGCCGTTGTATATGACCATTATGACCCATCCGATGACATCATCACCGATGCTTATTCTGGCGTTTATGGTGCTCTGAATTCCCGCAGTCAATATGAAGAGCGTTATATGGAATTTGCCTATCTGAACTCTCCTATATTTCAAGGAATACCAGATGAGTTTGAGCAGTCGGAGCCTGGTGAATATGGCACAATTATCGGGGGTATGGCAGACCCTTCTTGGATTGATATTGCAAAGGCGTATAAGCTGGCAGCGGATATGCTGGTTGACACAGCCTTAAAAAATACTGGTTCATATATGGTATTCAATTTGTATGATGTAGTGTGGCCCATTCTCTTTAATTATCGTCATTGTATTGAGATTTATCTAAAAATCTTGAGAAGCCTTTCTCGACCTAACTCTAAGTCTAACCGTGACATCGATCATAGTATCGAAGCTTTAGTCAACAGCCTTCGCGAAAAATATAAACCTTTGAAAATCAACGACTGGATTAAGAATCTACTGTATGAATGGAGCGATATTGATGATAACTCTACGGCTTTCCGATATCCTGACGAGTTCAAAGGTGGAGAATATTGGGTTGATTTCTATCATTTGAAAGCGGTGATGGGAATTTTGTGCGATGCTTTTGAAGAGCTAATTATGAGAAATGCAAAGAGCGCAGGCTAACACAGCGTGCACCCGATCCCGAAAGAGCATCGGGACAGGCTGGTGGGAGTCTGCGCGTTTTCAAGCAGTTTTCCTGGGCTCAAGCTTGGTTCCGTTAAAGCGGCGGTGTCTCATCTCACCCACCAGCGGGTATCCCACTCGGAAGAACACCCTCGGGGACGGTGACGCAAGCCGTTAGCTGGCATCATTCGAGTATCCATATCCGAAAGGAAATAATATGGAAATAAATGAAGAAAAGATTGATGAAGTTGTATTGGCACTTCTCTATCTGAACTTTCACGGCAATCATGGTGCAGTCAGAGCATGGAAGAGTTTTGACTGGGATGCAATGGATCGCTTGCACCAAAAGGGATTTATAAGTGATCCGAAGAGTAAAGCGAAATCAGTGCTTGTAACCGAAGAAGGTCAAAAGGTTGCGAAAGAACTGTTTGAGAAATATTTTGGCTCCTGATGTTTGCATCCCTTGCTGAAGTGGGATATGATCATCGAGAATACTGCCTATGGTTACTTTGCGGTTGACTCACAAGCTTCAGAAGTTACTTCGTATTGATCTCACTGAACAACTTAAACCAACCACGAGCAACTTGGGAGATTGGTACGCAAATTTAGTCCCTACTTATTCCGGAGATCTGATCGTCTTTCTCAATGAGAAAACGCTTTTGTCAGTAGCAATCCCGATTTGGGAATCTGAGAATTTGCTTTCGTTGTTTCGCTTGAGAGTTGTAAATTTGTTAGGAATGATTGGAATACAACTCAAAGCGATTGAGAATGAACTCAGTCATTATACCCATATTCAATTTGGCAAAACAAGAAGCCACAGTGTTTTAGGGTCAATGAATGATTTTGCTTTTCAATATCAGGTTATCGCGGAAGAAGCGGAGAACAAGGCGGATTTGAGCCTTTCTAAGGCGGAGTATCAACTGAGCCAAATGCCTTGTAAGCCAATTGGTTACAGAGCTCCTTCTGATGTTGTAAAGGAATTATTGGTACACTAGAAAAAATGCCGGCTAACAAAGCGTTCTAAGAAACAGATATAGGCTATTTGCAAGGAGAATTCTGCTGGCGAGTTAACCACAAAAGGCGTCGCGCACGTTTTCGAAAACGACGCCGATGATCTGGCGTGATTCAGTTGTGAGCAGACCCGATCACTTCAGTTATATAGCTTTCTAATCGGGGTCGTGTATCACGCCACCAGTTGATAGATCATTGTGATCGGAAACCACGGTGCACCACAGGACTGCGACACCATACGCGTCTCCATTGCTTTGTACGGCTTGTTCGTCTGCCAATTGGCAGTATACTCCCATTGCGCCCCTGTTTCTTTGGTGAAATAGGATGTCTCATCCTACGGAGGTGCACCCGACCACCGGAAAAGTGCGCCGGGGTCATGATGGTGGGATTCGCCACGCCAAAAAGGAGTACACTACGCTCAAGCTGGTTCCGTCAAACAAAGCGGCCTCATCCCGCTCACACGTCACCAACGCACACAGTTACGCCAGGCGAGCCGCAAACCGTTGTACGGATGTCACTTTTCCCAATTCTACCGAAGTCATAGAGTGCCCTCACGAAGGTCGCGTGTAACCCTCGCGGGTGATCACGTCATTCTACGAGCTTTTCGCCCAGAAGAATTCGATCTTGTCCTGGCGGGTCGCCGTGGGTTGGAAAGGCGAGCCCTCCCTGCAGGAGCGATCGATGTTTCCAAGCTCAGGCGCATGGTGGATCAGTCGGGCCGCTGGTATAAAGGATCCATCGCTTTGGCGATTGAAGCTGATCATGTGCTGGTTGGTGAGATCCAGGCCCGAGGCAATCCGCTGCAAACGCTACCTCAAGGCGTGTTCGAACTCGGGATTGCCATCTACAGGCGATCTCGCCGGGGAAAGGGCATAGGGGCTGATGCTGTGCGGACCCTGACCACGTGGTTATTCAAGGAGGGCGGGGCTCGTCGAGTGCAAGCCGGGACGGCTGTTCACAACGTGGCCATGCGCCGAGTCCTGGAGCGAATCGGCTTCCAGCTTGAGGGCATACAGCGGTCGTTCATGCCGAGAGGTCGGGTCCGAGATGACTATGCTATGTACGCCGTCATCCAACTGGATAAGCTATCATGATAGGTGTATTCAAACACATCAGAGATTGGTTGGTTAAAAGTCTGCATGATCAAGGTATTAATACAAGTTGAAGCGGGTTCCCGCGATAAGAAACTGTACGATGAAAAAACCTTGGAGTACAAGCGTACGAGTCGAATCTCTCGACCGTATCCCTATGCCTATGGCTTTATCATAGGCACGCGTGCAGAGGATGGGGATAGCGTGGATTGTTACTTGATCACAAAGGATGAGCTGAAGTCTGGAACGATCGTGGAGTGCGAGCCCATGGGTCTACTGGAGCAAGACGAGGACGGGGAGGTCGATCATAAAGTGTTAGCGGCCATTCCCGGTCAAGATATAGAATTAGGCGAAGGATTATTGAAGGAATTGCGAGACTTTATCTACGCTGTTTTCGCTCAGTTTCCAGAAGTACGCGTCAGTGTTGGACGCATTCTTCCCCGAGAGGCAGCACTGGATCACATTCAAAAATTTCAAAATGCATAAGCCCGACTCACCCACAAGCCGTATACTCAATCTGTAGTGCTAAGTGGAGAGTTCTACTTCCTAATGTGTAATATCCACCTTTTTTAATGTTAATGAGAGGAGCAAGGCATGGACCAACTTGACAAGCAGATTCGACCCTATGCACTGAAAGCGGGCGAGGGATGGACATATAGGTTCGGTATTGACTTTACAGTGAAAGCCGGCGAGGTTCAGGAGGGTATTGGCGCCGCCTTCCTGGAGTACACCACGAGGAAGGGCGAAGAGCCACCGAGCCACACCCATAAAACCGAGGACGAGATGTTCTACGTGCTTGAGGGCGCCGTCACCTTTCGATGTGGTGAGGAAACCTTTGATGTGGAAAAGGATGGCTTCATTTTTCTGCCGCATGGTATCGAGCACAGCTATACGATCCGTAGCGAGGATCCAGTCCGGCTGATTGTCATTACCTCTCCAATAAGGGAGGGGGCAAATAGGGGGTGGGGAGGCTTCGTAGCCGACCTGGAGTTAGGCCAGGGAGAACTAATCGCAAAACCACAACACGCAGACTGAGGCAATGGAACTGCTCTGAAGCAACGGTCAAATGGAGGAGTATCGTTATTGAAAAGTGTAGGCAGCCCAACAACGGCTGCATGCGACCGCCTTTGCCGTAGCTACGGCTTTGGCTTCTCGCCACGCTGGCGGCGCGTTAGCCGCACCATTAGATCTTAGCCCTACGTTTTCACACAGGCAATCTATTTATTACTCACTCTCCCTCTTCCATTTAGCAATACGTCCTTCACGTTCGGAGTACTTTCCAAAATCAAATCTGCGCCTATCTTTCGCAATTCAGGCTCTTCCCCAAACCCGCACAACACACCCACCGTCTGTGCACCTGCGGACTTGCCCGCACGAATATCCACCGTTGTGTCACCAATCATCAGGCATTGATCTGGTAATACGTTCATCATTTTTGCGGCCAGCAAGATTGGGTCTGGATAGGGCTTCGTATGCCGGGCAGATTGCCCCGTTATGATCACATCGAAATATTTTGTCAGGTCAAAATTCTCCAAGAAGCGCATCGTTCCCTTTTCATCACGCGCACTAACAACTGCCATTGGATAATATTGTTTTAGGTATGCAAGCATCTGATCCACACCGGGCACAAGCAGGTATCTTCTTGCTGGAGTTTTCCGATGACGATTTACCCAGTCAATGATGGCGACCATTTCCTGATCAATGCCGAGCGTATCAGCATAACCAAGCAATTTATTGCCGGGTGCTTCAAACCACATCACCAGGCGACGCGCAGTATGCATGGGATTAGAAAACAAAACTCTGGGCAAAAAGCGCACGAGCTCCAGCGTGAATTGGTCATCGGTATCGCTTAACGTGCCGTCCACATCGAAACAAAGCGCGCGGATGTGTGAAATTTCAAGCGGCATGGCGCAATTGTACCAAAGCAGCTATACTTTGCTTGTGTATAAGCGCGCTCACGGTTTTCAAACTTTTGCCTGCAACTAACCAAATCAGAGGACGGAGCGCGTGGTATTATTTAATAATGGAAGTGGTCTAAAATATTTATGATCGTTCCCAACGCTATTAAAAATAATGGCGAATCCTGAATATGGCAGAAGACCGCACTCGCGCTTTACTCGAATTGCTCATCGGCGTTAGCCGGGAAGTTGCTTCCGCGCTTGACTTGCGTACAGTTCTGCAGCGCCTGCTGTTTGCCGCCATCCAAAACGTGGGTGGTGAACGTGGCAGTATCGTTGTATTAGATGATCTGGGCAAGCCCGTGGATGCGACGATCGTTTACGGCAAACGTGCCCTCGAACATACTACACAACAGTTGCGTGAAACCGTCGAACGTGGACTTGCGGGCTGGGTGGTGCAACATCGCAAGCCTGTCCTGATACCAGATACGAGTATGGACGAACGATGGCTGCGCCGTGCTGATGATGCTGCCGAGAACACTGGAGCAAAGTCCGCCATCTGTGTGCCCTTACTGGCACGTGAACGCTTGATCGGCGTACTAACTCTGGTACATCCCGTCCCCAATACTTTTATCGAAGAACATCTTGAATTAATGCAAGCCATCGCAGATCAGGCAAGTGTGGCTGTGTTGAATGCGCGCCTGTACACAGAAACCCAGCGCACTGCACGTGTTATGTCAGCGCTGGCCGAGGGCGCCGCAGCGATTAACACCTCCCTAGAAATGCCAGACGTCTGGCGACGCATCCTTAACCAAACCATGCAGGCACTACAGGTAGAGACTGTAGCGCTCGCATTGATTGATGCTAGTGATGAAAACCTGGTCTATCTTGCCGCGGCTGGACACAACTCGGGCAACATTCCTGGAAGAAATATCCCAGATCCAGAAGGCTTGGCCTGGCTAGTGATTGAAGAGAAGCATGGGATCGTGATACCAAGCGTCAGGTTGGATCATCGTTATTCCGAAGTGGACCTGTTCGGAGGAATCGAGATGCGGGCGATCGCCATTGCTCCAATCCAAACGCAGGGAAAAGTCATCGGCGTGTTGGAAGCTATTAACCCGATATCCGGCGGCTTCGATCCCGATGCCATGCTGGTTATGACCGGCCTTGGCTCTCTGGCAGGGACAACCATCCAGAACGCACAATTTCTTGAGAAATTACAAGGGGCACACAAACGCTATCGCGAACTTTTTGAAGATAGTGTAGATCCAATCCTGATCACCGATTGGGAAGGCAGGATACTGGAAGCCAACCGTCAGGCCGTAACAGTGAGCGGATACACCACCGAGCAATTACATGCCTTGAGCATCGACCAATTGCATCAAGTAAACTGGAACAAGACGGGGCTGGAATTCGAGCAACTCAAGGAAAAAGAACAATGCAATTATGAATCGGTTCTGCACAAGAGCAATGGTGGGACCACCCCCATTGAAGTGCGTGCCCGCCGCGTTGAATTCGAAGAGTCCGATTCACTGCAATGGATCTTACGCGACATCACCGAACGCAAGGAATTGGATTCCCTGCGTGATGACCTGACCGCTATGATCTATCATGACTTGCGGTCACCGCTTGGCAACATTATCTCCAGCCTTGATATGTTAGACAACATGTTGCCCGAAGATGAATCCATGCAATCCATGATGGGCATCGCGACCAATTCAACTGCGCGCATCCAACGGCTCGTTAATTCCCTGCTCGATATCCACCGGCTTGAATCAGGACAAAAAATTGTTGATCAAAAGTCGGTTGACCCAACTGAGCTAATTCAGGAAGCGATCCGGGATGTAGAGCCTGCCGCATCGAGCCGCCACCAGACGATTGATAAGCTGCTGGAGGGGAAATATCCGCTCATTTGGGTAGATGTGGATATGATTCACCGTGTATTGATTAATCTGCTGGAAAACGCAATAAAGTTCACACCTTCTCAAAGACGTATCGAGATCGGCGCTCAACCAGATGGAGTCTTTGTCAAAATATGGGTGCGCGATAATGGTCCTGGTATCGCTCTTGCTGATCAGCAACGTATCTTTGATAAATTCACTCGACTGCGCGGGAAAGAGAGACCTGGCGGCCTTGGCGTAGGATTGGCGTTTTGCAAACTGGCCGTACAAGGTCATGGTGGTCAAATCTGGGTAGAGAGCGTGGTGGATAAAGGCACTACATTCTGGCTTACTTTGCCAGTTGCACAAAAGCAAAAAACTGGTACTCTCACGCGTCATACCGGGAAATTGGAACTGCATACACCGGATTAATTAATCGCTATTAACAGATTGCTTCGCCATCTTTGCCCAGCAGTCTGCATGACTGCACGTACAAACATCTTTTTCAGGAGCATCATGCAAGCCATAACCGACAGCGTCTATATTGAAGACCAATTCCCTGGAATTACACTTGGTGTAATCGTCATGCCGCGCGGCCTCATTCAAATCGACGCACCGCCATCTCCCGAAGATGCACGCTCATGGCGCGCAGCGCTCATGAATGTTGGCGGAGGCATGGAACGCGTTCTTGTTAATCTTGATGCCCACCCCGATCGCACAATCGGTGCGCGTGCTATGGATTGTACGGTCATCGCGCATGACAAAACCGCAGCCATTTTTCGGTCGCGTCCGACAACATTTAAGGCACAAGGTGAGGAAACGGGATCCGATTGGGAGGCAATCCCAGGATTAGGCAGTGTGCGCTGGGCTCCACCTGAAATCTCCTTCACCGAGCAGATGGCCTTGTATTGGGATGATGCGCCAATCATGTTGGAACACCATCCTGGTCCATCCGCCGGAGCGCTGTGGGTCATTCTCCCCTCAGAAAAAACAATCTTTGTCGGCGATACAGTAACAAAAGGACAGCCTCCTTTCCTGGCTCACGCAAATTTCAGCGCTTGGATTGAGGCAGTTAACCTTTTGCTCGGCCCCAACTTCAAAAATTATACAGTAATCAGCAGTCGCGGTGGTGTGGTAAACGCCAATACAATCAAGAACCAACTGGACTTCTTAAAATATGCACGCGATCGGCTGGACAAATTTGCTTTAAGGAAGAAACAGACTCCCGCAGCGACTGAGAAGCTAGTCGAATCACTATCGAGTTGGTTCAAGGCTCCAGCGATGCGCCATAAACAATATGCCCAGCGCCTACGCTATGGTGTTATTCACTATAATTCGCGCTACCAATATCCATCTAACCGTTTGGAAGAAGAATAATGCCCATATCTCAACCACTGCTTGAATTGGCGCGCGGCAGCGTAGTCGAATCTATTCACTACGGCTCAATCGCGGTTGTAGACGTGGACGGAAAATTACTTGCATCTTACGGCGACCCCTATACGGTCGCTTTTTTACGTTCTTCTGCAAAACCTTTTCAGGCCCTGCCCTTTGTCGAACGCGGCGGTGTAGAACATTATGGGTTCATATCCAGTGAGCTTGCCCTGGCCTGTGCTTCTCATGAGACCGCACAAATCCATCTTGATACCGTGAAGAGCATGCAGGAAAAGATCGGTATTCAGGAATATGATCTGCAATGTGGCGCTCATCTGCCCCAAGATGCGACCATGCTCAAAGCGGTAATTATTAAGGACATCAAACCTACGCCCAATTTCAATAATTGCTCGGGCAAACACACTGCTATGCTGGGGCATGCGAAAATGCGCGGTCTGCCTCTCGAAAACTACCTCGATATCAACCATCCCATCCAGCAGGATATCCTCATGACTTTTTCCGAAATGTGTCAGATCGGTCGCGAGAAAATCGAACTTGGCATAGATGGTTGCTCTGCACCCAATTTTGCTGTGCCGCTCTACAATTCTGCACTTGGTCTCGCACGTTTATGCGACCCATGTGACTTATCACAAGAGCGCGCCTCCGCATGCCGTCAGATTACAGCCGCAATGACCAAACATCCTGAAATGATCAGTGGACATGGCGAGTTTGACTGCGAATTGATGAAGGTGGGGAAAGGTAAGATAATTACCAAACGCGGCGCGGAGGGATTTCAGGCGATTGGACTCTTACCGGGCGCGATAAGGTCAGACTCTCTAGGCATTGGTATTTCCTTCAAAGTCTCAGATGGTGACGCCTCGCGCATGAACGACCAGCTTGTCTCAGCAGCGCGCGTCCGCCCGGCTGTAACGTTGGAAATATTACGCCAACTTGGCGCGTTGAGTGAAGAACAACTCAAAGAGTTATCATCATTTGGGCCAGTCAAACAAATTAAGAATCATCGTGAATTGGTCACAGGGGAATCGCATCCTGTTTTTAATTTGAACATCGCTTGATTGTTTACGAATAACAAATTGATGACAGTCACCCTTCCTGAATCATTTCTGCCGTCATTAATTAATGAACTTAGAACGCCCAACGTTACCGGCATCACGCTGGCAGGCAGTTTTTCACGCAGACAGGGTGGATCTTACAGCGATATTGACCTGCAACTCTATGTCAAAGAAAAACCATCCAAGCTAATCGGTTCGCTTGACCTGCTTCTCTGGCAAGGATTTCTTGTCAGTATCCATTATGACGATATTGAAGAAGAACGCGCAAAACTAACTCGTCCATGGGATGCAATCTGGGCGGTGACGGGGCTCCGTCAGGCTGAGATTCTTTATGACGAAAACGGTTCTCTCGCGGACCTCAGGCAAGCTGCCCTTGAATTTGAATGGTCTCCACTTCAACCATTGGCAAACCGATATGCTTCAAGAGAAATCATGACTTATGCAGAAGAAGTCTATAAGATCCTCAGTGGGCTTTCTCTTAATCACGAATCAAAAGTTCTGTATGCAAGCACCGGCCTTGTATCCGGTATGGGGAGCACAGTCCTGGTTCAACGGGGAGTCGTGATCGAATCCGAAAACCGTTATTTTGATTTGATCCAGGATTCGGTTGGCCGCCAGAGCGAATGGAGTCGTATTTTTAGACTTGCCGTCGGTGCAGATTCCGGCTCTACGGAAATTCCCCCTTATCGTGTACGTGGCATCGCCGCGCTTGAGTTATATCGCCAGACAGCGGAGCTAATGGATTCCATTATTTTGGAAGAACATCGGGAAGTTATAATCAGCACACTTAATTTAATTAATCAAGTACCGTAACTCTTACAGTTTTAGGGTTACGTTCTTTCGAGGGCTAAGCCCTCGAAAGAACTGAGAGATATTCATGGCGAAGAATCTTTCCAAACGCGCAATCAAAATTCATGAGAAATTACTGGAAGTCTACGGCGAACCCGTCTGGCGTAATCCATTGCCCGCGGTTGACGAACTGGTCTCGACCATCCTTTCACAGAATACAAACGACACAAACCGCGACCGGGCTTTTAACGCGCTGCGCGCAAAATTCCCTACCTGGGAAGCTGTACGCGATGCCAAGACGGAAGATGTTATCGACGCAATTCGATCCGCAGGGCTTGCCAACCAAAAAGGTCCACGCATTCAACAAGCCCTTCGCTCCATTACAGAAGAACGCGGTTCATTAAATCTGGAATTTCTTGCCGATTTGCCAGTGGAAGAAGCGCGCGTATGGTTGACCAAGTTTAACGGTGTAGGCCCGAAAACTGCGGCGATCATATTGTGTTTTTCGTTGAATAAGCCTGCTTTCCCGGTAGACACACATATCTATCGCGTCACAGGCCGCATTGGATTGAGACCCGAAAAGATGTCTGTAGAACAGGCACATCGACATCTTGAATCATTATTTCCACCTGACACATATTACGCCGCGCATTTGAATATCATTCGCCTGGGCCGTGAAATATGTCACGCGAGGAAACCAAATTGTCCACAGTGCCCGATACTTAAGCTGTGCGATTATGGGCGGCAATATATGCTGAATATCTCAAGTGAATTCAAAAGGAAGCTTGACCAGGTATGACCTCCAAAGTTGACTTCGATGTGGCCATCATCGGGGCAGGGCCGGCCGGCTCAGCAGCTACGTATTATCTGGCAAAGGGTGGCATGCACGTTGGTCTTTTGGACAAGGCTGATTTCCCGCGCGACAAAACCTGTGGGGACGGACTAACGCCGCGTGCTCTTAAAGTTCTAGAGCAAATGGGTGTACTTCAAGCTGTAGCCAAGTCGGCATATACAGTTGACTCAATCACTATGCGGCTCTCAGAAGATACAACTTTTAGCGTGGATTTATCCCATTTGAATGGGTTGCCGCACTCCATCCTAATCCATCCACGCCTCTCATTTGACGACTTGTTGCGAAAGCATGCCGTCCAGGCTGGAGCTGAATTCTTCCCGGGTGCGAAGGCCAATCATATAACAAGGAATGCAGATGGGACGGTTTACATCCACCTGGATGGTCGCGAGCCGATAACCTGCAGACTGGCAATTATCGCAACAGGAGCCAACACAAAATTGCTGCGAGAAGTTGGGCTGCTTCATCAACCGCCGCCCATTAATCTGGCCGCGCGCTGCTATTTTGAAAACGTTGAAGGCCTCGACAACTCCATCCTCTTATTCTTCGATGGCGTTGAAATGCCTGGCTATGGTTGGGTTTTCCCAACTTCAAAAACCACGGCGAACGTAGGCTGTGGGGTATTCTTCGATAGCCAAATCCCACAATCTACACAGCTTCGCCGGCTGATAGAAACACACCCTTATCTCAAACGCATTCTTAAAAACGCGCGACAAATCGGGCCGATCAAAGGATATCCTCTGCGAACGGACTTTTCTCCATCTCGATGTGGAAATGATTTTATACTGGCGATTGGCGAAGCTATCGGGTTGGTCAATCCAGTGACCGGGGAAGGGATCGATTATGCCCTGGAATCGGCACGTATTGCAGCAGAGGCGATCTTGGAAAACTGGAATGGTAAGTCATCGTCAGCGCACATTTTGAATGCATATCGCAAAGGATTGAAAAAGGGGTTTTCTTACCAAATGAATTTGACACATTTGGCACAGAGGCTTCTTTTTGGTCCGCGCCGCCTGCATCGCATCTTAGGCCGGGCGCGGCAGAGCGATCATCTCCAGCGCGTCTTGCTAGATGCATGCTTTGCCTCTGCGAACCCGGCAGTTGTATTCTCACCGCGAACATTCTGGGAATTGCTGAAACCCTGATATGGAGACTCCTCTCGCCAGCCGCGTGTTAGCCGAGCTTGGCATTCCTCATCGCGTATTTCGCCATGAGAACCAAGTCACATCATTGGAGCAGGCCGCACGGGAACGTAACCAGAGGCCAGAACAAGTCGTGAGAAGTATTCTGTTTCGTATTGCTGAGGATGAATATCTAATGGTTCTAGTGGCAGGACCGGCTCAAATTCCCTGGAAAGCATTACGCAAACATCTTGACCAGTCACGTCTGACAATGGCCACTGAGGAAGAAGTCTTTGCAGTGACAGGATATCGCGTCGGGACGGTAAACCCGTTCGGATTGCCGCGCCAGCTCAAAGTCCTGATCGATGCGGGCGTGATGAGGGAAGAGGAAATCTCCATGGGGTCTGGAATGCGAAATACAGGGATCATCCTCAAAAGCGTGGATCTACGTCATGCTTTGCCCGACGCGGAAATCGTTCAGTTGGTTGGAACTACTTGACAAAATTCGGTCTGCCAAATACAATCTAATCCATAAGCTCTATCATACTAGTATACTTTATAGAGTTAAAGGCAATCGATGCGACTATCCAAACGTGGTGAATACGGTTTACGAGCCATGATCATGATGGCGGAACCCTCTGAAAAACATGAGGGCCTGCCTGTAGTTCAGATCAAAGAGATCGCACAGCGCGAACAGATCTCCAGCAAGTTCCTTGAGCAGATTTTACTGACGCTCAAGAATGCAGGTCTGCTCCATAGCAAGATGGGCGTTGGCGGCGGGTATTACCTGGCCAAATCACCAAAAGAGATCACGCTCGGCCAGATTTTTCGCGTGCTAGATGGACCTGTGGCACCAATCAGATGCGTTTCACAGATGGCTTATGAACCATGCGGTTGCCCTGATGAAGAGACCTGCGGCTTACGGTTGGTGATGGGTGATGTGCGCAATGCCATCGCTGATATCCTCGATAATACCAGCCTCGCTGATGTGACAAAGCGACAGAACGCTCTTCGCAAGAAACTCGCTCTAAATTAAGCCAATTATGAAAGCGCCCTATAGGGCGCTGTTTTACTTAAAATAAAAGTCTACTAATATGATAGATTTTATTGCATATAGTTATATAGACAATCTGGAGGTAAAATGGAAAAATTACTTTAAAAACGACTGAATTGTGGAAATCAAACTAAGTTGTCTTAAGGGCCGATGTTAGTAAGACTACATTCATAGATGCCAGCAAGATAATTTGTAACGCTCCGTTAATCTTATAAGATACCGAATTAAAAAGGGTAAATATGTCGATTGTTTTAGACCAACTTACGAAACGTTTCGATGGCCACCCGGTTGTTAATCGTCTCTCATTAGAGATTGCAAACGGGGAATTCTTCGTGCTGATCGGCCCGAGTGGTAGCGGAAAGAGCACTGTTTTGCGGATGATTGCGGGCCTGAATACGGTTAACGAGGGGCGCGTGGTATTGCATGGCCGTGATGTTACCTTTGCCGCTCCCCAACAACGAGGCGTAGGCTTCGTCTTCCAACATTATGCATTGTTCCAACATATGTCAGTGGCAGATAATATTGAGTTTGCTCTGCGAGTTCGGAAAGTCCCGGTAAATCAACGTCAGAAGCGACGTGATGAACTTCTGGAAATTGTTGGGCTCGCTGGACTAGGTGGACGTATTCCCGCTCAACTTTCTGGTGGTCAACAACAGAGGGTAGCTTTGGCTCGCGCTCTTGCTCACCAACCTGAGGTATTGCTGCTCGATGAACCCTTTGGAGCGCTGGATGCCAAGATTCGGATTGAACTGCGCCGAGCGCTTCGTAATGTTCAATCTGAGTTGGGGATTACGACTATCTTTGTTACTCATGATCAGGAAGAAGCCTTCGAACTAGCGGACCGTTTGGGAGTCATGAACTTCGGAAGGCTATTGGAAGTTGGGACACCCAGCGACCTTTACCAGCATCCACAAACTGAGTTTGTCGCAACGTTTCTCGGAACGGCAAATTTAATGGTAGGAGAATCCATCCCTGATGGAGTACGAGTTGGTCCCATCCATTTCCCACTTAATACGGAAGCTAGCCGGATTGAGAATGCCTCGGGTACCCAACGCGTTCAGGTGCTCTTCCGGCCGGAGGATGTGACTCTCGCCTTGCCAGACGAAACATTGGATACACCACAATTAGGGAAGGGTGAAATAGAACAAAGCACCTTCTCTGGCTCCGTCGAACGGTTGCGCATGCGCCTGCCATCTATTCCGGGTGTGCGACCGATTGCTCCACCAGTAGCATATGGAGAGAAGGCTGTTTTGATTGAGGCAACTCGCACCCAAGATGTCGCGCGCAGTTTTCCTTTAAAACCTGGTGACAGCGTCAAAGTAGGAGTCCGGCGTATTCACGCTCTCCTCCATCCAGGCCTAAGCTTTTTAATACTCACCGATGGATCTGAATCATCAGAGTCCACCTTGGCCTTGGGCGGACAAATTGCCCGTTTAGCCCATGCGCGCGTAACAATATTAAGTTACGGATCAGATGGCGAAGCTCATCAATACCGTCTACAAGGGATGAAAGAGAAATTGGGGAGTGGGCTGGCTCAATTGGAAGTACGCGCCACACCAGCCCCGCCAGATGTAGCGGTTGCTAATGAGGCAGAACGTCAGCATTACGATCTTGTCATTTTGGGATTCAACGCGCTGGCGTCATCAGGAAGTTCTGTTTTGGCTGAACGTATTTTACGCGCGGGCGATCATCATCTGTTGCTGATCCCTGCTGAACATTCTGAACCAACACATGCCCTCGTTTGTGTCATGAGCGGTGAACCCGGGAAGGAAGATGTACTCTTTGCCGGTAGATTCCTGCGTCACTTAGGTGTAAAGTCTACGTTGATGTCAGTCATTCCAAACGTAGGAAATACGAGCGAACTGCGTGACCATACCCAAGGATTTTTATTGGGTGGCATTCGAACACTAGAGGTATTAGGCGTGCCAGCGGAAACAGTTGTGCGCGCGGGCAATGTTCGAGATGAAATTATGAACCAGATGAAAGACGCCGGACATGATCTGCTCGTATTAGGTGCACCCCTGACTTACCGGAGAGGACAAGTGTCCTTGGAGGGGGTCGTAGGTCAAATCATAAAAGAATTGACTACCCATCCGGTGTTGATCGTCCGTTCACGCTATGCTGCTATTAATCATCGTCCAATGACGAGCGATGGCCGTATCAATATTGTAGAGAAAATAATTCCCTAATTTAAAAGAATATAAAAGGAAATGTGGCATGAATACCAAACTTGTGAAAACACTGTTTGTTGTTACTGTGATAGGCTTATTGGCTGCATGCTCAGGTCAAGCGGCTGCTCCTACCGCGAATCCAGCAGCAGGAGCTGGACCAACTAAATTGATTCTTGGGGCCTATACCACTCCACGTGAAGCTTACGGAGAATTGCTGCCATTGTTCGCTGCCCAATGGAAACAGAAATCTGGTGGAGATATAACCTTCGAAGAGTCTTACCTGGGCTCTGGTGCACAATCGCGAGCCATTGTTGAAGGGTTTGAAGCCGACGTTGCAGCTCTATCCCTTGATGGCGATATCCAGAAGATTGCTGATGCTGGCTTGATTACTCATGATTGGCATATACCTCCTTACAACGGCATGGTAAGTACCTCGATTGTTGCCTTTGCCGTCCGGAAGGGTAATCCTAAGAATATTCATGATTGGGCTGATCTTGCACAACCCGGCTTGGAAATTCTAACTCCTGATCCTAAGACTAGCGGTGGTGCGCGCTGGAACATTCTGGCCTTGTATGGCGCTGCATGGCGCGGTCAAGTTGAGGGCGTGCCAGCTAATGATGAAGGTGCGGCCACTGAATTTCTAAAGTCTCTCCTCAAGAATGTAACTGTATTTGACAAGGGCGCTCGAGAGAGCATTACTAACTTTGAAAATGGCACCGGGGATGTTGCGATCACCTACGAGAACGAAGTACTGGTCGGGCAGCAGTCCGGTCAGGATTATGAGTTGGTCATTCCCAAGTCTACAATCTTGATTGAGAACCCGGTTGCAGTTGTAGATACCTATGTTGATAAACATGGGACACGTGCAGTAGCTGAAGCGTTCGTTCAGTTCCTGTTTACTAAGGAAGCACAAGAGGTCTTTGCCAAACACGGCTTACGTTCACTTGACCCTGCGGTAGCTGAAGCAACCAAGGCACAGTATCCACCAGTAGCCGACTTGTTTACCATTACTGAACAATTTGGCGGCTGGAAGGATGCTGCTCCAAAGTACTTTGATGACACCGGAATCTATTCCAAAGCCATTGCTGAAGTCCAAGGCCAATGACAACAACAAATACTCCAGTGACAATCCAAGATGCTCCCCGCCGCCCCTCGTTGGGCTGGTGGGGAGTGCAATCTGCTGCACTGACTTATCTCACCGTGCTATTGCTCATCCCACTAGTCGTCATCTTTCAAGATGGCCTGCGGGATGGGCTATTCGCGCTATGGCAATCCATTTCGCAGCCAATTGCTTGGAGTGCATTAAGGCTAACGCTCTGGACATCGGCAATCATGGCGGTGATCAACGCAATTATGGGAACTCTGACTGCCTACGTTTTGGTGCGCTACAGTTTTCCTGGCAAATCACTGCTCAATGCGATTGTGGACTTGCCTCTGTCTATTCCGACGCTAGTCACAGGCGTAATGCTTGTTGTGCTGTATGGTCCGCAAAGTATTATTGGTAGCTGGTTTCACAATCAACTTGGCTGGCGGATTATCTTTGCTCCGCCAGGGATTATCCTTGCACTCTTGTTTATTAACTTTCCGTTTGTAGTGCGCGCCGTCCAGCCTGTGTTAGAAAGCTTGGATCGCGAATCAGAAGAGGCAGCTGCTACATTAGGAGCCGGTTCTTTGACGATTTTTCGGCGAGTAACATTACCGGCGCTATGGCTGCCAATAGCAAGCGGGGCATTGCTCAGTTTTGCAAGAGCCATCGGTGAGTTTGGAGCAATTGTGATCGTAGCTGGTAATATTCCTTTTCGTTCTCAAACAGCCGCCGTTTATGTTTTTGGTGAAGTTGAATCAGCCAACCGACAGGGGGCAAGTGCGGTGTCCATTGTGATGTTGTCGCTAGCATTCGGATTAGTTCTCTTTGTTGACTGGCTGCGGCAGCGAGGAAGAAAGGAGAGCGCAGCATGACAACTGCTGTGGAACGTTCAGCCCGCGTTGAGCCTATTACCTCACGCCGAGGACGTATTTCTCGCCCACTTGACACCTGGCGGCGTCGATTACTAATCGGGATTGTGGTTGCTTATGCATCATTATTAATTCTGGCCCCAATTGGAGGGTTGCTATCCGGCGCATTTTCAAAAGGAGTCAGTGCAATTATCACCGCTTTGAGCGACCCTGATGTTTTCTCAGCCTTTAGATTGACCTTATATATAGCTCTAATCACAGTAGCTGTTCATGCAACGTTTGGTACTGCTTTGGCATGGATTCTGGTACGACATCGCTTTTTTGGTCGCAGTGTATTCAATGGCGTCATTGACCTACCCTTTGCTGTTTCACCGGTGGTAGTAGGGTATATGCTGCTTCTGCTCTTTGGACGTACCGGCTTGTTAGCGCCAATACTTGAGGCATGGCAAATAAAAGTCGCTTTTGCTGTACCGGGCATGATCCTGGCAACCCTATTTGTGACTTTGCCATTCATGGTGCGAGAGTTGATACCCGTGCTGGAGTCTTTCGGCATCGAACAAGAACAGGCCTCAGCCACCTTAGGAGCAAGCGGCTGGCAGACGTTTTGGCTGGTTACCTTTCCGGCGCTGCGCTGGGGATTCATCTATGGCATTGTCCTGACCTTTGCTCGCGCCTTAGGAGAGTTTGGTGCCGTTCTAGTGGTGGGCGGTGGAGTGCAAGGACACACTGAAACTACCACGCTTTTTATTTACCGTGCGCTGGATGAACGCCAATATGTCGGCGCATACAGTGCAGCGTTGGTATTAGGTTTGTTGTCACTCATTCTAGTGGTCGGCACTGAACTGCTTCGCCGAAAAGAGAAGTAGGGTAATTCTAAACAATGAGGCGGCCGAGAGGCCGTCTTTGCTTTGGAGTTATAATCAGAACCATGAGACGTCTTGGTGTTCTCGTCCCCTTCCTTGCATCCTTTCTTCTAGTTTTTGCACCAGTTCGCGCGCAAAGCGCTGCGCCGCTGGTCATCGTCATGAAAGCG